>ERZ1046740.349-NODE-349-length-39827-cov-36.396887_pt1 | contig 39827 bp, 46 predicted proteins | sample MGYA00383093_ERZ1046740 | MGnify/ENA primary metagenome ERZ1046740 (study PRJEB29581, sample SAMEA5548363) | metagenome | biome: marine; feature: coastal; material: water | depth 25 m | study: Short-term variability in the microbial, nano- and picoplankton... | reverse complement strand
CAACTAAAGCTGGCAAGCCGTTCAAGACTAAAGCAATACTAGAGAAGCGCTTAAACAAAGATGGCCTGATTGATAACTACGATATTGTAGAAAAAGACAGAGGATTTGTTGGCGTTGTTAAGACTGAAGAGGTACAGCTAGACGAAGAATTTAACGAAGATTTTGATGGCGAGATTAATTTCTCAGTCAAGAGTGGTGGCAGAAGATTTACCACCCGAATGATTAACTACCTTGAAGATAAGGCAAGCGAAAAAGAATTTGTTAAGCGTGGTCATTTTGACAACCTATTAGCTGGTGGCTTAAAGCAAGCGTCCAAGCGAGATAAAGCGATTGTCGCCAAAGTGATGGAAATGCCTGAGTTTAAAGATGCTAAGAAGGTTAGTATTCCAGCATTTATTAAAGCAATGGAAAGCAAATTACTTCAGTTTGACACTATTGAGAGTGACACGTATAGCACTTACGGTGCAAGTAATGTTGACTTGAGCGCTAATAAAGAAAACTCAAAAACAGTTATTCTTAACACTGATTTTAATCATGGTGAAAAAGGCCATTTTGGTGGAGACTTTGATAAAACCACAACAAGCCAAGACTTAGAAATTAGAAAAATTAGTGCAGGCTCTCATGAGGTTGATGGCCAAACGCAGTATGTTGATCAAGACAAGTATTACGTTACCCTGAAAGACTTGAGCGCAGACAATCTTGAATCAGGCACGTTTGCAAATTTCAATACTGAAGAGGAAGCGCAACAATATATAAATGATTTTGCAAACAGAAAAACTGAAGATGCTGGAATGTTATCGCATTACAGAAAGACTGTTGACAAAGAAGAAGGTGTTACTCATGTCCTTGAATACCAATCTGATACGATGCAAAACATTAAATCAGATGGTGTTAGAAAATCACTTACTCGTTCCAACAAAGAGTTGCGCAAACAAGAAGAAGAGAAGATTGCTGATCTTTCCAAACAGGGCGGTTTTAGTAATCACGAAAATTTAACCAGCCTTGGAAAAGAAGCCGAATCGGTAAGGAATTTAAACACTAACAACCTTGGTAAAAAGAATTATACAAAAATAAGGGATGCGGTTATCAATCTAAGAGAGAAAGCTGTTGGCGGTATTTTCAAAGAAAAAGAGGGCGACTTAACAAACGAGGATTTAGACAAGTTAATTGAATCTTTTGGTGCGTTAGAAATACACAGTGGTATGTATCAGGGCGAATCTGACTACATAAATAGCGTTGTTAATATTATCGCTGGTGATCTGAGCCAGCTAAAAGCTCACCGATCTGAAGGCAAAGATAAGTTTAGTGAAAAAAATAAAAAGACACTTGAGGGTTTGGGTGAAAACTCGTTACGTGCATACATAGACCATAGTATTGCAAAGGTTCAGAAGGCTGGTGAAACCTTAGACAACTACAATTTTGAGCGTAGCGAACTAGATCCTGCTGTAACCAAAAATGGTGTGCCAATTAAGGTTGGGGTTGCTGGCAATTTAGATGAGCTTGTTGATGTGCTTGATGGGTTTGTTGATAATCAGAAGGGTAGATTAAAGCACACTTCTAAAGCAGTTGGCCATATTACTAAACGCCTTGATAAAAAATATGGACGCGAAGGTAATTATTATCGTGACAATGTTCCTGTTGTTTCAGACAAACTGATAGAGTTTCACAGGACTGTTGAAGATGGACTTAACAAACAATTTGGCAGTCATGTTGTTTATCAAAGAGATAATAATTCTGATACCAATCAAAAGAAAGCTATAAATTCTATGCTTCGTGAAATGGCTCATGCTTCCAGTGGACTGTTGCCAACAGAGATTGAGCTTTGGACTAATGAGCAAGTTGAGCCTTATATTAGCATTATAGAAAAACATATTGAGATGGCTAGGGATAGAGAGCAACAGCTTACAGATGCTAGTGTCACACCAGCTCAACAGCACGAGATTGATAAATCAGATCAATTCTTAGGATTTAAGCAAGACCACTATAAAGTAACAATCCAGCAGGCCATTAAAGACGCTCATGCCGATGGCTCTAAAGTGATTAGATTTCCAACGCCACAAACCATTTCATACATTGAGGGTTATATTGACCAAGGTGAAGAAGGTGGTTTTTTAAGGTATGGCGAGCATAATGTTGGTGATGAAGTAGAAACCCATTTGGGCGAAGGCGGAATTATGACCAATGATTATGGCGAAGATGGTGGTGGTTATGAAGTAGTGTCTGCCGAGAGTGGCGTTAGAGAATTTGAATTGAATACCTTTATTGATGAGGAAGCTTCAAACTGGCATCAAGATTTTGAATACAATGTTGATGTTGATGAGTTTAGAGAAAAATTATTTAAAGGAATCAAAGGCCGTAGAAACTATATTGAGCAAAATGACGAAAAAAAGACGGACTTATCTGGAATTAAAGATGAGTTAGAGGCTCTCGATATAACACAATTGATGGGCTATTCGTATGACGGATATGAAGTAGGGTCAACAGTCAGCGATCAATATTATGACGAATATAAAAATGAGTTAGATGAAAATCCTAATGATCGTCTTGACGATGTATTTGAAGGTAATTATGTTGTGTATGATTACAAGGGTACAGACTATGTAATCGTGGCCAATGAGTATGGGGAAGATGTACAGGTCTATGACGAGTCATACGCCACTGGCATGGAAAAGGAAAATTTTAAGCTTTCCGAAGTTCCTAATGAAAATGGCTATCAAGATATTGCACGTAAGTATGGCTATGACCCTGAAACAAAAACGAAAGGTATATACTACAAGTACCTTGAGAAGCTTAGACCTGATCTTAGGGAAATTACTGATAGCGAAAACAATACTTGGTATGAATCTGATATTACTCCCGAAGATGGCTCACCTGCTGTACTATTTCAAACTAAATCAAAACAAAGTGTAAAGCGAAATGAATCTATTGACTATGATCAAGAGTTTACTCCAGCGCAAAAAGAAGACATCGTGCGCCTCAAATCCGCTGTGGCAAAAGCCATTGGAAAGCCAGTCGAGACTGTGCAAATCTCCGAAGGAAGATTGGATATGCGTCAAGACGAGCAAAGAGAGCTTGAAGAATTATTCAACAAAAGAATAACGCCAGTCAAAACAGAAGGCTTTTCTAGCTTCTTTAACGGAACAGTTATTGGCAGTCGCCCTGACGCTATCTTTGTTAATGAAGATGCAGAAAGTGCGCACATATCAGTTATTGGCCATGAGATGGTTCATGAGATGCGTAAGGACAACCGAGAGCTGTTTAATAGTCTGGTTGATTCTCTTATACCTTACGTTGATAACAATGGCTTTAATGAGTATAAGCGCAGGCTTGACGTAGATAGAGATAGCGCTGGAATTGAGTTGCTTGACGGTGATGGTGTTATCGAAGAGTTTGTGGCTGACATGATGGCTGACAACTGGAACAGTGAAATGTTTTGGAAAAAGGTTGCTGTTGAAAACATGTCAACCTATAAAAAAATTGCTAGATGGGTTAACACTTGGATTGCAAAGCTATTGGACAGAATTGGCTTAATGAAAAGAAAGCATGGAATGTTCAGAAGCAAGATGAAAGTAAGCCAATACACCACAGACATTGTTAAAACACAAGACGCTTTAGCTAAGGTTATGCGTCAATATATAAAGGCTAGAAAGGGTGACAAAACTGCTTTAGATAGTTTGAATAATGGTGCTATTAAGTTTTCGGCAAAAAACAATAATACTGAGAAAGCGAATAATGCCAATAGAGATAGCTTTATTCGTAAAGATGCTAAGACAGCTATCGGCCAAGGTGATGATGAGCTTAATTATGGTAACAAGATTAACGATAAAACCAAGAAGCGTGACACTGAAAAGCTTGAGGGTTTAGGACAGTCACAAGCATCCAAGCGCGGGCCAACAAAACAAAGATTAGACTTTGGTGGCGGTAAAAAGGTAGAGGTAACTAAAATTGGCAATGCGGTAGAGCATATTCAAAATGTTGACCACTATCTGAAGCATTATGAAAAACAGTTAACTGGCAAAAATACTTTATATGAAAAGCTAAAAACTCAAAACGCTGGCGTTAAGGAAATGACCGAAATGCTACTTGAGTCTTTTGAGGATCAGTACAAGCAAAATCTAAAAGCCAACAAGCTAACCATGAAGGACTTTGATAGTTACATGAAGGCGAAGGCAATTGGTGCAAGACTGAAGATGATGCGTGAACGCAGACAGGATAATTCTATAAAAGAATATGCTGGCTGGACAGAAGCACAAGGCAAGAGATACTTAAACAACCTTACGCCAACCAAGCTAAAAGGCTTGCAAGAAGTTGAGAAATGGTATCGCAAGGTTATTGGTAAAAACAATAAGCTCAAGGTTGAGTTTGGTTTAGATACGCAAGCTAACATCAACATGTACAACAAACGTGAGCCTAACTATGTTTCATGGAAAGAGTTTGGCAATATTGAGGACGCTGGAATTTTCCATAATCCTTATTCAGATGGCCCAAGTGGTGTTGGTCGCGGACAGCGTAAACAACAACAAGCGCTAGGACGCAAGTCAGAATCAGGCGATGTAGTTACAAACCTATTAAGAGAGACTGGCGACTTATTGAAGAGTGTTGGACAGCTTAATATTGAGCGTGGTCTATTGAATATGATTAATTCGTATGAAGGTAGTTCGCGTGATTTCAGTATGAACGCTGTTAATTACAAAGAGAAGATGAATCCTGAGACTGGTTTGGTTGAAGTTGTTTATGACAGATCAATTGACAAAGATGATTTTATTGTCCATGATAACACTCGTAAGAACAAAGACGGCAAGCCAATGCGCGTACTGGTTAAACCTAAGACAGAGGTTGCTCAAAGAATTATTCAACAACTGCGCAATGAGCGTACTAAAAGCTTAGAGGGTACTGCTGGTGAATGGCTGGCGCAGTACATGAGATTCTTGTCTTCCATGATCACCATGTATAACCCTGAATTTGCTTTGTTCACCAACCCAGTGCGTGACTTTGGTACAGTGATGTTTCAAATGGATAAATATCCTGAGTTTCAAACCATGGAGAATGGCAAGAAAAAGGTAATGAAGAATTTACCTAAAGCTTGGAAAGATATTGCCAAGTATCAATGGGGCGATGACAAGACAGGTGACTTTGCGCTATTACGTCAGTTTGGTGGAAAGACAGGCTGGTCAGTAGTAAGTACAGACTACCAAAAAACCAATAAGCACATTCAGGCTAGAATTAAAAACATCTCTCGTGCCAATTATAATCCAGTGAAAGGTGTTAGATTGTTAATGGATCAGGTCAAGAAGACGAACGAAGTTATGGAGAATGGTATTAGACTAGCCATCTTCAGAACGCTGTTGGATGAAAACTTCCCTAAAGGCCATCACATTAAACCTAGCGAGTTAACCAAGGCAGAGCGCAAGGTTATTGATCGTGCGTCATTTATTGCTAAGAACGTATCACTAGACTTCAACATGAAGGGCAACCAGTCAGGCTGGATGAAAGCCACTTGGTTATTTGTTAATCCAGCTATTCAGGGCGCAGAGCGTACTATCGAATCATTCAAACATAAAAAGGTGCGTCATTCGTTATACATAGCCTTTGGTGTTTGGACAATGAACGCGATGATGCAAATGATGCTGATGGGTGATGATGACGATGATGGTGAAAATGATTATCAGAATATCCCAGCGTATCAAAGAAACACTGGTTTCAACGTATTGGTTGGCGAAGACAAAATGGCACACGTTCCATTACCGCTTAACTTAGCAATGCTAAACACACTGGCAAACCAAGTGGCCAAGTACACGCTATCCTCAATCGATACTGAGAATGAGTTTAAGGTTAAGCTAGACCCTTATGACGATATGATTGAAATGATGGGTAGTGTTATGTACTCATTAGCACCAGTTGATATTATCTCCACTGAAAATCCAATGGAAGAGATGTTGCCTACAATCATGCAATTACCATTTGTTGATTTAAAGGATAACAAAAACTTCTATGGTGGTCAGATATACAAAGAAGATAAATATAGCAAGCATCCAGTGCCAGCGCCTTACAGTTACAAAAAAGGCACTAACGACTGGGCGGTTGAAATGTCACAATTCTTACATCATATAAGTGGTGGCGATGATACGCACATGGGTACTGGCAAGCTGGCCAACATTCATCCTGAGTCATTGGAGTATACCTTTGACTATCTAATGGGTGGATTTGGTTCGTTTATCAGGCGCGCTGTTCACTTGCCTGAGAAGATGAGAGATGGTGATGCTAAGATTAATGATATTCCTTTTGTTCGTAGAATTATTAAAGAGCGCACAGATTATTCATTGACAGATAGATTTAATGAAGCTATTGATATTTCAGTCAGAAACAAATCGTCTGATCGCGACATGTGGCAAAAAGCTAGAATGTATGAAAAGATGATTGGGAAATATTGGAAAGGATATGGCAATCTTAAAAAGTCAGGACAAGATGCAAAAGCGAAAAATCTTATTGAAACTATCTCGAAAAAACAGAGACAATTTTTAAAGCTTTATAATGCCAAATAAAATTGTACCAAAAATTGTACCAATCTTTGTACCACGAAGTCCGCAAACCTAGTGGTATCAAGGGGTAGGTTTTGGACGTAAAAATCCCTAAATACTACGTAAGTCGTTGATATTTAAGGAAATAAAATGGCTGGGCTGGCAGGATTTGAACCTGCACATCATGTGCTTTTAGTAGGGGTTGTAGAGCCGTTGTACCAAAAATTGTACCAAAAGGTTAAAAAATAGGGTGGTTTTGAGAGGTAAAAAGAAGGTGTTTTAGGGGTAGGTTTATCCAGTTTCGCAGGATTTCTTATTTTTGACTTTTACAGTGGAAAACATTTCGACAGCTTTATTTCCAGCATTAGGCGAATCTTCATCAATCCACTTTGCGTAAACGTTCATAGTTTGCATTGGAGTTGAGTGGCCCATTTGTTTTGATAACCATCTAACTGGCTCTCCAGCCATCAACATCATGGTCGCGTAAGAGTGTCGCAATTGGTAAGGTCTTCTGTACCTAACTTTTGCTCGTCTGCAAATAACCTTGAAGTGTTCACGAATTGCGCCGTCACCATTCCAAGGCTCTAAAGTGTTCGGATTATTAAATATCTGATCACCAGTTAACAGTGTGTGGTCTTTTTGAGCGTTCAACGCTTGTAGCGCATCAGGGAATAGTTTAACCTGCCTGACACCTGACTTTGTTTTTGGTCGTTTAATGTGCGTGGCTTTGCGTGGCTTTGCTTTATTAATTCTTACAGTTCCTTTATGCCAATCTATATCACTCCATGTAAGACTAACAACTTCAGACGTTCGCAAGCCAGTCCACATGACAAACTTAAATAGGTTGTGGTCCTGTTGGTGAACGCAAGCGTCTAGTATCGCCTGCCTTTCTTTCATATCGAAAGGCGATATTTCTTCCTCTTCAGGGTTAAAGTCTTTTTGAATGCCGTCAACAGACTTGCCCAACAACACATTCGAGTCAACCAGTCCATCATCTAAAGCATGGCGAAGCGCTTTGCGTAATGGCGCAAGCTTGTTCTTGATAGTTTTAGTGGTGTTATTCCAACCAAGTGCCATTCTTTTAATGTCATTCCAACAAAGATCGGGCAGTGGGATATGTCCAATATCAGGCAACAAGGATGTGTGTATTATTCTAAGATTTTCTTTTTCAGAAGTTTCCTCTAATGATCGCGAGTTGTACTCGTGCCAAGTTAACAGATATTCACCAGTGGTTAGTTTGTTTGAGTCTTTACCAAGAAGGTTGTTAACTTTTTGGATATTTTTATATGAATCAGGAAAGGTTAGCTCATAGTCAAATATACCCAGCTTAATTTCGGCCAGTATATCTTCTCGCAGTTGTGCTATCTTTGTTAAGTTAGTTTCGGAAGGCGTGCCTTTGATAAACTCTGTCCACCTCTTGCCAAGGTAGGTGAATCTAAGTCTGATTGATGATTCGCTAATTGCTGAAATACCTCTGTACCCTGTACCCATCTTTCAAAACCCTCCATGCTAATTAATACCCTTCCATCAGGCGCTTTAAATTTAATGCCAGTACCCCAAACCCCTTTGTCCAGCTTGGTACGTATGGCTTTTTCTGAATATCCACTTTCTTGTGAAAATTGTTTGACAGTTTTTAATTGTAACATTATCGTCCTTTTTAACAAACCTTTAGCAATAGGCGACTCATTGGATCAAAAAAGTTTCTTGATTTGATAATGTCGCTAGTCTTTGTGGCTGGCAACGCTCTGCCTGCGCTTGAGTGTCTGCTATTATTTGGTGTTTTACATATAGTTTTAACATCTCTGTCGCCCTTTCTTAACCTTGAATACACTGTTGATTCGCATAGTTTGTAAGTAATAGCAATATCTATGGCTGTACCAGTAAACACCACTTTATCATCTTCAGTTAACTCATAAGTTTTCTTTTTGTATTTCAGTTTAAGAGACTCACCTATTGGTGCAAACAGTTTTTTTGGATCTTGGCTAGAGATTAATCTTTGTCTAGCGCATGAAACACTGCAATTGAGTTTGTCTGCAAGAGTTCGTGCTGTCCACTCACTACGTTTGCCATTAATGTCTTGTATTATGTATGTCTTCATAATTCCCCCCAAGGTGTTTTAAAAAGGAATATCGTCATTAAAAGGTTCGCCCGTTGACGGCTCTACCTGTGACACTGGTGTTTGTTGTGGAGCATTATTTGGTGTTTGCGCTCCACTAGACTTGCCATCAAGCATTTGTAGTACGCCATTAAAACCACTAACATTTACATCAGTTGAGTAACGATCAGCGCCAGTTTTATCTTGCCATTTGCGCGTTTTAAGTTGGCCTTCTACATAAACCTTTGATCCTTTATCAAGATACTTGCCTGCAATTTCTGCTAGTTTTCCAAAGATTGAAACCCTGTGCCATTCAGTTTGTTCCTTTTTCTCGCCAGTGTTTTTATCTGTCCAGCTCTCGCTGGTTGCGATAGTTAAGTTAGCAATAGCATTACCATTGCTTGCAAATTTAACCTCGGGTTTTTGCCCTAGGTTTCCCACTAAAATTACTTTGTTAATTCCTGCCATTTTTATTTCTCCTTTTATTTGAATTTTTGTTGCGACCTTACTACTATTTTAGATATTTCTATACCCTTTAAATATTGCCTAAAAGCAACCAAAAACAAGTCTTTAATCTCGCCATCGCTAAGCCTGCCCATTTCTGTTTTTGCTCTTATAAGTCTATTTCTTAACGTTTGTGCAGTTTTATTGATTTTTCCATCATAAGAGCCTGTTGCAACCTCTTCTATAAAGTCAAATGCCTTTTTATCTTCTTTGTTCAAAAGCCATAACATAGCAACCACATCGGTTTTATTAATAACTCCACCCCCTTTTGAGTGCCAGCCATTGGCAAGAGAAACTAGATGTTTAATTTTTGCTTCGTTCTGAAAATAAAAATTATAAATATCAGACGTACTCGCCTTAACAACCACACCATTAACAGTTGGTCTTTCGGATGCGAATTTATCCATAATTTTTCTGCAAGATGATGCAACGATTGTAGCATTGGGAACGTTATCAACGCTCAGGGCATCAGACCCACCTCTAGGTTTGCCCGCGTCTATTGTGATAAAAGCTGTATCTTCTACCCCTCTAACCACAGAAAATTTTTTGGATATTCCTGCTTTGGATATTGCTAGTAATCTATGTTGTCCGTCTAATAGCTTCCCACTGTTGCCAAATATGATTGGTATTCCGTTAAACCTCCAGTTTCCTTTTTGAATCTCATTTATAAGAAAAGCTACGGACGCTTTGGACACCTTTCTGTTATGTGTGTTTAGTTTTAAATATTCATCAGCTATTGCTGGTGTTATATTTTCAATGTTATGTGTTTCCATGTTGTTACACTCCTTTATTTAATTATTACGCTTGGATCGCCATCTTCAAGATAGAATCCATCAAACATAAAGCCTTCTTTAAGTGCTTTTTTCAAGCCAGCCTTGTCTTCTTTTTCAGTGGTCACATAATATGACGCAGGCCATTTAGCGTTTTCCTCCATCACCATCTTAGATAGGCTTGCACCTTTTCGTAGTGTTAATGAATGAACAGCATTGCCAGCCTTAGTCATATCTAGCTCTTGCAGGGAATAAAGCGCCATGTCTTTTAGGCGTTTCACTTTATTCTCAACATGCTTCTTTTTCTCTTGTAGTTGCTTGATAGCATTCGCCAGTGCGTCCGTATCAGCATTGAGCGTTTTGATAATGGCTGAGTAGTTGGCAAACTTGTCTTCAAGGCCCATGCCATCCAGCGTGTCATTGATCGTTTGCTCATCCATGTCTTCCATGGCCAATATGTGTTTGGCTTCTTGGGTTAGATTAAATAGGTTCATTAGTGCAACTCCTGTGAGCTTTTTTCAACTACTATTTTTTTTACATACTTAACAGCTGATTCGCCATTGGCTATCATTTCCACAAAAGAGCCGTCAATGTCGTTTGGCGTTAATGCTTGTACTTCCTTGCTATCATCGATAGATTTAACTAAGTCGCATATCATTAAACAGGCCAGTGCGTATTTTTCTGAAAGGTCTTGAGCGCTTATCACTATTCCTTCGGAAGCCATAATCAACCCTCAGTTAAGAATAAAAAGCGTTTACGTGTGTCAACCTTGCCTTTGGTTGACTTGATCAAATTCTCATCTTTAAGCTGATCCACAGCACGCTTGATGGTTGACAGCGAAGTGCCTTCAAAAAACGCATGACGAAACATAATAGCTATGGTTGTTGGTCCGTTTGCAATGAACGCATACACTGACCTTGCTGGCTCAGATAAATGGCCAATCCCTAACGATTTCTCTAGTTTTCTTACTCTTTCTCTATCTTTAAATAATTGTTTCATTTTGTTCTCCTAATAATAAGTTGGTTGCTGTACGCACACTGGCAACCGTCAGTGTCTTATAACCTTACAATCCCCAAGATTGTAAGAATTGGCGCACTCAATTTATCAAGCCACCTTCTTTAAATAGCTAATTTCAGTAGGTGTCAGTTGTTTTGCAACCTCTACCTTTTGCTGGTTATCAAGCTCTGCTTTAAGTTCTGAAACGCCTTGCTCATCGTCATCAGCAACCCTCTCTTTTAGAGATACCACATACGCTTCAATTTCCAGTGTCTCTTTTTCTTTCTGCTTCGCAACTTCAGCATCAGTTAAAAAATCTTCATTAGTTAATGGTAAATCTTCACCAGTGTAGATATTAAGGCCAAAGCCAAACATGGCCATATTTTTAGTTAAGCAACGCATAATGGCTGTATTTACATCAAACATAGTCATCGCTTTAACTTCACGCTCACCATTCTTAACGCTGTATTTGTAAGCAACCTTCTTCATAGCTTGGTTGTTGTTATCCATGACTGGCAACCACATCTCGTGCGTAACACCTTCAATTGTCATTTCGGTGAAAACCATTGCGCCAACATCAGAACCAACGTAAGGCAAGTTTGTGTCCGAATCTTTAATCACTCTATAAGACGCATCAGGATAGGCTATCTTTAAGTTTTTCCAAGCGTCTGCCCATGACAAGTAAGATAGTGATCTATATCCAGTCTTAACCTCTTTTGTGAAACTACTAACATCGATTGTTGATAGTGTTTCAAATACAGTTTTATTTTTACTCATGCCAATCTCCTTCTTTTTGTATCGCTAAAAATCATAAATAATAACCACGCCTGAAACAAGATTGACGCGCCCATTAAAATCTCAAACCAGTCTTGAACGATCATGACGCGAACGTCTCTTCAAGAAACTTATCAAACTGCTTTTCAGTTATGTAGTGTTCTGAATTTGGATTGAAAACAAAAGGCTTTCCATTGTCTTTAAACGCTTCGCCACAAGAGTGGGTTGGTACTGGTAAGTCTTTAATCTTCTCTTTTAATTCTTTAATATTCATAATGGAATCCCCTCAACTAATCCTGTTAATAAAAAAGCAACCCCAAAGATGACAAACACAATTCTGTCGTCTGTAAAGTCGCCATTACTGTCTTTTTTAAACAGCTTCACGTTTACCCCAAATAGACTCAACCACATCTTTATTAAGTTGCTCTCGTTTCATCATGGTCTCGCCTTCACTAATTGCTAGCGCAGTTGGTAGATGTCTAACCAAGTTCCAAATATGTTTGGGTAAGTGAGCGCAAGCATCAACATGCTCATCATAAGGATCAGGGCCTAAGTCCTCCTCTATAAGCTCGGCATCAAGTTGACTGAAATATCCCATTACATGCTCATCAAAGCTTCTTGAGAAAACTTTGATCTGTGATGAGAGTTGATATGGTCGTTGATCTCGTCTTTGAAGCTGACCAGTCCAACACCAACCAATCCATTGGATTGAATAACTACGTCAATAACTTCTTTAAGTGATACGCCTGACTCAAGTAGAAAGTCGTAAGCCTTTTGTTCGTTTTCTGTGTAACTCATGTATTACCCCTGTATTGTTATAAGAACAGCAACTTATGTCGTTGTTGTAGAGAAATTATAACAAAATGAAATAATATGTCAAGCAAATAAATACATTAATTTACTAAAAAGACATAATTCGGCACGAAAAAGTGCGCTTTAGGTGGAAAACATTAAGAAATTAGATTAAGGGAGTTCGTGTTTCCAAAGATCAATAACACGAGCGATGATTGTGGTGTTATCAGGGGTTAAGTCAAATGGCAGATACTTACTGTTATCAGATATAGCAACGACACTATCAGGCAAAACCTGAAGGCGCTTAATAAACAGCCTGTCGTTTGATCTAAAGACAAACACACCATCTTTTAAACAAGTTTCGCTTGTGTCAACCAGTAGAAAGTCGCCAGCTTTAAAAGTTGGTGACATTGATTCACAACCTGCAAAGATAATCTTCATAGAGGATGTTGGTTCTTTATGGAAAACCGATTTAAACCAATCTCGATCCACTGTAAAGACTTCATTAAGATTTTTAAAGTTTACAAGGTCGCTTTCTTTTGCATCATTAAGATTGAGAAGCTCAAAACTTACAACACTGTCGTCCTGAGCCTTTTCTTTAACATCATGAAACAGGTCAGCGCCCAATATATTGCCCATTCTTTCAATGTCAGGCAGTCTTGGCATACGCCTGCCAGTCAGGTAATGGTTAACTGTTGAGGTAGATATGTTAAGTTTTTCTGCCAACTCAACTTGATTGATACGCTTATTAAACATTACAGATTTAAGCTTCTCAGGAAAGTCTGCCTTAAAGTCAACACTTGGCCCATCAAAATCAACTAATAAATCAACACCTAATATTTTAGAAATTTCTTTAACGGTATCAATCTTTGGTTGACGGTTGCCATTAATCCAGTTGGCCACCGCACCCTGTGATATACCTAGTCTTTCAGCTAGTTGTGACTGGGTAAACTCTAGTTTATATAGCTCGTTTTTTAATTTTTTTCCAAATTCTGACATAATGTTATACTTTTGTGAAATAATACGACATATTTATTTCATTTTGAAGTTGAAAACAATGGAAGACCTTAGAAAGATCATTTCTCAATCGGGAACTCAAAAAGACTTTGCTGACAAGATTGGAGCAAGCCAATCCGCTGTTGCTAACTGGCTGAACAGAAGGCGAAAAGTGCCTGTCAGCTTGTTTGATAAGATTGAAGAGGTGACTAATGGCGCTATTACGCGTCAAGACTTGCGTCCTGATATTTTTAATTAAACCCATTTTTATTACATATTTATAAGAACTGTCAATCATACCATTCGGGGGAATCATGAGTGAAAAATTTGAGTTAGAGCTAAAAGCCTTTGTAACTGAAGAGCAATTTAAGAAGGCGAAAAGCCTATGCCATATCAAAGGCATGTCAATGTCAGGTCTTATCAGATCTCTCATAGCTACCGAAATTAGTCATAGTGAGTACCTATTGTGCCACTATGAAACTAGCAAATCTAGTACCAAAATGGGCGACAATCAGGCTAGTGAGGGTATGTAATGTTACAGATATGCAAATCAAGATGCTCAATTGCACACAGATGTTTAGCTCATCAGGTTACTACACCACATCATTTTAGAGAAAAAGAATTAGTAGAGTTTGAGCCTGATCTTGAAGAAGATTGCCGAGGTTTTTGGGATGCATGTGAGGAAGATGATTCAGATTCACATTAAACCTTTAAGCGTTAATGATGCTTGGCAAGGTAAGCGTTTCAAAACGCCCAAATACAAGGCGTATGAGCAAGAGTTGATGTTACTACTGCCTAACAAGTATGAAGTGCCAGCAGAGGGTGATTTAGAGATTGACTTTGAGTTTGGTTTAAACACGATGGCTGATTGGGATAACCCGATCAAACCATTGCAAGATATTTTACAAAAGAAGTATGGCTTTGATGATCGCAGGGTGATGAAAGCTTCAGTTATTAAAAATATAGTCAAAAAAGGAGATGGCTATATTAATTTTTCAATCAGGGGGATTGAGTGAGCGACACAATAGAAAAACAAGTAGTACCTTTTACGCAGATAGCAAACGAGGTGCTAAACAGTCCTGAGCTTTCGTTTAAAGCCAAAGGTATTTATGCGTTCATGATGGGCAAGCCTAATAACTGGAACTTCACAATTCGATCAATGGCCAAGCAAGTTTCTGATGGTGAAAAAGCAATTAAATCAGGAATTAAAGAATTGAAAAACCTTGGTTACATTGAGTATGAAAAGCATAAAGATGGCACTGGAACATATCACTTAAAAGTACATGTTGGAACTGTAAAGAACCCTAAAGTGCGAAATGGACATAAGGCTTCAGATAGCCTAAAGTGCGAAACGCCTAGAAGCCGAAACGGCTTGAAGCCAAAACAGGCCCGTATTAGTAATAAAGAACCAAGTAGTAATAAAGATTCAAGTAATAACAAAGATATTCACACTGAGCAAGCTCAGACTCAAGATCAAATTATTGATTCGTTTTATCCAAACGAAACCTCAACAAATGTTTTAAGAACAAAATGCCCAAAGATAAGTAAGCGACAAGCGCTGGATATGATTGAAGCGTTTAAAGACAAGATGAGAACGCGAAAATCAGAGTGGAAAGATATTCAAGCTCAATTTAGAAGTCATGTTCGTGGTGGCTGGGTTAAGCCTTCTGTTATTGATACAACTGATGATGAACAGCATAAAAAGAAAGGCACGTTTGCGAATGTTAGTGATGGTGCTAAGTTTGGAATTGTTTGGCGAGCGTTTGAAAGGGCAGGCTATCAACCTAATGAAGTTTGGACAAGCGATGGCAATAGTATTCAACAATGGGCGCTTGACGCTTACAGCACTAACAATATTGAAAGTAAATTACTGGAGGTGGCTCAATGACACAGCAAGAAGCAGAGCAGTGGGCAAATGAATTGGTTAACGAGCTGATTTGTTACAACAAGATCAAGATGAGCGTTAAGAATATTTGGGCGGAAAAGATCATCTCTTTTTTGATTGACGAGAAAAAAGACTACAACAGATTCCAAAACGAGAAAGTGATTAAGGCAGTACCAACTATGCCAGCTGATGAAGGTATTGGCGGATTGCTTGAGTTTATTAAAAACACTAACAGCGTGCTAGACAGTCACAGACTTGAAGATAAAAAGCAGGATTTGAGTGGCGCAGAGCTTAAAGCACATCGGGAGAGAGAATTTTTATCCATGAGTTTTAACGATCAAATTGATAAGGCTACTGGTTGGTTAACTTGCGGATGCCCTGAAAACTCAATACCAAAATTTGTTATTAGCTGGGTTAAAGAATTGGGCGATGAGAGTTTGATTGACGTGATGCGTAAGAATTTTAAGCTTGGTAGAGAGAAGTGGAATCACACGAGCGGATCTAAAGTTGTAAAGGGTTTGGGTGTCTAAGTTAACTAAAAGCGCTAAAGGCGAACCCTGCATGATTAGATTAGAAGGTTGTAATGCTGGGCCTAATAACGAGACAGTTGTATTGGCCCATTTAAATGGTGCTGGACTAGCGCTTAAAGCTTATGACGTACATGGATCGTATTGCTGTGCCAGTTGTCATGATGTGCTGGATGGTCGCAAGCCAAGTAATTATGACAAGGAATGGTTAGAACTGATACACCTTAGAGGGGTTATCAAAACGCAAGAGAAGATGATTGAAAAAGGATTGATGTGAATTTAGATTTATTAATCTTAGCAGTGTTGATTGTTTTTGCTATGTGGTGCTTATCTAAGATATGAAACTACAAGGGCAGATCAATGCTAAGTGTGCAAGACTGGACGAGAAAGACCCAGTTGCACTGAAAGAATATGGCGAAACATTAACAGAAGATCAAAAACGACAGGCTAGATGCCACATTATGACAGTAAGAGCAATTAGAAAACACGCACAGAGGTTTAAGTGAAGATAGTTATTTGGAAAGACAAGGGTAAAGCGCATCCATTGCAGATGTTGTGTAGAGATTTTTTTAGTAAGTTTGATGTTGAAAAAGCAATTGTTGAAATCAAAGAAGACAAGCTGACTCGCAGTGGCGCACAAAATAAGCTGTACTGGATGTGGCTAAACCTGATTGAAAAGGAGACTGGCCAGCCAGTTAAAGATTATGTTGAGAATGGCGTACTGGTGAAAGGACTACATACCAACTTCAAGAGAAGTATTTTAGGAATGATCGAGTATAGCGATGGAGAGAAGAAAGAGCAAAGCACAAAAGACTTAAAGGTTAAAGCGTTTACTGAATACCTAGAGAGGGTTGACAGAGAGATGGCTGAGTTCGGGATTATCTTGCCTAGACCTGATGACTACTACTGGCTAGCCATGGGAGTTAAAGCACCATGATTCATTCAATGCAAGATTGCAGACTAAAGCTTGAAGCGATTAAAGCAATTGCGCACCAAGGCATTAAGGATTCAAGAGATGTAATGGAGATGAGTAAGTTTGAGCAGATACAGCAAGAAGCTATGTATTTGCTCAATGAAACGCATCCTGATAACGACAAATAAATTATGAAAGCACACAAGCACGCAGATTTAATACACAAATGGGCAGAGGGCGAGAAGATTCAGAAGTTGGCAAGACTTTGTTGCGATAAAGCTTATGCGCATTGGGAGGATTTAGACGTTGCACCAATGTGGCATGAAGATGAGGAATATCGAGTAAAACCAATTTCTAAAATAGAGAGTTAGAATGTCAAAAACAATGGGAAGGCCAAAAGGCCAGCCAAAGACAGGCGGAAGAAAAAAAGGTGCGTTGAATAAGCGTACTGCTGATGTGATAGCTACGCTAGAAGGTAGAGACTTTGATCCTATTAATATGCTGATAGACATTGCTCTTGATGCTAAAGGAAATAACAAGGATGGTAGTTTTCAAGATAAAAATTTAGCCTTTCAAGCTTGCAAAGAGTTGGCCCAGTATGTTGCGCCTAAACGCAAGGCTATGGAAATGACAGCAGAAGTAACCAATGTTGACTTGGCTGATGATTTAACTGATACCCAAAGGAAAAACCTGAAAAAGCTTCTATGAGTGATATGAATGATTTTGCGCGCACCTCATTGGGTGCGTTTAGCATTATGTGCTTTCCAAAGTTTGAAGTGGCCGATCATCACCAACTGGTGTTCGAGAAGCTTGAGGCAATGGAGCGTGGAGAGATTAGTCGTTTGATTATCTCTATGCCACCAAGACACTCTAAGTCATTGATCGTTAGTGAATTAATGCCAGCATGGTTTTTAGGTCGTAATCCTGAAAGGCAAGTGATATTGAGCGCGTATGGCTCGTCACTGGCTCAAAGGTTTGGTGGACGTGTGCGAAATTTAATTAAAACTAATACGTTTAAAACAATATTTGGGAATATTTTGAGCGATGATTCGCAATCTAAAAGTGAATTTGAAACAAAAGAGGGTGGTTCTTTAAGTGCGGTTGGTGTTGGTGGTGCTATTACTGGTAAGGGTGCTGACTTGTTATTGATTGACGATCCAGTTAAATCAAGAGCTGAAGCTGAGTCGCATACCTTTAGAGAAAGTACAAAAGACTGGTACAACGCTGACGCTTATACAAGACTGATGCCTGATGGCAAGATCATATTGATTGGCACACGTTGGCATGAAGACGATCTGATTGGCTACCTACTTCGAGAGAAACAGCACGAGAATTGGGAGGTTATCACTTTGCCAGCCATTGCTGAGGGTAAGGATGAATTAGGGCGTAAATCAGGCGATGCTTTGTGGACAGAGCGATACCCTTTGCCTAAGTTGCAACAGATACGCAAGTCACTGCCCAGCAGAGATTGGGAAAGCTTATACCAGCAGAAACCTTTAAGTGCGATTGGTGGCGCTTACCTTCATGGTATTTGGAAGCCTGAGATACATTTGCTCAAGCCTTTTCCTATTCCTACTGGCTGGAAACGCTGGAGAGGTTTGGACTGGGGTTTTGATAAGCCTTATTCCCTGTGCTGGTTCGCTCAAGACTTTGATGGCAATATTTATCTTTATCGTGAGCTATATGGCTGGGGTGGAGAGCCTAACGTTGGAACGCATGAGACTGCGATGCAAGTTGCTGAACAGATATTGAAGATGGACAAGGCAGAACGAGACAAAGGTGTTGAGTTTAAAAACAACATTGGAGATTTACCTTCAAGCAATGGCGCAACAATTGGCGTTAGTGAACATTTTATTAGAGCTGGTATTTACTTTAACAAGCCAGCAAAGAAAGGAAACAGTGGCCATGGCTATCGTGTCGATAAAGCACACGAGCTAGTGGTTAGATTAAACAATTCGGAGACAGATGCAAGAGGGCGCGTTGTTGGTGGTGATGGATTCTTTGTGTTTGATACATGTAAACACTTTGTTAGAACAGTGCCAGTAATGATGCGCGATCCAAAGAATGGCGAAGATATTGATACCACACAGGAAGACCACATGTGGGATAGCGTTACAGACTCGTTAGTTAGCAGAAGAACGAAACCAAAGAAGGAAATACAAGAAGGGATAGTAGTTGAAGGTAGCTTTGCGCACCTTTATGGATAAATGATAACAGGGGAAACCAAAATGGAAGTAGAAGTAACAGCAGTGGTAGATATGGTGAAAGACCCAGCGCAAGAGGAAGCGCTAGTCCTTCAGTATTTCAGAGAGATTGATGAGATCAACAAGATCAATGACGAGGAAGATGGTATTTACGCCAAGATCAAGCGTAATAGAAAGTACATCAAGGGTGAAAACTTTAAAGAGGATGAGGTTAAGACCAACTTAGTCAACTCAACCTTACAAAGTTTGATTCCACATGTGTATGCAAAATCACCTGAGATTGCAGTTGGTGTGAGTGAGAAGATTCGCCATGATGCCAGTATGCAAGATGATGGTAAAAAGAGCCTAGCCAAGACATTAGAGATTGTTCTTAATCAGCAATTCAGTGAAGCTAATACTAAACACATCTTCAAGAACGCAGTAAGAAGCGCTAAAGTTTGTTCAATTGGTTGGGTAAAGGTTCACTTGCAGAATGTAACTGGGCCAAATCCTAAAGCAACAACACCACTGGCAGACACTCGTGATAACTTGCATATTGCTCATGGTATTGAGAAAGAGCTTGAAAGCGATGAGAATAACGACTTACAAAAAGGTCGCCTAGATCAGATTGAAGAAGGTTTGTTAAAGACACCTGAGATTGTATTAAGCAAAGGCTTGGTGATTGACAACGTTGACTTTGAAGATATTTTTGTCTCTCCAAGTGTTGGCAGATTCTCGGACTCGCACAAAGCTGGACGCATATTTCAGCGCATTTGGAAGTCTAAGAGTGAATTGATGGGTGAGTTTCCTGATGTTGACTGGTCGGGTGTATCAACGCACGAGTGGGGTAAAGACAAGAAAGACAATGACTATAACTCAATTGCAGATAGTAATTTGAATAATAGCGTTGGTAATAACACACTTAAAGGCAATGAGAATCAAAAGCCAGTAGCAGTGTATGAGGTTTGGGATAAGGATCAAAACAGAGTCCACCTGATTGTTAAAGGTGTTAAGAAGCCATTATTGTCTTGGACACCTGAAAATGTTGGTGAACAGTGGTATCCATTCTTTGGCTTGGCGTTTAACCAGCTTGAAGATGAGTTTCAGCCATTAACAGACCTAGAGCAGTGGTTGCCTTTACAGGATGAGTACACAGATACGCGTACCAAGCTTAAAAAACATAGAGAAATGAACAAGCCACACTATGTTTCTAATGGCCTAAAAGAAGCTGATATTAAGAAGTTTACAGTATCAGAGACAGCAGAGATTCTAGCGATTGATACTGAAGGCAGACCAATTGATCAGGCTTTACAAAAAGGTGTACATATTCCTATTGACCCTAAGTCTTACGACACAACACAAATCATGCGTGACTTGCAGATCGTATCAGGCTTACAAGAAGCTGATATGGGTGGTGTAATGAAGGCTAAGACAGCAACAGAAGCGTCAATCATGAATAATGGTCGTGCCACTAGAGTTTCAGAACAACGCGACACGCTAGAGGATTTCATTTCAGCGATTGCCAACTACACAGCAGAGTGTTTCTTGCTGGGTTGTGACATTGATATGATTCGCGAGATTGCTGGTGACGGTGCGACATGGTATGACGATTCATATATGCCTAACTGCTCCATTAAGCATAAAGCAGACAAGATTTATAACTTTTGTAACGTATCAGTGCGCGCTGGATCAACTGGCAAACCTGACGAGATGGAAGATAGGCAGACTTGGATTGAGTTATTGCCAGTGTTACAGAATCTTGCGATGCAAATTGCACAAGGTCAAGCTCAAAACATGGATGTTAGTTACTTGGAAGAATATCTAAAAGAAACGTTAGAGCGCTTTGGTATTGATGGTGATTCAGGTAAGTTTATCCCACAGATGCAAGCGCCACAACAACCGCAAATGCCAATGGGAATGCCACAAGGTATGCCACAGCAGATGCCACAAATTTAATAAGAAGGGGTAAAGAAAAATGGATTTAGAAAAACAAGAAGGCGAAGTAGAGTTGAATGAAGAGGTGGTTGTTGATGAGGTCGTACCAGTAGAGGAAGAGGTTGTTGCTGATGAGATTGATGATGATGCTGAAGTAACTGGTGATGATGCGCTGGCCATTTTGGCTGGTGATGATGAGCCAGCTGAAGAAGAGCCTGATCCTGAAGAGGTTGCGGATGAGCCTGTAACTGAGCCTAAAGCAGAAGAGGAAGCTGAGATAGACCCTGAAGCTGAAGCTAAAAAGGAAGAAGCTGAAGATGCTGAGATTATGGAGTCGATTACCAATGAGCGTACTCGTGAGCGCTTTCAATCGTTAAGCCACAAGAATAAAGAATTGATTGAAGCCAGCGCACAACAAACGCAGGTGATTGATAACTTTAAGCAACAGGTGCAAAGTACAGGTATGAATAGTGCTGAGTTTTCTCAAACAGTTGACATGATGGCCATGGCAAACTCAAACAACATTGAGGATGTTAAAAAGGCTAGGGAATTTGTTAGAAGCTTGGACAAGACTTTGACAGACCAAATTGGTGATACGCCTGACGCATATCAGCGCTTTGATGATTTAAAGCAAGACTATGAAGATGGCGAGCTGAATGAGGATTACGCTAACAAAGAAGCACAAAGGCGCATCCAAGAGCAGAATCAACGCCAAGAAGCAGACAGACAAACCCAGTTTCAGCAACAGCAAGAAAGCGCAGTTGCAGAGCAAGGTGGTGCAATTCAAAACATGGTTGAGCAGTTTAGAGCTAACGATCCTGACTTTGCCTTGAAAGAGTCACAGCTTGAAGCTTTGGCAGTGAAGGTGGTGCAAGATGGCGTGCCAATGAATCAGTGGGCTAGTGAGTTTGTTAATCGTTATCATGCGATCAACGTGTCACAGCGCAAACCAACCCCAACACCTATGAGTTCATCAAGACAGGCGCAGAATGTTAATAATTACGCAAGTTCAAACTTGAGTGATGCTGAAGCAAATGCGCAGTTTGCGATGGACATGATTGCTGGCAGATAGACGTAAAAAACCCCTACAAACTTTGACGGGTCAGAGGGGTATATCAAAACAATGAGCAATGCGTTGATGATTAGATTATATAGCAAAACACTACATTTAGTATAAAAACGTATAAATAACACTACATCTAGTGTTTTTTCGTGTATATTGTAGTTAACCCTTACTCCTATTGATTAAGTTTTTTCATGTATATCTCCTCAGATTGTTGATAAAAAAGAAAGTTTTGTAAGGGTTGCTAAATTCGTAAGTCGTAATGTAAGAGTCGCTCTCTTACAGCGTTGGTAAGGTTAAGGGGTTCACGTTCTCTTGTACGGGTTAAAAGAAAGCCTAGGAATGATCCTAGGTTAATTTTAATTTTTATAAGGAATAATCATGCCAATTTCAGCATCAGACCTAATCAAAGCAGGTAATTACGCTCGTGACCGTTATGTCACCAAAACACCAGTATCGCAAATCGATATTGAAACTCCACTAATCAAAAAGCTAGACGCTAAGAAAAAGACTTTTAAAGGTACTTTACAGTACATTAATTGCCCTATTCGTAAAGAGCGTCACACTTCAGGCCAGTTCTACTATGGCGCAGATACTGTAACTTATGGTACTTCTGATCCAGTAGCGCACGCTAAGTACACTTGGACTTCTTTCTTTGATGGTTTTACTATCAATGAGGACGAAGCTCTTTCAGCAGGTATCTCGTTTGACGTAGATAAGCCTAATTCAACAGCAACAGCTGATGAAGCAGTGGCTCTAGTAAACCTTATGGGCGAGAAGATGACTTCTTTGCGCGATGGTATGCTTACTCAAACAGACCAAAACTTACACATGGATGGTACTCAGGACGCTCAAGCAGTAGCTGGCCTAGACGCAATCATCGACCTTGACCCAACTACTGGTGTTATTGGTGGCTTTGATCGTGCTACATCTACTTGGTGGAGAAACCACTCTAACGCAACAGCTGGTACTGGCTCTACGTTATTGAACAACATGGAATTAGCATGGAGAGCATGTTCTAAGAATGGTGGCAAACCTGACTTTATCCTTGTTGGCCAAGCGTTCTACGATGCTTACCGTTCAGCAACTTCAGGCTCTATCGTTATCAATGCTAACGCTGGCGCTAATGGTGCTTCTTTAGATGGTGCTATCTCAGACTTAACGTTTAGAGGTGTTCCATTAGTAATTGACTACCAATTTGAAGCTGTACAAGGTTTAACTTCAGCTACAACTGATTGGGATAACCGTTGTTACTTCATCAACACTAAGCACATGACGCTTATGAAGATGGACGGCCATGACATGAAACTTCGCACGCCTTCTCGTGGTGGTGATAAGTTTGTTGCCGAGTTCGGTATGTCTGACAAGTATTCATTGACTTGTAACAGAATGAACGCACACGCGGTATTGGCTGTTTAGTAGCAACCAATAGCTCAAGGCTGGGGAAACTCAGCCTTTTGTTTAACCACCAATAGGTTGTGATACTGCAATTTATTGTTTGTTAAATAAAAAAAAGAAGGTGAGAAAAATGAAGATTAAATTAGTAAATGTAAAGATTCATAAAGAAGCAGGCATTATTGCCATTGATAAGAATGTTCCTATGTATGAAGCGTCAATTTTGCGCTTAATGTATGGCGAAGAGTTAGTTGATATTGTTAATACTGACACAGGCTTGACCAGCAGTGTTGAAGGTCCTAGAGATGAATACAACAGGCTTGTTGCTCTTTATGGAGTTGACAAAGAAAGAAACGCAAGACGCGTGGAATTAATCTTTGGTTTTTATGAGACAGGCAAGTTTGAAGAAGCGTTTAACAGCAGTGTTGCTGACGATATTGAAGAAGCAGTAATTGAACAAGATTTACCGCAGGTGTTTGCTAAAGCAGATGGCTCTCCATATAAGCGAGAAGCAGACTTAGTAAACGCCATGCAAAAAGATGGCTTAGAAGGGAATTATTCGGTCATAGCTATTGAAGACGGATTCATTGGGAATCTGACTTAACAAGTTGTGTGTCCTGCCTTCTTTGGGCGCACATTAAACAGGGGGAAGTATGGCACAGCCAGTAGAGTTTGCTAGACAACAAGACTATACAGCGTTCCAAAACTTTAATGCGGAAGGCACAGAGCTAAATCGTGAATTTGATGATTTAAAGGTAACACTTGATCAGATCAGAGCGAACATTGACTTAATTCAAAAGGATGATGGCCAATTAAGTAACGATAGTGTTGGTGCTGACCAACTTGCAGATAATGTTTTAGGTAGCTTGTTGCAAGCTGGTATTGATTCAGCTTCCGCTTCAGCAGTGTCGGCTATTGCCAATGCTGTTATCTCTCAAGATTCAGCAGACATAGCAACAACTAAAGCAGGCGAAGCTACTGACATTAGAGCTGAGTTATATGGCCTTACTGCTAGTTTAATCTCTCTTCCCTATGGACAGGCTGGATCAGTCGCTTATGATGCTGAAACAGGCAATTTAGAGTTCTCTTTATCAGAAGGTCCTCAAGGCCCAGTAGGTGCAACAGGTCCAACTGGTGTAACTGGTCCACAAGGTCCTGATGGCAACGAAGGCCCATTAGGTCCGCAGGGTATTCAAGGACCTGCTGGTGATAGAGGTCCGTCAGGCAATGATGGTCCATTAGGTCCAACTGGCGCAACTGGCCCTGAAGGTCCACAAGGTATCCAAGGTGTAGAAGGCGATGTTGGTCCATTAGGTCCAACTGGTGCGACTGGCCCACAGGGTTTAACTGGTGATGTTGGTCCTGAAGGTCCTCAAGGTATTCAAGGTGTTGTCGGTTTACAAGGTCCAACAGGCGACCAAGGTATTCAAGGTATTGATGGTAACGAAGGTCCGATGGGCGCGACAGGTCCAAGCGGTCCAGCAGGCCCACAAGGTATTGATGGTGACACAGGACCTATTGGTCCTCAAGGTGATCAAGGCCCTTTAGGTGCGACTGGTCCAACAGGCGTAGAAGGCGCAGTAGGCCCAACAGGAAACAAAGGCCCTGATGGAGACCAAGGTATTCAAGGTATTCAAGGCCCTGATGGAAACCAAGGTTCAGTAGGCCCTTCAGGCTCAGTTGGCGACCAAGGTCCAATGGGAACATCCCCACTTGGTTTGTCTTTTGGTCAATTTAATTTAAACGCAACAACAGGGCAGTTAACTATTGAGTTTTATGGCAATGCTGATGACCAAGATTTTAATATTAACGCCAATGGCGAGTTAGAGGTAACAATATGACAACTTTAAATTTAGGTAAGGTAAGAATGGCGTGGAAAGGCGATTGGTCTGTTTCCACTGATTATGAAGAGTTTGATGCTGTTTCATATAATGGCTCATCTTATATTGCTATTACCAATCCAGCTTTAGGGTCTATTCCTTCAGCACAACCAACAGAGTGGCAGTTGTTGTCAGAAAAGGGAGATGTAGGTAACACAGGAGCAACAGGTGTTACTGGTGCAACAGGTGATACAGGCGACCAAGGTCCTCAAGGTGTGCAAGGCATAACAGGCGATACAGGTCCGCAAGGCCCTCAAGGTGACGATGGTGTTGCAGGTCCTACTGGCCCTACTGGCCCAACAGGAGGTACGGGACTAACAGGTGATACAGGCCCTACTGGTCCAACTGGTCCTCAAGGAGATACTGGCCCAAGTGGCTCAACTGGTCCACAAGGTGATACAGGAAACACAGGTCCACAAGGTCCTCAAGGAGATACGGGAGATACAGGCCCAACAGGTCCTACTGGTCCAACAGGTTCAACTGGTGCTGATGGTGCTGATGGCGTAACAGGCCCAGCAGGCCCTACTGGTCCAACTGGAAGCACAGGTTCAACTGGCCCTCAAGGTGCGACTGGTGCTGATGGAGACCAAGGGCCTCAAGGGATACAAGGACCTCAAGGTGATACAGGTTCGACTGGCTCAACAGGCCCAACAGGTCCAGCAGGTGGTGTAGGCCCAACAGGATTAACTGGAAATACTGGTGCAACTGGTCCTCAAGGCCCTATCGGAAATACAGGTGGTGTAGGTCCAGCAGGTCCAGCAGGTCCAACTGGCTCTACTGGCTCTACTGGTCCAGCTGGTAGTACGGGTTCGACTGGTGCTACTGGTCCACAAGGTCCAGTAGGCGCAACATTCTCTATGAGTGGTACAACTCTAAACATCACGACTTAATATGAGCCAAAGCATAGACTTATCAGCAGTAACAGAATCTACCTTTAATGGTACAGTTGTTGAACAGATTAATTTGAATGGGGCAGGGGTTTGGACTAAGCCAGTTAGTGGTATGCAGATGCAATTACGACAGCCACAACCCCCTGCATATGCTGGTGAAAGACCAACATATGACAGCTCAACCCCTTGGGCGACGGTTCATGACGATGCCATTGTGTATGATTCGTTTGGTTTATCATACACTTGTGGCTTTGTAAATCATGGGGGTAAGCTATATATAGGCTGGGGTTCTCCGACTATAAATACTGGCACACCAGACCCACTGCCAGCTCTCCTCTCTTCCGCTGGAATGTCTTTCCCCTTTGCCTTAACTTTCCCAGCTGATTTGCAAGCAGTAAATCATGGTGAGTATAGAAATAGAAGTGACGGGAGGACGTGGTATCCAATTGCAGAAATAACCCCAACGGGATTTGTTAAGGCATATACTGGTCCAAACGCTGTATCTGTTTCCGCTTGGGCTTATACGGACCAATATGGTAATAGTAATAATATCTACTTTGACATCAACTTCTCAACTTCAATAGTTGATGGTAAATGCTATCACTGTATGCCGTTTGGCGCTGTTACCCATGCAGATTGTCAAGCAAAAGCTTATAACGACAAGCTACACCATACGGGTAGTGGGTTGTACTGGTCGCATAGGACAATACAATCAAACACTGCTTTGGCAAATATGCCAACCAATTTCAATAATAACTTTGAAGCTATTGGCTCTGGTACTGCAACAACAATGAGATTTGTATGATTAAAGTAAAAACAAATAATGTAGAGCGAAAGAATGAGTTTCACCAAAACGAGCCACAGTTTCAAGAAAAGCTGGATGTGGTTTTGAAGCACTTTGATATACAGGGTAATATAACTGGCATTTCGCACGATGGTGGCTCTAAGTATGGTGTGTATTGCACTGGCAAACCCGCAGTATCACCAGTTGATTTAACTGGTGTTAAAACAGACTCTCTTGCTAATGATTTAGTGTCCTTTAAGATTGATTTGGATGATAACTCAATTAGGGCAAAAGTTTATTATGTTGGAAATATAAAAGACGTAGATTTTGATGCCCCAATTGTTGGCACTGGTGTTTATATAGGTGAAAACTCTTTTACTGTTTACTATCCAGTTGATGGAGTTGCCCCGACTGACAGTGTTCTTGCAAGGATGACCATGAATGGCTTTGCGGGAACTACGTTTTATGCTGATGGCACTACCAGCGATGAGAGTGTTTACACTCAAGAAGAAGATGTGCCTAGTTAGCTTTTCAAAGGACAAATCCTACACTTCTAAGCAAAAGGTTGAGCAGTTTGATGGCTCTCCTAAGTGGGGGTATATAGATATAACGTCTAAATGCTCTCATGGCTGTGCTTGGTGTTATGGTGGATTCAATGAAGATTTAAATTCAGAGATGAGTTTCAATGATTTCAAGAGTGTGCTTACTAAACTAAAAGTGATGGGTTTACATCAAATAACTATCAGTGGTGGTGAGCCTACCGAGCATCCACAATTCTTACAGATGGTGTCAGAAGCGACAAAAGATTTTATGGTACACATTTGCTCACATGGTGACTGGACTCGCAACTGGGCAGAAGACTTGGCGACACTTGGTATTAGTCAGATTCAATTCAATTACCAAGGCTCTAAACGGCACGACAATATTCATCAAGTATTAGGCTCGTATATTAAACAAGTAACAGCAATCAAGCAATCCATCAAAGCTGGACTGGAAACAGTAGGAACAGTAACTGTTGGTGCTTACAATGTAGGTGATGTAGATAATATCTTCAAAGAATTATCAGACCTTGGTGTTACTCGTTTAAGAGTATGGGAATCAGTTGGAAAAGGCAATAAATGGCGCAAGGGCATAGAAGCTAAAAAGATATTTGAAGCGTGCCAAGATTCAGCATTTAAATTAGGATATTTGCATACTCAATCGTATGACCCCGACTTCAAAGCAGATAGTTTTATTTCATGTCCAGCGATGAGTGAAATGTTAATGTATGTTAATTCTGATTCAGAGTTAAGGTTTTGTACTGCCAAAGACCTACCTATTGCTTCATTTAAAGAAGATACATACCAAGTTATTCAAAATAAGTATTCAAAATTCATGAATAGTGTTCCAGTTGGAAGCTGTCTAGCGAGGGAAGAATGACAGTTGCACTATTATTCATTGCAAGTATCGCAACACTTTACTCAATTATAGGCTGGGGAAGGGTTGCTACGTGTATGAATAAATGGCTTGATAAATCCTATTGGACGGATTACAACGTTATTGAGTTTTTAGCATGGCTTGCAAAGGCGCTGATCATTATTCCATCGTTAATATTCCATCAAGAAATTTGGCAGTTGCATTTTGCAACGCTAGTTACATCGTCACTTCTTATTTGGGCATCCATGAGAAAAGGTCTTCCAACATTGTTGGCGTTTAACACTATGTGGATTTTATTGTCTTTAATTGTAATAACGAGGAATATAACATGAAGAACGTTTTGATCGTTGGTGGTGGTAGTGCTGGCTGGATGACAGCCTCATATTTAGATGCTCAAACAGATTATAAGGTGACGCTGTTAGAGAGCAACAGGGTTGCACCTATTGGCATTGGTGGCTCAACAACCCCTTACTTAAAAAGATTCTTTGAAGATATTGGTATTCATGATGAGAAGGAGTGGATGCCACATTGTAATGCGACATATAAGCTTGGTGTTTTGTATGATGATTTTGATCGTATAGGCTCACGCTGGTGGAATAGCTTTGAAGTTGATGAAGGGAAATATCCGTACTGGAACAAAATGCGTAAAGAAGAAGGCCTAGATAGTAAGGATTTTTTTAAGTCTTGTATTTATAGTGCGCATATTGGTATGGACGATACTGGAAAGATTAATAAAACAAAAGATGGTAAGGATGCTTATAGCTATATGCCAACACGTTCTTATGGCGGACATCCTGAAGCTAAAGCTTGGAACTTGGACACTGGCGCGTTTGGCGAGTTTTTAAAGAAGCGTACAGCCAATAGCGTCAATCATGTTTATGCAACTATCGCAACTATCAATACAGACCCAGTAAAAGGAATTACAAGTTTGATTGATTCAGAAGGTAATGAGCATACAGCTGATTTATATATTGATTGTACAGGCTTTAAATCTTTACTCATTGACGAGGTATCAGATGAAGGTAGAATCCCTTTAGACCCTTATTTGTCTCATGACAAGGCGCTAGTTATGCCTATTGAATATGAGGACGCTTATGAGGAAATGAGACCACGTACTGGCGCAAAAGCAATGAAAGCTGGCTGGATGTGGAACATCCCTTTGTATCATCAAATGGTTAATGGTTACGTTTATACATCTAAGTATATAACAGACGAAGAGGCTGAAGCAGAGATGCGTAAGGCTGTTGGTGAAGAAAGAGTTAAGGATGTAGAAACTTACATTATTGATATTAATACTGGTCATTTCGCCAAACCTTGGACGAAGAATGTAATTGCTATTGGCATGTCAGCAGGCTTTATTGAGCCTATGGAAGCTACGCTAATTATGGTTGTTCAGCATTTGTTGCACAATCTAAACCAAGTGCGTAAAGGCAAGATGACTAAGGCAGAATTTAATGGTGTATTTGAAGCAACCTTGTTTGACACCTTGGACTTCTTATCCACTCAATATTACATGAGTCATAGAGATGACTCCGAGTTTTGGAGGGCTAAAGCACAGAACGATTCCCAAATTACAGACAGAATGAAAGAATGGCTGGAGACAACTAAGGAGGCGTTGTTACCGCCTAAAGACGATGTTTTGTTTTTAACAAACTGCTGGATTGCAAAGTTAGTTGGATTTGAGAAGTTTCCAGAGGGCGATGGTTTTACGGATAGTGAGCCAAGAACACTGCCAACTTACTCAGGCACTAATTTCGAGCCACGTAACAAATTCAAATACAAAGAGATGGATGAGCTTAATGCTCGTATTCAAATGGATAAGATACGAAACTTTGATGCTAGCGATTTGATAAGTCAAAAAGCTTATTTAGACAAATTTATTTATATATAAGGATGCTTAATGGACATAAACATTTTTACCAATGTAGTCATTGGACTGCTAACCATATTTGTGCCAGCCATATTCGGCATGATGATGAAGATGTTTGCGCGCAATGACAAGATTATTGCTGACATTGTTGAGGAGCAAAAGCACATTGTCGAGTCTATGAACAACTGCCAGTCAACAATGCCAAAGGAATACGTGTTAAAGGCAGATTATAAGAGTGATATGGCAGAAATTAAAACGCTATTGGGAGATCAGTCTAAGAAGATTGATCAAATATGGAAGTCACTAAGGACGGATAAGTAATGAAGCAACCAAGAGATAAGAACGGACGTTTTGCTCGTAAGAATTTATGGGCATGGGTAAAGTGGATTTGCAGAAAGATGGGCAAATGCAAAAGCTAATACTTGCCTTGCTAATGATTAGCTTATCAGGCTGTAACAGTCTTGGTTTTAAGCCAATAGTGCAGAATGTAGCAACTACTGGTGTTGCGTATGCGATTGGTGGACCATTGCCAGCGATTGCAAACGCAACAGTTATGGTTGCAACAGAAGAGTTTATTGTAGAAGACACCAAGGTTGGAGATATTGAAACAACTGGGCAGGCAGTAGCATATATCGCTGAAAAAGGATTTATGTACACATTGTATGGCTTGATCGCTTTCTTCGCGTTTACGACTATTGTTGGCCCTTGGGTAGCGTCAAAGAGAGCTGGACGCAAAGGTTATGCAAAAGCCAAGGATAAGTACAAGACGCAAGTAAGAGTTTCTGAAGAGGTGATAAGGCAGATCAGGGGGGGGTAAAGTAATGAAGGTTGAACAAACATTTAAGTGGGGCAAAGATGATAGACAAGATTAGTAAGTGTGTACTGGTATTCGCAGTAGGTGTAACGTTATCGTTAGCTTCAATGGCTTTCTTTAATCAGTTTATGCAAATGCCACAACAGGCAATGACAATGGGGTCAATGATGGTCATGGGTGCTGAAAAGCCTTGTGACTGTAAATGCCCACAACCAAAATATTAAGGGGAATTAGGTGAAGACATTAGGTGAAGTTCGTAAAGAGATATTGGTAAGACTTGGTTTTTCAGATACTCAAGGCCACGATAACAACAAGTCGTTGATTGATGGCATTATTGAGCATGCGCAAAACCAGCTATTTTTCCAATATGATTTTTTGTTAAACAGAAAGGTTGATAACAAAACAATCGTTGCAGGATCGTCTTTATATGACTTCCCAGCTGATTGTGATTATCGTCAGATAGTTGATGTTGTTGTTACCAATGATGCTGGTCGTTTTGTACGTTTGAACAATGGAATTAATTATCTCGATGAAAATACTACTGAACGCTCAATGCCAACCAAATATGATGTGCGAGATGGTCAGATGTTGGTTAATCCAGTTCCTGATAAGACGTACACGGTTCGCCTTGAATATTTTGAAGTGCCAGCTCGCTTGACGCAGGACGCAGACCAACTTTCGCTGGACGATGAGATTGTTTTTATTCTTGCATTAATTGATATTAAGAATCACTACAAGATGGACAGCTCAACAGAGCAACAGCAGTTTAAGGCGCAACTTGATAAGAAGCGCGATGCGTCATTAGGCCAAAAGAGGTTTTATAGAGCATGAAGACATTAACAGTTAATAAATGGTCAGTCGGCATTGATGTGCGTAAGCCAGCGTCAGTGTCTAGTGCTAATCGTTTGGTTGATTTAAAGAACGCCTACATTAACACTGGTAAGACGATCACTAAGCGTAAAGGCACAATCTCATTGGGTGATGTTCCTTTGGATACATTTGGCATGTACAGTGCTAATAACTCAGTGCAAATTTTTGGCTCGCAAGACCCAGCCATTGTAACTGTTCCAGCAGGCGTAACTTTTAATCAAATCACTAATGGCACAGAGGTGTTGACAGGTATTCATTCAGCAGTCTTGTTTAATGGCTTTATCTTTGTGTGTGCTGATTGGAGTGGCACATCTCGTTATCATTACTTAGATGGTAATGCTGATACGTTTGAAGCAAGCTGTCCTCATTCGCCAGTATTTGCAGTGGCAGGCTCTAAGGTTTACGCCAAAGATGGCGACATTGTAAGATTTTGTGAAGTGAACAACCCGAGAGCTTGGAATAGTATTGACAATGCTGGTTTTATTGCCACAGGTAACTATACTGATACATCTACTGATGTGACAGCATTAAGCCAGTATCGTAATGCTTTGATCGTCATGCACAATAACAGATCACTGGAGTGGGCGGTTGATCCTGACCCATCATTAACCAGCCATAGGTCGACAGTTTTTGAAGGCTCTAATGAGCATAGATCGCTGGCCAATGTAACAGGTGATTTGTATTTCTTGAGTGAATCAGGTTTTAGGTCTATTGCAGTACAGAACAACGTTGAGTCTTTAGCTGATATGGATGTTGGTTCGCCAATTGACAAGCTGATTGTTCCTTTATCTAAGGCTGGCGCTATTAGCCTGTACAACCATAAAGATGGCCAATACTGGTGTGCGCTTGGCAACAAGGTTTGGATTTACTCATTCTCGAAGACAGCGAAATTATCGGCATGGTCTTACTATGAATATGCCTTTACGATTGATGACATGATTATGCACAATAACGAAGTAGCGTTTAGAAGTGGCAATACTGTATATCAAACTTCAGCTAGCGTTTATACAGATGATGGAGTGAACTACGAAACAGTTGTTGAGTTTTCAGATTTAGACTTTAAAAACAATACAGCACTTAAACAAATTCATTCGTTTGATATTTCACAAGTAGGAAATTGTACCGCTGAGTTTACAGTGGGTATTGAGAACAAAACCACAACACATGCGGTTTCTGTTGTGGGTGATTTTAGAGATAGAGGGATGGTTGCCTTGCCTTTGGTCGCAACGCACGTTCAGCCAAAGTTTGTCAACAATGACAGTTCGTTTTGGGAGCTGAACTTGGTGAACATTACATTTAACCCAATGGGGATTTTGTAGATGTTTGATGTTCGTATGTTAACAGTTGACGAGTGTATTGAGCGTTGGGGCGGTATTAGCCACCACCTTAATAAAGCCTTGTCTCATTCTAGGGGTGAGTGGACAACGAATGACATTTTAAAGAACGTGTTAAACGATTCGATTAACTTCCATGTTTGGGAAGTTATTAACGATCAAAAACAAGTGGTGGCGTTTGCCAGTACAAGAATTATTAATTACAACCACTTTGATTCATTGCACATTATTGCGCTAACAGCAGTTGAGAATGATGATTTTGATGAGTGGGAAGATTATGCGACTGAAGCTTTAGAAGCCTTGGTTGTTAGGGTGAAAAAGGCTGGACTTGAAAGAGTTGAGTTTACAGGTAGAAAAGGGTGGATGAGAAGGCTGAAACCTCTTGGATGGATAGAACAATATATAACAATGGATTTATATCTAGGAGAATGAAATGAAGTTTTTAATGAATGCGCAAAACGTGCTTAATATGAATAACGGGTCTTTACACGAGCCACTTGAATACCATAAAGGCGGTGATGGTGGTGCTGGTGAAGCGAGAGCAAGAGAAGAAGAGAGACAAAGAAAAATTGATAGCGGTATTAAAGCTGTTAACGCTTTATTCGGAACAGACGATAAAAATACCCAGTATGCTGGCCATAGGCAAAATGTTTATGACTTAAACAAGACAGCGATTGATAAGTCTTATGAAGATGCTCAGAGGGGTTTGGTTTTTAATTTGGCTAGAAATGGGTTGAGCAATTCTTCAATTGGTGCTGATAAAAAGTCAGACTTATTAACCAACTACAACGACAACATTCAAAAAGCTAACGATATGTCAGATAGTGCCATGAATAGCTTAAAGACCAGCGATGAGCGCACACGTCAGAACTTAGTTAATTCGGTACAAACTGGCTTAGATCAAACGCAAGCTGTTTCGCAAGCACTAGGCAACATGCAACTTAATTATGATAAGGCTAATGAGACTAACGTGGCTAATAATTGGGATAGCATGTTTGATAACTGGAAGTCTTACAAGCGTAACAACCAGTACGCAAGCGCAATGGCTGATGGCGATGACAATCAGTATGGTCAAACTTATTTCACAGACAAGGGGTAGATTATGGCGATTAACTTTGTATATTTAATTGCGTCAATGCTGGTTCAGGCAAAGGCGCAAGCTGATGCTGAAAAGGCAGGTAATAACGCAAGACGTGTTGCTGATGAGCTTAAAGATGTAGAGCAAAATAAAATTAATGACATTATGAATCAGAATCTTGAACAGTATCAAAACACTCAAGAAGAAGATGCGATGGCTCAGATTATTGCTGACAAAGTTGATCCAGCTGTCAAGTCTATTGATTCAACAACTAATTTCCAAGATGTAGACAGGTTTGATTCAGAAGGCAGTGTTAAGAATACAGCCTATCAGGATGCGTTAACAGGTGCTATTGCAGATGTTGCGGAGAAGGCGAAAACCAAGGCTGGCATGTTGGCCAAGGTCAAAGCTCCGACTCACATGCGTCAAGACCAATCTATGAATACAGCTGATTCTATTCAGCGTCAAGGGGTTGTTGGCAAGAAGGCCAATGATTACTTTAACAATGTTTCTCGGTTAGAGATTCAGAATGCTTATAAGCCTGATCAAGGAATGATGTTGTTGTCACAGGCTCTAGGTGCTTATGCGACTATGGGTGCTGATGGTGGCGCAAGTGGTACAGTGGGCAATGTAGCAGGACCAGCTTCTTCAGGTCCAATGGCTGGTGGCTTTACACAAACTTTGCCAAATGGCGTTCCAGTAACTGATCTTGGCGCAATGAATAATTATCAAAAAGGCTTGGACTTTTTTAGCAACCAAAACTTAGGTAATGGTTCTGGCGCAATGTTTAAGTAGGAGAATATTATGATGAACATTTTTAAAGATATGCTTTCAGGAAAACGGCCAATGCCGAATATGGATTGGAAAAATGATGCTGGTGTACAAGCGCCTGATGGCCTTAACAGTCAATTTAATTCTGCATTTAGCGATGCTTTAGCTGATCAAGGGAATAAGCAAACACCACAACAAATGCCTGATTTGCCGAGACATGCAAACAAACAAGATTTTGCGCCTAGCGTAATGAGTCAGTCGTTAGACAATGTAAACACAAACAAGGGTGCGAGACGCAATGTGGCTTCAGATGACTGGTTTCACATTAATTCACGACCAAACAGAAAAACATTTTTTTAGGAGAGTAATATGAGTTTTTTTAACGCACTATTAGGCGCAATGAACGATGGCGCAAGCATTTATAACAATGATAAAAGTTTTGAGAATACACTAATTAAAGACAAAGCTTCGATTGACAATACGCGAGCTAATACAGCGTTAAACAGACAGGCATTTGATTTTAATGATGTAAATAATCCTATTATGATCAAGGCTAAAGAATTAGCTAATAAGATGAGTCAGCAAACTTATGACTTTAATGCTCAAAAGAATCCGTTAACGCTAGAAGGTCTCGGTTTGGACAATTCTTCTAAGTCAATGGCAAACGTTGATTCGCAAAGAAGACTTGATGATCGTACTGCGTTCATGGCTAATCCTGATATTGCCCAATCATTAAAAGATGCGTGGCAAATGAATTACGCTACTGGCGGTAAGTCGTTTAGTCCAAGCAAAGGTGATTCTGCAAAGCCAACTATTTTAGGAACATATAACGATGCTGGCTTTAGAACTGGCAACGCTGTTTTTGATCCAAGCAACAATACTGGTATTCCAATTAATATGCAAGGCCAAGGAAATGGGCAACCTGCAATGGACATTCAGAAAGTGCTGGGCGATGCGATAGGCCAAACTTATGGCACTCAAGAATTTAATAGCAATGCGAATCAGGCTGACTTCAATGTTAGAGCTAATGAGGTTTACCAGTCTTTTTTACAGCAGACTGGCAACCCACAGCAAGCTGAAGAAATGACAAAGCAACACATGTTCAAAAGTTTAGGTTTGGATGATGATATGGAGCTAGGAATTTTCTCTGACAAAGAGTTAAATTACAACCCTGCAAATCAACCTTCAAGCGTACAATCACAGTCACAACTTCCTGTTGTAGCAAGCGATCAAGACTTTTTAGCACTACCAAAAGGTTCAAAATTTATTGACCCTAATGGCAACGTAAGGGTGAAGTAAATATGGCATTATGGGAGAACGCACCTCTGGCAGATGAGGAGAATCAGAATACAGGTAACTTATGGGAGAGTGCGCCAATATTACAGTCTTCCATACCTAAAGCGCCTAATTACTTAACAGCGCCTTTAGCAGAGACTGAAAAGCCACAAGCTAGCATGATTCCTAGTACAGACTTTAGTTTTGACAACAATCCAATGTATGTGACTGATGGCGCTATGAGTACCACCTCATGGGCAGAGGAAGCGAACAACATTCAATCCCAAATTAATGCTGGGGAAACGGCTGACTATGCTGGAAGACCTTTAACAGATAGACTGGTTTTTGCGAAAAGCATGATCCCTGAAGAAGCTAGCTATTCTGAAAAGCCTTCGGTTTTCGACAAGCTTGAGACTTTCGCAGAGTCATTAGGATCAGGTGCTATTAACACTTCGGCCAGTATGGTTCAAGGTGCTGAGATTTCCTCGATAGAGGAAGATTTGGTTAGGCTAAATAGATTGAAAAAAGTCGATCCAAATAGAGATTGGACGATTCCAGTTCCTACAAGTGGCAAAGCTATTGCAGATATTCTTAATGGTAAGCTTGGACTTGTAACTTCAGCTCAAGACCTTGAAGAGCAAAAGAATGCTTTAATCGGTAAGCTATCTACTAGAGATTCACTTAATTCATATTTTGATGTCTCTAATTTTATTAAGGATTTTTCTCCTGATATTTCAGATAACAACCCTCATACCGAAACTTTTTGGAATAAAGAAGTTCCAACAGGACTAGGTTCAGCAGGATCATTTATTGGCACAACAGTTGTAGGTAACAAACTTACAAAAGGCAAGTTAGGTCCAGCAGGTAATTTTGGCATGATTGCTGGAATGGGTTCTATGGCACAAAAAGCTGGAGAGTTTGAGTCAGCTTTAAATAGTGACGCTAGCTTGGAAGACGCATTAAAGGCTGGCGACATTGGGTCGCTAGTTGGTTTATCTGAAGCTATTCCTTTGGCAACCATTTTAAATAGAATGGACAAGTCGTCAGGTGGATCAATCAAGAAGGTATTGAAAAATATGATGCTTGAAGGTACAGAGGAAGCTATTCAGGAATCGTTCCAAACTATTATGAGCAACCTTATTGCTAGTGACTTTGTTGGTTACGATCCTGAAAGGAAGGCGTTTCATAATGCTCAGGATGGAGCAGAGGTTGGCTTTACAACTGGCGCTATTGTTTCGTTCCTTGCGTCAATGGTTCAAGGTAGAAGGTCGGGCGGTATAGGTAATGAGATGCAAAGCTCATTGGACAATACAGATATTGATAGAAATATACTAAATAAAAATACGGTTGATATGCTCAACCCTAATCCTGATGCAATAAACGCAGGACAAAGCCAAGTAGCTCCAACTCAAAATGATAATCAAGCAGTAGAAGATGTATTTGATTCTTTTGATAAGACAGAGATTAATGTTGAAGGTGATACAGACAGCTTTGGCAATCCGTTAGAAACAGATTTTGAAGGCAACCCAGTACAGTTTGATCGTGACGCAGGCATACGTTCACAGCAGATGGATCGTAACGCTGGCATGGATGATGTTGAGTTTGGTGGCACAGAGGGCACATACGAAGATACAGTAGTAAAACCAATTCCTGTATCAAAGCTCTCTAAAATGAGTAAGACGCAATTAGAAGAGGTTGCCAAAGAGAAGGGTGTTGATGTATCAAGCAATGCCAAGAAAGACGATATTATGGATGCGATTGATGATGCGCAAAATAATCGTGTTGCGAAACCAGTTGAGCCAGTTGAGCCTAAAGTAACAGCTAAAAAGCCTGTTACTGAATTTATGAAAGGTGTTGGCGTTCACCCTGAGAGTCAGCAGGCCCAAGATTTACGCTCGCAAGATATTAATTCTCGCACAGTGCCTACATTGTTTAAAAGGCCTAGAGACGAATCTCAAGCGAAACGTGGCATTGATAATATTCCAGTAAGTGAATTTGTTGAAGCCACAAACATTCAGCCTAAAGACGATGGCAATGGATATGTTGATCCTGAGTTTATTGTTCAGGCGATCGTTGATGAGCATGGCGGGTTCGGACAGTTAGGTGAACAAGACCAAGTTAAAATGGAAGAGTACCAACGTGATAGTGACAACTATCAAGAGGAGCTTAGAGATTATGAAAACAAAACAAAGCCATTGCATGAGATTAACGCTGAGATTAATGAAATTGTTAAGTCAGAGCAAGGCCTTGGTGATGTAACTGAAGCTGAAGTACAAGAGTACCTTGGCGCAATAGAAGGAGTAAGTAATGCTAACACAGGACAAGAAGGACAGGCTGGACGCGATGATCAGACGAAAGCACTTGGAAAACAAACAGGCGATAGCGCAGGGCAAGAAGCCACCACATCCAGCGATACACGATTTGAGCAAAATCAAGAACCTAGACAGTATTTAGAAAAAAGCCAAACGGCCACTGTTGATGGCAAAGAGATTGACATTGATGCTATTAACGATCCAAAGCCTGAGCTTGCGATTGAGTACACAACTAAAGCTGGCAAGCCGTTCAAGACTAAAGCAATACTAGAGAAGCGCTTAAAAAAAGAGAGCTTAACAGACAGTTACACTATCGTTGAAAAAGATGGTGGTTTTGTTGGTTTGGCAGAGAATGATACGTGGCGTAATCGTTATGACAATGTGAGCGATCAAAAAAGCCAGCTAGGTGGTGGCCAGTATTCAGTAGAGAAAGGCAATATTCTAATGGATGTTGCTAAATCAGCGAAAACCAAAGAAGAGCTTGATGTTGTGCTTGATCTAAACTCAACAGATGCTGAGATTAGTCAAACACATACTTATGGAATAACAGACAATGTTGTTAATAATTCCAAGGCTACTGATAGTCAAAAAGTTAAAGCTGAAGAGTTAAGAGTTAAAGCTGGCAATATTGGTGCTACTAAAAACACTGTAAAGCAGAAAGAAGATTCGCAGTCGAATGAAGAGTTTGATGGTGAGATTAACTTCCAGAAGAATGATAAAGGTTCAGAGCGTATTGATGCTAGTGAGGCTGTCAAGGAGGCTCAAAAAATACCTTTCTTTAAATATCTAAAGACTAATCAGGTTAAAGAGATTTTAACCCCTAATGGCAATAAAGCGTTAGGATCATATTACAAGGGTGTGGTTTCGTTTATAGATAGACCTGATACTACAACACTGCCACATGAAACGTTCCATGGCTTTGTTCGATTGGTTGCAGACCCTAAACAATATTGGGATGCCATTAGTGCAATTAAAAAACGTACTGGCAAATCAGATATTAGTGACACTGAAGCTGAAGAGGTTATGGCTCAAGAGTTTGCTGAGTTTTTTGTTGGGAAGCAAACCCCTACCAACAAGGTTCAGAAGTTTTATCAATGGATAAAAGACCTTATGCTGGCGTTCAAACGCGACAAGCTAAGAATTAACAAGGTTCGTACACTTTACAAACAAACACTGTCTCCTGATGC
>ERZ1046740.348-NODE-348-length-39830-cov-25.950647_pt1 | contig 39830 bp, 41 predicted proteins | sample MGYA00383093_ERZ1046740 | MGnify/ENA primary metagenome ERZ1046740 (study PRJEB29581, sample SAMEA5548363) | metagenome | biome: marine; feature: coastal; material: water | depth 25 m | study: Short-term variability in the microbial, nano- and picoplankton... | reverse complement strand
CAGTAATTTTGTCAGCTTGGCCTGCTGCACCAAATGCTTCAAAACGCGCTGCAACAATTTCACTCATTGCGTTAGTTGCTTCTTTGTAGAATTTACGTGGATCAAAGTTAGCTGTGTTTTCAGCCAAATGTCTACGAATTGAACCAGTAGAAGCCATACGCAAGTCAGTATCGATGTTAACTTTACGTACGCCGTTCTTAATACCTTCTTGAATTTCAGAAACTGGTACACCGTAAGTTTGACCCATATCACCACCAAAGTTATTGATAATTTGTAACCAATCTTGTGGTACTGATGATGAACCGTGCATTACTAAGTGTGTATCTGGAATACGCTCATGGATTTCCTTGATGCGGTCAATACGTAGGATTTCACCAGTAGGCTCCTGAGTAAATTTGTAAGCGCCGTGTGATGTGCCGATAGCGATTGCCAAAGCATCAACGTTAGTCGCTTTAACGAAATCAGCCGCTTCTTCAACACCTGTTAATAGCATATCAAGGTCTAATTTACCTTCAGCACCATGGCCGTCTTCTTCACCCATTTCGCCCGTTTCTAGTGAACCTAAGCAACCTAACTCACCCTCAACTGAAACACCACCTGCATGCGCCATAGCAACAACATTCTTTGTAACATCTACATTGTACTCAAATGAAGCAGGTGTTTTACAATCTGCCTCTAAAGAGCCGTCCATCATTACTGATGAAAAGCCTGATTGGATTGAACGTAGACATACCGCTGGCTCAGAGCCATGATCCTGATGCATAACTACCGGAATGTGTGGGTACATTTCAGTCGCAGCAATAATTAGGTGACGTAAGAACGGCTCGCCTGCGTAACTACGAGCACCTGCAGAACCCTGCATGATAACTGGTGAATTAGTTCTGTCGGCCGCTTCCATGATTGCATGAACTTGCTCCATGTTGTTCACGTTGAACGCTGGCATACCGTAGCTGTTTTCAGCCGCGTGATCTAATAATTCTCTTAATGAAATTAACATTTTTTCTCCTTTCTTTATTTAATTTTTAATAATTGCTGTCGCCAACACGAAGAATTTTCATCATGTTGGTGCCACCAGATTTATCTTTATACATACCTTTGGTCAATACTACCAAATCGCCGTCTTTAACAACACTGTTTTTTGTCAGTGTATCAACCACTCGTTGATTAACATCTGACCATTCAGTGTTTGATTCTTTTTCAATACCACAAGGATACACACCACGATATAGCGTAACTTTGCGCAGTGTTTGTACGCTATCTGACATCGCATAGATAGATACATTAGAGCTGATACGAGACATCCACATCGCTGTTTTACCTGTTTGTGTTAATGCTGCCACAACACCCGCACCCAAATGATTTGCTGCATACATTGCACTCATCGCAATGGTTTCATCAATATCGGTGAATGTTTCATTTAAACGGTGGTGTGACACTTTGGCAATTGGATTTTTCTCCGCCTCAACGCACACTTCAGCCATTGTTGCAACTGCATTACTTGGGTAAGAACCTGCCGCTGTTTCTGCTGAAAGCATGACTGCGTCAGTGCCATCAAGTACTGCATTAGCCACGTCAAACACTTCAGCACGCGTTGGAATTGGGTTTTCGATCATTGACTCCAGCATTTGTGTTGCTGTAACCACAATACGGTCGTTCGAACGAGCCAGCTTAATCAAGCGTTTTTGCTGGGCAGGTAGTTGCGCATCGCCAATTTCCACACCCAAATCACCACGAGCCACCATAATACCGGCTGATTCGTTAATAATGTCTAAAATGGTTGCTTCTTCAAGCGACTCAGCGCGTTCAATTTTAGAAATAACGCCTGCATGACTACCAGCTTCTGCCAATAAAGTTTTTGTTTCGCGTACATCATCACCATTAATTGGGAACGATAATGCTACATAATCGGCTTTGGCTTTAGCAGCAGTAAAGATATCTTTTTTATCTTTTTCAGTTAGTGCATTGGCTGACAAACCACCACCACGCAAGTTAATGCCTTTTTTGTCAGAAAGGATGCCACCTTGTTGAACAACAGTATTAATTTTATTGCCTTCAACATTGCTTACCTCAAGTACAATTTTGCCATCATCAAGAATTAAGATGTTGCCTGGTTTTACCTCTTGAGGTAGTGTTTTATAGGCAATACCGACTGATTCTTGATCGCCCAATAAGTTATCTTTGTCTGCGTCTAGCGCAAAATGATCGCCGTTATTTAGCTCAATTTTCATGCCATCTTTAAAAGAGGCGATGCGAATTTTAGGACCTTGAAGATCCATCAAAACACCAATATAAGTGCCATTAGCTTGAGCCCAATCTCGAACCGCTTTAACTCGACCCAAATGTTCTTCTTCAGAGCCGTGAGAGAAATTAATGCGAACAACATTAACGCCCGCTTCAAGAATACTTTCTAAAACCCCAGGTCTATCTGTGCTAGGGCCCAAGGTAGCTAAGATTTTAGTTCTTCTAGTCAAGTATTACTCCGCCGCTCTTTCTTCTAAAATTGCTACTGCAGGTAATTTTTTGCCTTCTAAAAATTCTAAGAATGCACCGCCACCAGTTGAAATGTAGCTTACCTTATCTTCGATGTCATACTTATCAACTGCCGCTAACGTATCACCACCACCAGCAATTGAGAATGCATCAGACTCAGCAATAGCCATGCCTAATGTTTTCGTACCACCTGCAAATTGATCAAATTCAAATACGCCAACCGGGCCGTTCCAAACAATCGTACCTGCATTTTTCATAATGTCAGCTAATTGTGCTGCAGAATCAGGACCTACGTCAAAAATCATGTCATCGTCAGATACATCACTTGACGCTTTGGTTGTTGCCTCAGCAGTTTCTGAAAACTCCTTGCCACAAACCACATCTGTTGGTACTGGAATTTCACAGTCTTTCATTAGCTTTTGCGCTGTTGGGATTAAATCATCTTCACATAGTGATTTACCAACATTGTGGCCTTGTGCTGCAATGAATGTGTTTGCAATACCGCCACCCACAACCAATTGATCAACAATCTTAGACAAAGACTCTAATACAGTTAGCTTAGTTGAAACTTTAGAACCGCCGACAATTGCGACCATTGGGCGCTTAGGATTATCTAATGCTTTGCCTAATGCCTCAAGCTCGCCTGATAACAATGGTCCAGAACACGCAACCGGTGCGTATTTAGCAACACCATGCGTTGAAGCTTGTGCACGATGCGCCGTACCGAAAGCGTCCATTGCAAAGATGTCACACATAGCAGCCATCTGCTTAGACAATGCATCATCATTAGCCATTTCACCGTTGTTAAAACGAACGTTTTCACATAAAACTACTTCGCCGTCAGCCATCTCAACACCATTTAACCAATCTTTTTCTAAGCGTACCGTAACGCCTAGAATTTCAGTTAGACGATCAGCAACTGGCTGTAATGTAAATTCGTCACTGTACTCACCTTCTGTTGGACGACCACGATGCGACATCAACATAACCTTCGCACCTTGCGCCATCGCTAACTTAATCGTTGGTACTGATGCTTGAATACGTTTATCACTCGTCACCACACCGTCTTTAATCGGCACGTTTAAATCTTGACGAATTAAAACTCTTTTTGATGCTAAATCTAAATCTGTTAAATTGATAACTGACATTTTTTCTCCTACTTAATTACGTAATTGACTGATCAACAATGTTAATCAGTGCTTGCTCTACTGGACCCGTTATCGCTGAAAGGTCATCAGCGCTCGATAGTTGAGCAATATGTTTAGAAGGAAGTGCCATGCCAACTTTGGTGACACCCCCTTGAGTATATACCGAAACACGACATGGCAACACGGTTGCTAAATTCATGTCTTTTTCTAAGATATTTTTTGCAACCACCGGGTTACAAATTTCAAACACATGACAGGCTTCGGTCAATTCTTGGCCTTTTCCAGCGAGCGTTTGTTTAATATCGTAAGAATGCAAAATTCCAAACTTATTGTTTGGAACCGCTTCTTTTAATTTTTCAATGACTTCATCAACACTTAGCTGAGAGTCCTTGATATATAAGTCTGGCATATTCAAACACGGCCCGCATTGCGAGCCGTAGTTCTTATATTAAGCGATGTGCTTAACTAAACGAAGCATGTTACAAGTGTAACCATACTCGTTGTCATACCAAGATACCAACTTAACGAACGTATCGTCAAGTGCAATACCTGCGCCAGAATCAAAAATTGATGATTGGCTGATACCACGGAAGTCTGAAGACACAACCGCTTCATCAGTGTAGCCTAAAGTGCCCGCCATTGAACCTTCTGAAGCTTCTTTCATTGCTGCACAGATCTCTTCGTATGTTGCTGGCTTATCAAGCTCACAGGTTAAGTCTACTACTGAAACGTCAACTGAAGGAATACGGAAAGCCATACCTGTTAATTTACCGTTAAGCTCTGGCAATACAACGCCTACTGCCTTAGCAGCACCTGTTGATGAAGGAATAATGTTTTCAAATACCGCACGTCCACCTCTCCAGTCTTTCATTGAAGGACCGTCAACTGTTTTCTGTGTTGCTGTTGATGCGTGAACCGTCGTCATTAAACCACGCTTTAAACCCCACTTATCATTAATTACTTTAGCAATTGGCGCTAGACAGTTAGTTGTACATGATGCAGCAGAAACAATTGCTTGGCCTGCGTACTCATCGTGGTTTACACCGTATACAAACATTGGTGTACCGTCTTTAGAAGGTGCTGATTGAACAACTTTCTTAGCACCTGCATCGATGTGCGCTTGACAAGATTCTTCAGTTAAGAAGAAACCTGTACAGTCGATTACGATTTCAGCGCCAATTTCGTCCCACTTAAGGTCAGCAGGGTTACGCTCAGCTGACAAACGAACTTTCTTACCATCAATGATAAAGTTGTCGCCTTCAACCGCTACTTCGCCGTCAAAACGACCTTGTGCTGTATCGTACTTAAGCATGTATGCTAAGTAATCATTTTCTAATAAGTCGTTAATACCAACTACTTCTAATTCAGGAAAGTCCTTTTTAATTGCACGAAATGCCATGCGACCAATACGACCAAAACCATTAATACCTACTTTAACTGTCATTTTTTACTCCTTTACTTTTATTATTTTTATTCCTTTATGGAATAAATATTTTTAAATCCCGCCAAATTATGACCAATCTTGCGGGTTAATTTTTATTTAGCCTAATACTTTTTTTGCAGTTGCAACAACGTTGTCAACTGTAAAGCCAAATTCTTTAAATAATTCACCCGCTGGTGCAGACTCACCGAATGTTGTCATACATACTAAGCCACCATCTAAACCAATGTACTTGTACCATGTATCACCAACACCTGCTTCAATTGCAACACGCTTAGTACCTGGTGTTAAAACTGAATCTTTATATGCTTGATCTTGCTCGTCAAATGCATCAGTACATGGCATTGATACCACACGTACGTTTGCATCCATTGCTTCAGCAGCATCTACCGCTAGACCAACTTCAGAACCTGTTGCGATAAAGATAATATCAGCATCACCATCACAATCTTTAAGTACGTAACCACCTTTCTCAATGTTGGTTACTTGATCTGTTGTTCTGGCCATTGGTGTTAATGCTTGACGCGAGAATACCAATGCCGTTGGCGCTTCACCACGCAACATAGCCATCTTCCAAGACACTGCAGATTCGATTGCATCACAACCTCTCCAAGTTTGGAAGTTAGGAATCATACGCATGGTTGCTAATTGCTCAACCGGCTGATGCGTAGGGCCGTCTTCACCCAGACCAATAGAGTCGTGTGTGTAAACATAAATTGTGCCAATCTTCATTAGAGCTGACATACGTAATGCGTTACGCATGAATTCCATAAACATGAAGAAAGTTGCACCGTAAACTTTAAAACCACCATGTAGAACCATACCGTTCATCATGTGCGCCATACCGAATTCACGAACACCCCATGAGATGTAGTTACCGTTAGCATTATCAGCATTAACTTTAACAGTACCTGACCAGTTAGTTAAGTTAGAACCGGTTAAGTCAGCCGAACCACCAAACATTTCTGGTAGTAATGGACCCATTGCTTCAATCGCTTTTTGTGATGCTTGACGAGAAGCAATGTTTGGCATTTCTTCTTGAGTCTTGGCAATAAACTTATCCATTTCCATTTCAAAGTTAGCTGGCAATGTACCAGCCATACGACGTTCAAATTCTGAAGCTTCTTCAGGGAATTCAGCCTTGTACGCTGCAAATGCATCGTTCCAAGCACCTTCATCTGCTGCACCTTGTGCCTTATGGTCCCAGCCTTCGTAGATATCCGCAGGGATTTCAAATGGCGCTGAAGTCCAGCCTAATTCTTTACGCGTTGCTGCGATTTCTTCGTCACCTAATGGCGCACCGTGACAATCGTGTGTGCCACATAAATTTGGTGAACCAAAGCCAATAACTGTCTTACAACAGATTAAAGATGGCTTATCTGTAACGGCTTTTGCTTCAGTAATTGCTTTGCTGATTGCATCTGCATCATGGCCATCAACTGCAACCACGTGCCAATCGTATGAGTTAAAACGTCCTGGAACGCCTTTTTCCATCCACTCGCCAATGTGGCCGTCAATTGAAATATCGTTATCATCCCAGAATGCAATTAACTTACCTAAGCCTAATGTGCCAGCCATTGCACACGCCTCGTGTGACAAGCCTTCCATTAAACAACCATCACCCATAAATACGTAAGTATTATGATCAACAATTGTGTGGCCTGGCTTATTAAACTGTGCTGCCATAGTGCGCTCAGCAATTGCCATACCAACAGCATTAGTAATACCTTGACCTAATGGGCCAGTTGTAGTTTCAATACCTTCAGCGTAACCATACTCAGGGTGGCCGGCTGTTTTAGCGTGCAATTGACGGAAATCTTTAATGTCATCCATGCTTAAGTCAAAACCAGACAAATGCAATAATGAGTACATCAACATTGAACCGTGACCGTTTGATAAAACAAAACGGTCGCGATCAGCCCATTTGGCGCTAGTTGGGTTGTACTTCATGTGATCATTCCAAAGTACTTCAGCAATGTCCGCCATACCCATTGGTGCACCTGGGTGGCCTGAATTTGCTTTTTGAACGGCGTCCATGCTTAGGGCACGAATCGCGTTTGCTAGATCTCTGCGTGATGGCATACTAAATTTCCTTAAATGCAAAAGAAAATAATTATACGCAAAAATCAACAAACTATCAAGGTAGCTTTAACCCGTTGTTTTTAAAAGTAAAAAATATTTCTAAGACTTGCCCGTTGTTAAATACAACTCAACGCGCTCAATATTTTCTGGTGTGCCACTCAGCACCAAATGATCATCAACCCTTAATCGGGTCTCATTTGGCGGATTGTTGCCACGAATACTACCGCGCTTAATCGCTTCGACCTGAATATCAAACCGCTCCAGCCCAAGCGAACCAATGGTTTTATGTGTAGCAAAAGTATCTTGAGTTAGAATCACTGTATGGAAAACGCCGGTCATTACTTGGTGCCCTTCCATTGGATTGTCATCCTCACCTGGATAGAAATTTTCCAACAAACGATAACGATTTTTACGAATTTCTCGCACTTCTTTAAGAATTTTTCTAGGCGGATCACCAATCATCAACATTAGATGAGAAGCCAGCATAATGCTTGATTCAAACGTATCAGGAATCACTTCACTTGCGCCCGCTTCAAGCAGCTCATTAACATGTGAATCGTCTGGCGTTCGCACCAGAATTGGCACCCGCTGATTCATTTGACGAATGGTTTTTAAGATTTTAATCGAAGCATGAAAATCACTAAAGGTCACAATGACAATGCGTGCCTTGTCTAAACAGGCCGCTTTTAAAATCGTCTCTTTTGCCGCATCACCGTAATAAATATTCTCACCGGCATCATGCGCTTCTTGAACACGCTTAATATCCATATCAAGTGCAATAAATGATTTATTGGCCTTGGATAAAAAACGGCTAACAGTTTGGCCAACACGGCCAAAGCCACACAAAATAACATGCTGATCAAGATGTGCATTGTCTTCGGTAATGGCTTGTTCAATCTCAAAATGATTATTTAAGTAAGTATCCTTATGCCATGTTTTGGCAATCGCACCATTAAATTTAACCAAAAATGGCGCAACAGACATACTCAATACCGCCGAGGTTAATAAGATGTTGCCTATTTCAATAGGTAATAATTTATAGGTGAATGCTAGCGTTAACAGCACCAAACCAAACTCACCTACCTGGGACAACGATAATGCCAGTCGCAAGGCTACGCCGCCTTGCTTTCGAAACAACCTGGCTACCCCATATAAAACCAAACCTTTTAACAAAATAACGCCTAGGGTAATGGCGATAATTAACCAGAAATGCTCTTGCAACAAGGTCAGGGAAATCATCATGCCCACGGTAACAAAAAACAGGCCTAATAAAATATCCTGAAACGGACGAATGTCGGATTCAATCTGGTGCCTGTATTCTGTTTCGCTAAGCATCATGCCTGCTAAAAATGCACCCAATGTCATTGATAAGCCCATTTGCTCAGTAAACGCAGCAGCGCCTAAAGCCACCGTTAAAACGGTTAAAGTGAATAACTCTTGTGATTTGGCCGAAGCCACTTCGTGAAACAATGGTTTAAGCAAATATTTACCGATCATGTGCATGACAATCACCACCAATATTCCTTTTAAGAAAGCCACGCTCAACGCTAAACCAAGGCTGTTATCACTCACACTAGTCAGCGCCAAAGTTGGGATCAAAATCAACAGCGGAATGGCAATAATGTCTTGAAAAATAAGCACACCTAATGCAGAACGCCCATGGCGAGAATGAATTTCAGATTGTTCAGTCAGCTGCTTAATAACAATCGCCGTAGAAGACAAGGCAAATGCACTGGCAATAATAATATTAGTATTAGCATCCAACCCCGAAAAATAGCCAATAGCGTAAACCAACAATCCGGTTGCAAACACCTGAACTGTGCCCAGCCCAAATACTTGTCGGCGCATAGAAATCATTTGTGCAAGTGAGAATTCTAGTCCAATAGCAAATAGCAAAAAGACAATGCCAAACTCGGCCAATATTTCGATATTTTCTTCTTTGTCAATCCAACCGAACCCATTAGGGCCTACGATAATACCAACAATAATGTATCCCAAAATTGGCGGAAAATGCAGCCTACGTGATAGAGAGACGATTGCCACAGCAATAGCCAACAATAAAACAATATGGATCAATAGGTGTTCATTCATACTATTTATTTAAAAGAAATAATGCTATTTTTTGCAAAAAATTGGACATTTCGACATTGTAGTCCATTTTAGAAAATATCATCAATAAATTAGACAAAAAAATACCCCTGAAAAGGGGTATTAAATAGACACCCCTCAAGGGGGGTACTGAAAAGAGTGGTGGTTATAGGTGGACTTGAACCACCGACCCCAGCATTATGAATGCTGTGCTCTAACCAGCTGAGCTACATAACCAAAGAGCGTGTATTATCAAGACATTTGATGTAAATGTCAATAGTTAAAGCTTAATATTGCTAAAATCAAGCTCATGAACTCACCCATTAAAATTGCACTAACCGGTGGCATTGCCTGTGGCAAATCAGACGCCGCTCAAATCTTTTCTGATTTAGGCGCGGATGTTATCGATCTTGACGAATTATCGCGTCTAGTGGTTGAGCCTGGTACTCAAGGCCTTAGCGAACTGGTTGATTATTTTGGTGAGCGCATTCTTAACACTGACAAAACCCTGAATCGACGCGCTTTACGGGAAATCTTGGTAAGCAATCCAGCCAATCAAGAGAAAATTGAAGAAATTTTACATCCAAAAATATTGGAAAAAATGCAAATGGAGGTCAAAAAAGTTAAAAATAAGCTAGTTATTGTCGAAATACCGCTATTAGTAGAAAAAAATCTAGCTTATTTATTTGATCGAGCCATTATTGTGCAGTGTAATGCTGAAAAACAGCTAGAAAGACTCAAAAAACGCGATAATATTGATAAAAATCAGGCAAAAATGCTAATAAATGCACAAACAAGCGCTGAAAATCGTCAAAAATTGGCTGAACAATTACCGGTTGATGTGATTGAAAATAATTCGGAAATTTTTGAAATGGCGCAAAAAGTGAAAGATTTATATCAAAAATTAGTCAATCTTTAGTCTTTCAACCACTTCTCCGCCAACAAGATGTTCGTTGATAATTTCATCAATATCTTCTTCGTCAATATATTGATACCAAACATTATCCGGATAGACAACTGCCACCGGGCCATGCTCACAACGCCCTAGGCAGCGTGATTCACTAATGCCGATTTTTCCTTCGCCCATTTGCCCTTGTTCGCGACACTTGTCTTTGGCGTAGCGATACATTTCTTTAGCGCCAAGTTGCGAACAACAAGGCTTGCCGTCTTTACGCTGATTATTGCAAAAGAAAATATGTCGAGTGTAGAAGTTCATGGTTTTTCCTATATGTCTATTGCACGCTGATAACAGTGCTTTTTATCAATACCGGTTATTTTTGCTGCCAACTTTGCTGCTTTTGAGGCGCCCATTTCAGCAAGTAAAATAGGCAGTATTTTATCTAGTTGCTCTTCGCCTTCAACCTTATTATCCTTGTCAACAGCTGAAATAAGAATCACAAACTCACCTTTTTGATGGGTTTCGTCCTCTTGCAAATATTCTAATAAATTTGGAATGTTATCAGTCTTAATGGTTTCAAATGATTTGGTGAGCTCTTTGGCCAAGCACACAACACGCTCATCGCCTAGTACAGCCAATAAGTCTTGCGTACACGCCAAAATTCGTTTGGGCGATTCATAAAAAATAGCAGTTTGATCAATGTGTGCAACGGCCTGAATAGTCTTAATTCTAGCTGTTTTCTTGCTCGGTAAAAAGCCAAAAAAACCAAATCGGTCTGTGGCAATACCTGCAGCACTCATGGCGCTAACCATGGCACTTGGGCCAGGAATGGGCGACACCACAACCCCCGCTTGCTTTGCCTCACGCACTAAAATATAGCCCGGATCACTTATAAGCGGCGTGCCAGCATCACTAATAAGCGCCATACTTTCGCCGCCAAGGATTGCCTGAATAACTTCTGCTGATTTATGGGTTTCATTATGCTCATGAAATGCGCGCAGTGGCGTGCTGATATCATGATGATTAACCAATGTTTTTGAGTGGCGCGTATCCTCTGCCAAAATGACATCAACCGACTTTAGCGTATCAACCGCTCTAAACGTGATATCATCAAGGTTTCCAATAGGGGTAGCAACAATATAAAGCGTTCCGGACATGTTTAGTTTTAAGCGAAAAATTGGCAATCAAGCAGAGCAACTCGCCCTCGACCATCTAATAGCGAATGGTCTTAGTTTGATTGAGCAAAATTATCTAACGCGTTTTGGTGAAATAGACATTATTATGATCGATCAGCTTAAACAAGTGTTAGTTTTTGTTGAAGTTCGTTATCGAAAAAATACAAGCTTTGGTTCGCCAACCGACACCATTGACCAAACCAAACAAAATAAACTGATTCGTACAGCTGGCCACTATTTACAGCAACATGATCAATATGAGGATTTTATCTGTCGGTTCGATGTTGTTGGGCTGGAATCTGATTTAAAATATCCTAAAATTACTTGGATTAAAGACGCTTTTGAGGTTTAAACAATCATGAAAAAAATTATTCTTTCCGCATTTTTATTGGCCAATACTTTTCTATTAAGCGGTTGTTTGCCCGCAATTCAAAGCGCCTCAACGGTTAGCACAGCTATTACCGTTACCAATGATCGACGCACGGCCGGCGAGGTACTTGATGATAGGACCATTATGTTTAGACTATTCGCATGGCCATCCACAGACATGGTGCTAGAAGATGCGCATTTAAATTTTATGGTATATGACAAAGCTGTATTGATTACTGGCGAAGCAGCCTCTAACAACTTGCGTGATTACGCCGCCAAACAGGCGAAATTACAAGACGCTAAAATTACACAGGTGTTTAATGAGATTAGCGTTGGCCCTAATAGCGGCCTGCTCAGTCGCGCCAAAGATTCAGCCATTACACTGCAGGTGGAGGCCTTGTTTCATGACCAAGAAGTATTCCACCCAACCCATGTTCGTGTCATGACTGAAAATCAAACCGTATATTTAATGGGCGCTGTAACCAAACGTGAAGCCGACAAGGCAGTTAAAGTGGCCTCAAAAGCCAAAGGTGTTAAGAGGGTTGTTAAATTATTTAGCTACTTAAAAACACGGCCAGCTGCTGAAATTGAACGCGATCGCCAGCGCGAATTAACCGCACAGAAAGAAGCTGAGTTAAGAAAACAGCAAGCTGCGCTTGACGCGAAAAAAGCCAAACTCAAACAAGAGCTGAAGGCTTTGGGCGGTAGTGCAGAAGGCACGCCTTTTTAACTATCTAATCAGTCTCTGTATTTTAGTCTAGCTAGTGTAGTCTTATCAGTGACGTATTAAATCAAATGAGGTGCACCTCTTTGGCTATCATATTAGAGAGTAATCAAAATAAAGAGGTGCCTTTTCATAATATCAATAAGCCTCTAAAAATTAAAATAATCTACATTAACTTTTATAAATTTAATGTTTTTAATTGACCTATATCAATGAAATGAAATTAAATTTATAAAAGTTAATGTAGATTGTTTTACTTTACAACATAGACGGGTAAAAACTAAAAGTAGAGGGTAATCATAACTACAAAATGGAGTAAGTTATGAAAGAGATAATCAAAGGCTTAGTGCTTCTTTTATCTTTGGTATTTATTAGCAACTCAGCAACTGCATCAGTTTCTGAACCACCTGCAAGAATGTCAGAGGAAAGCAAAGAGTGTGCCACTTGCCATAAAAAGAACAATAACGGTATCGTTCAACAATGGGGCGACTCTAAACATCATCGTGCTAAAGTTGGTTGTTATGAATGTCATGCTGCTGATGAAGGTGATAGTGATGCATACTTGCATGGCAAAAAAGGCAATAAAAAACTTATCTCCATTATCGTTTCACCACGTGATTGTGCAAATTGTCACGAACATGAGGTTAAGGAAACCGAAGAATCGCACCATGCCAAAGCTGGCCGAATTCTAGGCTCTTTAGATAATTTATTAGCAGAAGTTGTTGAAGGTAATAGTGCCTTTATTACTGATGCATTCCCGGGCGGAAACTCTGCCGCTGCAGTTAACGGTTGCTGGCAATGCCACGGCTCACAGGTTAAGGTGCTAGAAGATGGCATGCTAGATCCTGCAACATGGCCAAACACGGGTATTGGCAGAATTAACCCTGATGGCTCTGAAGGTGCTTGTACAGCATGTCACGCTCGTCATAGCTTCAAAGTAGAGCAGGCTCGTGCACCTGAAACATGTGGCAAATGTCATATGGGTCCAGACCATCCGCATATTGAGGTTTACAATGAGTCTAAGCATGGTATTCAATATGCCTCTCAAAAAGAACAGCTAGGCATGGATCGATCTAAATGGATTCCTGGTGAAGATTACAATACCGCTCCAACTTGTTCAACCTGTCACATGGGTGCTACAAAAGATCAAGAAGTGACTCATGATGTTGGTATGCGTATTTCTTGGAATAATCGCCCACCAATTTCCATTCGCCCTGAAGTATCCGATAAAAAAATGGGATTACCAGGCCAGAATGTTGATTGGGAGACTCGTCGTGATAACATGCAAAACGTTTGTGAAGCATGTCACTCTGAGGAATACACTGAAAACTTCTACACACAATACGATGCTCTTATCGAATTGTATAACGAGAAGTTCGCTAAACCTGGCATTAAGCTAATGAAAGCTGCCAAGCCATTAATGAAGCCGGTTAAGTTCTCTAATAAACTTGACTTTATCTGGTTTGAAATCTGGCACCACGAAGGTCGTCGAGCTCGTCACGGCGCGGCAATGATGGCTCCAGACTATACGCATTGGCATGGCACCTATGAAGTTGCTAAACATTTTTATGTCAAGATGATTCCTGAATTGGAATACTTGATAGAAAAAGGCAGGGCATCTGATGATCCTGCCAAGCATGCTGCAGCTAAAAATCTTCAGGCTACTATAGATGAAGTGCTTAACACTGACAACCACAAGTGGTACTTGGGTAAGATGACTGAAAAGCAAAAAGCAATTCGTGCCAAAGCAACTGCTGACTTTAAATCTCAATTTGAAAAATAATTTAGATCTATAAGTCATACAATTAAATGCCTCTTAATAGGGAAACTTATTGGAGGCATTTTTTTTAAAAGGAAAAGAAAATGAAAACTAAAAAAATATTAACCCCTTTATTATTTATTGCCTTATGTAGCAATACATTTGCTTTAAATAATATGGAGATTATGCCCAGTAAAGTTTTAAAACAAGTTGGCCAAATAATGACTGACAACAAGTTTAAAAAAGAAGAGCAAAGGCTGAAAAAAATAATCTCTACCTCTGCCAACAAGAATTCTTATGTCAATTTAGGAAATCTCTACATATCACAAAATAAAAATAAAGAGGCAATTGAGAATTACCAAGAGGCAACATTAATTGACCCGACCGATCCAAAATTATTCACCTCTATGTCGATTGCTTATCTACACCTTGGCTTTTATGAAATGTCCAAAACCATGGCAGAAAGAGCTATAGAGCTTGATCCTGCATTAACCCATGCCGGAAAGATTATCAAATATATCGATAAAAAACAAGAAGTTATTTCAAAGGCCAGTAAGGCAGATAAAGCCATTTAAAAACGAATGGCCGATATAGCCTTAAACTTAAATAGTTTATGGGCTAATCTGGATAATTGTTACCGCTATTAGTTTTGGATTTAAATGCCTTGGCTCTTATTTACGAATAAGCGCCTGCGCTCGCTTTACGGGTGCAAATGAAAAACGATGCTCGCCCCTAATTGGCCCGTATTGGTGCAGTGCTTCTAAATGCACTTTGGTGCCATAACCTTTGTGCTTTGCAAATCCATAACCTGGGTGCTGTTTATCTAAAACAAACATTTGCCGATCACGCGTTACTTTGGCAACAATCGATGCCGCTGAAATTACTGGCTCAGTTAAATCACCCTTAACAATTGCTGTGCAATTCTCAAGCTCTGGACAACGATTTCCATCTACCAATACTTGATCATATTTAGTATTTAAATTTTCCACAGCGCGCTTCATGGCTAGCATGGTTGCTTGCAGAATGTTGATTTCATCAATCTCTGTTGCGTTTGATTCGCCAACTGCCCACTGACATTGCTGGGTAATAAGCTTATAGAGTGTTTCGCGCTTTTTTTCACTGAGTTTTTTAGAATCGGTTAATTCAGGCAAATCAAAATCTTGAGGGAGAATAACTGCACCCGCAACTACCGATCCCACTAATGGGCCACGACCTGCCTCGTCAACCCCAACAATAATCACTTAATCTTAATGGCTTTAAATCCAATGTCAGTTCGGTAGTAGGCTGTTGGCCAATTAATTTTTTCAAGTAAAGCATAAGCATTAGTTTGCGCCTCTTGAGTATCTGTGCCCAATGCTGTTGCACAAAGCACACGCCCACCGCTGCTAACAACGTCATTGCCATCCATTTTGGTGCCTGCATGAAACACCTTGGCATTAGCGCTATCCACAGGCAAACCAATAACTTCGCCTGATGGATAAGCATCTGGATAGCCGTTAGCTGCCAACACTACACCCATTGAACTACGCTCATCCCACTCAATATTAGCCTCATCAAGTTTGCCTTTGGTTGCTAATAAGCATAGTTCAGCCAGATTTGACTTTAAGCGCATCATAATTGGCTGAGTTTCAGGATCGCCAAATCGGCAATTGTATTCCAATACTTTGGAATTTCCTTGGGCGTCAATCATCAGGCCAGCGTATAAAAATCCGGTATAGCTATTGCCTTCTGCAGCCATACCATCAACCGTTGGTCGAATAACACTATCCATAACATTTTGGAAAATTTCATCGGTCACAATTGGTGCTGGCGAATAAGCGCCCATGCCACCGGTATTAGGACCTTTATCGCCGTTATCACGAGCCTTGTGGTCTTGAGACGTCGCCATTGGTAAGATATTTTTGCCGTCTACCATGACAATAAAACTAGCCTCTTCGCCCACTAAAAATTCTTCAATCACCACGCGTGAACCCGCTTCACCAAAACGATTACCCTCTAACATATCGTTAATCGCATCCGCTGCTTCTGTTTGTGTATTGGCAATGATAACCCCTTTTCCCGCGGCCAAACCGTCAGCTTTAATGACAATTGGCACACCTTTTTCCTCAACATATTGTAGTGCGGGCGCCACTTCGGTAAATACATCGTAGTAAGCGGTTGGAATGTTGTTGCGCTCAAGAAAATCCTTACAAAAAGCCTTTGATCCTTCCAGTTGAGAAGCGGCTTCGGTTGGGCCAAAAATGGCCAAACCCTGCGCTTGAAACTGATCAACCACACCAATGACCAGTGGCGCTTCGGGGCCGACAATGGTAATATCGATTTGATTATCTTTTGCAAATTTAATGAGCCCGTCAATATCTTCAGCGCCAACATTAATATTGGTTAACTTCTCTTCTAACTGTGTGCCCGCATTGCCTGGTGCAACGAATACTTCTTTTACTTCATTAAATTTGGCACATTGCCAAGCAAGCGCATGTTCACGCCCACCAGCACCAATCACTAAAACTTTCATATTTTTTTCCTATACGTATTCTTCGATAAATTCTCTAAACTTCTTATGTGACATAATCTGCGTACCATCGCAGTTAAACGACATAGAGATGGTCGAATTAAATAAATTAATAACGGTCGAACGCAGATAATAGCCGTCCAAATTTCTAAGCGCTGGAATATGATCGATGATATATCTCAGCTCATCTTCATCAGTTAGTTGCTTCATAATTTGATTACGGTCATGAAAGGCTGCTTGCCACTCATCCGAGAGATAATCAAATGCTGGATCATGCTCTAGCATTTCATAGTAGCGCTTAATTAAGGCTTCTTTCTCATCCAAAGCAATCATGCCAAAGTGATGGAACACATAATCTGGCTCCAACAGATCTTGCGCCAAATGAATTTCAACATTAAATGGATCAAACACAGATGAAGTTTTAATCTCGCCATTATTAAGGCCAATAACAATACGAAAAACGCCAGTAGACAGCAGTAAAAATAAAATCACTTCTAGCAAATCATCAATATTCTTATCAACAATATTGTGCGTGCGCTCTCGATTGTAAACGCTGTCTTTTAGGCTTTCGTCACCCTTAACGCTGCGCATTAGATTTTCGTCGAACCCGTAGCCAACTAAAGCGCTTTTTTTCTTATTCCCTGTGTTCATGTGACAAATTATAGATTAAACAAATAATCGTTTGGGTTTAATGCTGCCATCTTCATCAGGCTCACCAATGCCCAAAAACTGCTTGCTATTGTCAAACAGCTTAACCACTTTAAATCGACAAGGTTTGTTAATAGATCTGCCGTGTTTAATATCAATAGCTTGCTGCTCGTCCAGGTAAATGCTTTCAATGTCTGGCAGCATATCCTCAGTGGCAAATATTTTCTCGTCCAGTAATTGGTAATTATCCGTAGCCAAGCTTTCCAAATCTGAGAATTTAATCGTTTGCGCAATGTCAATATGAGTAAAGCCCGTGCGCCTAAGCTCAATCACATGCGCACCACAACCCAACTTATCACCAATATCCTGTATCAAACTACGGATATAAGTACCTTTAGAGCAGCTAACTTCAAGGGTAACAACCCCGTGCTCATAGCTGATAAAGTCAATGTTGTGAATGGTGATTGGGCGCGGCGGACGCTCAATATCAATACCTTGCCTGGCAAGCTTATACAAAGGTTGTCCATCTTTTTTGAGTGCCGAATACATAGGTGGAACTTGCAAGATATCGCCTTGAAAACTCATGACTGCGTCGATAATTTCAGCTTTGTTTAAATGCTCAAAAGCTTGTGTTTTAACAATCTCGCCTTCACAGTCAAGTGTGTCTGTCATCTCACCCAGCTTGCCACGAACAAAATAGCGCTTGTCATCATCTAGTAAAAATTGTGCCACTTTGGTTGCCTGACCTAAGCAAATTGGCAATATGCCGCTGGCCAACGGATCCAAACTGCCAGTATGTCCGGCTTTCTTGGCAAAAAAAAGTCGCTTTACTTGTTGCAGGGCGGCGTTTGAGCTTAGGCCAGTGTCTTTATCTAAAAGCACAATGCCGTTAATTTCTCTGCCTTTAGGGTTGCGCCGTGACATGGCTACAAATTATAGTTTAGATAACAAGTCATCAATCCTTGCACCGGTATTAGGTGCAGGATCAAAGATAAATCTCAAGGCCGGTGTATGGCGCAGATCAACCGTTTTGGATAGTCTTGTGCGAAAAAATCCTGCTGCTTTTTTAAGCAAAATATCAACTTCTGCTTTGTCTTCTGTTGCCACTGTGTAATAAACCTTGGCAGCACTTAGATCACGACTCGTTAGTACGTCAGTAACAACAACACCACTGAGGCGCGGGTCTTTAGTTTCATTTTTTAATAAGGTAACTAATTCACGACGAACAAGCTCGTTAATACGTTCAATACGAAATGAGTCTTGTTGTGCTGGCATGAATGCTTAAAGTGTACGCGCCGTTTCAACACGCTCAAATACCTCAATCTGATCGCCCGGTTGAACATCATTATAACCAGCAACACCAATACCACACTCTGTACCTGATTTAACCTCTTTAACATCGTCTTTAAAGCGTCTCAATGATTCTAACTCACCTTCATAAACCACCACGCTATCACGCAAGACACGAATTGGCGAGTCTTTTCTGACCACACCTTCTTCAACCATACAGCCCGCAATATCGCCCAGTTTCTGTGAACGGAACACATCCTTAACCTGAGCAATGCCAATAATATTTTCACTGAGTGCTGGACTTAATAAGCCGCTCATGATCGCTTTCACATCATCAATTAGGTTATAGATAATTGAGTAGTACTCAATGCGCACGCCTTCACTATCAGCTGTCTTACGCGCCACCGCATCAGCACGCACATTAAAGCCTAAAACTAGCGCTTCTGAGGTTGCTGCTAAGGTAATATCGGTACTATTAATACCACCCACACCACTTGATACCACCTTAACTCTAACCTCATCGGTAGATAATTCTTCTAATGCCTCAACCAGCGCTTGCGCTGATCCGCGAACGTCTGATTTAAGCAACACATTAACCGTTGACACATCGCCTTCTTCCATCTTCTGTAAGAAGTTATCCATCTTAGATGCTTGTTGTCTTTGCAATTCGGCTTCACGCTCCTTGGCTTTTCTAAAGTCAGCCACTTCACGTGCTTTACGCTCACTCTCTACCACCAATACTTCGTCACCAGAATTTGGCACACCAGATAAGCCTAACACTTCTACCGGGGTAGATGGTCCAGCTTCTTTAAGCACCTTGCCTTGATCGTTAACGATTTGCTTAACCTTGCCGTATTCTAACCCAGCAATCATAATGTCGCCTTTTTTCAACGTGCCTGATTGAACAAGAATTGTGGTTACCTTGCCACGGCCTTTTTCTAAACGGGCTTCTAATACGATACCGTTTGCCGAACCTTTGACAACCGCTGAAAACTCTAACACTTCTGCGGTTAGGGTAATTGCCTCAAGTAGTGCATCAATACCTTCACCGGTATGAGCAGATACTGGCACCATCATCACATCGCCACCCCAATCTTCGGAGATTACGTCATGCGTAGAGAGCACCTGCTTAATTTTGTCAAGATCTGCACCTTCTTTATCAATTTTGTTAATGGCAACAATCATCGGCACACCTGCTTGTTGGGCATGCTTAATTGACTCAATGGTTTGTGGCATCACACCGTCATCAGCTGCAACCACTAAGATAATAATGTCTGTTGCATTGGCACCACGTGAGCGCATCTTTGAAAATGCCGCGTGTCCTGGAGTATCGATAAAGGTAACTTTGCCATTATCGGTATTCACCTGATAAGAGCCAATATGCTGAGTAATGCCGCCTGCTTCACCATCAGCAACTTTAGCTTTTCGAATGTAATCAAGCAAAGATGTTTTACCGTGATCAACATGGCCCATGATGGTTACTACCGGTGGCCTAAGGCTTTCATCGCCAGCTGGTTTTGATTTTTCAATTAATGCATCTTCAACCGTTTCTTCAGCTCTAGCAACACCTTTGTGACCCATTTCTTCAACTACTAACAAAGCGGTATCTTGATCAATAACATCATTTAGCGTTACCATTACACCCATGCCCATTAGCACCTTTAATACTTCACCAGCTTTGGTGGTCATTTTTTGTGCTAACTCGCTGACCTTGATTGTCTCTGGCACGGCCACTTCATGAATCACTTTTTCAACCGGCTTTTGAAAGCCGTGTTGTGCTTGTTCATCTTGAGTCTTTTGACTTAGACGAGTCCTGTCTTTCTTCTTCAGCTTTCGGTTTGGATTGTGTTTGGCCACATGCAGCTGCTTACGTCCCGCATTGCCACTTGGTGCGGCAGCATTACGCATACGCTTTGGCTTTTTCTCTTCTGCAGATTTTTCTTCTTTTGGCTGTGCCGCTTTGGCCTCTTCAGTTTTCTTGCTTTCTTCCTGCTCTTGTTTTGCCGCCGCTTGCTGGCCTTTTAGGGCTTCAGCTTGTTCTTTCTGCAAGCGAACCATCTCCAAACGCTTGGCATCTTGAGCTAATAGTTTTTCATCAGCTTCGCGTCCTGCCTCAAGTGCCGCTTGCGCTGCAAGGGCCGCTTCATTAACAACAGTCTCACTAGCTTCAACAGGTGCTTGCTTAACACGCTTTTTCTTAACTTGAACCTTGACACCGCCACCGGTATTGCTGGTTGTTTTGCTACTAGGCTTACGCGAAACAGACATGCTTGATTTACTCGATGAGCGCTTGGATAGGCTACCCATAAGGATTTTTCTTTCCTCGCCGGAAATACTAGAATCTGCTTGCTTACCATCAATACCAGCCGATGCCAGAATTGTAATCACCTCGTCAGGTGTTTTTTTCAGTAATTTAGATAATGTTTCAACCGTATGTGCCATAATGCTTGCCTGTTTTTTGTTATGATTAAGAGAGTCTTATTATTAAGTGCAACTAATTAATCAAACCACCCTTCGTTTTCTCTTGCCGTCATAATAACACTTGAGGCTTTTTCTTTGTCCATTACTTGAATTTCCAATAACTCATCAATTGATAGTTCTGCCAAATCATCAACAGTGGTAACTTCAGCCTCAATCAGTGCATCTGCTAAATCTTCATCAACACCCTCAACCGTTGTTAGCGCCTCAGAAGCATCTGCATCGCCCAGCGCTTGTACCAATTGTGCATCGGCTGCACGTTCCTGCAACTCTTCCACCATGGCAGTATCAAACTCCTCAATAGTTTCCAATGCTTGCGCATCTGCATCAGCAATATCGCCAACCGACTCAAAGCCTTCTTCAAGCAACACGCCAGCAACCTCACTATCAACGCCTAATTTGTCAGCCAGTTTGTCGCTGGCTTTTTGGTTTTCTTCCGCTTGCTTTTCATCTGCGTCTGCTGTTGACATAACATTCAACTTCCAGCCAGTTAGACGTGCAGCCAGCTTAATGTTCTGACCACCACGACCAATGGCTAACGCTAACTGATCTTCTTCAACCGCAATGTCCATTGAGTTACGCTCTTCGTCTACCACAATTGAGCTAACCTCTGCAGGCGCCATGGCGTTAATGGCAAATTGAGCCGGATCCTCATCCCACAAAACAATATCAACACGCTCGCCATTTAGCTCATTAGACACTGCCTGCACACGTGCGCCACGCATACCAATACAAGAGCCAATTGGATCTAGACGCTTATCTTTTGCCTTAACCGCTAATTTTGAACGCAGACCTGGATCTCTAGAGCCGCCCATAATTTCAATCACACCTTCAGAAATTTCTGGCACTTCCATCTCAAATAGGGCGATCATCATTTCTGGTGCCGTGCGCGAAAGATAAATTTGCGCACCACGTACCGATGATTTAACTTCTTTAATATAAGCCCTTAAACGATCATTCTTACGCACTGATTCATTTGGAATTAGGTCAAATTTAGAAATCATGCCGTCAACACCACCCATGTCAACATAAACATTACCACGATCAACACGCTTAACAGTTACCATGATTACCTCGCCTACACGCTTGGTGTAGTCCTCAACAATCACTTCTCTTTCTGCTTCACGCACTTTTTGAATAATAACCTGCTTAACCACTTGCGCAGCGATACGACCAAACGCTTCTGTTTCAATTGGCTCACGAACAAAGTCATCAATTGCAACGCCGTTCGCATCTTTTTCATAAATATGTAATTCAGGGTCAAAAGGCGTGCCATCGTCATCAACAAAATTTTCTTTATCGTCAATTACCATCCACTGTCTAAAGGTATGAAATTCACCTGTTTTACGGTCAATTTCAACATGTGCGTCAATTTCTTTACGCTTCTTTGTCGCAACCGCCAAAGCCTCTTCTAATGATTCAAATACATCTTCCTTTGAGATATTTTTCTCATTAGAAATAGCCTCAACCATTAAAAATAATTCTTTACCGTCCATGTTTTTCTCCTAAAAGTCAGCGACCAAGTTCGCTTTTTCAATCATATCAATGTCCAATGTTACTGGACCTAATTCTGTTACTAGCTCGATGGTGTGGTTTAATTCGCTCACACTACCAATCGAGCCTTTAAATTTACGCTGACCCTCAATAGGCCTAACCATACGCAGATTAATATCGCTGCCTAAAAAGCGTTGATAATGGCCAATATGAAACAACGGTCTTTCAATGCCCGGCGAAGACACCTCTAAATTATATTGCCCAGTAATCGGATCTTCTACATCAAAAATAGCACTTAACTGATGAGAAACCTTCTCACAGTCCTCAATGCCTATGCCGTTTTCCGTATCAATAAAAACACGCAAAATACTATGCTTACCGCTGGCAATATATTCTATGCCCACCAGTTCATAACCCATGTCTTCCAAGGTTGGGTTAACTAATTCAGTAATTTTTTCTGTTATTTTTGCCATTCAACTCATCTTTTTATGCATAACAAAAACCCCCTAAAAAGGGGGTCTTTGCTTGCTTTTTTAACCATAAAGATTAAAAAAGACTTAATTTGGTAGCGGGGACAGGATTTGAACCTATGACCTTCGGGTTATGAGCCCGACGAGCTACCGAACTGCTCCACCCCGCACTAAAGTGGCGAGATGATACGCTGTTATTGTTCGTTTGTCTAGTCTATTTTGTTTTCTTTGACTTGTTTATAAATGAGATTGACTAACACCACTCACGCCGTGTACGGTTATTTCGTAGCCTTGAGACAGCAAATGTTTAACATAAAGTCGATTATAGGTAAAGAAAAAAACAATGTTTGCCAGTCCTAAAGTTAGCACGCATAATGGCAACATAAGCATAACCGATTTCCAGTCACGTCGGTAAATCGCTGGACAGAAAAACAAACACAAAGACGTCCAAGAAAAGCCGACTGGTGCAATTCTGGTTTCTTTAGTTTTTGGGTGTTCTAATGTTAGGGTTGTATAAGCCAAGTTTTCTTTCTCCTCGCTGTTGATTTTACACATTTTTTCTAAAATTATCAGGTACTTAAGTCAAGCAATAACAAACCACGTAAGGATAATCTATAATGATCAACATGAAGCCAATCAAAATCGCCATCTTGATGGATGACATCAAAGACATCAAGCCCCATAAAGACTCCTCCTTAGCAATGGCACTCGAAGCAAGTCGTCGTCATTGGAACATATATACATTCGACTCGCACGATTTGTTTGCTCAAGCAGGTCAAGTATTTGCAACTTGTGCCAAAACACAGGTGTTTGATAATGCCGAACATTGGTACGAAAAAGCGCCTGAGATTACTATGAACTTGGCAGAGTTTGATGTAATTCTGATGCGCAAAGACCCGCCTTTTGACATGAATTACATCTATGCCACTTATTTTTTAGAGCAGGCTGAAAACAAGGGTGTGCTGGTGGTCAACAAGCCTCAATCCTTACGTGATGCCAATGAAAAACTATTTGCCTTAAACTTTCCAAATTGCTTAGCCAACACTTTAGTGAGTAGCAATCAGGATCAATTACACCAATTTATCAATGAACAGGGCATCGGTGTTGTTAAGCCACTTGATGGCATGGGTGGCAAGGATATTTTTAAGCTCACTAAGGGCGACAGCAACATTAACGAAGTGCTTGAATATCTAACCCAGAATAGCACCACGCCTATTATGGCACAAGAATTTTTGCCTGAAATTGCTCAAGGAGATAAACGCATTCTGCTAATTAACGGCAAGCCAATTAATTACGCTTTAGCGCGCATGCCTGCTAAAGGCAGCTTTAAAGGAAATTTGGCAGCGGGTGCTACCGGCGTTGGCCAACCTTTATCAGATCGAGATCGCTACTTGTGTGAACAAATCGCGCCAACGCTTAAAGCCAAAGGCTTAATGTTCGTAGGCTTAGATGTTATTGGTGATTACATTACTGAAATTAACGTCACCAGCCCAACTTGCATTCGTGAACTTGATGAACAATTTGGGCTGAATATTGCCGGTACTTTGTTTGATGAAATTGAACAGGCGCTTAATTAGCAAACAGATAGCGCATTAATGCAACGCCCATGCCCGCTGCTAATAATGACAAGATAACATTCAGCAAAATATTAATACTGGCTTGGCCATAGTGTCCCAAGCTAATCATTTCTACCGATTCCCAAGACAGGGTTGACATGGTGGTCAATGATCCCGTCAAGCCGATTAACAATAACAATCGATACGCTTCATGCAGGGCGGCTTTTTCCAACACAACTACCACCAAAATTCCGGCTAAAAACGATCCTAAAATATTAGCACTAAGCGTACCGTATGGGAAGTTTGAGCCAAATAACGACTGCATGAACAACGTTAAATAATAACGCACGCTAGCACCAATAGTGGCACCAACACCGATGGCTAAAATAGTGGGTAGTACAGTCATAAATCTTCTCGTATTTGCTCAAGTTTTTGCTTAATTTTAATCTCCAAACCACGATCTGTTGGCTGATAATAGCTCTGCTCGCCTAGCGCCTCGGGAAAATAGGTTTGTCCATGGCTAATACCGTCCAACTCATCATGAGCATAACGATAGCCTTGTCCGTAATCCAATTTATTCATTAATGCTGTTGGTGCATTGCACAAATGTTTGGGCACAGGCAGTTCGCTGGTTTGCTGTGCCATACTCATGGCCTGATTAAATGCCAAATAAGTGGCATTGGACTTTGGCGCAACCGCACAATAAATCGCCGCCTGAGCAATGGCTCGATTACCCTCTTTGTCGCCCACTCGCTCATACACATTCCAAGCATTTAGCGTAATTTCTAACGCTCTCGGATCAGCATTGCCAATATCTTCAGAAGCGATTGCCAGCAATCTTCTAGCAATGGTTTTTGGATCACAACCACCCACCAACATTCTCGCCATCCAGTACAGCGCGCCGTCTGGGCTTGAGCCACGAACCGACTTATGAAATGCTGAGAGTTGTTGATAAAAAATATCGCCGCCCTTGTCAAAACTTGCCACCGAATCTTGCAAAAATGTTGTGACGCTTTTCTCGTCTAGTTGAGCCAAACCCGCCTGATTAATTTTTTCCACAATGTTAATCAGGCGACGAGCATCACCATGACTATTGGCAACAATCTTTTGTTGTGACGATGTATCTAGCTCAAGTTGTAAATGCGCCAAACAACGCTGCAGAATTTGCGCCAGTCCCGCCTCATCAAGCGCCTCTAATACATAAACACTCAAACGCGACAGTAGCGCCCTATTAAGCTCAAACGACGGATTTTCAGTGGTGGCACCTATCAAGGTAATTAAGCCAGACTCAATATGTGGCAAAAAGGCATCCTGTTGGGCTTTATTAAACCGATGAATCTCATCAACAAACAATACCGTCGACTGGCCAATGGCTTGATATTTTTTTGCATTTTCAACCACGTTGCGTAATTCTTTCACGCCATCCAACACCGCGCTCAACTGAACAAAATACCCCTCAACCTGGGTGCAAATAATGCGTGCCAAAGTGGTTTTTCCCACACCAGATGGGCCCCACAAAATCATCGAATGCAGTTGCTTATTGTTAATTGCCTGTTTGAGTGGGTGGGTGTCATTCAGTAAATGACTTTGCGAAAAGAATTCGCTCAAGTTATCAGGCCTTAGAGTTTCAGCTAGTGGAATCATAAACCCAATTTTATTATATTTTCTGCGTGGTTGCCATCATGTGCTGACTTCAAAATTAACACCGCCTTAAGCTTAAGTTTTTCAGCCAGTTGTTGTGCCTTGACACTGCCCATGGCCATCATCGCTGTTGCATAAGCATCTGCTAATAAATTACTTGGATGAATGACGCTAACTGAGAACAAGTCGCTGTTCACGGGTAGGCCCGTATGCGGATCAAGAATATGTGCATAACGCTCTCCCTCCCAAACAAAATATTGTCGGTAATTGCCTGAGGTGGCTATCGATTCATTCATTAAATCAATAGCAATTGGCGCTTGACCCGTTGGTGTTTCAATGCCAATTGTCCACTGACCCTTGACCTTAACTTCACCACCAATTTCAATCATAAACCGCTCCACCCCTTGCTGATCAAGCAGGCGAGCAATCTCATCCACTGCATATCCTTTGACAATTGCTGAAAGGTTTAATTTAATGTTTGCTTGTTTGGTCAATTGGTCAGCTTTAAGCGTGGCTTTAGTAATTAAGGCATTCTCCAATGCCCTTGCAACCTTATTTCGACCGGGTTTTTGCGCAACTTTTGTTACACCAAACCCCCAAACATCAATTAAGCTGCCTAATGCAGGATCAAAAAAACCTTGAGTTTGAATACTTATCTGAACTGATTCAGACAGAACCTTTGATAATTCAGCAGACAATCGCACCGGCTGACCTACGGGGTGTTGATTGACTTTTGACAACTCTGAGTGCTGATCCCAACTTGAAAAAATTTGGTTAATTTGCTTAAGGCGTTGATCAATTAAACCTTGGTCAGCCTTACCTTGGGTTTTGATGGTGTAACTAGTGCCCATCGTTTTGCCAGTAATTTGCTCAACTGATTGCGTTTGCAGGCAGCTACTTAGACCAAAAAAGAGAAGGACGATTAACAACTTAGGCATTATAATTTTGTCATGTTTCGATTGATTGTTTGCTTACTCTTTTCTAGCTGGTCTTATGCCAATGATACCCTAGCGCATAAAACTCTGCCCGAGGCTCAAAGTTTTGAAGATTTTCTACAAGATGTCCGTCATCAGGCGAGCGCGCAAGGAGTGTCTACCGCCACCTTGGACTTAGCCTTATCTGGCCTCACACCAAATCCAACAGTCATTAAATTTGACCGAACACAGGCGGAATTTAGCCAAAATTTTTGGAAATATTTGGGCTCTAGAGTCAGTAACTATCGCCTAAAAAATGGCGCCGAAAAACTTAAACAACATCAAAAAGTTCTACAAAAAAACTACCAAAAATATGGCGTTCCGCCTCATATTATTGTTGCCTTTTGGGGCTTGGAAACTAACTTTGGCACCTATACAGGTGACTTAAGTTTAGTGCGCTCCTTGGCCACACTGAGTTATGACCAACGACGTCGAGTGTTTTTCACTCAACAACTACTCACTTTATTAGGCCTGATTGATTCAGGCAAAATTCCAGCTAACGCCAAAGGCTCTTGGGCTGGCGCAATGGGCAACGTTCAATTTATGCCAACCAATGTTAAAGCCTATGGCGTGGATGCCAATCAAGATGGCGAAATAGATCTATGGAACAACACACAAGACACCTTTGCTAGTGCGGCAAATTTTTTAGAGAAAATCGGCTGGCACCGAGGCGAACGCTGGGGTCGTGAAGTTAGCATTCCAAGCGCCTTTGACTATCAATTGGCTAATTTAAAAACTAAAAAAACAGTTAATGAGTGGGCGAAGCTTGGCGTAAAGACTGCCGATAGACAAGACTTGCCAAGTTCTAGTATGGGCGCCTCATTACTACTACCCATGGGTTTCAACGGCCCTGCATTTTTAGTGTATCGCAATTTCCGTGCCATTTTACGTTGGAACAATTCTATCTTATACGCTCTTTCAGTCGGACATCTGTCTGATCGTCTTGCGGGCACTAGTCAACTAGTCGCCACACCAATTAAAGAGCCTTCGCTGAGTCGTGACAATATCAAAGAAATCCAAATCCAACTCAATACACTTGGCTTTGACACTGGCGAACCCGATGGTATTTCAGGTCCAAAAACACGCAATGCCGCGCGCGCGTATCAGCGTGCTAATCAATTGCCCATTGATGGCTATGTGGGCTATCAATTATTACAACAGCTACAATGACCATTAACACCTACTTGGGCTTTGATGTTGGCACTAAACGTACCGGTGTTGCTATTGCTAATAGCCTAACACTGCAAGCAAATGGTCTTGAACTGGTGACACACCATAAAAATGGCGCCACTAATTGGGACGAATTTGACGCTATTATCGCCCAACATCCAGCCAATTTATTTATTGTTGGGGTTCCTTATGACCAAGATGGCAAGGAGCAAGAAATGACTTTCATCGCCAAATCATTCGCTCGAAAACTTAGTGATCGTTATCAGGTTGAAACCGTCTTGGTTGATGAGTATTTATCATCCAATGAAGCTAAAAAACAACTAAAATATAATCATCATCACAAAAACGCAAAACGCGGTGATGTAGATAAGCGCTCCGCAGCGCTTATATTGCAAACTTGGCTGGGAGATTCATGAAAAAAGACCTGATTAGCAACCACGCACAGCTAGACGATTCTGGCAAGTTGGTCCATTTATTAGGTCTTGAGGATTTACCCAAACCTTACTTGCTTGACATTCTCGATAAAGCCGACAACTTGCTGGACAACCAGGGCAATTTAAAAAAATCAAAAGCACTAGACGACATGTCAGTAGCCAATTTATTTTTTGAACCTTCAACCCGAACCAGAAACACGTTTGAGATTGCCGCCATGCGCAGTAGCGCTAACGTTATTAATGTTGATTTAGCCAACTCTGCTTTAAAGAAAAACGAAGCACTAATGGACACCATGCATACGCTTAAGGCCATGCAAATAGACATGTTTGTGATTCGTCACAAGCAATCTGGCTTGCCTCATCATGTGGCTCAGAACCTAAAAGGCGTTTCTATCCTGAATGCTGGCGACGGCACCAATGCTCACCCGACACAAGCACTATTAGACATGTTGAGCATTCGTCAACATAAGCCAGATTTTGAAAGCCTATCGGTGGCCATTGTGGGCGACATCACCCATTCGCGGGTTGCCCATTCAGATATTCAAGCGCTTAAGACACTTGGCACTACAGACATTCGACTCATCGCACCAGAAGGGCTACAGCATGATACTGAGCGCTGCGACACCGTTAAATGTTTTTCTGATATTGATAGCGGCCTTAAAGACTGTGACGTGATTATGGTGTTGCGTCTACAAAAAGAGCGCATGCTAGAAGCTGATATTCCCAATGAGCAAGAATACTTTGACAATTACGGCCTAACCACTGAACGATTAGCCTTGGCTAACAAAGATGCAATTGTTATGCACCCTGGGCCAATTAATCGTGGCGTGGAGATTGACTCCGCCGTTGCCGATGGCGCTCAATCCGTTATACTTCAACAAGTCACAAATGGTATTGCGGTACGCATGGCAGTAATGCAAATTTTAGCAAAAAATCATGAATAATCTACTAGACTACGACGATCTAAAATCCACACTTCACATACTTAATACCGATGATAGCATTTCTAGCGCTCATGGAATTTTGTGTGGTTTCGCCTGTGTAAAGCCCGATCTAACATTAGACGATTGGCTTAATGAAGTACTGGTTAGTATCGACCTTAACAATCTAAATGAAAAGTCTGCCCATGAGGCTTTGGCGCAAATTTTTAATGAAACCTTGTCACAACTCAACGATGCAACGCTTGATTTTCAACTACTGACGGCTGATGAAGATGCCAGATTAGGCGAACAAGCCAATACGCTAATTGAATGGTGCCAGGGCTATTTAGTTGGCCTAGGGCTACAAAAAATATCCACCACGGATGAAGATGCGCTAGAGATGATTAAAGATATTTCTGAAATATCAAACCTTGATGCCGATGTGGTTGACAGCGAGCAAAACGCCCAAGATTTGTTCGAAATCATCGAGTTTGTACGCATGGGTGTGTTGCTAATTCAAGAAACTTTGCAGCCATCTAAGCAAGACTATATCAGCCCAGAAACACTGCATTAGTCGTCCAAACGTAGCTGCAGCCTGCGTTTGAATACTTTAAGCGCTGATAATATAACAATATCATAAAATTATGCCCTAGTGATAGTGTTGCAAAGCTGTTGCAAGTGTATATCATGGCACACCCATAAGGGGATTAAATCTTGAGGAGGAGGTAGCCGCCTAACTAAACTTGAGGAGAATAAAAAAAACGACTACCTAATAGAAAATCATTAAATAAATCTCGGGGGAGAGAAATAATGATCTTCTAAGTATTATTATACCATAATATTAGATAAATGTAATATAGTTTTCATTTTTCTAATAAAAAAAGGACTGACACAATCAAATGATAAAAAGATTTTCCCCAGCATACTACGTGTCTCACGTTGCGCTCTTTATCACCCTATTCGCTTTAATTGGTAGCGCTTCTGCCTTTAATCATAAAACCGAAGTCATCAAAGCTGATATTACTAACATTGAGCCTGTTTACATGAATTACTCATTGCAAAAGGTTAGCACGCCGTGTGACTCAGGTGTTCGTGGCTGCTGGAATGTTAGTTATCAGAAGAAGGCTGCCAAGGTGCTAAAAGGCTACCGAGTTAAGCTCAGCTATAAAAACAACATCTTTACAGCCAGAATGCAACGCAAGCCTACTGATGATCATTTAAACATTCGAGTTAAAAGTGATTTGCTAGTGATTCCTAGCACGGTTGCGATTAATGCAGCAGTCGTTTACTAAAGTTTAACGATCTAAACTGGCAAATTGCTGTGGCAATTTAGGCTTTGGAACAAACGCTGACTCTACAACAAAATCATAACCCTTATTGCCATAGTTATAAAATGCTGAATTAGCTTGTTGCGCTTGCTTGCTGGCTTGTTGCTCAAACATGGCTAATGGGTTAAACACACCGTAAGGTGCAGATATCTGTGCTGAAGCGTTAGCGGTAGCAACAAGTGTTATCAATGCAATGGTATTTAAAATTAGTTTCATCATGTTTGTTTTGGTTAATTAGTATGCCGACACCTTATCTCTTGAGGAGAGAATAATTCTTGGGGGAGAGTGCCGACATGTGAACTATTATATCATGCTTTTATAATATGTCAACATTATTATATAATTATTTTCTAATATAAAATAAAAGATTCAAATATATCCATAATTTAGGTAATTATATTTGCAAAACAACACTATAATAGCACCACTCAATATGCAAGGCGCACACTATACTGCACTTCGTATTGAGACCAAACATTATGCGGGGGATAATGTTTTAAAACCTCCCGAGGAGAGAAGTCAAAAAAGGCACCAATATGGTGCCTTTTTTGTTTTTTACCCATTAAGTTGTCGCCTAATCAATACTTGCAACAGAGGGGAGGGAGAAAACCTTTATTAACTAAAGGAACAAGCACTGCTCAAACGACTTAAGACTATTGTAAGTGCGTAACAATTTTATGTAAAACGAATAAAATTAATTATAATAATCGAAAAAAACGATTAATTGTCTATGTTGCCTTCTCTAAAAAATATCGAATACCTGGTCGCCTTACACAAACACCTGCACTTCTCTAAAGCTGCTCAGGCTTGTTTTGTTAGTCAGTCTACTTTAAGTGCCGGCATCAGTAAGCTCGAACAAGGTTTAAATGTACAGCTAGTTGAACGAAATAATAAAAATGTCTTGTTTACACCGCTTGGCGAACAGGTGGTTGAGCAAGCAAAAGCAGTTATTTTGTCGGCACAAGATTTGGTGCAAATTTCTCAGCAATCGTTTTTTGAATCACACATTAAGATTGGCGTCATACCCACCATTTCGCCTTTTTTACTACCTAGTTTCCTGGCTTCTATTAAAAACAAATATCCTAATCTGGGCATTTCACTCATTGAAGATACTAATCAGAACCTACTTAAGATGGTGTCCACCATGGAGCTTGACTTGGCGCTGATCGCACTTCCTACCAACATTCCAGAAAATGTCTATACGCACACCCTGTTTAAAGACCCACTGCACTTAGTACATCATAAGGATAGAAATCATAGGGCGTTTAATGATAAAGAATTGTTGCTGTTGGCAGAGGGCAACTGTTTGCGTGAACATGTATTGTTGGCACATAACGTTACTCAAGATAAAATTTCAGACATTAAGTGCACCAGTCTACCAACACTCACGGCAATGATCAACATGCAAATGGGGGTGAGTTTTTTGCCAAAAATGGCCATTGAACAAACAGTGACATTACACTACCCCAACTTAGTGGTACGTAGCGCTTGCCAAAAAACTGCTAGAAAAATTGCCGTTGCCTGTCGAGACAGCCACCCTAACAAACAAGATCTTATTGAAATTTCAACATTGATTCAGGCGCTATAAACTATCATAGGTATTTGTTACCGGCGATAAACCCTATTAAGTAGCGTTTTACCGTTTGCTTTAATACTCATACGTTTGAGCAGGCCTTTTTTTCCAGCATTTAAATCAAAGCGCCGTGCCAGTTGAAAACAACTTTCTACGCTTTCACAATTACGAGAGCAAATAGAGGCATAAGTATCGTTCTTTTCAATGGTTAATGTAACGGTGCCAGCACTGTAAGCACTGGGTGTGCTTAATAGGCCCAGCAGTATCGCGCTAACTGTCAATATTTTTGTATTTAGTCTTTTCATATTATTACTTATTAGCCAATGAATCAAGCTTGTCATAAACCCACGATACCGGTAGTGTGGTTAGCATAAACACGGGTACCAACATATATCTAGCCTGCTTAAGCTCGCTAGATAATGGCATTAATACCATTGATAATTTGGACATAACCGCCTCCTTTTTTTACATCACTATCGACATTATGTCAAAAACAGAAAAATTAGTAAAACGAAAAAAAATGGTTATAACAATCGAATAAATCGATCAATTAGTTAGCAGGCAATAAAAAAGCACACCAAAGGGTGTGCTTTTAAAATATGGTGGCCGCACCTAGAATTGAACTAGGGACACAGGGATTTTCAATCCCTTGCTCTACCAACTGAGCTATGCGGCCGTAAAAGTCAGAATTATACCAACAAATTCTATACGTGAGCTAAAAACTATGCCTCTATAAAATACTTAATTCCATCTTAGCATTCCAATAATTCCAGCGCTTGCATAAAAGAACTGTAAAAATAATATTCCCTTATGCTTTCCTAAATAGGCCCAATAGCCAATGGAAAATGCAGATATTAATAGTAGAAAAAAACCAAAAAATTCTGCACCAATATTTAAAGCCACAAGCATTGAATAGAATATTGCCGTACCAACGCCAAACCACTCCAATGCTTTGCTTTTCACTTTACGTTACTCGCCTAAAAATCTCTCTGCATCTAGGGCAGCCATACAGCCCGATCCTGCTGAGGTGATTGCTTGACGATAAATATGGTCAGCCACATCTCCTGCTGCAAACACACCCTCCACTGATGTTTGAGTAGCATTACCCTCTCGGCCACTATTAACCTGCAAGTAGCCATAGTCCATATCAAGATGTCCTTTAAAAATATCCGTATTTGGCTTATGGCCAATAGCAATAAACACGCCGTGTACATCAATCTCTTTGGTGTCGCCATCATTGCCCTTTAATCGCAAGCCGGTAACACCCATATTGTCGCCCAGCACCTCATCTAAATTTTGGTTAAACTCGATGGTAATATTGCCGGTTTTAGATTTCTCAATTAATTGGTCTGACAAGATCTTTTCACTAGAAAACTTATCACCACGATGAACAATGGTTACGTGGTCTGCGATGTTAGACAAAAATAGTGCCTCTTCAACCGCGGTATTACCGCCGCCCACAACAGCTACCTTTTGGCCGCGATAGAAAAACCCGTCACAAGTGGCACAAGCAGAAACACCTTTTCCTTTAAATGCTTCTTCAGACTCTAGGCCTAAATAACGCGCTGAAGCGCCCGTGGCAATAATCACTGCGTCAGCCGTATAAGTAGTCGAGCCACCGTTTAAGGTAAACGGACGTTTTGAAAAATCAACCTCAGTAATGTAATCGTTAATAATTTCGGTGTTAAAGCGCTCAGCATGTTTTTTCATGCGCGCCATTAAATCAGGACCCTGTACACCGGCATCATCACCTGGCCAATTGTCCACTTCAGTGGTAGTCATCAACTGACCACCTTGCTCCAAACCACTCACCATAACCGGACTAAGATTTGCGCGCGCTGCATAAACAGCCGCTGAATAGCCCGCTGGGCCAGAGCCCACAATCAATACCTTGCAATGTTTATTTTCACTCATTTCTACCTCAATCCTTTATACTTATACACAGACCAAAATCGGTCATTTTATTTCAATCATTATAAAGCAAGCACAAATCCCCTTGAAAAAAAATACCTCGCCAAAAGCCAAAAAAAACACAAACAAACCACGCACCAAAGCCAGTAGCGAAATTTTGTTCATTGCGTTAGCCGCTGCGGGATTGGTTTATTTAGCTGCGCTAATCACCCACTCTGTCCACGAAAACCCTTGGTCAGGTGATGTGGCACTAGACAGCTCAACAACTAATGTAGCTGGCATATTTGGCGCTTATTTAAGCGATATATCTCTGTCTATTTTGGGCTTAAGCACTTACATCATTCCTTTAGCGTTGATATGGCTAGGTTGGTGTATTCATAAAAACGCAATGCGTGATCGCTCACCTAAAATTGTTATTATGATTCGCAGCATTGCGCTACTAATTTTAATCGCCTTTAGCAGTGCCTTTTTTGCTCAAAATTTAACCAGTATCGGTTCAGCCGGAGGCTACCTAGGTATTAGCATGCATGAATATTTTGGCGTGCTATTCGGCAGTGCTTCGGTGGTTATTTATCTTGGCATTATGATGATTAGCTTTAGTATTGCAACCACCGCCTCTTGGGTTGTTATTTTTTCATCAACTGGCAGTTGGCTAGGCGGGGTTTTTGCCAAACTAAAAGAAAATCGCACCAAAGCCAAACTAAAAAAACAAGAAAAACGCACTATCACCCCTGAGCCAATAATACCTAAATCAAGTATAGTGGCCAAGGCAAAAGCTGCCAGCGTTAAAAAACCCAAAAAAATTAATAAGCCTGCTTCGTCGAACCTATTCAATACTAGCGCCATAGCCGGCTTGCCAAGCCTTGACTTGCTTGACGAGCCAGTCATTAACACCAGTGGCTTTTCTGAACAAGTACTTGAAGATATGTCGCGCCAAGTTGAAGAAAAACTTAAAGATTTTGGTTTTGACGTTAGCATCACCACCGTTACACCGGGGCCGGTTGTCACCCAATTTGAGCTGTCTTTAGCACCGGGTGTCAAGGTGTCACAAATCATCAACCTAAACAAAGACTTAGCGCGTGCATTATTGGTTGAAAGCGTGCGTATTGTTGATGTCATTCCTGGCAAACCAGTTATTGGCCTAGAAATTCCAAACGAGGTTCGTGAGCTAATCAGTTTAAAAGAAGTGCTGGCTTCACAAGAATTTGCCAAATCTAGCTCCACGCTAACCATGGGACTGGGCAAGGATATTAACGGCAATCCGGTGATTGCCAATTTGGCCAAAATGCCGCACTTGCTAGTTGCTGGCGCTACAGGCATGGGCAAATCGGTCGGTCTAAACGCCATGATCTTAAGTGTACTTTACAAGGCCAAACCTGAAGAAGTACGCATCATCATGATCGATCCAAAAATTGTTGAATTAGCCATCTATGCAGACATTCCACACCTACTAACGCCTGTGGTTACCGACATGAACGAGGCAGCATCAGCACTATGGTGGTGTGTGAATGAAATGGAGCGTCGCTATTCATTGCTAGCCAAGTTTGGCGTGCGCAACATTGATGGCTTTAATGACAAACTCAAAAAAGCCAAAGAAAAAGGCGAGCCACTGCTTGATCCAACTTTTAATAAAAATACCGCTGAAGAAGGTGAACAAGCAGCAGAGCTAGAAACGTTACCACTAATCATGCTGGTAATTGATGAGTACGCTGACATGCTTGGTGCTCTAGCTCAAGAAGATCGCGCCAAAGCCAAACGGGTTGAGGCGCTGATTGTGCGCTTGGCTCAAAAAGCGCGCGCAGCGGGCATCCATATTATTATCGCCACCCAACGCCCAAGTGTTGATGTTATTACTGGCCTGATTAAATCTAACGTGCCAACACGTATCGCCTTTAAGGTTTCCTCCAAGGTTGACTCACGCACTATTTTGGACCAGGGTGGTGCTGAACAATTGCTCGGCATGGGTGATATGCTTTATATGAGCCCTGGCATGTCACACTTAACTCGTGTGCATGGTGCTTTTGTTGATGATGATGAAATCCTGCGTGTGGTTAATTTCTTAAAAGAAAATTCTGAAACCAATTATCTAGACGGCATTTTAAACGCCCATAGCGAATCGCAAGATTCACACGAATCAACGGGTGGCGCCAAATCAACCGCTACTGGCGAAATGGATCCACTTTATGATGAAGCGGTGCAGATAGTTACCTCGTCAAGACGGGCGTCTATTTCTAGCTTACAGCGTCGTATGCGTATCGGTTACAATCGCGCCGCACGCATCATTGAAGATATGGAAGCAGCAGGTGTTGTTAGCACCATGAATAGCGCGGGCAATCGCCAAGTGCTCGCACCAGAACCTGTCAGCAGTGATGGTTAAATTCTTGGCCGTTTTGGTCTTTTGTACTTCAAGTTTGGCAAACGCCAACAATGAATTTCATGATTTTTTTAATACTGTTGAGACGCTAAGCGCCAATTTTAATCAGCAAACCCTCAGTGAGTCCGGCCAGATTATCGCCAACACCTCCGGTTATTTAAAATTTAAGCGCCCTGCGCAGTTTGTTTGGCAAACACATCAGCCAATTGAGCAAACTCTGGTGCTTAATAATAATGAGCTGTGGCTGGTTGACCAAGAATTAGAACAAGCCAGCATGCGCAACTTGGAAGAACTCAACAATACCCCGCTATATTGGCTAATAAATCGACCTAAAACCCTTAGAGCGCTGCCAACATTCAAACAAGAGGTCCGTGGTATTCGCTGGTATCAGACGCAAAATTCCAATCAGCTTAGTTTTGGCTTTAAAGATCAACAACTGGCTGCCATTCAATTAACCAATTCGCTTAATCAAACTGTTTTGGTTAATTTTGACAAATTGGTGGTTAATTCAACCATTGACAATACTGCATTCAAGCTATCAATCAAACCAGATTTTGATGTAATTAGATCGTTTTAGAAAATTGTGTTTTGCTGCTGGCCAAATAGGCATCAAACACCATGCAAATATTACGAATCAACAACTTGCCTTTTTCTTGAACTTTAATCGAATGTGCATCTAAAACCAACAGTCCATCGGCGTGCATTTCAGCCAATCCAACCAGTGCCTGTGCAAAATACTCGCTAAAGTTAATGTCGTAAACTTGCTCAATCTTGGCAAAATTTAACTCAAAATGACAAATCAAATCCATAATTACCGCACGCCTGAGCTTGTCATCATCGTTAATCAGCTGGCCTTTAATTACTGGCAGTTCGCCCGCTTCAATGCGCTGATAATACTGTTCAATGTTTTTTTCATTTTGTGAAAAGCTATCACCCACTTGGCCAATAGAACTTAACCCCAGGCCGACAATGTCACAATCTGCATGCGTCGCATATCCCTGAAAATTGCGATATAAATGCCCCTCTTGCTGAGCAATGGCTAGAGGATCTTCTGGCAACGAGAAATGATCCATGCCAATATACACATAACCCTGCGCCAATAAAAAATCCATAGAATATTGGAAAATGGCTAATTTTTCATCCGCACTTGGCAAGGCCAACACATCAATGCGGCGTTGAGGCTTAAACAATTCCGGCAGGTGCGCATAATTAAACAAAGAAATTCGATCGGGTCTTAGCTCGCTTACCTGTTGCAGGGTGGTTTTGAATGTCTCAACAGATTGTTTAGGCAAACCATAAATCAAATCAATACTCACCGACTCAAAGCCATGCGCTCTAGCACTGTCGATCACCGACTTGGTTTGCTCAAAACTTTGAATACGATTAACGGCTTTTTGCACCTCAGCATTAAAATCCTGCACGCCCAAGCTAATACGATTAAAGTGTGCTTTAGCCAGCGCCTTAATTGTCTCTTCATCAACACCGCGCGGGTCAATTTCAATGGAATATTCGCCATCATCTGCAAAATTAAAAGCGCTTTGTAGTTTTTCACTTAGGCGTATGATTTGCTCATTTGACAAGAAAGTGGGCGTGCCACCACCAAAATGCATCTGCTCAACTTGGCGCGAATGATCAAACAAAGCACCCTGTTGATCAATCTCTTTAAACAGCGCAGTCAAATATGGCTCAGCTTTGGTTTTATCTTTAGTAACCACTTTATTACAACCACAATAAAAACATACAGTATCGCAAAAAGGAATATGGCAATATAGCGAAATTGGCCCTTGACGCTCGTTGCTCAAGGCTACTTGCGATTCATAATCTGTTTGAGAAAAGGCTGAAAAATTATTCGCTGTTGGATACGAGGTATATCTCGGACCAGATCGATCATATTTTTTAATTAAGGTTAAATCAAATAAACTCATGACTCTTATTATACTGACAAAAAAATCCCTGCACGTGTACAGGGATCAGGAAATAGGGTGGGGTTAACTTGGTCAACCCCGGGGGAGAGGTTTCAATTATAACGGTTTGCTAATACTTACCCTTGACCAAGATCAAGATTTATAATAAAACATCATTCAAATTAAAAGCTTGTTGTTTAAGAAACGACCCATTAAACCATTACCTGATACAATACTCACCATGATGCCCAACAACACAAACCTATCACGCTATTACAGCTACTTAATCAAACTACCTATCTTCCAAGGCTTAACCGAAGATCAACTTAAACCTCTATTTGAGAATATGCAGGTTAAACAATTTCACAAAGGTGAGATGGTGTCTTTTGATTCGGAAGAGCACTCCAAACTCTATATTAATTTTGATGGCTTGTTTAAACTGACCAAAATTGACGAGCGTGGCGATGAAATCGTCCTGCGTATTGTGGATAAAAAAGGGGTGGTTTCGCCCATGCATTTTTCCCAATATTATGATGTAGCCGCTGACTTTGTTAAAAATACCACCCTATTTTATTTCTCAGAACAAGCGGTTGCTAAAATGATGGCGGACAATCATCAATTCTCGCTTAATATTGTACAGTTTCTGGCTGATGGTGTTCAGGCACTAATGCTAAGTGCAGAGGTGTTACAACTTAAAACTGCCAAAGAAAAAGTTGGCTGGTATTTGGTTCATGCAAAAATTAACAATACATTCAAGCTACCGTATTCAAAATCATTAATTGCTGGCTATCTAGGCATGAAACCAGAATCCTTTTCACGTGCATTGGGTGAATTGAAAAAAGATGGCGTCATTCTTGAAAATAAGAAAATTAGATTAAATAATGGCGACGAGCTTTGTGGCTATTGCGACCCGGTTACCGGCTCAAGTTGTGCTTTTTTCAAAACCAGTGAATGCGTCCATAGCTAAGCGCATTATAAAAAT
>ERZ1046740.347-NODE-347-length-39882-cov-36.094182_pt1 | contig 39882 bp, 45 predicted proteins | sample MGYA00383093_ERZ1046740 | MGnify/ENA primary metagenome ERZ1046740 (study PRJEB29581, sample SAMEA5548363) | metagenome | biome: marine; feature: coastal; material: water | depth 25 m | study: Short-term variability in the microbial, nano- and picoplankton... | reverse complement strand
TAGCGCATATCAAAGGTTGAGCGCTTTAGGCTTGTTTTTTTAGTTTGAAGTTTCTTGTAAGCCTTTAAAAAGCGTGACAGTCGTTTTTGCTTTTCTTGGTAGCCCAATATCACGTGTACATCAGAAGCAAAGACAAGTTTATCAATATGCGTTTTGTAAAAGGATTGGATTGGCATTTTTATCGCCTGTTTTTGATAAGTTTGATAATCTTGATAAAGTTGTGCGATGACTTCTGGTTTTGCTGTGGAATGTGCTAATGGCGCCTTAGATTCAACGCTTTTTTTGGGTTGAAACAATTCACCAGTGTTAGAGATATAACCCGTGCAACCAGGCGTTTTCTTTTTTTGACAGCCACTGCTCTCCCAACGCATTGCTATTTGTTGTGGCAAAATTTTAATTTGAATATCGTTAGAGAACCGTTGATTGGTAATTTGCGCTTTGGCAACCCAAGGATGGGATTGTAATATTTCTTGGATTGTGTCGGTATCAAGTTGATACTTGTCATTAGTTAGTGACTGAATGCTTTCTGCTAGTTTTGTTTGCGTGATGGGCAACTCATCATTAATTTCCCAAGTAATTTTTGCTTTTAAAAAAGGGCTTTCCATAACTTTTAGTACGCCCCATATAATGAGACCAATGGTAGCAATAATAGCAAGAATGATAATTAGAGGTTTTATTTTCTCCGCGAATGATTTTTTGCGTTTGTTAAATCTGGATTTGCGTTTTTTAACCATGAGAACTTCCCTGAAGAATCTCTAATACCAAGGCATCAAAGCTTAAGCCAGCCGCTTTAGCTGCCATTGGCAGCAGTGAGTGAGAAGTCATGCCAGGCACGGTGTTGATTTCTAATAAATAGGGCGTGTTGTTTTTGTCTAAAATAAAATCGACGCGCCCCCAGGTTGTTGCGTCCATTACCTCAAATGCTTGTCGTGCAATTTTTTGTAAGTGCTTTTCATCTGCGCTTAGCAATCCGCAAGGGCATAAATATTGTGTGGTATCGGAAAGGTATTTTGATTGATAATCATAAAACCCTTGATCTACTTGAATTTGAACGACTGGCAAGGCTTTTCCATTTAGGATTGAGACGGTGTATTCATTGCCTTCTATCCATTTTTCAATCAGCACCACATCATCGTATTTGAATGCTAAGTCTAAAGCAGCTTCAAGTTGCGAGCACTCTTCAACCTTGCTAATACCTACACTGGAACCTTCCAATACAGGTTTAACCGCCCAAGGTAATTCAAAATCAATTTCAGGTGGCGGTTGTTCAATATTGGCAACCACTGAGGGGGAGAGCGGTAAATTGTGTTGCCTCCAAATATCCTTGGTTTTGGCTTTATTCATACATTGCTCAGAGGCAGATGAATTTGAGCCTGTATAGGCAATATTGCGTTTTTCAAGTTGTTTTTGAATGACACCATCTTCACCGCCACGACCGTGTAAGGCAATAAAAACCTTATCAAAATTTTGTGTCCAAAAATCCTCAAGGTTGTCACCTTGCCAATCAAATTTAAAGCAATCAATATGTTGGTTCTTTAAAGCTTGGTAAACCGCTTCCCCACTGTTGAGAGAGACTTCTCGTTCGGCTGAGTTACCACCCATTAATACCGCTATCATACGATAACCACCTCGGTTTCCAAGTCAATATCAAACTTAGATTTTATGGTTTGTTGAATGTGTTGAATAAGATTTTCAATATCATTACTGCTGGCGTTGTCTTGATTAATAATATAGTTGGCGTGTTTGCTAGAGACGCAAGCACCACCGATGCAAAAACCTTTTAAGCCACTGTCTTCAATGAGTTTTGCCGCAAAATGATTGGGTGGATTTTTAAACACACTGCCACAACTTGCTTGCCCAGTAGGCTGGGTGTCATTACGCTTTTTTAGTAAAGCTTTAACATTTTGTTGTTTCTCTGTTTGTGAAAAGTTTAAATCAGCGCCGATGAAATACTCATCTTGATACTGTGGCGTTACTTTTCTATAAGCAATATTAAATTCATCTATGCTACGCTTAAATATTTTGCCCGAACGATGGATGGTCGTAACCGCATCAATATAATCCCAAATCTCAAAACCAAAAGCCCCTGCGTTCATTGCCAATGCACCACCAACACTGCCAGGGATAGCGCTTAAAAATTCAGCGCCATTAAGCCCTTGAGATTCACAAAATCGAGAAAGTTTTGCCAATGTGACCCCAGTAGCTGCCTGAACCATATTATCTTTAATGGTGAGTTGATTGAGTTGTGTGAGTTTAATCACAACACCTGAAAAACCTTGATCACGTACCAGTAAGTTACTGCCAAGTCCCAGCATTAGAATAGGTTTTTGATTGTTTTTTAAAAAAATAGACAACTCATCAAGACTGTTGGGGGTGAAAAAATCTTGTGCAATGCCACCTGCTCTCAGTGAGCAGTGTTTACGCATTGACTCGTTATGGGTTAGCATATCGTGTCACAATCAATTTAACCAAAGTGTGAATATCGCCAGCACCAAGTGTTAGCACGATATCGTCACTTTTAACAATATTGGGTAAGACATTGAGCGCTTCTTTGGTATTTTTAACGACAACTGGGTTAAGTGTTGAGCGTTGACGGATGCTGTTTGCCAGTGAACTGGCGCTAATATTAGCGATTGGACGTTCATTAGCAGGGTAAATATCAAGTAAAACAAGCTCGTCTACCTTGGATAGGGCATGGGAAAAAGCATCAAACAAATCTCGTGTTCTTGAGTAGCGATGTGGTTGAAAAATAACCACCAAATTTTTATTTTTATAAGTGTCTCTTAAACTCTCAAAAACCGCCAAAATTTCATTGGGATGATGCCCATAATCGTCATACAAAGTTATTTGATGGTTGCTAATCGTAAGTTTGCCATGATAATCCAATCGACGTGCAACACCGCCAAAATTTTTTAATGCATTTTGAATAGTCTTAATATCAATACCCAGTTCGCAAGCCACACCAATGGCTGCTAAAGTATTGAGAACATTGTGCTTTCCAATGCCGTTTAAGGCAACTTTAAAGGATTCATTTCTAAGCCTGAAAACAACCTCAAAATGCATTTGTCTGTCGGTCTGACTGATATTGGTTGCTTGAATATCAACCCCGTCAGAAAAGCCATAAGTGATTAAAGGGCGGTGGATTTTATTAAGTATATCCTGCACACCTGTATCATCTGCACACAACACACAGGCACCATAAAATGGTAGATTGGAAGTAAAGCCAATAAAGGCATCAGTGAGTTTTTTATAATCGTTGTCATAAGTGCCCATATGGTCTTGGTCAATATTGGTAATGACACTCAGCATGGGTTGTAATAACAAGAAAGACGCATCAGATTCATCCGCTTCAGCCACCAAATAATCACTTTCGCCAAGTTTTGCATTAATACCACTAGAATTTAAAATACCACCAATAATATAGGTTGGGTCAAGTTTAGCAGTATTTAAAATATGGGTAATTAGACTGGTGGTGGTGGTTTTTCCATGGGTGCCTGCAACTGCAATGCCAAAACGAAAACGCATAATTTCAGCCAACATTTCTGCTCTAGGAACAACAGGGATGTTGTCTTTTTTTGCTTTAATGAGTTCTGGGTTTTTTCTCTCAATGGCACTAGAAACGACCACAGCATCAACGCCTTTCACATTGCTTTTATGATGTTTGTCAAAAATTTGACAGCCTAATTCTGCTAAGCGCTTAGTAATAGGGCTTTGATGTAAATCTGAGCCGGAAACTTGATAACCAAGATTATGCAGTACTTCAGCAATGCCACTCATACCCGAGCCACCAATACCAATAAAATGGATTTTTTTAATTCTGGACTTAAAGGCAGGCAGTAAGTTATTCATGTTTTGAGACGGTAATAATGCTCAGCACTTGAATGCCCTTGCCTTTGCCAAAATCTGTTAAACCTTCACCTGTGGTTGCGGTAATACCAACATCTTCAACACTAACACCGGTTAAATTGGCGATACTAGATTTAAGTGCCATTATTTTTGGTGAAATTTTAGGCGTTAGACACTCAATAGAGATGGCAATATGTGTAATTTTCCAAGTATCTAAATCTCGTAGTGCAAGTTTTAAGTATTCGCTGCTATCAACAACACCTTGCTGACAAAGTGCATCTGCGGTAGCGCCAAGAATGTTTTTGCCAGTAATTGAGGAAATGGCATTAGTTACAGAATGCAGAATGACGTCTGCATCACTGTTGCCTTTTAACCCTTGTGGGTGGTCGAATACCACACCGCCTAAAATTAACGCTTTGCTGTTTTCACCATCAAAAGCGTGTGAGTCTTGCCCAAGTCCAGTTTTAATTTTCATTTATGCTCTTAGATAAAAATTTGCCAATGCTAAGTCTTCCGCGGTGGTAATTTTGAGGTTGCTTTTACTGGCTTCAACCAAGACAGAATCCAAACCCAAATGCTCGATACTACTTGCTTCATCAGTAATGGTTAAATTATTTTTTACCACATTTTCCAATGCTTTTGATAATACAGAAAAACGATACATCTGTGGGGTTTGTGCTTGCCAAAGTTTAGACCTGTCTAAAGTTGAGGTCACAATATTGCCAGCAGATTTTTTAATAGTATCCACAACCTGTGTTGCCAATAATCCACCAACAGGGTTGTCCTTGAGCTGACTAATAAGATTTTCAACTTCATGGGCTTTAACGCAAGGTCGAGCAGCATCATGCACCAATACCCAGTCATTGTCTTGAACAAAAGGGCGCAGCGCCTTTAATGCTGAGATGACAGAGTGGAAACGCTCTTTGCCACCAATGGCTGTTGTTAGTATTTTGGGGTGCTCGGCAAAACTTGATTGTTTAAAGGCTGTGTCATTCTCAGCAATTGCAATCACACAGCCTTTGATTTGCTCGATATTCAATAAGGTTTTTAGTGTTTGATCAAGCACACTTAAGCCATTTTCTAGTTTAAGGTATTGTTTGGGCTGATTGGTGTTCATGCGTGAACCAGTGCCACTGGCAGGAACAATAAGAAAATGTTGATCAATTGGCATATATCAGAATTATACCCAAGATGAAAGATACACAATTACTCGCTAATTTGATAATAAGTTTCACCCTTTTTAATAAATCCAAAGCGATAACGTGCCTGAGATTCTAAAACTTCTTTGTCTTTTGCGTTTACGGCTTTGAGTTCAATATTTTTGATTTTATTTTGCTGGTTTAGCAATTGATTGTTGCGTGTGTCCTTGTCAATAATTGCTTGCTTTTCCATGAGTGAAAATGGAAATTTATTAACAAAGAAATTTTGATACATGAGTGTTGATAATATCAAAAGCAGCAGGGCAGTTAACCAATATTTAACAACAAAGTCTTTCATGGTTGGTTTTTCATTAACTGTGTGTTTGAGAATTTATCGTTAAGAGCGAGGTTGTTATGGTCAAACAATTGATAAATAAAACCAAGCCCCGCTGGCAAGAAGGAAAGAATTGATAAGACAAAGCGTATAAAAGCTTGTTTGTGGTTAATGTTCCCACCATTGTGCTGCTCTATGTGAAACTTCCAAGCTTTCATGCCTAAGGTTTGTCCGCCTTTAACCCACGACCAAGTAAAGTAAAAATAACTGGTCATTAAATAGACAACAAACATTAGGGCATTGGTTTGCGCTTGTTTTTCAAAAAACACAATAAGAATAACGCCAATCATAAAAAATGCTAATGAAAAAGCTAAAAACACATCATAACTCATCGCACCCAATCTGCGCAGTAAGGAAACATCCGATTTCATCACTTTTCTCCCATCAATATATTTGGGTTAACGACCGTGCGGTTTAGGTAAACACCCCAGTGCAGGTGCGGACCTGTTGCCCGACCTGTTTTTCCGATGGTGCCCATAATTTCTCCTTGAGAGACGAATTGACCTGGTTTAACCAAAATCTTGTCAAGATGAATATAGACGCTAATTAAGCCTCGTCCATGATCTAAGAATATAGCGTTACCATTAAAAAAATAATTGCCAGTGAGTATCACCTTGCCGTTGGCTGGCGCCTTGACTGGGGTGCCAATATCACCAGCATAGTCTAAGCCTGTATGCGGTCTGCGTGCTTGCCCATTATAAAAACGCTTAAGTCCAAAATCACCGGTAGTAACGCCATCAACAGGGCGCTTAAACAAACCCTTAGACAATGCTTCAGTAGAAAAAGTTTTTCTTGGCTTTGATAGGGCCAAACGTTCTTTTTTAATGCGCTCCATATGCGCATTGTTTGGATTGACATATTTTTTCTTTTTGCCTTTGAGTGTGATGTGTTGCTCTTTATAGGCGTGTTGTTTAATCTCAAAGGCAAAAGTTCGACTGGAAAAATCTTTGACGGTAATGGATTTTTTGCCTGGTTTTTCCATCAGTGGAATGCCTAATAAAGCCTGCCAGTGTTGGTCTTTAATGCGTTGCACGTACAAGGGCGATGTGCGGTAGAAGGCTTTTGGATTGGCATGATTGCTTTCAAAATCAATGACTGCGACACCGCCAGGGATAGGCGTATTTTTAACAGGAATATTGGCCCATATGATGCTGGGAAACAACAGCAATAAGAAACTAATTTTTTGTATTTTTCTCAATTTTTTCAACCTTAGAGTAAATTTTGCCATCACTAAGCCGTGTGGTCATCAACGCACCTATTTTAACCTCAGTGGTGGTATTTAACACTCGATTATCTTCAAGCATAGAGATACTATAACCACGAGAAAGCGTATTAAGTGGTGAGAGATGGTTCAGCCCCGTCATATTGATGGAGAGCTTGCCTTGTTGTTGTTTGAGATTGGCATGTATTGATTTTTCCAAACTTTGACTTAAGGCTGACAGCCTCAAATGTTTTTTACTGATACTACGTTTAATATTGTTAATTAACTGCGTTTTAGCGAGCTCAGCAAGCGCTTGCTTATGTGTGATTTCCACATTCGGCGAGTATTGTTTGAGTTGTTCAAGTAGGGTGCTAAGTTTGTTTTGATTGAGGTGAAGTGTTGTTTTTGCGTAATAATTTAGATTTGAGTGCAAGCCATCCAATCGTTGCGAAAACACATTGAACTGTTGATTGGGCTTGGGTATTTGCAAATTTAATTGCGCTAATTGAGACTCATAGCCAACTAAAGTTTGCCGCATTTGTTGTAATAAATTTATATGCAACTTGCCAAGTTTGCTTAACAATTCCAACCTGTCAGGCGCCGCCATCATGGCAGCAGCACTGGGTGTTGGTGCACGTTTATCTGCAACAAAATCGGCAATTGTGGTATCCGTTTCATGACCAACCGCACTAATAATTGGCGTCTTGGTGGCAAAGATGGCTTTGGCCAATACCTCTTCATTAAACGCCCATAAATCCTCCAATGAGCCACCACCACGTGCCAGAATTAAAATATCACAACCACCATATTTATCAGCGGCATACAAGGCTTGCGAAAGTTTCTCTGCTGAGCCTTTGCCCTGAACAACGCAGTCAAACAGTAATATCTCAGCAAAAGGGTAGCGCTTGTTTAACACTTTAATGATATCTTGAATAACCGCACCACTTGATGAAGAAACGACACCAATGGTGTTAATTTTTGTTGGCAGAGGTTTTTTGTATTGTGGGTCAAACAGACCTTGGTCGCGCAATTTACTTTTTAATTGCTCAAAGGCGATTTGTAAGTTGCCTACACCAACAGCTTCAATCCGTGATATGATTAATTGAAAATCACCACGCGCTTCATACAGTGTTGGTGTAGCATGCACCAACACTTCCATACCATTTTCTGGATTAAACTTAAGATGGCGCTGGTTAAGGCGAAACAAGGCACAACGAATTTGCCCTTGCTTGTCTTTTAAAGAAAAATACCAATGCCCAGAAGCGGGGCGAGAAAAATTTGAAATCTCACCTTGTAACCAACAAGCTGGCATATTATTTTCAATGGTTGAATGACACAAGGATAAAAAATCCGATACCGAATAAATCTCATCAAGGTTGAATTGTGTGTTGGTATTAAGCTCAAGTTCAGACATAGTATAGCTCTTATTGTTTTAACAATACAAACACCGCACCAGTTCCACCATCTTTAGGCGGGCAAGAGTGAAAAGCCAACACTTGCGGGTGCTGTTTTAGGAAACTTGCCACTTGAGTCTTTAACACACTCATGCCATTATCTGAGCGATAGCCTTTGCCGTGAATAATGCGCACAAACTGTTCAAATTGTTTATGATAGATAAATTCTGCAAGAGATTCACAAGCTTGTTGTAGGGTGTATCCATGTAAATCTAGTTCCGATACATTGTCAATATGTCCCCGTTTCATTTTATTAATCATTTTTCCTGACACGCCATTTTTTGCATAGCTTATCACTTCTTCACCCGCAATTGTGCCATCAATAATGGTGTTATATTCTGTGAATGCTGGTTTTCTTTTGCTGTTGTGTGTGCGATTAACGCCGTCTTTATCTAAAGGCGCTTGGGTATCAACAGTATCTCTGAATAATAAACTGTCTTCTTTATCGATTTTGTTCATACGTAAAAAAACCCTCAGTCGAGGGTTTTATTATAATCCAAGCTGGATATTGTTACAGCGCTTTAATCTGTGCGTTAAGACGAGATTTTTTTCTAGCCGCTTGGTTTTTGTGCATTAATCCCTTATTAACCGCTTGGTCAAGTTCTTTTTGCATTTTAGCGTAACCACCTTGCGCTTCTTTCTTATTGCCAGCTTCTAAAGCATAAGCAACTTTCTTAATGAAAGTACGAACTTTAGCGCGAATTTGAGAATTGTGTTTGTTGCGCTTAACTGCTTGTCTTGCGCGTTTTCTAGAACCTGCTGAATTAGCCATTATTGTTTAATAGGTTGTTTGTAAAAAAGGCGTAATTATACCCTAGTTAAATAGAGATTTTATTAAAAATCCATCCTCTCTATTAATTTAAGCGATTGTTTTTTGTTAAACAACAAATGCCAAGTTTTACCACCTTGTGATTTCCACAAAGAGGCCGCTCGAATGCCTGCCAATAACAATGCTCTAATATGGTTTGCTATACGTTGATTAGACAGATAAGCTTCGTTACCATTGACCATAATTCTTGGATTAAGCTTACCTAAAGTGGTTTTATAAAGCTCAGCCAAACGTGCCAAGGAATTAGAATGAGAAATTTCAAAAAAATCTTGTTGTTTAATTTGCTCAATTTCATTTGTTATTTGAGACAAAAAGGTCTGATTTTTCATCAGTTTTTTTTCAAGATTAATCAACGCTAAAGAATAAAAAACAATGTTTTGTGTACTTTTTTGTTTTTTTCCAAAGGCGGTTTTGAGTGAACGCAAGCCAACAGACAAATCTTTTGGTGATTCAAATACTTCCTCAATATTGGTGCTATTGGCGACAATGCTTTTTAAGCTGACTTCACTGCTTTTGTTGTCACAAGTGCCGGTTGATGCTAATTGATCAACCAAGGTTGAAGTTTGTAATAAAGAGGCAAGTGCCAATGTACGATTATTTTTGTTGTTCATTTCTAATATCTTTAAATTTTGTGAAGCTCAAAGCATTATCTATGGACAAATTTTGTAATTACCAGTTATTGTCATCATAAATTAATGATTTTTTTAAGTGTCGCGAGTTTCTATAACAGCGCCACCCAAACAAACATCTTGGTCATAAAAAACAACCGATTGTCCGGGCGTAATGGCACGCTGTGGTTTCTCAAATAATACTTTTATTTCACTGTCCTGCTGGCTAATTGTGCAATCTTGTGAAGCTTGACGGTAGCGTATTTTTGCCTTACATTTTAATGGAAAAGTGGGCGGTGTTGCAATCCAATGCACCTCTGATGCACTTAGAGATTGGTGAAACAGTAGCGGGCTTTCGCCTTGAACCACTAACAATTCATTAGTCTCTAGGCGCTTATCGGCAACAAACCAAGGCTCGCCGGATGTGCCAAAACCACCGCCAATTTCTAAACCCTTGCGTTGACCAATGGTGTAGAACGCCAAGCCTTGATGGTGTTTGATAAATTGTCCATTTTCATCAACAATGTCACCTTGTTGTTTGGGTAGATAGGTTTGTAAAAATTCAGAAAAATTACGTTCCCCAATAAAGCAAATACCCGTTGAATCTTTCTTATTGGCGGTAATAAAGCCATTTTTTGCAGCAATATTACGCACGGCATCTTTGTTGATTTCACCTAACGGAAATAAGCTTTTTGAAAGTTGATATTGATTGAGTAAGTGCAAGAAATAACTTTGATCTTTGTTGTCATCTAAGCCGGTTTTGAGTTGAAAAACTGCCTCTTTTTCTGCGATTCTGGCGTAATGCCCAGTGGCAATCTTATCTGCTCCTAAATTGAGTGCATAGTCTAAAAATGCTTTAAATTTGATTTTTTGATTGCACAAAACATCGGGATTGGGTGTGCGACCTTTTTTATGTTCTTGTAAAAAGTGTTCAAACACATCCTCCCAGTAATCATTGGAGAAATTAACCGTATGCAGTTTAATGCCTAACATGTCAGCCACTTTTTGCGCATCAGACAAATCTTGCGCTGCGCTGCAATGGGTTGTTGTGTCGTCTTCTTCCCAGTTTTTCATAAACAAGGCTTCAACTTCAAAACCCTGCTCTATAAGCAACAAAGCGGCAACGGAGGAATCGACCCCTCCCGAGAGACCAACAATAACTTTAAGTGGTTTTTTCATAAGGATTTAGCTTTTATCGAATCCTTCATAGGCCGACACAATACGTTTGACTAGCTGATGACGCACCACATCTTTGGTTTCAAAATGGCAAAAAGAAACCCCTTTTTCATTTTTTAGCACTTTGATGGCGTGAATCAATCCGGAGTGTTTTTGATTCGCCAAATCAATTTGGGTTATGTCTCCTGTAATCACCATTTTTGATGCAAAGCCTAAACGTGTTAGAAACATTTTCATTTGCGGAATGGTGGTATTTTGCGCTTCATCCAAAATAATAAAGGCTTCATTGAGTGTGCGACCGCGCATAAACGCCAATGGTGCGACTTCAATAATATTTTTACTCAGTAGTTTTTCTACTTTGTCAAAACCCAGCATTTCATACAAAGCATCGTAAATAGGGCGCAGATAAGGGTCAACTTTTTCACTCATATCACCGGGTAGAAATCCCAACTTCTCTCCTGCTTCAACTGCGGGGCGCACCAAAATAATACGACGTACATCAGAGTTTTCTAACGCTTCAACAGCACGTGCTACAGCGAGATAAGTCTTTCCTGTGCCTGCAGGACCGACGCCAAAAGTACAGTCTTTTTTCTTAATATCTAAAACATATTGTTGTTGATTTTTGCTTCTGATGTGGATAAATTTACGCTTGGTTTTGATATTAACCGACTGACTGGGTAAATCATCGTGTGAACAGGCTCTAATGGTCATTTCAACATCAAAAATATTGATCGGTTGGGCGGCACTTAATGCCAGTAAATCTTGCAGCACTCTGGCAGCAATATGTTCGTTGTCGCCTTTAATAATGAAGTCCTCACCTTTATTGTTTATCTCAACATCGAGACTTTTGGCAATTGTGTCTAAATTTTTATCAAACGACCCACAAATATTGGACAGTTGTTGTGAGTTATCAATATCAAGCGTTAGGTTCATGAAATAAAGTAAATAAAAGTAGCCTATATTATAAATGATAAGGTTTTAACGATTTGATGACTTAATACAAATGAAACTATTTTTATTTATTTCTTTCCTGCAGCAGGTATTTAAATGTATGATGCAACAGTCTCAGATATAATGTTGATAACTTATCGTTGTAATAAACAATGAAAATTACGAATAAAAATAGGTTGCACACAGCACGCATAGTGATATTAACACTATTGTTTCAGTTGTTGTCATCATCGGTTTTTGCGCTCGTATCCACGCCCCAAGAAAATGAAAGCCTACTGACCATTTGTACTGCACAGGGCTACAAACAAGTTTGGGTCAACTTAGAATCTGAAAAAAAGCCTCATTTTGCTGCGTCCAACTGCGCTTATTGTTTACTTAATCATATCGAATTAGACGCTATAGATTTAGATTTAGTGCGCTATTTAAATTTTGAAGATGGCCTTACAGATCAATTTTTAACAACCCAAGCACCCCTCTCCCCCATCCCCTCTTCGAAACTTTTACCCATACGTGGGCCACCACAGTATTTGTAATACATAAACACAGTTAGAACTTTACAAATACTATCAACAAGACTTAATGTTATTTACGATTTGTAGATAGTATCTTATTGCCTGTCTTCTCTTATTGGGCATTCTAAATAATTTAAAGGAAAAAAATCATGTTTCACAAAATAAAGACAATAGGGTTAATGTTTATTGCATTAATCAGTTTCAACACAACTTTCGCAACACAACACCAATCTGGCAATATTATGATAAACGACCCATGGGTGCGTTCAGCGCCACCCAATGCACCTGCATTAGGTGCATTTATGCAAATAGCCAATCATTCTGACACTGATGTTAAATTACTCTCAGCAAATGTTGCGGGTTATAAGCGTGTTGAATTGCACAGAACCATACCTAAAAATGGGGTCATGCAGATGGTCAAACAAGAATTTATGCCGATTCCTGCTCATGGCGAGTTAATGCTAAAACCAGGCAGTTGGCACATCATGTTGATTGGACCTGAATCCGTACCAAGCAAAGGCGAGTCTGTTAAAATTGAACTAATATTTGATAATGGATTGTCAAAAACTGTACATGCTAAGGTCAGAAAAGGAAAAATGATGCACCATAAAAAAATGATGCACCACCACTGATTTACAATGCTTAAAAAAATTCTAATTGTTGTTGTTATTGTTGCTATTGCGATTGCACTTTATATATATAGTGGTGCCAATCGTGACTACAAGGCGTTAGCGAAGCAGCTTAAGGTTTCTCATGTTATTTATAACCCGGATAAACCACTGCCCTTGTTTTCTTTGGTTGACCAAGACAAGCAAGTATTTAACAACGACAGCTTGAAAGAGGGTTGGACTTTGCTGTTATTTATTTATACGCATTGTCCGGATGTTTGTCCAACAGAGTTACTTGATATGGCGACATTAAATCAGTTAATGATAAAAGATAAACTGGAAAACGCACCAAAAGTTGTTGCCATTACTTTCGATCCACTCAGAGATACACCCAAAGTGTTAAAGGAATATGTTGGGCATTTTGACAAAGATTTTACCGGTGTTTCTGGTGATCAATCTCAAATTGATAAGCTGGTTAAATCTTTTGGCGCTTATTATGAGCGTGTTGTCTATGACAAAAAAGGCAAACCAGTCACCCTTAAAGCGGATGATAAATTGCCAGCAAATGCGCTGAAAGATGGCTATACCATTAATCACACTGCTTGGATTTATTTGGTCAATCCTGAAGGGCAGATTTTTGCAGGATTTCCAACACCACATAAGCCAAGTAACATGATAAAGGACATCAAGTTGATAATGAGCCAGTTTTAAAAAAGGACTTTATGCAAATATGAATAATGATTAAAAAACCGTCTTCTATCTCTTATTTACACAAAGTGCGCCACTGAAAATAGTGAATTATAAATCCATTATTATTGCGATTGTTGTTTTGTCAACACTGGCTTTTGTGTCGGCTTACATTAGTCAAACGAATAAAAATGTCAGTGATATTTATCGCCATATTGAGGTTAGTGACTGTGAGATAGCGAATTCAAGTTGTGAAATTGAGTTGGATAAAGGCAGTAGTGTCAAAATAAATATATTGCCACGAGGACTTCCAGAAACCGAAGTGTTGCATATTTCTGTAGATACTAAAGACGCGGGAATTGAAGCACTAAGTGTTATATTTTATGGTATTGAGATTGATACCTTTACGCCAGACTATCATTTATACAAAGAAAGCGATACACGCTTTACAGGTAAGGGCTCTCTGGTCGTATGCTCGTTAAGTAAAATGCATTGGGTTGCAAATTTTATGATTAAAAAAGAAGGCAAAAACTGGAAAGTTTCCTTGCCATTTGAAAAGGATGTAAGCAAATCTAAGTTATTGCCTGATTACACACCAATCTGATTGTTTGATGTAAAACCAACTTTTTAAACCAATTCTCCCATTAGAGAGTTGGCGCGGGCGTTGGTGATTTTTACATTTACAATTTGTCCAATTAAAGACGCATCGCCTTTAAAATGTGTGTTGCGCATATTTTCAGTGCGTCCAAATAAATTGTCATCTTTTTTGGCTTTGTTTTCTACCAATACTTTTTGTGTGCTGCCAATCATGGACTTAGAGATTTGCTCGGTTGATTTGTCAATGGCTTTTTGCACTTGTGCAAGACGCTCTTTTTTGACCGACAGCGCTACATCATCAGGGTAGGCAGATGCAGGTGTGCCAGGACGTTTAGAATAAATAAAACTAAAAGATTTATCAAAAGTAATGTCGTTGATAAGCGCCATCGTATTGGCAAAATCCTGCTGAGTTTCCCCTGGAAAACCAATAATAAAGTCCGAAGAAATGGAAATATCAGGACGCACTTCCCGTAAGCGCCTAATTTTAGATTTGTATTCAAGTGCCGTATGCCCACGTTTCATCAGGCTTAAAATTTTGTCTGAGCCACTTTGGATGGGTAAGTGTAAGTGTGACACCAATTCAGGCACTTCAGCGTAAGCCTGAATAAGATTGTCACTAAACTCAACAGGATGTGAAGTGGTGTAGCGAATTCTATCAATCCCATCAATTTGTGCAACAATGTTAATCAGTAGCGCTAAATCAGCCGTTTCACCATCATCCATAAGGCCTTGGTAGGCATTAACATTCTGTCCTAATAAGTTGACCTCTCTAACCCCTTGTTTGGCTAATATTTGCACCTCATTAATGACATCATTAAACGCTCTGGAGATTTCCTCCCCACGGGTATAAGGCACAACGCAGAATGTGCAATATTTGGAGCAGCCCTCCATAATAGAAACAAAAGCACTTACGCTACTGGTTTCAGGTTCGGGAAGATGGTCAAATTTTTCAATTTCTGGAAATGACACATCAATTTGTGTTTTAACTCCCAAGCCTTGCTTGGGAGTTAAAATATCATTCAGCATATTGGGTAGTCGGTGTAAGGTTTGTGGCCCAAAGATTATATCTACATAGGGTGCACGCTTTAAGATGAGCTCACCTTCTTGCGAGGCAACACAGCCGCCAACGCCAATCACCAAGTCGGGTTTTTTTTCTTTAAGCTTTTTCCAGCGACCTAGTTGGTGGAATAATTTTTCTTGTGCTTTTTCACGAATAGAGCAAGTGTTGAGCAACAATACATCTGCCTCAAGCGCATCATCTGTCAATGCCAAGCCATGAGAGTGTTGCAATACATCCGACATTTTTTGACTGTCATATTCATTCATTTGACACCCAAAAGTGCGAATGTGTAGCTTTTTCATGGTGTTTATTTTTGAATGTGTAAGGTCTGAGTCGGGTAGGCGATTTCTGCTTTATGTTTGGCAACAATCTCTGCAATATCCAATAACACTTTTTGCTTCACTTGGTGGTATTTGTTTTTGCTGGTGGTTTTGGTAAAAGCAACCACATTAAAGTCAAGCGAAGAGGCATTAAAATAATTGAAATAAACCCTTAATGCTTGAGACTGATCTATTTCTTCATGTGCCTTCAGCATTGTCTCTACTTCGCTAACAATGGTAGGCATTTGTGTAATGTCATCATAACGAATGCCAATCACCTCATTAATGCGACGATTGGTCATGCGTGATGGCGTTTCGATGGGAATAGATGAAAAAATAGAGTTGGGAATATAAATAGGATTTTTACTAAAAGTGCGAATACGTGTCATACGCCAACCGATTTTTTCAACCGTGCCTTCAAATTGACTCGATCGAATCCAATCGCCAGTTGAAAAAGGTCTGTCCATTTGTAGCATCAGCCCACCAAAGATATTTGACAGCATGTCTTTAGCGGCAAAACCCATAACAATACCACCAACACCACCAAAGGTTAATAGGCTGGAGATTGAAAAACCTAAATATTGTGCGATGCCAAGCGCAATAGCGATAGCAATAAACATTTTAATAAGGCGAGAAACCAATCTTACCGAGTCTTTATTAGCGTTATTTTTGTGTGCGAGCAAGTAAGACTCAATGCCAGATATGACGCGCAATATACCCCAAGTAATAATAAAAATTGGAACAATGTCAATATAGCCAATGACTTTGGAGAATAATACCAACTCTTGCTTTAGTAGATTAATAGAAAGGTAAAGCCAAGCAAACCAAATCAAAGCCTTAAGTGGCGCAGAGATAGATTTAACCAAATAATCGTCTAATTGATTTTTGGTTTTACTGGTATGAGTACTTAGTTGTTTTAGTAGTAGACTTGCAACAATATGCAAAACAAACGTTGTTGCGAATAAAATGCCAACAGTTTGGTAGAGCGTTAAATTTTGTAAAATATCCATTATTTTAAGTATGCAGTTGGGTTAATTCGTGTTTCAAATTTCTTCATTTCAAAATAAAGACTGGTCTTCCCAGTCGTTGCAATAACTTGTCCTTTTTCTATTTTATCGCCGGTTTTTACATTCAAACTTTGATTTTGTGCGTAGGTACTATAAAAACCTAAGGGATGCTTAATGATAATCATTTTACCGTGGCTTTTGATTTTATTACCACTATAAACAACAGTGCCGTTATTAACAGCACGCACTTTTTGCCCCGACTTTGTTGCAAAACTTAGCCCTTGATGGTCTTTAGAAAAAGATTTGCTAATCTTGGCAGCAACAGGAATTAATGCATTTTTTTTCTTAACTTCTGTCTTTTTAATGACTTTTTTCTTAATTTCTACCTTTCTAACAACTTTCTTCTTGGTTTTTTGAGTGACTTTTCTATTGATTTTTTTGTTAAGTGTTGATTTTTTTATTTCAGGTGTATTAGAAAAATGACTGATATTTTCTTGACCTGTGGATTTGTCAACAATAATAACGGGCGCTCTTTTCTTCTCAGAAAAACAAGCAGAAAGCGTCAAAATAACAAAAATAATAAAAAATATTTTACTGCCTTGAATAGAATTATTGAGCATACCAAACTCCCAATATAACCGCAACAATCAAAACATAGCCCAAGCGGTCAATATATTTTTTTAGCCAAGCATCACAAGCGTTACCAAGTTTTCTAACGAAAAATGCCACTAAAAAAAACCGCGCACCTCTGGCCAGCAGCGACATCAGTACAAAAGGCAGGAACGCCATGTTAACAATGCCAGCGGCAAGGGTAAATATTTTATAGGGCATAGGTGAAAAGCCAGCAATGGCTATAATCCAAATACCATATTCTGAAAACCAGCCTTTAACTGTTTCAAGCTTATCAACATAATGTAGTTTAATTAACAATGGGGTTATCAAATCTATCAGCAAGGCACCTAAAAAATAACCAACGATACCACCCAGTACCGATAAGATTGTGCAAATCAATGCAAACTGATAAGCCTTGTTTGGTTTTTTAAGCGCCATAGGCGCAAGTAAAACATCAGGCGGCGGGTAGGGCAGTATGAAAGACTCTACAAAACTTATTAAAGATAACCAATAAATAGCATATTTACTTTGCGCCCAATCAAGCGCTGTTTGGTAAAGTTTAGAAAAGATTTTCATGTTGGTGTGCGTTTATTGCATTGGAAAGCCGAGTTTTTCACGTGAGGCGTAATAGGCTTTAGCGACTTTTTGAGCCATTGAGCGTACACGACGAATAAAACGCGCTCTATCGGTAACGCTAATGGCGTGGCGTGCATCAAGCAGATTAAACAAGTGAGAGGCTTTCATGACTTGTTCGTAGGCTGGATAGGGCAGTGCTTGCTCAATGAGTTGTTCGTTCATTGCCTGCGCTTCATCAAACTGCTTAAACAAAACCGCAGTATCGGCAATCTCAAAATTATATGTTGATTGTTCAACTTCATTTTGATGAAACACATCGCCGTAACTCACTCCTTCTACCCAAACCAAATCAAACACTGAATCTACACCTTGCAAATACATGGCTAAGCGTTCAAGTCCATAAGTAAGCTCGCCCGATACAGGCTTGCAAGGTAAACCACCCACTTGTTGAAAGTAGGTAAATTGCGAAACTTCCATACCATTCAACCAAACTTCCCAACCTAACCCCCAAGCACCAAGCGTTGGGGATTCCCAATTGTCTTCCACAAAACGCACATCGTGTTTGGTCAAATCAATGCCAATTTCACTTAATGACTCTAAATACAAATCTTGAATATCTTTAGGCGATGGCTTAAGCAATACTTGAAATTGATAGTAGTGTTGTAGGCGATTTGGGTTTTCACCGTAGCGCCCATCAGTAGGTCTTCGCGATGGCTGAACATAGGCTGCCTTCCAAGGCTCTGGACCAATGGCCCTTAAAAATGTAGCAGGATGAAAAGTACCTGCACCCATTTCCATATCAAAAGGCTGTAGCAGCGTACATCCCTTTGAGGCCCAAAATGATTGTAATTTTAAGATTAAATTTTGAAAAGAGGCAGTCGCATCTAAGTCTAGCGTTGACATGATTAATTGGTAAAAAAATAATAAAAAATTTTACCGAAAACTCACAACCATTAAGGTTTTTTTAATCTTGCAGTAGTTTTAAAAATTTATTGGATTTTTTACGAATGTTTTGAGAGGCAGATGTATTTGATTGCTGAAACCAGTATTGTGCTGATTTTGTATTCTCACTATGTGCCATGCCTTGTGCGTAGATAAGCCCTAAAACATATTGTGCATAGGCATAACCTTTATTTGCAGAATGCCAATACCAGTCAACAACTTTTCGACAATCTTGTTTAACTTGATGACTGAGCACACAATTTTTTGGTAACTTAAAACGATTGTCAAGATCTTCTTCTTTGATATATTTGTGTGCCAAATCATTAATCAAAATTGCATTTTTATGTATTTCAAAATACGGATCTTTTTTATTGAGAATTGCTTTTTTTGGCTTGATTAATTGATCTTTTTCCAAGTCAGCCAATCTTTGTTTTTCTTTAAATTTAGCTAATCTAGCTTTTCTATCTTTTTCTAATTTCGCTAATCTAGTTTTTTCTAGTTCGGTTAGTCTTTCCTCTTCTAATTTCGCTAATCTAGTTCGTTCTAGCTCAATCAGTTTTTTCTCCTCCTCTGATTTAGCCAATCTAGATTTTTCTAATGCTTCTTTTTCTGATTTCGTAAGAAATGTTGGCTCTAATAATTTTATTTCTTTCTTCGCAGCATGCATGCCATTCTCAAATGATTTTTTAAACCATTTGAGTGCTTCTTCGTAATCTTCTTCTACACCTTGCCCAAATTGATACAGTTTTGCAATATTGTATTGCGCTACACTGTCTTGATTATTGGCTAATAGCAACCATGCATCAAAAGCAGATTTGTACTCTTGTTGTTGATAGGCTTTTATGCCCGAGGAAAAATCTGCATAAGCAAAAGAAGACAACGCCAAGAAAGCAAGACCTATATAGTTTTTTTTATCCAACATAAAGATTTGACCTTTACTAACAAAGGTCAAATTTTAAACCAATTTTGAGATTCAATCAAATATAAAGTAAAACATTAAATTTTTTTAATATTTATAAGACTCTGGCTTAAAAGGGCCTTGTTGTGGGGTGTTGATATAATTGGCTTGCTCATTAGTGAGTTTGGTAATGACACCATTAAAACCAGCCACCATATCAGCAGCAACCTCCTCATCTAATTTTTTCGGCAATACTTTTACAAAAATATTTTCAGTTTTTGCCCCTTCGGGTAAATCTGCAAATTTTTGGTCAAATAAATACATTTGTGCCAGTACTTGATTGGCAAATGAGCCGTCCATAATGCGGCTTGGATGTCCTGTGGCATTACCTAGATTAACCAAGCGACCTTCAGATAATAAAATTAAGAAATCATTTTTATCGTCGCTTCTAAAAACACGATGCACTTGTGGCTTCACTTCGTCCCAAGCCCAATTGTCGCGCATATATTGGGTGTCAATTTCGTTGTCAAAATGTCCAATATTGCAAACCACTGAACCTGATTTTAAAGTTTGCAACATGGCACTGTCGCAGACATTTAAATTACCTGTGGTGGTGACAATTAAATCGGTAGTAGATAACAATGCTTGGTTAATGTCACTGGTTTTGCCTGTATTGTTGCCTTGCTCGTAAGGAGAAACCACTTCAAACCCATCCATACAGGCTTGCATCGCACAAATTGGGTCAATTTCGCTGACTTTAACAATCATGCCTTCTTGACGCAATGACTGTGCTGATCCTTTACCTACGTCACCATAACCAATGACCAAGGCTTTTTTACCCGCCATCAGCATATCGGTTGCACGCTTAATAGCATCATTGAGTGAATGACGACAGCCATATTTATTGTCATTTTTTGATTTGGTAACAGAGTCGTTAACGTTGATAGCAGGTACTTTAAGCGAACCTTCTTCCAGCATTTCTAATAGACGATGCACGCCAGTTGTGGTTTCTTCACTGATACCGTGAATGTCTTTGAGCATTTCAGGGTATTTTTCATGCAGCATTTGGGTTAAGTCGCCACCATCATCGAGTACCATATTGGCATCCCAAGGCTTACCATTAAATAGAATGGTTTGCTCAATACACCATAAAAATTCTTCCTCAGTCTCGCCTTTCCAAGCAAAAGTAGGAATATTAGCAGCCACCATAGCACTGGCTGCATGATCCTGTGTTGAAAAAATATTACAACTTGACCAGCGAACCTGTGCACCTAAGTCAACCAAGGTTTCCATGAGCACAGCCGTTTGAATTGTCATATGGATACAACCCAGAATTCTGGCATCTTTGAGTGGCTGTGTTTTTCTGTATTTAGTTCGAAGCGCCATCAAGGCGGGCATTTCAGCTTCTGCCAGTTCAATTTCTTTACGCCCAAAATCAGCCAAAGTCATATCGGCAACTTTATAGTCGTTATTGTTTATTGTTGAATTGCTCATTTTTTTATTCTCCTTGGTAAAGCTAAAAAAGCTTTATAACTTTAAAAAAATGAGCGTCGTTTTGATTGCTGAGCCTGATGAGAAAATCTCAATGCAACGCTCCTCAGCAGAGGGTTATTATACTTAAATCAATTTTTCCCAACTGATGTTATCTTCTGTTCTGCCAAAGTGTCCATAAGCAGCGGTTTGCTGATAAATAGGACGCTTTAAGTCAAGCATGCTGATTAAACCTTTGGGGCGTAAATCAAAGTTTGCGCTGACAAACTCTTCAATTTCTGCCACCGGTACTTTTGCTGTGCCAAAGGTTTCAATATTAATAGATGTTGGTTTAGCAACACCAATCGCATACGATACTTGAATTTCACATTTGTCTGCCAAACCAGCAGCAACAATATTTTTAGCCACATAACGGGTTGCATAAGCGGCACTTCTGTCTACTTTCGATGGGTCTTTACCTGAGAATGCACCACCACCATGACGTGCCATGCCACCATAAGTATCAACAATAATTTTACGACCTGTTAGTCCTGCATCACCCACAGGACCACCAATTTCAAAAGCACCTGTTGGATTGATGTGATATTGTGTTTTATCATTTAACCACTGTGCAGGCAGAATGGGTTTAATAATTTCCTCCATTACTGCTTCTTTAAGCTTTGCTTGAGATATCTCTCCATCGTGTTGGGTAGATAAAACTACTGCATCAATACCAACGACTTGCCCATCTTGATAAACACAAGAAACTTGTGATTTAGCATCAGGGCGTAGCCAAGGTAGCGTTTCATTTAGCATTAAATCTGCTTGCTGTTTAACCAAACGATGCGCATAGGTAATGGGTGCTGGCATTAAAACATCGGTTTCATTACAAGCATAACCAAACATCAAGCCCTGATCACCTGCGCCTTGTTCATGATCTTCGGACTCATCAACACCCATGGCGATTTCTGTAGATTGTTCACCAAGTAAGTTAGTGATTTTGCAAGTATCACCAGTAAAACCATACGCCTCTTTGGTGTAGCCAATATTGTTAATTGTCTGACGTACAATGTTGTCATAATCAACATTGGCATTGGTGGTAATTTCGCCTGCCAATACTACATCATTATCTTTAACCAAGGTCTCGCAAGCGACGCGTGCATTTTTATCTTGCGTTAAAATATTGTCTAATATTGCATCAGATATTTGGTCGCAAACTTTATCAGGGTGTCCGGCAGAAACGGATTCGGAAGTAAAAATCATTGTCTATTCTCCATAAAAACAAAAAACCCATAAAGCGGGTCTTTTAGAAGAACTCCTGCTTTAGCTTGTTTTAACTGCTCAAGGCAGCAACGCTAGCAATCGGGACAAATCAGCGTGTGTCGGAAATTATAACAGAGAGGTAGAATTATTCCAAACTTATTTTTAAAGACAATGCGCTAACAAAAGGCGCCAACATCAAACTCAAAACTAAGATTGCCGCTAAAAAATACAGTTGAGCAGTAACTTCCAGACCGACAGATGCCTGAGAAACGGCAGAAGACGCAAAAATTAAAATAGGAATATACAAAGGCAATATTAATAAAGACAGCAACATACCAGAGTTTTTAATACCAACAATCAGTGACGCACCAATTGCACCAATCAAACTCAAACTTGGCGTGGCAAGCAGCAGAGTAAGCATTAAAATTTTAACCCCTATATTGTCCAAAAATAAAAACAAACCCAGTAAAGGGGACAATAAGATAATAGGGATACCTGTTAGTATCCAATGGGCGGTAATTTTGGATAGAATAAGTAAAGACAAGGAATGGTGAGAACTCAGCATTTGTTCGAGCACCCCATTTTCAAAGTCGTGATAAAACAAAGAATTTAACGACAACAATACAGCTAACATACTACTCACCCAAATAATACCAGCAGCAATTTGTGAGAGTGTTGCGGCTTCTGGGCTAATGGCTAAAGGAAAGAGCGATACAGAAATCACAAAAAACAGTAAAGGGTTGAGCACACTTGATGGGTTGCGAATCGCCACATTAAGGTCACGTTTTAGCGTTTGCCAGTAAATATTCATAACGCCAATATTTTTTGGTTTTTTAGTGCTGAATCTTGGTGTGTGGTAAACAAACAAATACCGCCTTGTTGAGCGTGTTTTTCAATGCACTTTTCAACAATTTCAACGCCTTGAGGATCAAGCGCGGTGAATGGCTCGTCCAACAACCAAACTTTAGCATTAGAAACAAACAACATCGCCAAAATTACACGACGTTTCTGTCCTGCTGAGAGTTTGGCGCAGTATTCGTGTTCATAACCCTGTAAACCAAGATGATTAAGCGCATCAATTAAGGCTTGCTCATCAATTGCTTGGTTCAATGCAGTTAAGTATTTAAGGTTTTCAAGGCAACTTAATTCAGAGGCCAGTGCGCTTAGGTGGCCTAAATAAATAGTATCTTGCTGATATTCCTCTGATTGAACGGGGTAGTCATCTAAATGAACATCACCTTGTTCTGGTGTATTGAGTCCAGCCAAAATTTTTAACAGCGAGGTTTTGCCACTACCGTTGGTGCCAGTGATACGTAAAATATCACCAGAATTAACCACTAACGATAAGTTGTCAAATAATAAATTGTAGCCCCTTTGGCAACTTAGATGATTGAGTGTAAGCGCTGACACGATTTGATAGGGCTTATTTTTTAGATTTTTCCTGAGCGATTCTTACGTCTTCTAATGCTTTCTCTTTATCGGTAAGTGGTGGCAAAGAAGCAATACCATCAGTGTTAATGTTGATTAATTTATTTTCTTTAAAAGTCAATATTAAACGGTAGCGAATAACCTCACCAGAACCCTTGGTTGAATAATTAACATAGTCCCATTGGTTGTTATGAAATGGGTCAATCACACTGGGTGGCCCCACCAAATCTTGCACTTGTTGTTTTGACATATTAATTTTTAATTGATTAATTTCAAAACGACTCAACACCGAACCTTGGTTAACGTCAGCTTTATAAAGTTTTAACGAGAGTGTTGGCATTTCAGGCACATAGTCTGAAAAAGAACAAGCATTCAAAAATAGAGATAAAAATGCAATTAGAGTTAATTTATTCATTTTTTGGTTAAAATAAAATTATGTTTGGCCGTTAATTTTACATCAAGGAGGGAGTAATGGACGCACAAGATTTAAAAAGTGCAGGGCTTAAAGTGACGTTGCCGAGGCTTAAAATTTTAGAAATTTTAGAAACCAGCGACAACCGTCATATGAGTGCCGAGGATATTTACCGTGCATTGGTCATGCAAAATGAAGAAGTAGGGGTGGCAACCATTTATCGCGTGTTAACGCAGTTTGAAGCCTCTGGCATGGTGAACAAGCTCAATTTTGATAATGGGCAAAGTGTCTTTGAGCTTTCTGATGACGAACACCACGATCATTTGGTTTGCGTGAAGTGCGCTAAGATTGATGAGTTTACAGACGAAGTCATTGAAAAACACCAGCATGATGTTGCTAAAAGATATGGCTACCAACTCACCGACCATTGTTTATACTTGTATGGACTTTGTAAGGATTGTCAGGAATAAGTATAGTTTATAGGTCTTCATAAAACTTTGTTTTAGTTATTTTGAGACCAGTGTTTGCATCAATTTAGAACTCCACCAGAGTCTTTACACCTAAGAATGCCACAGTGTTAAATAGGCAAAATTGTTTTTAATTAAAAGGCTAGCGAACTTTTAATTAAAAGGAGTTAAGCATTGAAAAAGCCAATCTTACAAAACCGTATTATCGTAATAATAATTTTCTGTATTACATTTGCTAAGACGTAATTCTATTGGTTTTCCATCTAAGGTTTGTGCCAAGCGTTCGATATATAGTAACGGATGTGATTCTGGCACATCCATTATTTTTGCATCTTCTTTAGAGGCCAGCAGGGCACTAATTCTTTCTTTTGCACTGTGTATCGTTACGCCAAAAGAGTTTTCATAAAATTCATACAGAGTATTTGGTATTTCGTTTTTATTGTTCTTTAATAGTTGAACAAAAATTGCATGTGGTAATGTAATATTTTCCAGAATAATTGTTTTATCCTCAATATCTCTCGTTCTTACTATATTAATGACTTTTGCATTTGTTTTTAACTGTAGTTTTTTCACTTCTTGCTTGGTAGGCGCTCTTTCGGTGAGCGATGTTACCTTGCTGTGAGGTATTACTTTTTCCCCATTTTTATTAACGATGTGAAAAAAATGAAACAGTGCTCTATGTATATCATGGGTTTTGATAAACGTCCCCTTACCTTGTTTCCTATCTAGAATATTGTTGGAAACCAAACTTTCTATTGCTTTTCTTACAGTGCCAAGGCTGACGTTTAGGTTTTTGGCAAGAATTGTTTCGCTAGGAATGGCCTCTCCAGGCAGCCATTCTTTCTTATTTATTTTATCAATTAATAACTCTCTAATCTGAATATATAACGGTATGGATCTTTCAAAAAGCAATGTCTTTTCCCTTCAGCAATAATAATAACATTATAGATTATTATTGTATTTATAGAGATTTTTATGGAAATTAAATTAAATTAAATTAAATAATTTACTATGATTCTTGTTGTGTGGTTGATGTAAGTTACTGTTTTTAATATAAATATTAGTAGTTATATAGTCTTATATATGACTACTTGACTATACTATTTATTGTCTATATAATGAACCCAAATGAAAATATTTTTTATTATTTTAGAAAGGAGAACTAATGATTGATTTTGTAGTACACGATGATGGTGATAGCGTAGGAGTTGTGGTGATAGAGGGTGTAACAAAAGGAGACACCATAACAGGTTGGGTCATGGACCAAGATAAAGAGATAGAATTTGTCGCCAATAGTGATGTTCCTATTGGACACAAACTTGCCATTAGGGAATTAAAGCAAGGAGACACTGTTATCAAATATGGTGTAGACATTGGCAAGGTTATATCTGATATCCATGCCGGTGAACATGCTCATGTTCACAACATAAAAACGAAACGTTGGTAATTAATTAATTTGGAGAATAATATATGTTAGATTTAAATGGAAAGACATTTTTGGGATATCGTCGTGAAAACGGTAGAGTTGGCGTGCGCAACCATGTCATAATTTTACCAGTAGATGATTTATCAAACGCTGCTTGCGAGGCAGTTGCCAATAATATTAAAGGCACAATGGCACTGCCACACCCTTACGGCAGGTTGCAATTTGGTGAAGATTTAGATTTGCACTTTCGCACACTAATAGGTACAGGCGCTAACCCTAATGTTGCTGCGGTGGTGGTAATCGGTATTGAAGATGGATGGACGCAAAAAATTGTTGAAGGCATTAAAAAAACGGGTAAGCCTGTTATTGGTTTCGGCATTGAGCAACATGGTGATCATGAAACCATTATGCGCGCATCAAAAATTGCAAAGGAATACTCACAATGGGCAAGTGAACTCGCAAGAGAAGAAGTGCCACTTAGCGAATTATGGGTGTCCACTAAATGTGGAGAATCTGACACCACCTCTGGTTGTGGCTCTAATCCAACGGTTGGCAATGCATTTGATAAGTTGTATGAGCATAAAACCACATTATTGTTTGGTGAAACTTCAGAAATCACAGGTGGTGAGCATTTAGTGGCTGAGCGTTGTAGAGATGATGCAGTGCGCGATAAGTTTATGTTTATGTTTAATCGTTATCAAGATATGATTGATCGTTTTAAAACTTCAGATTTATCCGAGTCGCAGCCAACCAAAGGAAACATCGAAGGTGGGTTGACAACTATTGAGGAAAAAGCACTGGGCAACATTCAAAAAATTGGTAAAAAATGTATCGTGGATGGTGTGCTAGATAAGGCAGAAGAGCCAACAAGCCCCGGTCTTTGGTTTATGGATTCATCCTCAGCAGCAGCGGAAATGGTGACTTTGGCAGCAGCTGGCGGGTATGTTGTGCATTTCTTTCCTACAGGACAAGGCAATATTATTGGCAACCCTATTATTCCTGTGATTAAGATTTGCGCCAATCCTAGAACAGTAAGAACAATGTCAGAGCATGTTGATGTTGATGTATCGGGACTACTGCGCAAGGACATGAATCCAGACGAAGCGGGTGATGAGCTGTTAGACATGATGTTTAAAACGGTTAACGGAAGACTAACTTCAGCCGAAGCTTTAGGGCATAACGAATATGTATTAACAAGATTATATGAAAGTGCGTAATTTATTAGACAAGTTGATTGATAGCCTTTCTCTGCTTAGAGAAGATAGAGGTGGTGGTGTTGTCTAATTATAAAAATAATAAATTGATATTAATTTCAACAATACTATTTACATTGTTTGTTATTAATGTTATTGCCGGGAAAATTATATTGATTTTTGATGTCAAACAATTTTCCGTTATTGGTGATGTGGGAGAGTTTTTAATTTTATTTGTTACTGTTATCTTTTTTATGTTTGCTGTGTTATTGGAAGAAAAAAGAAGCGATGTAAAAGAGAACAGAGAATAAATTAGAAAAAAAGAAGAAAGAAGAAAGAAGAAAAAAAAGAAGAAAAAAATGTTTTTTTATTTATGGGGAGATAATTATGAAAGATAATCAAAATGTAACGAACGAAATAAATCGTAGAGAGTTTTTAAAGTTAAGTAAAAAGTATGGAATGACAGCCGCATTAGTTGCTAGTGCTGGTTCCGGCTTGTTATTAAGCGAGGCCGCTGTTGCAGCGACCGCCAAAGAGGAAACAAGCCGTAAAAAAGCCGCTAAACATGTGATGACTATAGCCACAGCTTATGTTATTGGCGCTTCTCGTGGCTATCCAATTATGCAGCTTGACTTTAAAGAAAATATACAAAACATGACAAACGGTCAAGTTTATGTCAAGTTAGCACCAGGCGGACAGCTTGGTGCAGGTGGTGCATTGGCTCAAAAAGTGCAGCAAGGCACTATTCAGGCAGCGCAACACTCAGTATCTAATTTTGCACCTTTTGCACCAACGGCAGATTTAATTAACCTGCCTTATTTTTGTGGAGAAAACCAAAAATTTATCAACTTGGTGAATTCTGATGTGTGGAAAGATGATGTGCATAAAAAGATTGAGAAAAAAGGATTTAAAGCACTTTGGTATGTGGTAATTGATCCACGCGTTGTGGCGCTTAGAAAAGGCGGTGACGGACCAATCAGAACACCCGATGATCTTGCTGGCATTAAATTTAGAGTACCAGGCTCTAAAATGTTGCAGCAATATTATCGTTCTATTGGTGCCAACCCAACGCCAGTCGCATGGGGAGAAACACCTTCCGCTATTAAACAAGGCGTGGCAGATGCGCTTGATCCAGCAGTGGGCGCATTGAATGTATTTGGCTTTAAAGACATTCTTTCTTGGGTTACCTTTACTAGAGCAGTGCCAGATGCACAGGTGTATTCATGTAACTTAGAGTGGTTTAACTCTTTGCCAAAAGATATTCAAAAAGGTATAGAAGCGGCAAGCGAAGTGACTTCTCACCAAAACTTAGCCAAAGTGCCAGCGGCTCGTGCCTATGCAATGGCTGAAATGAGAAAATCAGGTGTGCAGTTCTATACGCCAACGCCAGATGAGTTACGTCAATGGGTTAAAAAAGGTGGTCATCAAAATCCAGAATGGGATTCTTACAAGAAGAAACTAGCTGGCTCACTATACAATTTCAATAGATTGCTGGATGCTGCCAATACCAAAGGGCGTTATTATGTGCATGATGCATAAAGCTATCTTTTGATTATACAAATGATATATAGATGAAAAACACCACTGCAATGCGGAAAATACTTACCCAACTTGATAAAAATTGCGAGCGTTGGCTTTTACTTATTTTCTACACAATGATTGTTTCAACTGTTGGTGTTGAAGTGGTGCGTCGTTTTGTGCTTTCTTACTCTTCAATTTGGGGAGAAGAAATAGCACGTTATGCATTTATATATTTAGTATGGATTGGTTTAGCGGTAGCAGTTCGTGACAGATCAAGTATTAGAATTGATGTTTTGTTGCAAGTGATACCTACTAAATTTAAAGCATTCTTTTATCTGCTGGGCGACATTGTTATGGTGATTGTGGCTGTCTTTGCGCTGTTCTATTCCGTTGAAACTTTCCTAACATCTATGAAATTTTCATCGGTTACACACGGGCTCAGAATAGCCAATACATGGTTTTTATTTGCTGTGCCGTTTGGTTTTTCTTTAACGCTTTTTAGGCTGTTTCAATCTATTTTTAATGATGTAAATGCATTAAGAAAGGGGGAACCAGTGTTTGAAGGCAAGAAATTGTTTGATTAATTAAAGTTATGGAATTTTTATACCAACAGGGAGCAACAGAACTGGCACTAGGATGGGAGTTTTATTTTTCCATTATTTGTGCGGTTGTTTTGATTGCCTTTGCTGTGCCAATCTGGGCAGTATTGGGGGTAACTTCTATTTTGTTACTGTACTTAACAGAGGTATTGCCACTGTCATTATTGGGTGAGTCATTGTTTGATGGTATTGATGCTTTTGCGCTTATTGCAGTGCCCTTATTTATCTTAACGGGCGATGTCTTGGTAAGAACTGGGCTTTCCAATAAGTTATTAGATATAGCAGAGGCTTTGGCGGGTGGTTTTCGTTCTGGATTTGGCACTGCTACTGTTTTGGTTTGTGGTTTTTTTGCTTGTATTTCTGGTTCTGATGCAGCGGGAGCGGCAGGTGTTGGCAGGATGACGATTAATCGTCTCACCGAGCAAGGCTATCCTAAGAGTTACGCTTCTGCCTTGGTAGCTTCTGGGGCTTGTACAGGGATATTGATTCCACCATCAATCGCTTACATTATTATCGGCTTGATTTTAGGTATCTCTGCTTCCACTTTGTTTTTGGCAGCAATCATACCGGGGCTGTTAATTATGTTTACGATTATGCTAACCAATATAGCGGTTAATAAAGTTAAAGGTTATGAGGATGGTAATGAAGGCTTTTCTTTAAAGCGCTTGCACAAAGCAGTTTATGCAGGTCGTTACGCTTTAATTGTGCCAGTGATTATTCTTGGTGGTATTTATAGTGGTATTTTCACGCCAACAGAGGCTGCTGCAGTCGCTGTGATTACCACCATTATTATTGGCCTATTGCAAAAGACAATTTCACTCTCAGATTTTCCTAAAATGCTTTCAAGCTCGGCGAAAGTCAATGGCGTTATTGTGCCGATTATTGCCTTTTCTCTGCCTTTGGCTCAAACCTTAGCGGCTTTGGAAATACCACAAGGCTTTGTGCACGAGATGACGTCTTTAACAGATAGCAAAACAATGATTATTTTAATCATGATAGGCATCTTGATTGCCGCTGGAACCATCATGGAAACAACGCCTAATATTGTGATACTCTCACCGATTCTATTGCCTTTGGCACAAGAAATTGGCATGAATGAAATACATTTTTGTATCATGATGGTATCAGCATTAGGCGTTGGCTTTATCACACCACCACTGGGGCTTAATCTTTTTGTGGTGTCAGGGTTGACCGGCATGCCGGTTCTTAAAGTTGCCGCTAAGGCAATCCCATATGTTTTATCCATGTTGTGTGCGGTACTGCTGATTGCCTTTGTGCCAGAATTGTCGCTTTTTGCACTGGATCAAAGTTTTTTATAATTTATAACTAATAAGGAGATACAAATAAAATGAGTACGGAGTATTTAAAAAAAGCTACTAAAACAGCCGAAACTAACACAGAGGAAGCGCAAAAAGTAGTGAATGAGATGTTGGGCACTATCCAAACAGGTGGTGAACAAGCAGTGCGTGATTATGCCAAAAAATTGGATAATTGGGATGGCGGTATTTTATTGTCAGAAGAAGAAATTGATGCAATCATTAAAGATGTGCCACAACAAGTGAAAGAGGATATTAAGTTTGCTTGCAAGCAAGTTTATGATTTTGCTAAAGCACAATTAGACTCTATTTCAGATTTTTCTAACACCAATAACGGCGTTTTGGCAGGGCAAAGAGTTCTGCCTGTGAATGTTGCGGGTTGCTATGTGCCGACTGGGCGTTATGCGCATATTGCTTCAGCTTATATGAGTATTGCTACTGCGAAAGCGGCAGGTGTGCCTACTGTTGTTGCTTGTTCTACGCCTTATAAAGGTAAAAGTATTCACCCTTATGTTTTGTATGCGATGAAAGAAGCAGGTGCTGATCATATTATGACACTGGGTGGCGTGCAAGCAATTGCAAGCATGGCTTATGGCTTGTTTACTGGTAAAAAAGCAGATATCATTGTAGGGCCCGGTAATAAATTTGTCGCAGAGGCAAAAAGAATCCTTTTTGGTGAAGTTGGTATTGATGTTTTTGCAGGGCCATCAGAGGTGGCAGTGATTGCTGATGAAAATGCGGATGCGGATGTTGTTGCTATTGATTTAGTGGGGCAAATGGAACATGGGCATGAATCACCTGGGTGGTTATTCACCACTTCTAAAGTGTTAGCAGAAGAGGTGATGGCGTTAATACCACAATATATTGACGAACTTCCGCCAACAGCAAAAGATGCCGCTTTTTGTGCGTGGCGTGATTATGGCGAAGTTATCTTGTGCGACACTAACGATGAGGTTGTTAAAATATCTGATGAATATGCCTCGGAGCATTTAGAAGTGCAATGTAAAGATTTAGATTGGTGGTTAGATAATCTGACTTGTTATGGCTCTTTATTTTTAGGGGAAGAAACCAATGTAACCCTTGGTGATAAAACCTCAGGGCCTAACCACGTTTTGCCAACTAAGGCGGTTGCACGTTATTCTGGTGGCTTGTCGGTGCATAAATTCTTAAAAGTGCTAACTTGGCAGAAAATGACCAAAGAATCGAATCGTCAAATTGCACAAATTGCATCACGTATTTCTAGGCTAGAAGGTATGGAGGCTCACGCTAGATGCTCAGACGTGCGTTTGCATAAGTATTTTCCAGATGAAACATTTGATTTGGGTGAGACAGTTAAGGAGTAATAATGGACTTATCAGCATTTAAATTAGACGGTAAAGTAGCACTTGTTACGGGCGGTAATAGTGGTATTGGGCGGATGATTGCGTTGGCACTGTCGCGTGCTGGTGCATTTGTTTGGGTCGTGGGCATTGATGTTAATGACAATACCAAGTCTGAACTTGAAGAATACGGCATTAGCAAAGTAGATTGTCTGCAAGCCGATGTGACCGATTATGCTTATCTTGAAAAAATAGTTGATAAGATTCATGCTAAATCTGGGTCTATTGATATTTTAGTCAACACTGCAGGGATTAATGTGCGCCTACCGGCTGAAGAAATGACACTTGATGCTTGGGACAAAACAATTGCTATCAATCTAACAACACCTTATCAATTAAGCCAGTTAGTCGTGCCAAAAATGCAAGAAAACGGCTGGGGTAGAATTGTTAATATCGCCTCATTGCAATCTTCAAGAGCATTTGCAAACAGCATTCCCTATGGTGCAAGTAAAGGAGGGATTACTCAACTAACACGTGCGCTTGCAGAGGCTTACTCTAAAGACGGTATTTTGGTTAATTCCATTGCACCTGGTTTTTTTGAAACAGGACTGACAGGTCCGTTATTTGAAGATAAATCAATCATTGAGGAGTTGGCCAATAAAACCATGATGGGTAGAAATGGACAAACAGAAGATTTGTTTGGCGTTATGGTGTTTTTATGTAGCGATGCCAATTCTTATGTAACAGGGCAAAACATTCCACTTGATGGCGGGTTTTCATCAAAATGAGCGAACAATCAATGAAGGCATTGGTATATACAGCCAATAAAGAAGTGACCTACCGTGATGAGCCGCAACCCGAGTTAAATCCGGGAGAGGCTTTAATCAAGGTAAATTTAGCAGGTATCTGTGGCTCTGATATGCATGCTTATTTAGGTCATGATGACAGAAGGGTGCCGCCACTTATTTTAGGACATGAAGTGGTTGGTGTGGTTGTTAAGGGCAAACACCCTGGTAAAAGAGTTGTCATCAACCCGTTAATCACTTGTGGTATGTGCACGTCTTGTTTAAGCGGTAAGCAAAATTTATGCGCCAAAAGAGACATTATTGGCATGTATAAAGCGGGCGCATTTGCTGAATTTGTTGCCATACCAGAAAGCAATTTGGTGTATTTGCAAGACCATGTTAGCTTCCAGCAGGCGGCATTAACTGAACCTGGTGCGACAGCGCTACACGCTGTTGTTTTGGCAGAAAACAATATAACAAGGCCGATTAGTGAACTCAAGATTTTGGTTATTGGTGGCGGTTCAGTTGGATTGCTGACAGCACTTATTTTGTTAGACAAAGGTGCAGATGTAGATTTATGTGAAATCAATAAATTAAGAAAACAGACTTTAGAGCAGCATATCAATTGTGATGTGTTAAACACATTGGATGACAAACCTGAGAGCAGTTATGACATTGTGTTTGATGCAGTTGGTAATATGCACACCAGAAACAACAGTATTAAATATGCAAAACCAGGTGGCACCATTGTGCATATTGGGCTGATGGATAGCGCCGGTGAGTTGGATATTAGAAAAATAACTTTACAAGAAATTAGTTTTATTGGTTGCTACACTTATAGTAAAACTGATTTTATTGCAACGCTTGAGAAGATTAGCAGTGGCGCTTTGGGTGATTTAAGTTGGGCAGACATTAGACCCATTGCACAAGGAAGTCAAGCATTCCAAGATCTATTAAATGGCAATTGTTCTGCTCCTAAAGTGTTATTAAAGGTAGGTGCCGAGAGTTAATGCACAAAGAAATATTATCTAATAATATTGAACAATCGTCGTTAAAACACCGTGGAACGCTATTTTTATAATAACCCTACAAAGCAATAAAACATCTAGTTAGCAGTCATTTCATTCAACTCGCTGAGTTGATTGGTTTGCTGCTCCACAATCAACGGCTCAATGACCGATGTCAAATCGCCTTCCATCACTTCGGTCAATTTATAAAGAGTCAAATTGATACGATGGTCAGTAATGCGCCCTTGTGGGTAGTTGTAGGTACGAATGCGTTCGGAACGATCGCCACTACCCACCAAATCTTTACGTTTTGAAGCTTGGGCTTTTTGTTGTTCTTGTTGTTGTGCATCTAAGATACGTGACGCTAAGACCGACATTGCCTGTGCCTTGTTTTTGTGCTGTGAGCGTCCATCTTGGCATTCAACCACCGTACCTGTTGGCAAGTGAGTAACACGCACAGCAGAGTCGGTTTTATTCACGTGTTGTCCACCTGCACCAGAGGCTCTAAAAGTATCAACACGTACATCGTTCATATTGATATTAATTTCTTCGATATTTTCTACTTCAGGCATAATTGCCACTGTACAAGCCGAAGTGTGCACACGACCTTGAGATTCGGTTTCTGGTACGCGTTGTACGCGATGTGCGCCGGACTCAAACTTAAGCTTTGAATACACATCAACCCCACTAATGCGTGCGATAATTTCCTTAAACCCACCGTGTTCACCTGCATTGGAACTCATGACTTCTATTTGCCATTTTTGTTTCTCAACATAACGCGCATACATTTTAAATAAATCACCTGAAAAAATAGAAGCTTCATCGCCACCCGTGCCTGCACGAATCTCAATAATAATATTGCGCGAATCATTCGGGTCTTTAGGTAGTAATGCTTTTCTCAAGTCTAACTCAAGTTGTTCTAATGCATCCTTGCCTGAGGCAATTTCTTCTTTTGCCATGGCGCGCATATCTTCATCGTCTTCTAACAGCATGGCTTTAGCGGCTTCCATGTCTGCCTGTGTGCTTAAATAGGCGTTAAATTGCTCAACAGCAGGTGTTAGTTGTGCATGTTCAATAGATAAGGCACGAAATTTGTTTTGGTTTGAGGCAACTTCTGGATCGCTTAGTAATACGCCCACTTCTTCTAATCGCATTGAAAGTTGTTCGAGTTTGGCTATCATCGACGCATTCATGATTTTTTAACCTTATTTTTAGGAATACAGAGTTCGCACTGGTTGAGTTGCTGCGTGTTTGTTTGTTTAATATTGCTAAAAGGTGTGTGCAATAATTTGTTCGTGAGTTGGTCGCCTAATTGGGTAATAATTGTCTGCGCATCGCCACCATTTTTAAGTTTTTTAAGTGCCAACTCAACAGCGGTATCTTTAATTTGATAAGCGTTTTCTCTATAAGTTTGAATCACAATTTCATTAGGCAGTGATGCTACCCAATGGGTGAATTTTTTATTTTCACTAATAATGATTTCTTCAGCCAATGTTTTTGCCTTATTGCGACTGTCAATATTTTCATCGACCACCTGTTGCAAATCATCAACCGTGTATAAAAACACATCGTCTAATTGTGCAACTTCTGGCTCAATATCTCTGGGAATGGCAATATCCAACATAAACATAGGTTTGTGTTTGCGTAGTTTAAGTGCGCTTTCAATCAAGCCTTTACCGATAATCGGCACACTGGCCGCGGTGGAAGAAATAATAATATCCGCCTCATGTACAATTGACGAAAACTGCTTAAGGCTAATCGCGCGTGCGTCGTATAAATCAGCAATTTTTTTGGCGTTTTCAACCGTTCTATTGGCAACGATGATTTTGTCAACCCCTTGCTGACTAAGGTGTTGTGTACACAATTCAATCATTTCGCCTGCACCAATCAGCATGACGGTTTGTTTTGACAAATCGGCAAAAATTTTCTCGCTGAGTTTGACTGCACAATAAGCAACAGATACAGCGGATGAACCAATTTCTGTGTCGGTTCGGACTTTTTTAGCGGTCGAAAAGGCGTGTTGAAAAAGTTTTTCTAACAATTTGTTGAGTGTGCCCACCTCTTTGGCAGAATGATAAGCATCTTTCAGTTGTCCTAAAATTTGTGGCTCGCCTAACACCAAAGAATCCAGTCCAGTTGCTACTCGACAGATGTGTTGCAGTGCATCGTCATGCTCAAAATAAATCAGATAAGGGTCTAATTCTGCTCTACCAATATGATGTGTAGTCGCCAGATAATCGCTGAGTATTTCCTGTGCATTATCACTATTATTAGCATCGATAACCGCGTAAATTTCACAGCGGTTACAAGTGGAAAGAATCACGCAAGAGTCCATACCCTGAACATCATTGCATTGCTTTAAAGCAGCTGGTAATTCATTCGGTGAAAAAGCCACTTTCTCACGCACTTCAACAGGCGCAAGTCGGTGATTAACACTTAAAATAACAATGCGAGACATACTTCAGTATAGCAATGAATACAAAAAACTAAACGTTGAATTATACCCTAACAGCGTACAATACACATCCATGAAAATTCTTGCTTCCTTGTTATTCTGTCTTCTGTCGGCCTGCACAACCCTGCCAAAACAAACTCAGACAATGACTTATTCTAATAGCATTCCAAACGCTTGGTCAATACAAGGACGAGCGAGTACAACCCATAATAACACAACAGAAATAACAGATTTTAAACTCAGTCGCAAAGACAAGCACAGTCAATTAACACTCACAGGATCGCTTGGCTTTGGGCAGATAAAAATCCAACAAACCCCTTTGGGTTTACTGGTCGATGAAGAGCCTAGCCACCTATCTTTGCAAGCGTGGATGCAAACCAAACTGGGTTGGCAATTGCCAATAAATGAATTAGAAAATGTGATTTTTAAACACCGCTTTACAAGCGAGCAAGATTGGCAAATTAAAATCAGCAGATACCAAACAATTAACAACATCACCTACCCAAAAATTATTCGTTTAAACCACCCAGACAAGCATATTAAAATCAAACTCATGTTGCGAGAAATTAATCGGTTAAAATAAGTCTATGATAGAAGAAGACTCATTAGTCAGCGCAACAGCCCAAGAAAATGAAGACATTGTTATGACTTCAGTTCGTCCTACGCTATTAAGTGAATACATTGGACAAGAAGACGTTAAATCACAAATGGCACTGTTTATTAAAGCAGCTAAAAAGCGTGGCGACGCACTGGATCATTCCTTGATTTATGGACCCCCAGGTTTGGGAAAAACCACCTTGGCAAACGTCATTGCCAACCAAATGGGCGCAGGCTTTAAGCAAAGCTCTGGCCCTGTATTAGAGCGCTCAGGCGACTTGGCAGCCATACTCACCAAACTTGAGCCCTATGACGTGCTATTTATCGATGAAATCCATCGTCTCAATCCTGTGGTTGAAGAAATCCTTTATCCTGCTCTAGAAGATTTTAAACTCGATATCATGGTGGGCGAAGGCGTGGCAGCACATTCTGTGCAATTAGACCTGCCACCTTTTACCTTGGTGGGGGCAACCACACGCGCAGGCATGCTAACTTCACCACTAAGAGACAGATTTGGTATTGTGCAACGCTTGGCATTTTATGATGTTAAAGAATTGCAAAAAATTGTCACACGTTCTGCCGATATTCTAAACATTCAGATAGAATCAGATGGCGCCCTAGAAATTGCCAAACGTGCGCGTGGCACACCAAGAATTGCCAACCGATTATTACGACGAGTGCGTGATTTTGCCGATGTTAAAACCGATGGCATCATTCATCAAACTATTGCCAACGAAGCACTAACCACACTCAAGGTGGACGAGCTTGGCTTAGAGCAACTCGACAGAGAGTACTTATCAGTCATCATACAAAAATTTGGCGGCGGCCCTGTGGGTTTGGACACGCTTGCAACCGCCATCGGTGAAGAGCGCGGCACGCTAGAAGATATGGTGGAGCCTTATTTGATTCAACAAGGCTTTATTATGCGCACGCCACGTGGACGTAGTGCAACCAATCTAGCCTATGAACATCTAGGCTTACAAACCCCTGATAAACAAACAAATCTGTTGTAAAAAAACAATTTTTTTTAAAAACTTTTTAGTGATTAATCGTTTTTTCCCACACTTTTCTTTAGACAATTAATCAGTTTCTATGGCCGATGTTTCAATTAAGGGTGATGCTTATGTATCTGTTCATAACGTTGATAACACTTCCCCAATAACGGGCAGCGAAGACAACAACACACAACGCGTTCGCCTGCATGTTACAGGCAAATCTGGGGATACATCTGTTGTGGCAACAATTCGTTCTAATGGTGCAACGCGTGGTCAAATTGGTAGCGGCGAGGCAGATGACGGTCATACAGATTTAGAAAAATCAACAATCAAGCCTTGCTTGATATCAAGCAAGGCTTGATTGTTGAGAGACGAAAAAAAACCCAGCCTTAAATTAAACAAGACTGGGTTTTTTAGCTATTAAACTTAAAATCTAAGACTTTAAGTTTAGGCTTCTAACTAAGATTAGAATTTAACGTCAAATCTAATACCTTTGTTAGTGCCATTAGTAGCAGCAGTATCATGATCGCTTAACTTAGCCAAGTTAGCTGTCAATTTACCACCAGAAACGTTACGAGTTAAGATTAACTCAGCACCTGTTACTTTATCAGCTGCACCGATTGTAGATTTAGTGTAAATAGCTTTAACTGTGTTACCAGCCACTTTAGTATTAACTGCAACACCTAAGATTTTAGAAAAATCACCCGCATTAGCTGCCGCTGTGTCTGTACCACCACGAGCAGATGCACCAACCAACATAGAACCTAATGGTGCCCATATTGCGTTGCTACCTGCAGCTGCGTCTTTATTTGTATAACGTGCAACATCCCAACCAAAGTTACCTGCTTTGCCGCCAACGTGAAGTAAAGTTACTTTTTGTGTAGCGCCAGATGTTGAATCTTTATGATGCTCAGCACCTACCGCAATACCACTAAACTTGCCAGAAACAGATAAGTTAGTCCAATCAGAGTTAGGGTTGTGAACTGCTTTTACAGTTGCACCAGAAACCTTACCAGCAACGCTAACATTGGTTGAATTAGAACCACTTGTGCCATTAGTGTCAGAACCATCAGCTGTAAACATGCCTACTTTTACACCACCAACTTTAGTTGATACAGACAGTGCATTTTTCTTAGCGCCAGCGAAAGACCAAGCACCCAAACCAACAGTACCTCTAAAGTCACCCGCTTTAACGTTTACATCACCCAGTTTAGTGGTTAGGAATAACTGATCCATGTGCAAACTCTTCTTACCGTCAAAATCTGAATTTTCAATACCAGTGTCACCGTTGTTACGGATAATACCTGTTACAGTAGTAGCGCCAGACTTACCGCTAACAAATAAACGCATACGACTGCGATCTCTGTTGCCATTTGCACTAGCGGCAACACCAGTGTCTTTATTAGCAAAAGAAAAGAATGCATCACCTTTGATTGAAACATCAGCCATAGAAACTGACGCCATTGTTGCTGCAACTGCAGCGACCATTAATTTTTTCATTGTATTATTTCTCCAATTATTGTGAAAAAAAATCCCCGCACAATTGCAAAGATGGTGCCAATTATACTGTTGTTTTAAGTGAAGTCAACATTTTTTTGCAAAAAAATAACAAAAATGTGTTTTTTTGCAACAAAAAACCAAAATTACAATATTTTTACACCTTTAGACCTTGATACAAAAGGCTTGGACACTTTTTGGTAAAAATACCACTTTATTAAAAAAAACTTAATTAATAAAATGTAGCAAGTTGGGGTTATCTTGCCTTTTTTTAGTTAAATATAAGTTATTTGGCGTGGGTAGTATTACACTATTATTACACTATTTTCAATATTTTGCCAAGCAATTTTTTTCTATACGGCGTATATTGGATGATAAAACAATTATTTATGGAAAATTCTTTCAATACACTGAAATCAGCTTCTATGGCTGACATATCAATCAAAGGTGATGCTTTTTTTGGTTATGCTAATAACGGGTCAATGAACGCTGATAATGTAGACACAAACCGTGTACGTTTACAGATTACTGGTAAATCAGGTGGCACTACAGTAAATGCACAGTTACGTACTACGGGTACTAACAGTGATGCTGGTTCTGCATATTTCGATATTCTATCTATGTCAACTAAGATAGGCGATATTAATGTTAAAGCGGGTGACTTCTACGGCACAGTAGGTTTAGGTGCGCGTTCTGCAACTAGAGAAAAAGACAA
>ERZ1046740.342-NODE-342-length-40159-cov-5.392405_pt1 | contig 40159 bp, 39 predicted proteins | sample MGYA00383093_ERZ1046740 | MGnify/ENA primary metagenome ERZ1046740 (study PRJEB29581, sample SAMEA5548363) | metagenome | biome: marine; feature: coastal; material: water | depth 25 m | study: Short-term variability in the microbial, nano- and picoplankton... | reverse complement strand
GTAATTGGGTAATTGGGTAATTGGGTAATTGGGTAATTGGGTAATTGGGTAATTGGGTAATTGTTATTCCTTAGATTAGGTTCGATAAAGCATGGAAGATATTATTATACTTTCACACATTACGAAAAATACTGCTTCCATTCCAATTGGTCGAAGCATCTTTAACAAGATCATAGAAGCCCATCATATTTTCATCCGGAACATAGATTTCAACCATATGCCCCAACAGGCTTGTTGTATCTATAAATGAGAACTCAGTCCCCAGTTTTGCTTTAGCTCTTGTGGCAACTGAGTAGCCCAACTCATCATACAGATTTACCGTTTCCGCCAGAGAATCTACGAAACAGGCCACATGGTGAATACCCTCTTGCCCAGGCTCATACATGTCACGAAAAGGAGACGGTCCATCATCTTCTTGCTGAACAAGCTCCAACATGACTTCTCCCCATTGTCCGTACGCAGAGGAATGAACAAAGCTACAGGGTGCGCCTCTATGCTCACCCCACTGGAGCTCTATATTTTCAATAACATAAAAAGGACCTGCCCCGGTGACTAAGGAAATTTTCCGTGCGCTTTCTCTTATATCGCTCACAAAATAAGCGATTTGGACTGGATTGTACTGAGGTAGCATTTCTATTCACCCACCATTGTTGGAACAATCGAGCGAGAGATGAATGTTTCCATTATTTTCCCATGTACGCTTTTTTGTAAAAAATAGTTTTTTCATGGAGCCAAGGCAACTACTAATTGCCTTGCTATAACTGGAAAGGTCATCTCTCACATCTGCCACGTGGGTACCGCAAGACACATGAAGTTCAATAGACTCTGCTATTTATTCCTGTCACTGAATAACGCCCTGGCAAAGATCATGGCAATAGCGACGCCTACAGCATTGGCCAACAGGTCATAACCCGACATCATGCGGCCAGGTAGAAATGACTGGGCAACTTCCATTAAACCGCTATAGACAACTATGCCAATGCACAAGTAAAAATAGTGTTCCAATTTAGAGACAACACGATAGCCAAGTAGCGCAAATATGAAATAGACCACTAAATGACCCACCTTGTCCCAGTCACCTACAGCAATATCATTCATGGGTCGCAATGATACAAATGCCACGAACCCAGTGTAGGCAATAAAAATTAACCGATCCATCACTATATTTTCACTAATTCATTATTCGCCAATTACATATTTTAATAGTTCTACCACCTGCTCCGGAGTAGTTGCCCACGCGAGCGCTGCTCCATCCACCTCTTTGAGTGCATGAACGATCTCTTCGTTATGAAGCGTGATATATGGCTTACCAAGCGCCGCACAAAAACCCGCATCAAAAGCCGCATTCCATTGTTTGTATTTTTCACCAAAACGGATGATTGCCACATCGCAATTCCCGATCAGGGTTTTGGTTCTTATCGAGTTTACCTTGGCTGACTTATGGTCACGCCAGAAACCATTTTCTTCGGCCCCCAGAATATCACCCGCCGCATCACTTGCATCATGATCGGTTACTGCTGAGGTAAATATGAAACCGGCCCCATCACAGCCCTCGATAATCCGCCGCCTCCAATCGGTATGTATTTCACCAGAGAGATATACATTTAAACTCATAACGCAAATCCTTGAAGATTTATTCCTTTGGAAACCTCTACCATCATCTCTCCATAAAGGCTTTCTGCTTTATCCACTGACACTCTCCGAAAACCTTACCGTGGCACTGGGCTGGGGAAACCTCGATGCACTCTCGTTGTCCATATACATACTACTGATGGAGCAGCCCCATAACGCTACTATCAGTCAGGTCTTTGTATCCATCGACACTCTTGGCTATACGTACTGAACCATTCATACTACTAAACGTTTGCGTCGTTCTAGCGTGTACTTATAATCTCAAGCTTGCCAGCAGAGTACGAGTCAGGCCAATTGATTCGGCCCCGAAATGACTATTGTGCCTGACCTTGTTATACACCGAACGTTAGCGCCTGCGATCTTACTATCCACTAGGCCTGTCTATTGCTTGCCCAATTGGGACATCAGCCCGGCAATGTCTTCAACGTGCCAGAGGTCTGTTATTTTTCCGTTCTTGACTTTCCATACTTCCACACCCGCTATTGCAAATGGAAGAGCAGGATCTTGACTTGGAATGCCGAACAAATTATTTGTGTTGGTTCCTTCATACGACCAAACGATGGTTACAATATTATTACCTGACGGCAGCATCTGTCGAATATTATGGGAAGAATCAGGCGCACCGTCAGCAAGCATTTGAAATACAACACCAGAGGGAGTATCTGCCGGTGTTGCCGGGTTCCGGTTATGATCCACATAATCTTTCGAATAGAATTCTGACAGTTTTGCAAAATTGAACGGCCGAGTATCAGCAACTTCGTAGAATTTTCTCATTACTTCAATCGCTTCATTTGCAGTTACAGATTGAGAAGATACAACCGTCACGATGGCAACTGCTGCTGCGAGTAGTATTTTCTTCATTCTTTTGGCCTCATCTAAAAGTGTTTCAGTAGTTAAAGTTTTAGGTATAGCGCAACCCATACAGTCCGAGAGAAGCGATATCCAGCGAACGCAGCGCACGGTAGTACCTGGCCTTGTCAGCGCTCAATATAGCCATCCTGTGCGGAACGACACGCCCACAACAACAAACAATATTGAAAAAATGGTAACGGGTATGATATGCCAAGCCATGACTTTGAGAGTGTCCGGAGAAAGATTTGGTATAACGCGAAACCTTGCGTCGATTGCAAAGCCTACCGTCAGAGCGAGTAAACCGAGTTTTGCCATTATTACGTGGGATACCGGGTTAGATACATTGAACCATTGTGTAAAATCTGGAACTATGCGGTGAGCCAACATTAAGCCGGTTAGCACTTGTATGATGAGTGCTGGCATCCCGATTTTTTCATATACAGACTCAAAGCTAAGAAGTGCTTCAGGGGATTGATCTTTCAGCACCCTGGGTAGCACAACGACAGAAAGGACAATATGACCACCGGTCCATATCGTTGCTGCGAGTATATGAAAAAGTAAAAGTAAACCGTACATATCTAGCTCTTGTGCGCTAACGTCCACATAATGGGCAGAGCGTCAGCGACGTCCAGCCCGCAGGGAGGTTTTTGATGTGCTTGTTATGTGTTGATCGCACCACAATGAATTGTAATATTGTAGCAACATAAATATGTGCCGAATGATCGATCAAAAACACAGTTATCCACCGTCCTTTATCTTCACCAAGCCTCCCATAATGCTAAGGTAGGCGATACCGTCTGGGCTGATAGTGATAGAGCCATAGTGGTTGTTGAAAAGCCATCCTACACCAGTTAATTGTTTAAAAACGACCTCACCCGTTTCAACATCAATGGCGGTAAAGTACCAAGCATGCAAATCATCTGGATTCGATTCATCTCTGGTGTACACATACACTAAGCCATTTGCCAAGGAAACTTTCGGTACGGCTGAGGGTGATGAAACGGCCCTGTTTTCCCACGCCAGCTCACAGCCTTGAGATGCCCCCAGAATATTGACACGGGCAATGCCCGGTTCGGCTTGCGGCGTATTTTTTGGCCCAAAGTAGCCAAAGTTGTTTTCAACAATGACCGCATTGCCCACGACCGCAAGCGAATTTTCCGAAGCGCCTCTGCCAACTGGGAAAACGCCTTGCTTGCAAATTTCCTGAGAGCCCGGGCGCGGCCTCTGCGCATAGACCACGACATGAACCTGCCCGTCAGCATTATCCGTAATGGCAACATAGTTATCGCCAATCAGTGTCGGTGTCGTGCCGGAGCCATGCCCCATCGTACCCAGTTTGGGCGCTCTGCCACGATCATAGCGCTCCCGCCATTGCTGCACGACCTCACCGTTAGTGCCACGTCTAAAACTGTACATTGCATGGTTGGATACAATGTAGACGCCGTTTTTGCCAACGGCCAGTGCATTGTCAATGCCTTCATCTACATCAGCATCTCTATCGCGTAAGGCAATAGCAGTCCCCGATTTCCCCTCTCGATCGACCACACCGACCACGCCTGCACGCGTAATAAACCAATAGTTACCCTGCCAGTCGGGCATCACGTCAATGATCAAGTGGGTTTCACTGCGCGCGCCATCCAAAACATCCTCAATTGAAATACTTTGTTCGAGGTTCCACGTTAGCTTTTCACCCTCACCCACAAGTGCCCAACGTTGAATTTCAAGGTCATTGGTCGCCAACAGTACGTAATCTTCGTTATCCAGGTGAAAGTAAACACCACCACTGAATTTTTGTCCTATTGGTAACCAGCGTGTAATCGATTGACGGGCGAGCACTTCCAGAGTATCAGGTTTTCTCGCCACCAAGGTGACGCCAAATGGCGTTACACATGTGCCCAGCATACGGCCTTTCTGATCAAAGGTTTGGCTGACGCAAGCCCCAGTAAGACGATGGAATTGACTGCTAGAGACTTCCAGCTCATTGCCCAACGGCCCCGCCCAGCGATAACTATCACTTTGCGCGCTGTCATTGTGCATGCTGTTTACACCACTCTTCGCAAGGTAGGGGTGCTGGATTAAAGGTAATGCCAATGCATCCACAACCGGTTTCGCCGTAGCAGCAGAGCCAATAAACTGAGGGACATCTGCCGGTTCACTGGGTGTTGAACTATTAGGGTCACTCTCTATGTAGAGGCCGAAAACCACAAAAGAAAGAAGTAAAGCGACCGCCGTAATAGCAGTTAGTTTACTCAATGACATGGGCCGACCTCCTAAATATCAGTTGCGATTTGTATCTCAACGACAGAGTACGCTAATACTAAGAACTCCATAAAATTACTCTTAATACCGTTAAGTAAAGATTTTAGATGAGAACGGCTACTTCGAAACACATAACGGCGCCGTAAACAGCTGCCAAAGCGCAGCTTAGGCGGAGGCCGCGCTTTTTGCGGCCGAAACGAATTTGCTGGCCTTGTTATGGCTTCGATTGCGCATGTTGCCAATCAGTTTTCTTTAACTCCCAGTAGCGAGATGGTCGAAGCCCTCCGCCAGGTAACTTGCTGTCAATTTCACCTATATATGTAAAGCCTATTCGATCCAGCAGTCGCGCTGTACGAATATTATCGAGAGCCGCTGTTTCACAAATAAGATCAACACCAATAATTTCAAATAACCAAGCAAACACCTCTAGTGCGCCAGAACCGCCTCGCCCGGTGTTTTGGTGCTTGCTGCTAATAGCCCCACCAAGTTTACACGAAGCCCATTCTGGCCAAACCTGAATATCATAATAGGCTGTTGCTAGGCCATTCTCGTCAGTACTAATCATCAAGAGCCCTTCTCCACGTTCGCGTTCATCGAGATGTTGGCCGATGAATGCTGCGACGGTATCGTGATTAATTTGTGCAGGAAGCGTATAGATAGGTTGTGATATCTCAGGGTCTGACAAAAGAGTAGTTAGCGCGACGATGTCGCTTTCTTTGGCTACGTGGGCCATTTCTGTCAGGCTCTCCGTAATGCTTACAGCGCTACGAATATAGCTTTGTTTTGCTTCGCTTGCTGCGATTCTTGTAAGAGGTAAGTCAGTCATATGTGATTTTGTGCGTTCAGTTGATTACGTTAGTGCAGTATGCATACAAACCGGGGAGAGCCATAACGCTTCAATAATCGGCGAGCTGAAAGCGCGTCCGGCGCCGAAGGCGCGAAGTTGATTGACTTGTTATACGGCTTATTCATAGTTGTCCCTACCAAAAACTCAATCCATGACTCAATTTCTACTCTGGGCGCAGTGCCGGCTCAACAAGTGAGAGGGGGACTGGTTCAGTTTAGATCTAACGTAGCCGGTTAGCGAAGAATATTGAACATAACTGACCGGTCGCCCGCGCAAGCCGTTACGAGTAGTAGCTCTTCTTCTAAACCAGAGTGCAACCCAGCCGGTCTATCAGGCCGCTCGCCGGTACTCATGATGAAGACCACCGACATGAGGAATTGCCACGACCTTTCCCTGGTCTGGCGGCTCAATTGATCGTGGTACCGGACTCTGCTTATCGAGAGACAAGTGCGTTCTCACCTCATGATAGTAGCTACTGTAGGATTTCAGCTGCCGCCAAAGATGACGTTCATTTAAGATGATAACGTGATTCAGGCACTCTCGCCGGATGCTGCCAATTATTCGCTCTACATAAGGATTTTGCCAAGGCGAGCGCGGGGCCGAAAGCATTTCTTCGATACCGAGACTTTTCACTCGGCTGCGGAATCGAGAACCGTAGATGCTGTCCCGGTCGCGTATCAAGTAGCGTGGAGCCGTGTCGAATGGGAAAGCTTCTACTATTTGCTGAGCAGTCCATTCCGGAGTCGGATGATACGTCGCGTTGAAGTGAACAATTTCTCTCCGTTCGTGATGCAGTATCACAAAGACATACGTGATCCGGAATGTTGCCGTGGGAACGGTGAAAAAGTCTACGGAGACCAGATCGGCTGTATGATTTGCCAAGAAGGTTTTCCAGGTTTGGGACGGAGGGTTACGGTGTCGAATCATGTACTTTGCAACAGTGGACTCGGATATATGGATGCCGAGCATCTGTAATTCACCATGGATGCGAGGTGCGCCCCAGCCAATATTATTCCGTGACATCGTCTTGATCAGCTCGCGCACATCGGGATCAATTGGGGGACGCCCACCCTGCCGCCGTCGTGATTTCCATGTCCAGTACAGCCGAAATCCCTTGCGGTGCCATCGCACCAGGGTGTTCGGCTTGAAGATCATCAGTGTCTGCAGGCATGCGGGCCAAAGGCGATAGAACCACACCCAGAATATTCGCTCGCTGGAGCGAAAGCTGAGCCGCTTTCTATCGCCGTCGGCAACCATTGCCAGCTGCTGGCGCATCGCAAGCATTTCCAGGTGCAGCGAAGCCCTGCTACGCAGGATATCGATCAGAGTTTCAAGGAGGGGCAGGAGTACAGTTTTCATGCCGGTAACGCTAGCGGTCCAATGCCTCTAAAGTCAATAAAATCAACATGTACAAGGTTTTTGGTAGGGACAAGGCTTATGGCCGGGCACTGCAGAGAATGCAGGACGTTTTGTAACAATTCACCCTCAGGCCAACTTTCGCTCGCCAATTTCATTCAGCTGAAGGGAATTCTTCTCTAGAATACGCTGTCTATACTTCGTCAACTCCCGCAGTGAATTGTTTGCAACGATGCTGGACCTGATTGTATCCGGCGCACCGCGCCCCTAGGGCTTCGGCAAACAAGTCTCTCGAGGTATCACGCGGCCTAGATGGTGCCGCGCTCTTTCGCCATATCCAGCGCCAGGTCTTCGATCATGTCTTCCTGGCCACCCACTGTGCGACGACGTCCCAGTTCCACCAGGATATCGCGGCTTGAGAGGTTGTACTTCTCCGCAGAGCGCTTGGCGAACAGCAGGAAAGAGGAATACACACCCGCGTAACCCAGGGTCAATGCATCGCGGTCGATACGAACCATATGGTCCATCATCGGTACGATCAGGTCTTCGGCGATGTCCATTGCCTTGAACGTATCCACACCGGTCTCGACACCCATACGGTCACAGACAGCGATAAACACTTCCAGGGGCGTATTGCCGGCACCAGCACCCAGGCCAGCCATAGAGCCGTCAATGCGATTGGCGCCCGCGGCGACGGCAGCGATGGAATTCGCCACCCCCATGGCCAGGTTGTGATGGCCGTGGAAGCCCAGCTCTGTCTCAGGTTTCAACTCAGCGCGGGCCAGGGCAATACGAGATGTCACGTCTTCTGGCAGCATATAGCCGGCAGAGTCCGTGATATAGACACAGTTGGCGCCGAAGTCTTCCATCATTTTGAGTTGCACAATCAACTCTTCCGGCTCAATCATATGCGCCATCATCAGGAAGCCGACCGTGTCCAGCTCTTTCATGCTAGCGGCCATGGTCAGGTGCTGTTCGGAGACGTCCGCCTCGCTACAGTGTGTGGCCACACGAATGGTGGATATACCGCAATCAACCGCCATTTTCAGGTGATCGACGGTGCCGATACCTGGAAGCAACAACGCAGAAATTTTTGCGTTTTTCATTTCCTTGCACACCGCGCTGAGATACTCCTCATCGCTGGCGGCAGGGAAGCCGTAGTTCACCGAAGTGCCGCCCAGGCCATCGCCGTGGGTAACTTCGATCAGTGGTACACCTGCATCGTCCATGGCTTTGGACACAGTGACCATCTGGTCGACGGTAATCTGGTGGCGTTTGGGGTGCATACCGTCACGCAGGCACATGTCGTGGACGGTGATTTTTGTTCCTTTCAAATCCATTGTCTTTACTCCCGGGCTCTCGTCATTCCCGCGAAGGCGGGAATCCAGGGAACCCATTGACTGGATCCCCGCCTTCGCGGGGATGACGGTGTTTCTTGGTCTCAGGCTGCCGTCGGTACAAATTTACCGGCGAGCATCTCTTCGGCATACATTTCCGCGGTACGCAGGCCCGCAGCAGTCATGATGTCCAGGTTCCCCGCGTACTTGGGCAGGAAGTCACCCAGCCCTTCCACCTCCATATAAATGGAAACGCGCTTGCCATCAAACACCGGACCGTTTTTCAGTGTGTATCCCGGCACATACTTCTGTACTTCCGAAATCATGTCGTTGACCGATTGGGTAATCGCGTCCTGGTCCGGGTCATCGTGGGTCAGGCAGTGCACAGTGTCGCGCATGATCAAGGGGGGCTCGGCCGGGTTGATGATAATGATCGCCTTGCCTGTGTGGGCGCCACCACAAACCTCAATACCCCTGGCGGTGGTGCGGGTGAACTCGTCGATATTCTTGCGTGTACCGGGGCCGGCTGACTTGGAACTCACTGTAGCGATGATCTCGCCGTAGGTCACTTCCTGTACACGGCTGACCGCCGCCACCAGGGGAATAGTGGCCTGGCCGCCGCAGGTGACCATGTTCACATTCATGGCTTTCTCGGCCACTGCATCGACCAGGTTCACCGGTGGTACACAGAAGGGGCCGATAGCCGCTGGAGTCAGGTCGATCATCACCGCGCCCTGCTCGTTCACCTTACGGCTGTTTTCCGCATGTACGTAAGCTGAGGTGGCGTCAAAGCAAATCTGCACACCGTCTTCCTTCATTGAGGGCAGCATGCCATCCACACCCTCGGACGTGGTCTTCAGGCCCATATCTTTCGCGCGGGCGAGGCCGGGAGATTCGGGATCCACACCGACCATCCAGACTGGCTCCACGTAGTCACTGCGCTGGGCCTTCATCAGCAGATCAGTGCCGATGTTGCCCGGGCCAATGATGGCTACCTTGATTTTGTTACTCATGTTCTCTCCTACGTCATTCCCGCCTGCGCGGCCTGGATCCCCGCCTGCGCGGGGATGACAGTTCTGTTAAACAAATTTGCAGCTACAGCCGCCAATACCTTCAATCTCCAGGGACATCTCATCGCCGGCAACCACCGGAATCAGCGGTGCCAGTGAGCCAGAGAGGATCACTTCACCCGCCTTGAATGGAATACCAAATTCGCCGAGGGTGTTGGCCAACCAGGCCACCGCGGTCAGGGGATTCCCCTGCACGGCGCTGCCCATTCCCTCTGAGTGGAATTCACCATTCTTGTATATTTTCATTTTGAGATTGGGCAGATCGAAGTCCCTGGGGTCTACCTCGTTTTTGCTCAGCACATAGACGCCGCAGGAGGCATTGTCCGCCACCGTATCCTGGATCTTGATCTTCCAGTCTTCAATGCGTGAGTCTACGATCTCGAAACAGGGAATAATTGTCTCGGTGGCGTCCAGTACGTCGGCCTCGGTAACACCCGGACCCACCAGGTCCTTCTTCAGGCGAAAGGCTATCTCCCCCTCGGCCTTTGGCGCAATCAGCTTGCCTGCAACCGGAATTGCTGCCGCATCGGGAAATTCCATAGTATCGGTAAGGAAACCAAAATCCGGCTGGTAGACGCCCAACATGTCCTGTACCGGCTTGCTGGTCACTCCAATTTTTTTCCCAACGATTTTTTCGCCATCGAGCTCCACACGCTGGCCCACCATGCGCAGACTGATGTGGTAGGCGTCCTCGATCTGAATATCGCTTTCACGATCGGTCAGCGGGGTCACTGTGCGGCAGGTTTTCAGGGCCTCGTACAGTTCATCACCCAACTGCTCAATTTTTATCTGATCCATCATGCTATCTCGTACCTCATTTTCCAGGGGGGCAATTCCACACCCCCACGACAATAAAACAGTTCAAATAGTTGTCTGACCCCGCCCTATTCCGGGAAAGGATTCAGGGTAGGCGAACGCCCAGGACGGGCGTAATTTCACCGCCTGGAACCAACTGTGCAAGGCCGTATACTGCACATCTACATCGGCGCCGTAAGCCTCGGCGACACCGCAGCGCGCCGCCAGTGCACACTCAGCGGCACTGAGTGTCCCACTGTTAAGCCACTGCTGGTCCAGCTTTGTTTCCAGGTAGGCCTGGCAGGCCCGCCAGGCCTCCTCGCTGCGGGAGATCAGCTCCTGATCCCACTCGTCACAAGGCTTGGAGCGCTTCTCGAACACCAGCTCTCTCAGTGCCGGGCCTATGCATTTGTCCGAATAGGCGTGTATCAGCCTGACCCCGGCCTGCAGGTCCGGGCCAGGGGGCAACAACGCTCCCTGTGCATAGCGCTGATCAAGATAGTCCAGCATTACCCCGGACTCCCAGATAGCCACATCACCATCGACCAGCACCGGTACAGTGCCCGTGGGGCTCAGGCGCAATACATCCGGGTGCTTTTCACCTAGCTGGGTGTCTACCACCTCGTAGTCCAGGCGCAGTTCAACCAGTGCCAGCCTTACTTTCCAACAGAAAGGGCAGTCAGTTCGTTGATAGAATGTAATCATGGCCTACTCAAGGTGGGCAGCAATTTTATCCCACACCGCTCCACCCTTCTCCTTAAGTTCAGCCATTAGCTGCGCCGGGAAATCCTCGGCCACGGCACTCTGGTAGGAAGCCCGTTGCTGGCAACGCTCGAACCAGTCCTGTACCCGGGGACAGTCCCTGTCATACAGAGCCGTCCAGCCAAACTGAATCAGGGTCTGGAAATACGGTGCGAGACAGGCATCGGCGAGAGTGAAGCCCTCCCCTACTACCCACTGGTTTTCCGAGAGGGCCTGTTCCATATCCAGGATTGTCTTGCGATAGGTGCGCACTGCGTCGCCCACGTCCGGTGAATCCAGCCCAAATTTCACCAGGCGCTTCTGGCGTTCCCGCCGGGGTTTCTCTGGAATTCGATCCAATAATGCCTGGCGTTCCTCTTCGGGCTTTTCCATCAACCTGGGACGCATCACCATGGGCCACTGCAGGGTGCCGCAGGAGGGATGGAGTTTTACATCCACGTGCTTCATCCAGAATCGCATCCTGGACCGCTCGTAGGGATCCGCCGGTTTCACAGTCTGCGCAGGGAAGGCGTCATCCAGGTATTCGCAAATGATACTGGACTCAATGACGGGCCTGCCCCCGTGAACCAGTGTGGGCACCACACCCAGCTTATTTAGCTTGAGGTACTCGGGCCGCAGGTTCTCCTTGTCCTGCAGGCTCACATGATGAGCCGTCCAGTCCAGGCCCTTCTCCGCCAGTACGATGCGCACTTTCTGTGCGCAGGGTGACATGGGGTGTGTATAGAGTTCCAACATACTAGATCCTCTGCAGGCGCAGCTCATTCAGGTGGTCGAGCACATATTCAATCCGGTCAGAGCCCCAGAACAGTTCTTCACCAACCTGGAAACTCGGCACACCGATCAAACCCAATTCCTGCGCTTCATCCCAATTGCTTTCCATTTGCTTCAGGTAGTTTTGATCTGTAAAAGAGGCCCGAAGTGCCTCTTGCTCCAGGCCAATGGATTCACCGACAGCACAGAGCACCTGCTCATCACCTATATCCAGACCCTTCGCCCATTCAGCGCGCATCACCTCAACGATCCATTCTCGCAAGAGGCCACGCTCTTCCGCGAGGAGTGAAGCAGCACCCGCCTTGGTAGGCTCGGTAGTGATAGGCGGCGGGGTCATGGGAATACCCATTTTTCCCGTGATCCTGCGTACATCCTGGCGGGTCATGGGAATCTTGATCTTGGCACGATCCGGTGCGGAACGGCCGGACCAGCCAGCCAGTGGCCGCCATACCAGGTTGGCGTGATATTTGTCGTAAAGTTCAAACAGCGTCTTCGATGCGATATAGCAGTAGGGGCTGCGAAAGTTAAAAAACAGTTTTACGTCGACTGATTCAGTCATTTGGTCACAACCTCAAAAAAAAGGGCCAGCGCTGCGCCCGATCACAGGGATCGAGCGCGAGTGCTGGCCAGCACCCGTTAGAAGTTAACGGCCCTTGGCGCGCATGTTCTGCACGGTGAACAGCTTGGCGGGATTCAGCTCAGCATCGATTTGCCCCTTGAACTGACCTGTGGTGCAGTGGCTTGACTGCACGTCGACGATGGAGAAGGCATCGTCGATGGAAACACCGGAACCCTTGTTCTTCTCCAGATGATGCTCCGGATGTGCCTGGCCGATAATGAATGACTTCCACAGGTCGCCCTTGCGATCATAAATCAGCGTACGCGGTATAGTGAAAGTTTGGGCATCAATGTAGTGAACACGCTTGCTGATCGGGTGGTTGTCATCGACCGGATCAGTTTCCAGAACATAAGCCTTGCGTAACTGCCAGCTGATATTGGGGAAACACCCGCCCTTGCCACCATACTCCACAAACTGGTATCCATCGGTTTCCACGAGGTCCGTGGCCAGTTCCATGTCGTTGTGATTATAGAACGGCAACATCACGTTCACGGTGCCCTTGTAAGCCCAGTTCATGTCAGAGACACGGCCGTTGTAGCCTTCAAAATCCTCAATCATCAGATCCGCCCCGAGGAAGGCATCGGTGATCTGCCCGGAGGAAAGACGACGCACCCTGCGCTGGAAGCCAAGGTACAACCAGCTATTGTCGCGCACCTGGTCATCCGATGCCCGGTGAATCAACAGCTGGGTGTTCTTGACGTCAAAAGGCTCCAGTACCTGCACATAGATCCCCCGGAACAGGTCCGAAGGATTGTCCTCGAAATTGCCCACCGGATCCTGGAGAACGCGGTGCTTGTAGTTGAGGAAGTGAAAATTGAACTTCAAGGTACGCTCAATCTTGCCCGACTCCATGTCGCGGAACTTCCAGTAGAAGGGATAAACCGATCCGCTGTCTCCCCAGTTGTAGCCGTACTTGTAGTTCCAGGCCAGTTTCTCTCCGGCGCGCGGATCATCGGTGCTTGGCTCCTCCGGGAAGGGGCGCCCAGCCGCGAAACCGTTGATCTGCCCCAACTCATCACCCAGGGACACACTGCCCAGGCCCTTGCGGGTCGCGTCAACGTAATTCTGGTGCAGATCGAAGGAGGTAGTCTCGCCCACCTTCATTTCGAACCAGCCGTCTTTCAACTGTTGGTACACAGCGTCATCGATCACATCCTTGTATTGATCCGCGTTACCGGCGTTGATCGTCACACCCGCCTCCAGGCCGGCGAAGGTCGGCACGCCCTCCTTATAGGGGTAGAAGGATTCATCGACCACATCGGCGGTCGCGCCCTGGCTGACGCCGATAGCGGCGGCCAGGGCCATGGTTGTTACGGTTCTTTTAAACATAGTCATATCTCCTGATTGTTATCTCTTTTAGAAGCGGTAGCGCAGGGTAACCTGGAACTCGTCTTCCTCGCTCGCACTGCCCAGCGGGCCAGAGCGGAAGCGGCCCAGGGGCTGTACACCACTGAGGCCAACAGAACCGGACTGCATCGGGTCGGCGTGCGCAGGGGTTGCCGTAAAGGGCGGGAAGGGGTTACACGTACGGCAATCGTCAAACTCCTGATCCCCCATGCCATCGCCGAACTTGATATTGAAGCCCACGATCAGGCGCCAGCTGTCGCTGATCAGCCAGTCCACCGAGGGCGCGAAGGTACCCGCCTCAGCTTCATAGTCGTAGGCCAGGATGACCTGGGGGCTGATGGTGTCAGACTTGTACCAGCCCTTCACCAGCAAGGTCATGATGTAGTTGTCTTCCCAGTCGGGCATACCGATCTCGCCCAGCGGCGCCCTCTCGGTCTCGTGATCCAGCAGGTGCTGGCCGAAAACCTGGCCGGAGATCAGGAAAGCCCGCTTTTTGTTCAGGAAGGGGATGAAAGTGTTGCGATCCAGACCCAGTACCCAACGGAACACGTCGGACTCGGAGTACAGATCCGCCTCCAGCGAATTGGCGAACTCTTCACCCTGCGTGTAGGTTGCCTCAACACGAACCACGGTTTTCATTGGGTCGATATAGAAATCCAGGGAGCCACCGAACAGGTCCACTTCCGGAAAATCGATGTCGAAGGCTATCAGGTGGCCCCAGTCTGCCACTTCTCCAGTAAAGGCGTTCATGGACTCGATATCGCCACGCAACACTGGCAGCTGTTGGTAGAAGTGATAGTAGTTCATGGAGAAGCCCACACCGCTGTAAACACCCTCCAACTTGATACCACCCTGATCATGGCCGTCTGGCAGGTTCACCTGACGAATACCAATCACACCAGGCGCAAAATCTGCAGCAATCAAGCCGGGGTCATCCAGGCCGATAGCCCCTGCAGGTACAAAGTTGGACACGGTACAGCCATTCTCCCAGCAGTTGTTCATGGCGCGAAAGAAGGAGCCGGCATCCAGAATGGAGTAAGGCGTACCGCCCTGCCCCAGGTCGTTGGGGCGGAATTCGTCGAAGTTCCACACCGCCTGGATGTTCAGGTCCTCAAACGTCTCGGTCGCACCAAATCGGTATTCCGCCGTGGCGATCCACTGGGGGATACGGATATCCTCCAGCTCGTCGTAAATATTCTGGCGGGAAAAATCCACCGGGTTGATGACATCCAGTACCCGGAACAGGTCGGTACGGCCCCAGACCACCTGCTGTTTACCCACACGGAAGAACCACTCAGACATGTCGCCTGTGGCCACACTGCCTTCGAAGTAAAGTTCTCGAATGAAATCCAACTGATCGTTGAACTCAGGGAATCGCAGGTCGTTGGTGTCGTAGTCCATGTAGTCGTCAAGTCCACAGCCGCGGCTGTCCTTGTCACAGGGCCTGACCGGCACACCGATAGTCACACCGCCCATGGGGTCGTGCATATCCTCGCCCAGGACCTTCAGGCCCTCGTTGGGGTTGCGACTGACGTCAAACAGGAAGCCAGGAGGGACTGCACCGGGAGGACCGCCATTACCCAGGATCGACTGGCCCCAGGGAGAATTACCGTTACCGCCGTAAATGGCCTGAGCGGTTGTACTGCCGAAGTTCTCAAAACTTCTCGAGCCACCGGCGTTCTTGCCATACTCGTCGTCGTTGAGGTCGTAGACCGCATCGTAAGTTGCACGCAATGTACCGCTGACACGGAAGTTGCTCATGCCGAATTTCTTGCCGAAATCCTTACTGAACTCGAACTGGCCCGTGTTGCGCGATTTGGATAGGCCGGGGCCATCACGATAGAACGTGGCGTTCTCAACAAATCCAGCAGTATCCCATTCCTCGTCCTGAGCGTTCGCGACTGTTGCGGCGCTGAGGCCGGCAACAACTGCAGTACCGCCTAAGGCAGTCAGAACCTTGCTTATACTTCTCATATGATTCCCCTTTTCAGGTATTAATGTGAAGTTGTCCGGATTCCCCTCTGGACAACCTATTCACGTGATTCAAGCCGAAACCGGCTTTGCATGAATTTCTTTAATCTCGTCATCAAGCAATTCTGCGTCGACGATAAAACCGGGCTTAAACCTCACTATCCAGGCCGGCACCAGGTTCGCCGCCGCCCAGGCATTGAGAATAAGCATGACCACCAGCAGCAGCGCCGCATCTGCCTGGAAGCGCAGGTCTGAAACAAACGCCCACATCACGATGCCGCCGATCAGCGCAGTGGCGGTGAAAGCGATAGCCTTGCCCGTGGTGGCAATGGAATGGCGTATACCTTCACCCAGGTCACCGTCGGCCCGGGCGGTTTCCTCCCGTATCCTGTCCATCATGTAAATCGAATAGTCGATACCCACGCCGATACCCACCGCAATAATGGGCACGGTATTCACGTCAATACCGATACCGACAATGCCCATATAGGCGTACGTGGCCACGGTACAGAAGGTCATGACCATGAACATCAGCCAACCGGCGTGGAACGACCAGTAAAACAAGGTAACGAAGATAAAAATCAGGACCATGGCCGCGGGAATGATCACCATATTGCTTTCAAAAGCCGACTCGTTGATCGCCGCAGTCACACCGATGGGGCCACCGGCCAGACGCACTTCCAGTCCCTCGACCTCATTGGCGGGATCGTCGATCCACTCCTTGGCCATATGAATCGCACGCCGCAATGTCTCTCCCTTGTGATCCTTGTAGAAGAACACCAGGTTGGCAGTCTGGTCGTCGGTGTCGACGAACTCCTTCAGTGCCCCGGGGATGGGGCTGGATGCCATGAACGCGAACATCAGGCCGCCCACATAAGCCGCTTCATCGGGAATGACAGACCAGCGGGGGTCATCGTTGTGCAGAATTCGGTTTACCTGCTTAACCAGGTCCGGCATACCCTTGCTGCCGCCCATGGCGGGGTCCTGCAGCATGTGGATTTGCAGGTCCTGCAGTGCGCGCAGCACTTCCGGGCGCTTCATACCACCGGGCTCGGCGGTGCGTGCCACGATGTACATCTCCTCTGAGCCGGGGAAGTTGTCGTTGATATTCTTGGACGACACGTTGTAGTCGTGATCGGGATACAGGATGGGCGAGCCGGGTTCGGATTCACCGATCTGCACGCGTGAGCTCAGCACACCGCCACCCACATAGACGACCAGTGCGAGCAAGAGCACGGTCAGTGAACCACCCTTGCTGGTGACAAAGCGGGCCAGGGCTGCAAAAAACCCGGCCTGGGCATTGTCCGCCGCATCACCGTCCATCTTGCTCAGTGGCAGCAACGACAGGACCAGGGGCACCGTCATCAACACGGTGATCACCACGGTGCCGGCCCAGATCGAGGCATAGATGCCCAGTTTCACATTGATGGGAGAAGAGCCCAGGGAAATAAGCAACAACCCCACCGCGTCAGACACAATACCCAGGGTGCCCGGGCGGAACAGTGTCTCAAAAGTGCGGCGTGCAGCGTCGTGATTATCCTTGGCCTCGTGCGCCTCGACATAGTAACGTTCCACCAGCTGGATACCGTGGGACATGGCCCGGGCGGTGATCAGGAAGGGAATTACCAGCGTCAGTGGGTCCAGGTTGTAGCCCAGCAGGGAGACAATGCCCAGGCCCCAGGTTGCCGAAATCATCACGCCGATCAAGGGCAGGAGAATGCCGTAGCCCCGCGAGCGGAAATACGCCACCAACAGCGCCAGCAGGATCGCCATTGTCAGCAGGAAAATCTGCATGATCTGGCCCAGGTAACTGTATACCCAGCCCATCAATACCGGCTGACCAGTGGCGTAGATATGCACCCCTGGTGCCGTTTCCGGTTCACGCAGCTGCTCTACTTCTTCTTTCAGTGTTCCCAGTTGGCTGAAAATCTCCTCGTAGTCCAGCTGTCCTTCGTTAAACGTGCCGCGAATCAGCGCGGATTTCAGGTCGGGTGAAACCAGCAGGCCGTAGACCGTCGGATTGGCCATAACATCCAGGCGCACCTGGTCCAGCCGCTCCTGAGTCATATCGGGATACAGTGGATCGTAATAGGCCTCGGAATTCATGTTACCCATTTCCGTCAGCCAGGTTTTACGTACAGTCCTGTGGGTGAGGCTGCGAACCAGGTTGTGGTTTACGCCGGGCAGGGAATCAACGCCCTGGGTCAGGCGGTGAATTCGCGAGAGTGTATCGGAGTTAAAGATGTCGCCCTCTTCCACCGAAATGGCCATGACCACATTGTTGGCGCCGCCGAATGTGTCCTTTACATCGTTGTGGAGCTGGATGTAGGGATGCTCCTGGGGCAGCAGGTCGGCAAAGTTGGAATACATTTCCAGGTAGGGAATACGGCTGGCAAAGAACAGGGTTGCCAGGAGAATGACCGATAGGAACGTCTTCGGGTGGTAGAAGACAAAGACTTCTACCATCCTGAAAAATCGACTGATAACGCTATCTTCTTTCAATTGTTTATACCTTTTCTTATCTGTCTCAGGATCATCGGTCAGCCAGCGGAATCACCGCCAGGGTTCCGCCACCACCGGCCACCAGCAGGGAGCCATTCTCCAGCGCGTCTACGCCACGCATGAACGCCAGCACTTCCGGGGCACCTTCAAAGGTTCTCCACTCACCGTTTTGAAGCTCAACCAGCTTCGCGCTGCCGCCCACCGCGAAGACACCGTGCTCGTTCGCGTGAATGTTGTAGATCGGCGCCGAGGTCACTGACTCCTGACGGTCCCAGGAATTTCCGCCATCCCCGGTCTGCCAGATAATGCCGTCCAGACCACCGGCCCAACCGTTATTAACATCCAGGAAATCGACAGCCATGGGGTAAAATTCGTTGGGAATAGGCTCACGGGGTTCCCAGCTGTCACCGCCATCTGTAGAAACCATCACCGTGCCAAACTCACCCAGTGCAAATCCATTGAGCTCATCGACGAAACGCACCGCGGTGAACTGCAGGTCTTCATACAGGCTGAATTCATTCCACTGCTGCATGTCACCCTCGGCCCAGTAGAGGGTACTGAAGCTGGCAGACACCCAGAGTCGCCCGCTGGGGGCACAGTGAATCGAAAGCACGCTCTCCGGGGTATCCATGACAGAGGATTGCCACTCCCCTCCCGCGCGACGCCATACCCTGCGCCCCGTATCCAGGGCGAAGAAATCACCCGAGGGGCAGACTGTCACATCGATCAACTGGGGACGACCCGGTAATTCGGAACGCTGCCAGCTGTTCCCCTCATCCTGCGAGGTGATAACTGCCCCCACTGAACTGACGACAACGACTTCCTTGCCGCTGTGTGCTGCTGCCTGCAACATATCGTAGCGGCGCATGTCCTTTGCGCCCTCGGCGTCAACCTGTTCAAGATTCAGGGGCGCCTCACAGGCTGCAATCAACACAGGCAATACCAGGGCCATTAAAGCGGTGTGCCTCAGTTGGCGGAGTTTTTTTAACATGGCTTTTATCTTTCTATTCATGCGATTTCCAATGAAGTAACGGCGGGGGCCGCTAGACAAACCTCATGCTGATAGAGCCCATATCGTGGTAGCGCACGGTGACGTTGTCACCCGCCTCTACCGCCACCGCGGCTGTCACGCCACCGGTCATCACGAAAGTGCCTGCGGGAAGCTCTTCGCCGCGTTCACCCAGCATGTTCGCCAGCATGGCGACGCTGGCCGCCGGATCACCCAATACAGCGGCGCCCGCTGCCATATCAACGATCTCGCCATTCTTCTCCATCACAACGCCCACGGTGCGCAGATCCATGTGATCAACTGGCAGGCTGCGCCCCCCGGTCACGAAACGTGAGGAGGAACTGTTGTCCGCGACAACGCTCTTGATATCGAACTTGAAGTCTCGATAACGCGAGTCGATAATTTCCACTGCGGGCAGTACGAAGTCCGTAGCAGCGATAACATCCGCCACATGAATCCCGGGACCTTTCAGGGGAGCCTTGGTCACAAAGGCTATCTCGGCTTCAACTTTCGGGTGTATCAGTTCAGAGGTCTTGATCGCTGCGCCATCGGGGCTGCTGAAGTAGTCCGCGAGAAAACCGTAGCAGGGTTCTTCCACGCCCATCTGCGCCATCTTGGCCCAGGAGGTAAGGCCCATTTTCATACCGACGATTTTGGTACCCCGCGCCTCCTTCCGGCGGCGGATCTCCCACTGGATATCATAGGCATCCTCGAAATCCATATCGGGGTAATCGTCTGTGATCTTGGTCACGTCGTGGGCCTGCAACTCGGCATTTTCAAGATGCTCTGCCAACTGCGCGACAACTTCCGGGCTCAATGTGCTCATACTGTCTATCGATTCCTTATCTTAAATCTTGATGCAGACATTCTGCATTTCTGTGTAAAACTCCACGGAGTGAACTCCACCTTCACGCCCCATACCGGACTCCCCGGCACCGCCGAATGCCGTGCGCAGATCGCGCAGGAACCAGCTGTTCACCCAGGCAATACCACAGTCGATCTGAGTGGAAACACGCAAAGCGCGGGAGGTATTTTCTGTCCAGATGGCGGCTGCCAGGCCGTAAGGCGTGTCATTGGCCAAGGCAATTGCCTCGTCTTCCGTATCGAAGGGGCGAATATGGCAACAGGGGCCAAATATCTCCTCGTTGATCACCCGGGCATCATCTGCCAGGCCTGTCCAGATGGTGGGTTGAACCCAGGCGCCACCGGCCAATTCTTCAGGCATATCGGGAACGCCGCCACCCAACACCACTGTCGCGCCCTCCTCGGCGGCCAGCTTGTAATAGGAAAGTACTTTCTGCTGGTGCTCGTGGGAAACAAGGGGGCCCATATCAGTATTTTTGTCTTCCGGCACACCCAGTGTGAACTTGCTTGCTTCCTGCGCAAGCCGTGACACGAACTCATCGAAGATCGGTCGCTCCACATACACCCGCTCCGTACCCAGGCAGACCTGGCCACAGTTGGCGAAGGCTGAACGCATGGTTCCCTCGATTGCCTTGTCCATATCGCAATCGGCGAAAACCAGTGCCGGGTTCTTGCCGCCACACTCCATTGAGACATCGCGTAAGCCTTTGGCTGCAGCCTGCGTGATAATCTCACCAGTGCGTGTTTCACCGGTGAAGGTGATGGCATCGACACCCGTGTGTTCAGTCAGGAAGGCGCCGGCCGAATCCGGACCGAATCCGTTCACTACATTGAAAACACCGGGAGGCACACCGGCCTCGTTCATGACCTCGCCCAGCAGGGAGGTCGTCGTCGGTGTTTCCTCAGAAGGCTTGACCACAACTGTGTTTCCGCAGGCCAGTGCCGGACCAACTTTCCAGGTCATCAGCAGCAGCGGCAGGTTCCAGGGGCTGACAACTGCAATCACGCCCTTGGGCTTGCGAACAGCCACATTGAAAGCATCGTTGCCGTCGGGGGTCGCCATCTGGAACGCTTCGGTCGCAAAGTTCTTGACGGCGTCCGCAAACACACGAAAGTTCGCCGCGCCACGGGGAATATCGATATGACTGGCGATATTGTAGGGCTTGCCGGTATCGGCGCACTCCGCCGCCAGGAACTCGTCAAAACGCTTGTCGATGCCGTCAGCCACCGCGTGCAGGATCTCGCCACGTTCGGCATCACTCATCTTGCCCCAGGGGCCCGATAAGGCAGCGCGAGCGGCTTGAACCGCCGCATCCACATCCTCGTGAGTCGCCTCGTGAACGGAACCAATCAAAGCCCCCGTACAGGGATTGATGTTGTCGAAGGTCTTACCGCCCGAGGAGGCCCGGTACTGGCCGTCAATAAAGTTTTTTACTTCGCTCATTACTGCTTCTTCTATTGTGTGTTGTGCCAGGCTCATGATCAGGTCACTACACCCAGGAAAGCCTCGTTAAGCACGCGATCGTGGTAGAAAATCGCCTTGCCGATCTGATCTGCATCCCAGGTCACTACGGGGTGGTCCGGATAGGTGTAGTCGCCACCGCAGAACACTTCGGAACGGTTACCTGAGGGATCAAAGAAATAAATTGTCTGGCCGTGAGTCAGGCCGTGACGCGTGGGACCGATATCCAGGGAAATATCGTGCATGGAGATCAGGTCTGCGGCGCGCAGTACATCGCCCCAGCTCTCGAGGTAGAAAGAGGCGTGGTGGAATTTGTTCTTCTCGGGGTGGCGTACAAAGGCGAGGTCGTGGGCCTTCATCGAACATGTCAGGAAGGCTGCCACTCGCGTGCCACTCTCCTGGTCAACAACCTGCTCTGCCAACTGGAAGCCCAGTACTTTCTGCAGCAGATCCGAGGTGCCGTCGATGTCATCGCCGTACAGCAGGCAATGATCAAAGCGGGTGGCCTTCATTCCCTTGAGCTCTTCAGGCCAGGCATCCGGGTTTTTCGGGGAAATACCCCACTTGCCTGTCTGCTCCTTCTCGGCATACAGCTCGAAGTAGTGCCCCGTGGGAGAGTCGAAGCGAACCCGCTCACCACAACCATCCAGTTCACCAGCGGGGATAACTTCCACCTGGCAACCGTATTCGATCAATTCCTGCTTGCGCTGCTCCAGCACGTCCGGAGTGGTCACCTTGAAGCCCATGAAGTCCATTCCCGACTCATCAGCTTCCCGAAGCACCACAGAAAATGAATCGATCTCTGTCCAACCCTTGAAGTAGGCCCGATTCTGGCTGTCGCGATTGACTTCTATCAACCCCAGGCGGTCCCGGTAGTGAACAATTGCCTCGTCCAAATCCAGTACCCGGAGTTGCACATGGCCTGGACGCATTACGCCTTTCCTCATAATTATGTTCTCCTGCTAAGTGAATCCGGCACCCCGGATCTATATGAAATTATCTTTTATCGATATTCTGACGGAGTAACGATAGTTCATATTTCCCCCCCCAACAACTTTTTATCGATATTTATTAGTTTTATATATATTACGTTTAATATCGATTAGATCTAAGAAATCCTTAGAAAAATTCTCACTCCGACGTTATTCTCCACTTTAGTGATAATTTCGATTTTTCACACAAAGCCCAGAATAAACACGAGCAAAGCAGATGGAAGCAAAAACACTGACGGATCAGGCCTATCAACGCCTGCGCGAGGACATCGTCCACAGCAAGTTTGAACCGGGCAAAAAGCTGGGCATCGAGTTTCTCAAGCGCACCTATGAAGTGGGCGCTACTCCCCTGCGGGAGGCCCTTTACCGGCTCAGCGCCGATGGTTTTGTCCAGGTCCAGGGCCAGCGCGGCTTCCGCGTGGCAGAAATGTCCATGGAAGAGCTGGCGGACATCACCAACTTGCGTGTGGTGCTGGAGGGCATGGCCCTGACCCAGAGCATTGAGAACAGCGACGATAACTGGGAGTCGCGGGTAGTCGCGGCGTTTCATCACCTCACCAAGGCGGAGAACCAGACCGACCCGGACATCCAGGAGTGGGAAACCCGCAACCGGGAGTTTCACCTGGCCCTGGTCTCCTGCTGTCACGCCCCCTGGCTGATGCGCTTCCACGAAATTCTCTACGACCAGCACAAACGCTATCGCAACCTCGCACGCATAGACCGCAGTAGTCGCCGCAATGTCCACGATGAGCATATCGCCATTTTCGAAGCGGCCCTGGCGAAGGACACGAAAGCAATCTGTGAGGCCAATGAGCACCACATCCGAACCACTGCCGAAATCACCAGCCGCATACTGGCGGAAAACAAGGACGCCTGAAGTCATTACCATCCATCGAGCCGCTATTCGGAAACTGCGCCCCTTATTCACTTCCCGCAGAACGGCCTGCGAGGAATAACCCAAATACCTGAAATATCATCATCTGGAAAAGCAACCGGCATGAAACTCAAACTCAGCGTGGTAGACCAACTGCCAATACACGCCAACAGCGACGGAAGCGGCGCTACACAACACGCCACCCGGCTGGCCATGGCCTGCGACAAACTCGGTTACCGACGCTACTGGATCGCAGAACACCACAATACGCCCAGCTACGCGAGCCCCTGCCCCGAGATACTGATCGCCCATATCGCCAGCGTGACAGAGCGAATTCGCGTGGGGAGTGGCGGCGTTATGCTCAGCCACTAAAGCCCCTATAAAGTAGCCGAAGTGTTCAAGATGCTGGCCACGCTGTACCCGTCGCGAATCGACCTGGGCATAGGCCGGGCGGCGCTGAGCTGGCCAGCGGTGCGCTGGCCTTCCCCGGAAAATCTCGGGACGCGGCATCATACGAGACCCAGGCCTCCCTGCTCGCAGGCTTCGCGAACGGGGATTTACCCGCTGAGCACCGTTTCAGCCAACTGCGCCTGATGCCCGAGGGCCCCGACGTACCCCAGCAGTGGATGCTGGGTTCCGGTGGCGGCAGTGCCGCCCTCGCCGGCCACCTGGGCATGGGCTTTGCCCTGGCCTTATTTATAGGCACTCACGAGCGCCCCCAGGCGATCTTCGAGCAACACCGACAAGCGAGAAAGGATGCCGGTCACCCCGGCCCATCCAGCGAGATGCTCGCCGCCGCTGTCATTTGCGCAGACAACGCCGAAGAGGCGCGTTTCCTGGCAGCCTCTCACACCTACTGGAAAGTCATGGCCTTCAGGCACGGTATACGCGAGGGAATCAGGTCACCCCAGGCCGCTATGGATGCCAGGAGCAGTCTGTCGCTCTCGGACCAGGCATACTTCGACGAAACTCTGGACTCCATGATCTGCGGTACCGGACAGTTCTGCCGCGAGGAGTTGGAGCGACTTTCCTCGCACTACGGTGTGCAGGAAATTTCAGTGGTAAATGTCACTCACGATTTCGAGGCAAGAATTCGCAGCTACAGGCTGCTGGCCGCCGCCTGTGATCTCGACGCAACAGGGAGCCAGGCAGCAGCCTGAGCCACTGCGGCGGACACTCCCCGCCCAGCAGGCCCAGCGGTGTTATTTTTTCGTCTCCAGTCCACAGGGTTTGTAGGCCACTGCCTGTATCTCGATCAACAGATGGGGATGTGGCAGCTGGTGCACAGCCACTGTGGTACGGCTAGGCCCGTCGTAGTCGAAGAACTCGCCATAACATTCGTTGTATCCCCCGAAATCATTCATATTGACAAGGTAGGTCGTCAGGGAAACAAGATCTGCCAGGTCGGCACCCGCCTCCTGCAGTATGTCACGGATATTTTCCAGGACAGCCCGGGTCTGGGCTCGAATGTCCAGTTTGGTGACACCCATTTCGTCCACCTCCACACCGGCAAAGCTGTTGTCTGGCCGCCGTGAACTGGTGCCCGATACGTGAATGAAATCTCCCGCGCGCTTGTAATGTGGAAAGCGTCCACGCGGTTTTGCTTTGCCGGCAATCACCTGGCTGTCCGGTTTATTGTCCATAACTTTGTCCGTAATCAGGCAGTGACTCTGGTGGCGGTATTGCCCGCGCCATGGGCGCCCTGGGCAGTAAAGGCCGCAACTGTTTCCCCGATAATACTTCAATGATGCAGCGAGGCAATAAAAGACGGACCCTTTTGAGGTCCGTTGTGGGGTAGCGTCCAGCCCAATAGCAGCTAAGCCCGGCGGTCAGCAGCCGCCCGGCAACTGCCATCAGTCGCGCTTTACTCCCGCACTTTCCATTCCGGCATTTTCCCCGGGGGCAGTTCTCCAAGCGCCGCGCTAGTCCGATATTCCCCTGGTGACATTGCCTCGCGGTAAGACTGCATACCCTGCTTGCGATCGGGCGCGGTGGGCTCCACGACAATCGGTGTGGGCACCACCTCATGTGGGTAACAGGCCAGCTTCTGCTCCTTCGGTTGCACCGAACGAAACTCCAGTTCCCTCGCGTTGGCGCGCCTGGCGGGTACGATATTACCCCCATCATCCGTATCGAGGTCCCACCACCACTTCTTCACCGGATTGATCCTGCCGTTGCCGACCTTGTCATCCAGGTCGGCAATCAGCTTTCGCGCCGGGGGCACATTCATAGCTCCCCACAGGAAGGGCTTTTCCACCGCTATGTCCTCCAGGTTATAGGGGCAGGTCTTCATACAGCGCCCACACATCGAACCCGCGGCGTTGGTGATGCGGTAGCGGGCGCACTTCTCCACGTCCGGCTTCCACATCTCGTAACCGTTGAACATGATCTTGTCGCCAAAAGGAATCGCAGTAACGGGGCACTCGCGAGCGCACTTGAGGCACTTGTTACAAAAATCCTGCAGACCGAAGTCGATTGGCTTGTCCGGCTCCAGGGGTATATTCGTGGTCAGTATGCCGGACTTGAAGCGCGGGCCCACAAACGGATTGAGTATTAACTCACCGATCCTCGGTAACTCACCGAGTCCGGACAGGAGGTTCAGGGGGATATGCAGAACATCCTGGTCCATCACACTGTGCCCCCTGGCGGAGAAGCCCAGCGAGCGCAGATGGGCACCTACAGTACCCCCGATCAACTGGGCGCGCAGGTAGGCGCGCATACTCTGGGCGCCGCTGATCCAGTCGTCCCCGCTTGCACCCTCCATAGTTTCATATCCCTGATCCACCAGTATGCTGATGGCGTACCTGTGGTAGGGCTCGATCTCCGATCCATCAAGGTCGTGGGAATACCAGGCATAGTCCGGGATTTCACAGATGCCCACCATGTCGGCCCCCAGGTAGTACATCGCCGCCTTGATGAGCTGTGAATTGGTGTGTGGGTCATCATATCCCCCGGTTTGCACCGCCGCCTCTTCGCCGTACTGCAGAGGCACCATGCCACCCAGCACCGGAATCATCGCGTGCCCAAAGGGGGACTTGGTGATCATGCGAAAGTCGGTGAGTTCCTTCTCCGCCTTGGCGCCCAGGTCGCCGATACTGGCGCGGATAAACATATCGTGCCGCTTGGGTACCCTGGGCACCCTCGCCGCATCGATAAAGGTGGTAGGATCCTCTACCCGTTTTACCTTCTCCATGGGGTAGAGCCCCTGGTGAAACTCCCGCCCCTTGTAGAGCGGCCCCTGGTAGCCCGGCCTGGTACCGCCCATTCCGGCCCACCACTCAAAGTCGCGACCTCTGCGACAGGCGTCCCGGGCAAGATATTTGTCGGCAGCCAGTTCCAGGTTGGTCGAGATGACAACCGCCCCGAACCGGTCTCCCAGGTAGGGCACGCGCACCACCGAATCTGCGTCGGGGGCACTCGGCTCAGCGAGTCCGGCCTCCACAAGTACATGATCAATGTCCAACTCGGACGCAGTGCGGGTGTGCAGGCGCGCATCGAAGCCCAGCATCCGCAGATAGTTGGCCATCACCGCTCCTACCTCGGCGGCGCGCAATGCAGCGCGTTGTGCCTGCGAGCCGTGCAACCAATTCGCGCCGGGCTCATCGGGCCGGGGATCGCGGGGATATTCCACCAGGATGGCCAGGGCGTGTGTATCTGCCAGCGGCTCCTGCAGCGCCGCCTGCGCCTGCTCCCAGGCAGCTTTGCCCTCGCGGACGCTGATTTCAGCCATGGGGTTGTCGGCCGACCCGGTGCCGTACTCTCTCGCCATAACCTGGGTGAGGGAGTGATTGACCACGGGCTCATCCAACAATGCACCTCCGGGGATGCGGCACGTACCCGCCATGCTGGCATCCAGGTAGTAACAGGCGGCTTTGAGGTGATTCGCCCGTTCCTGCGGGTCCACCGGGATCGGCGCCTGGCCGGGGGCGACGGGGCCCGCACGCATGCGATCCATCACATTGATGTACTCGCGCATACCGTTGGCCAGTGATTGTGGATTTTCCGGATCTTCAATCCTCAAGTCCCCGGGGGGCGTAGTTCGAGAAAATGGCAAAGGACTGCTGCCTCGTGCCAGTCTCTCCAGGGGATAGCTACCGAGGTGGACAGGACGGTTCTTATGCGAAAAGAGGCGGGTCATTTGTTGACCTCCCGTTAGGTTTTTTTATTTATAGTACTGACCAGTATTATATAGAGATTAATACACCACAGGCTAATCTCAATTAGACGTTAAATTCCGTTTTATATAGACTGTTTAGTAATATACGAATAAATTCGATCAATTTTTTTATGTACTGATCAGTACTTTTAAGATTATTATCCCCGGTATTCACAGTGGAGAGCGAACAGGTGGCCAGAAAAAGACGCCCCCCCGAAATGAGGGAGAATATTCTGCTGGCGGCAGAGTCCCTGATCATCGAAAAAGGTTACCGGAACACCAGCCTGAATGAGATCGTGGACAAGGCAGGCTGCTCCAAAAGTGCGGTGTACGAATACTTTGGTGGGAAAGAGGGTCTGCTGTCGGCCCTCTCGGTTGACCTGGTCACGGCACTGTCGCGAGAGCTCGAAATGCTCAGCCACACAACCGACGATGTGACTGCCTCACTGGAAAGCTATGCCACTCGCGCGATGTCCCTGATCCTGACCGAACGGCATATGTCGACGGTTCGCTCAGTTGTAGCTGAAGTGTGGCACTCCCCGGCACTTGGACACTCCTACTATCGCCTCGGCCCCAAGCTGGCCCAGGAGCGGCTCGCCGACTACCTGCAGGAACAGGCAGACGCAGGCCTCCTCGACATTAAAGATGCAAACCAGGCAGCAGTCCATTTCTACGGTCTGATGCTCTGGGATAAATGGAACGCCATGGTGGTCGGTGGCAGAAGACCGCTAAAAAAAGCAGAGGTGAAGCGAGAGGCAGTCGCAGCGGTAGCCGCCTTCATGCGACTGTACGGCAAACATCGATAGTAAACCGGCACGACGAAAATCTATCGACTTACTCCACCCCTGTGGCGTAGTGGACAATATCGAGATCCTGGTCCGCACTTCCCCCGGAAACCCCTATGGCGCCGATCATCGCGTCGCCTACCAGGATGGGGAGCCCACCGTGAAAGGCGGCAAGACCGCCATTACTAAGCTCCATACCGGTGAGGCCGTGGCCGACAATTACCTCGCCAAAATCTCCCGTGGGCGCCTGGAATAGCGCCGCAGTCCTGGCCTTACGCAGGGAGACATCGACAGGGCCAAGGCTCGCGCCATCCATACGCTGAAACGCCAACAGATGAGCCCCCGCATCGACGATAGCGATGCAGGCTGCAACACCCAACTCAGACGCCCTGTGCATTGCGCGCCGGATAATCTCGTTTGCTTCGGTATTCTTTATGCTCGTCATGCAGCCTCCTGAAAGCAGAGTCAGTCGTACTTAATCGCAGTGCAACCTGGTGGTCAGGAGCCTATACAGACCCCCAGGATACTCATACCTGCGCGCCAAGCACCTCGATACTGAGCTCACTGCGCGGGTAGATACGACAGGCGAGGACAATTCCCCGGGCCTGGTCGTTCTCGGGAATATGTTTACGGCTCATCTTCCTGGCCTCGTAATCCCCGGCGACTATCCTGATGCGACAGACGCCACAACCACCGCCGCGGCAACCCACAGGAATAGTATCGAGCATTTTCATGCCCATCCGGAACGTCTGCATACCCTGAAGCAGATGCTGGTCTTCACCGCAGAGGAAGTCCTCTTTCGTGTCGACCAGACGAATGGTGTGCTTCATATCACCCTAGATCTTCTTGAATAGGGCGCTCTTGGTACCCCCTTCGGCGCCATCAGCGGCGGTCAGGAAACGTTCCATATAGATATCCCGCTCAAACAGACGCCCCTGCATCAGGGCAGTAATCGCTGCATCAATCATGGGGGGAGGACCACAGAGATAGGCTTTATGATCCGAGAACAGACCATCAAAATGTGCGATGGCGGCCTCGTGTACGTAACCAGAAAAGCCTTCCCAGTTATCCTCAGGGAGCGGATTGTCCAGCGCAGGCACATAACTGAAGTTCTCGTGTTCCGCCGCCAGCCCTTCAAATAACTCCCTGTTGTACAGCTCCGACAGGTTGCGTGCGCCCTGCAACAGGGTGATTTTTCGATTATCCCCTTGCTCCAGAAGTTCCAGCACCATTGATTGCGGACTGGAGAGACCGGAGCCACCGGCGATAAAGATCAGGTCCTCAGGGGCAGACATGCGGGTAAAGAACTGGCCATAGGGACCAGACACCGAGAGGGTATCACCCACCTGCAACTGGTCGTGAATATAACCTGTACCCGCACCTTCCGGTACGCGTCGCACATGCAGTCCCAGCACCGAATCGTCAGAGGGCTTGTTGGCAATAGAAAACGCCCTCGCCCCATCCACACCCGGCATATTCAGGTTGATATACTGGCCCGCCTGGAACTGCATGGGGTGGTCCAGCTCAAACCGTATACCCTTGATGGTCGGCGACAGCTCATCGATTCCCACTACTGTTGCCTGGAAGTCTTCGATGGGGAAGCCCTTGAAATCAGGGTCCACATCGATATCTGCCTCTATCACCAGGTCGCTTTCCGGTATGGCACAGCAGGCCAGGATCTTACCCTCGTCCCGCTCCATATCCATCAGCGCAAATGGCGAGGCGTTGCCGATTTCCACGTCTCCTTCAAGCAGCTGACACTTACAGGTGGCACAGGTACCGTGACCACAGGCAAAGGGCAGCCACACACCCTGGCGCAAGCTTGCATCCAGGATAGTCTGGCCCTCTTCCACTTCCACCACATCACCGGTGGGCTCTACTGTGACTTGATAGCTCATGTTATAGCTTTCCTGTGTTGCGGCTCAGCTTCCCGAACCCTTGATGCCATCAAGCCCGGGCGTACTGAAACGCAGTATCGACTTGTGATCGATACCCTGGTCAGCCAGCGCCGCATCCATAGACGGGGAAAATGACTCACCGTTCAGGTGCCACTGCACTGCGTTCCAGTCTATCTTGCTGAAATCCTGGTGCTGGCTAAAGGCACCTGGAATCAACTCCTCCACGACCTTACTGAATGGCATGTCCGGGGGTACCGGTAATGCGATGGGCGCACAAAAAAACAGGTGATTATCCCACCCGATGTACAGTATCTGGTTACCGTGGAAGTTTTCCACCCTGTCCAGGCGTTCGCCCACATAGTTCTCTACAATTGCTGCTACTGCCATGATTAATTCCTCTCAATTTTCTAAAGCCGCTGGACCCCCGCCTGCGCGGCGGTCCGACGTATCGGGATGACGGACCTAGCTGGCCTTCTTGAGTTTGTCTTCCGCCGGCTCCAGGTTGTGCCAGGCATTCCAACGGGCCTCGTCCGGGGAACCCTTAAAGTCGAGATTGTCAGCGCCCAGGTTCATTTTGTAGTATTCACCCAGTACGTCCTCCATCTCAGCGCCGCCGCAGTTACCCTGGTATATCTGGTGCACAGGCAACCACGACTGCACATACTTTTCCGGCTCGTGATCGAAAATATCCTTGCAACCAGTGGAGCAGAAGTTATACCGCTCGCCGTCGTACACTGACTGCTTATAGGATGTCATGGTCGGATTTTCCATGTCCGTGAAGCCCATGGGGATCTGGCAGGTCTGGCACAACATGGGCAGGGTCGGGTTGTAAAAGCGCTCCCCGGCCTCTTCCATTTTGCGCCACTCTTCGTAGCGTGGACGGTAGTACTTGTCGAAAGTATTGGGGTATTTCTCCGACAGCCAGTCCATCTCCTGATCGGTGGGCATCCAGGTGTGGAAAGCGGCGGCATGGCCGTAGTTGTAGAAGATACCCCACGCCTGATGAGACAAGTGCTCTTTCTCGGCAATGGCATCGGCTGCATAGTTGGGCATTTCGATACCGTAGCGGGCCAGGTCCTTGAACAGGGAGCCGGCGGCTTCCTCAAAGTACACTTCGAAAGACTCCTGCCAGGACATCACCTTATTGGGCAACATGTAATCCATCATCATGGCCACCAGGGTCAGGACCCGGTAACCGCGCCACAGCCACTTGTTGATCCAGCGCTGCACAATGGGCACATTGTCCGGGTGCTGTTCCAGCATGAACTTGATAATTTCCAGCCCCAGGGTCATGTGCCTGGCTTCATCCGACTGGGCAGAGAAACCAAAGGTCACTGTCGCCATATCACCATTGTAGGCGGCGCCGGACATAAAGGGCACGAACAACAGGTTGGTCAACACATACTCAAAGGAGAAGCCAATCGCCACCATAAACTCAAAGGGGCCGGCGCTGCGTGCGTCGTCGAAGAAAGACTTGGGCACCGAGAGGTACCACACACGGTCGTGCATATGCGCGAAGTCCTGGAAGCCATCGAAGTGCTTGTTGTAGTGGCTCATGGCATGAATCTGGGTCTGCACGTGCCGCAGTTCATCCAGGGACTGCATCTGGCAGGCGACCCGGGCGCCAACACCGCCGAACTGGCGTCCGACGTGGGCAAAACCGTTATAGGCCTGGTATTCCAGGGGCGAAACGCCTGTCAGGAACAGTTTGATCGCATTGACGTATCGTGCATCGGCCACGTTCTGCTGCCCATTGTTCTGGGCAAACGCGTCAAGGATCGCATAGAGTTTCTTCTCTTTCTCCGCCTGGTACTTCCAGTAGGAATCCATGGTCAGGCGGAAGGGGTCCTCCCACTTACTCCAGTCGGTGATCTTGATACCCTCGAAGGACTCCTGCTTGAAGATCTCCTCGTAGTCCTGGTAGCTGTACTCCCACTCCAGGTCGCGAGTAAGGAGGCGATACTTGTCTTTCATGTTCAGTTTGCGATTGCTCATTGTCTTATTCTCCTCAGTCGTTCCAGGTCAGGGACAGTTGATCTTCGTCTTCATCGACATTACCGCCCAGGGTAATCAGGTTCACGTGTAGTGCCATAACCTCCCAGTCCCGGCCCATCATCTCTTCAACAGTCTCACGCTTGATAACCAGGTGACCCTCGTTCTCGATGCGAATCATGGCTGGCTGGTAGATCACCGTTGCATCGGGATTGTCTTCCTCAATGGCCTCGACGATGTAGCGCGACTCTTCGTTATCCTGCAGTGCGATATATACTTTTGACATTATTCTCTCTCCCTTACTAGATGCCGGCCTTGGCCAATCGCTTGTTTAATACCTCAACACTCGCCTTGACCGCTTCTTCCCCTACAGCGATTTCCGCCAGCGGGGCCAGGTCAGCAACGGCCTTCTCTTGCCATTCAGCCACCCAGCGGCCGATCAACTCCTTGTTGTGCTCTGACTCGGCCACCGTGCTCTTGAGCGTCGCATCCACCCAGCGAGAGTTGTCCTTGTGCCACTCCTGCATAAACTCGATCAGCATGGCCAGGTCGGAACCGCCCTCCTCTGTGATCGCCTCATCAAACTGGCGATAAATCAGGTCGTAAACCAGGGTGTCCAGAACTACGTCCTGTGCGATGAACACCTCAAACCAGTCCTCCAGCACCAGGGTGTTCTCAGTGTAGCGGCGCAGACCCTGCCAGGCGGAGTCCGTCATCCAGTACTCCTTGGCGGTCGCAAGGGACTCGGTGCTGTTACCGTCCAGCAGCAAGCCGATGCGTGACAGGTACTGGGCGATGCCCAGTCGGTCCATGCCGTTGTAGAGAAAAGCCTGGGTCAGGACAGTGGATGTGCCATAGGCTGTGCACAGCACGTTGTTCATATTGGCGCCCAATTCCATATGACGCAGCGGCACCAGGCAGCGAATGATCTTGCTCTTGACCTCATCACTCATACGGTCAGCGAGACCGCGCTTATTAAAGAAAGCGTAGTTACTCTCCGTCACTTCCTGCAGTTTCGCGCGTGCCTGTACGTAGGTTCCGTAGTAAAACTGGCGCGGATCCTTATAGGCATACCAGTCCTCCATGACCACCGCGGTACGGCTGGTGTCGTTCAGCAATTTTTCAGGTTGCCACATGGGGCGATAGTGGAAATTGTTCTCGGGGGCGATGTCGTAGCTCGCCTCCTGGTAGCGCGAGGCGGGCTTGTCGCCGAAACGCCGCTTGGTATGCTCGAAGGTGTTCCGGATTGGCTCCAGTGTTGCTGTTTTAATTTCTATCGTCATAGGGTTGCCTATTGCTTGCTGGGATTAATTATCAGGGGTTATCTCTCTTCACCGTAGCGCCACTTTTCCATGTCGGCATCCACGACTGCGGCCTGGGCCTCGGTCATCATTTCGACATTGTTGTGACGGCAAAAAACCTCGAACTCGGCCTTGGGTAACACCAGTTCGACATAGAGGGAGGGGTCGCCGATGGCGAAATCAAACTCGATAAACTTGTCGTCCACGACCCGGCGGACACGGGCGTAGCGTTTTAGCTCTTTCAGTGCGGCGGATTCATCATCCGCGGAACTTGAGGGGACAGGTTCCATGGTATTACTCCATCAGCTGTTATCTATTATTTGCTGAATTTATAGGAGCAACGGTCGTGCCAAATGCCAAAATATATATATATTTCGGTGAGTTATATATTTCTAGAAAGAATCTATCAAACTAAAGTCAGCGCAATTTCATCAAATCATGAATACACATCAAAGGATATTTCACCATTTGATGAAATCGAAGAATTGTCGATCACTCACCTCGATGAGGTCAGCCCCGGCTTTTTTTCAGCCGATAGTCCAGCGTGGCACGGGAGAGACCCAGCAGTTTCGCCGCTTGTGTGACGTTCCCACCGGCCCGCTCCATCGCCTGCCGGATCAGCGCGTCTTCCAACGCAGACATCTGGCAGTCATTATCAAGCAATTGATCAGCCAGTGCCTGCAGGCCGCCATTTTCAACACCCGCCGGATCTGCGGTCTCCTGCGCCACCACATTGGGGAACAAGGATGAGGCCTCAATCTGTCCGCCGTTGTCGACCAGAATGATGCCCCGCTCAATCATATTGCCAAGCTCCCGAATGTTCCCCGGCCAGTGGTATTCACGCAACATGGCCATGGCCCGGTCGGTGATACCCTGCACCTGCTTTCCGTGCAGGCTTGAGTACTTCTCCAGAAAATGATCCGCCAACAGCAGTATATCATCCAGGCGCTCTCGCAGGGGCGGGACCGTTACCGAATAGACATTGAGCCTGTAGAGCAGGTCGGCCCGAAAACGCCCCTCTTTAACCGCCTGATCGAGATCTTCGTTGGTCGCAGCCACCAATCGAATATCGATCTTGCGCGTGCGGGTGTCACCCACACGTTCCATCTCACTCTCCTGCAAAACCCTGAGCAGGGCAGCCTGGGCCTGCGCGGACAATTCGCCCACCTCGTCCAGGAACAGGGTCCCGCCGTGGGCGCGCTCGAAGCGTCCCGGGCGCGACTGGTCGGCCCCGGTAAAAGCGCCCTTCTCCACACCGAAAAGCTCAGCCTCGATCAGGTCCGCGGGAATGGCCGCACAGTTAACGGCGACAAAAGGTTTGTCCTTGCGAGGACTACCCTTATGCAGGGCCTTGGCGAACATATCCTTGCCCACGCCGGTTTCGCCCAACAGCAGCACGCTTACCTTGCTCTCCGCCGCCTTTGCCAGAAGTTCACGCACCTGCAAAAAGCGCGGCGAGCAACCGACCAGGTCACCAAAACGCTGCTCGTCAGTCAGGTTCTCACGCAGGGCTGTCACCTGGGACTGCAAGGCAAACAACTGATCGACGATACGGTCTGGCCTGTAGTAGCGCAGTAACTCCTCGCAGTCATCCCACTCCTCCACGAGCCTGCCCTCGATACGACAGACCTTTTCACCGCAGCCGACACAGCCCTGCTCCCGGTACAGTATCTGCTGGCCGAAAAAGCGGGACGTGTAGCCGCTGGCATAGCCGATTTGCGTCCAGCAAACCGGCTCGTAGCTGACCCCGTATTCCGCGAGAAAAATTTCCGCCTCGAAGGAATTCTGCCACTCGAAAACGCCGTGAAAGGATTGTCCATCGTCGCCCAGCTCCAGTTTCACGGGGGTCACCTTAACCTGGCCTGTGAGCATATGGGACTGGGGACCAACCGAGAAAATATCAAAAAATGACGCGTCGGGCCTGAGCCGCCTGGCGGTGTCCGCATCCTGCTGGCCAGCGACGTAGCCCATTCGGATCAGCAAGCCCTTGGCCCTGTCCATACCCAGTGAATCAATCAGTTCTCGCCGCAAGGCCTGTAGCTCGCTACTACGCAGCAGGACCATGCGCTCTTCAGCCAGCCAGATGCGCCCTTCCTCCGGCTCGAAGCGGAGCAGGTTCTGTATGTCATCGATTGACGGAAGATCCGGCAGTTCCTGGCTCATTGGATCGGCACTCATCTCTTCGTGGTTTCTTGTGTTCCGGCTGTGCAACCCTTACATAAAGCGTCGGAACCGGTGCGCTACACGTTACACCGAGATCCGGGACAATACAAAACTCCCAGCGTTGCCTTTGTTGATTTGGGACATATGACGCTCCCCGGCACAGTCTTAAACTAATACCGTCTCTTTCACACCGGGGTCTGTGCAGTATGCTCAACCAATTGAAAAACACATGGAGAAAGCTGGGTGCCGGCGCCGCTGACATCATTGCTCCCCGGGTAGCCAGCGAAACTGACCACTGGGATATGACAGTTGACGTCGCTGTTATTGGCTTCGGTGGCGCCGGCGCCGCGGCGGCGATCGAGGACCGGGATGGACAGCGCATCTGCAATGAGATGTACTACGGCGCCCAGATCAACGAACAGATCATGAGTAAAACGGACGGACAGGCCTGGCTGATCCTGGATTCCACCCTGGTAAAAGAGGCGCTGGGGCAGATCGGCCCCAAGCGCGCCATGTGGTTCCAGTCGGCCACCGCTCTGGTGTACCTCTATCTCGCGCGACGCAAGGCGCGCACACTGGAGGCCCTGGCGGCCAAGCTGAATATATCGGCAGATGCTCTGCGCGAAACAGTCGACACCTATAACCAATTGTCCCGCGATGGGCAGAGTGACCCCATGGGCAAACCGGCAGACTACCACTCAGTACTGGACAGGGGCCCCTGGTACGCCCTGGATTGCCGTGTGGATGGTGCTGTGCGCAATCCATCCATCACCCTGGGGGGGCTGCGGGTGAATGAAGACACCGGGGAAGTCCTGGCGAAGAACGGTGAGGCTATCGACGGCTTGTATGCCGCCGGACGGAGTGCTGTGGGCGTGGCATCACACTCCTATGTCAGCGGCCTGTCCATCGCCGACTGTATATTCTCCGGACGACGGGCCGGCGGTCACGCCGCTGGTCGCAGGGCCAGGTAGAAACCGGATTGACGTTCACACGGCCCCAGCTTGCGGGCACCCTGCTGGGGTGCATGATCCTGGCGTCGATCTTCCATGGCATCAGTCCACTGCTGGCACCGGCCTGGATTGCAGGCCTGCTCGGCTGGTCTGCGGGCCTGTTACTGGCACGCGGCGTCGGCGGCATTCCACGGATCCAGGCTATCGTCATGCTGACACTGGGAGGCCTGGGGCTTCTCTATGGTGTATTGACCCGGGGGGAGGCTGATTACCTCAAGGCGATCGCCGCCAACCAGGCGCTTCTGAGTATGCTGGCTTCGGTGAGTTTCCTGAAACTCATCACAGTCCCCTCAACGGACGAAGCCGAGACTCTGCCGACCGGCAAGCAGGCTCTGTGGCGCACACTGCTGGGGGTTCACCTCTTCGGCGCCGTTATCAATCTCTCTGCCGTCATGATCGTCGGTGACCGCCAATCCAGGAACCAGGCCCTGACACCCCTGCAGGCGACGGTCCTCTCCCGGGGTTTTGCCATGGCCGCCAACTGGTCACCCTTCTTCGCGGCCATGGGGATCGCCCTGACCAATGCACCTGGTGCTGAATTTTCAGTACTCACCCTGACGGGATTTCCTGTTGCCATGATTGCGCTCGCCTTCAGTGCCTGGCAACTCACTCGTCAGTTCCATGTGGATAGCTACCAGGGCTACCCGCTGCATTTCCAGTCCCTCTGGATACCGGCCCTGCTCACCATCGCCGTCCTCGTGGTCCACCACTACTTTCCCGGGCTATCTATCCTGACGCTGATTTCGCTGCTCTCCGTCAGCATGACCGTTCTGGTGATGATAATACGAACCAGGAAAAAGACTGCTTCGACAATAGCGCAGTTTATCGCGGGAGATTTACCCCTGATGAAGGGGGAACTGGTACTTTTCTTATCTGCCGGCGTACTCGCGGCGGGTATTTCGACGCTGATCGCGGCAACGGGGCTAGACCTGGTCCCCGACAGCTTTGGCGCAACAGAGGCAAGCATGCTGCTGGTTGCCATGGTCGGGTTCAGCATCCTGGGTATTCATCCCGTTATCAGCATCGTCACGGCAAGCGGCATTATCCTGCCCGCCTCTCCAGACGTTAACCTGCTGGCCATGACCTTCCTTATGACCTGGGCGACCGGCGTTTGCATCTCACCCATGGGCGGAATGAACCTGGCAATACAGGGCCGTTACGACATCAACAGCTTCAATTTCCTGAAATGGAACGGACCGTTTGCCGCACTTTTACTGGTGCTGGATATCCTAGTCCTGCACCTGATGTAATACCAGTCTGGGCGCTAGCGTCCCATCTGCCGCAGGTAGCTGGTGGTGAATGACTTATGCCGCAAAGGTTTTGCAGCCATCTTCGACTTAATGGTGAGCGTGGTGCAGTGATCTGCCTGCAGGTCAACCATACTCACACCATCGGTGATCGCTCCCTGCCACCCCGCGTTTTCCGGTGTGTGAGAGCCGGAGTGACTCGCAGCGGCAAGACCCAGCTTCCAGAGGTTCCCGGCCCGGTCGTAGATGCGGGTCACCATGGGGGCAAAGGTGCCTGCATCAATAATGTAGTGGCGCCGCGACAGAGGATGCTTCGGATCCTTTGGGACGGCCTCCAGCCGATGAACCCTGCGCAATTGCCAGGTCACCTCCGGGAAGCAGTGGCCCTTCCCGGCGAACGCGATATCCCGGTACCCGGCCTTATCGGGTTCCTGTTGCTCCAGGTCCAGCTCGTTGTGCCCGTACATCGGCAGCAGCAACTCATCGCTACCCAGGTAGGTCCACTCCATATCCACGATTCGACCGTTGTAGCCCAGAAAGTCCTCGATCATGATGTCACTGCCCAGGAAGGCATCCGTCTTCTGCCCAGTCGCAATGCGTTTTACCCGGCGCTGGGTGTTCAGGTACATCCACGCCTGCTCCGGCTCGGTGTCGTCCTCTGCACGATGGATCAACAACTGGGTATTGCGAATATCCTGGGGGCTGCTGACCCTCAGGTAGATTGCAGAATAGAGATCTGCCGGATTGTCCTCCAGGGAGGGAATGGGATCGTGGGAATGGCGATGGGTGTAGCGCAGTATCGCACCATACATGCTGATTGTGCGCTCAAGCTTGTCCTTTCTCATGTCGCGGTAACGCCAGATAAAGTGTGCGGTCTCGGTTTCATCCGGCGCGTAGGTATAGCGCATATTCCAGGCAGCTTTGATGCCCGACTGTGGGTCCTTCTCATCCAGGGTGGTAAAGGGGCGACCGCCACTATAGTGAGCCAGCTTGCCTGGCTCCGAGCCCAGCTCGGTGACCCCGAGGTTGTCCCCGGTTGCCTCCAGGTAGCGGGGGTGTATGGGGAAATCCTGCCGTGGGCCCAGGGTGACCTGGAAGTTGCCTACGCGAATACTTTCGGCCACGGTTTCGTCCAGCCAGGAGGCATATTCATCGACGTTATCCGCGTTTATCGATTTCCCGGCCGTGAGCAGCGGGTTGTCTCCATCCTGCAGTGTCGGAGTGAATTCTTCCGTGAGTGCGGCCTGGTCTTCCGCATAGGTATATTGGGTAAATACTGAGCCAACGATGACAAGCAGGGCCATCCATAATCCGCGCATTCCTTTCTCCCCTGGTGTGTCTGTACGATGATTGTATTCATCATACATTGTGGACGGCACGGCGTCCCGGCCACAGGCCATGCCTGCGAAGTAAAAACCGCGTCCGGCATCGTTTAACCTGTCCCTGGCGAATTCTAATTCAGGCAGCCTCTGGTAGTTGAAACAGACCGCGGCAATGTTTCTTCCACCGGTGGTCGTTTATATCGACAACTTTATTGCCTCCTGATTCCACGGGAGTCGCACCAGCCCGTCCAGAATGAGTTCGGTACTTGTTGTAATAGCACTGATACTCACGGAGCTTGTTCTCTAGGTCAGTCGCTGTCCAAAAGAGGGTGTGATCAAGTAACTCTCTTCGAACGCTACCAATTAGCCTCTCTACAAAAGGATGCGACATCGGCACATGTGGCAGCGATTTTATTTCCTCAACATCAAGCACTCTGAGATTGGCCTTCCATCGGTGGTATTGAAATAACGGGTCATTGTCTGAGCTGAGATGTTTTGGCCAGCCTTGACCAGAAGTAGCATCATTGAACATGCGACACAGCGCCGGGCCGTCCACGTCACCAGCATGGACGGCAAAGCCAATGATACGACGTGTGTACTGATCCATGACCACCATTACCCAGTGAGTTTTCAGTAGTATCGATTCGCAGCGGAATAGATCTACGCTCCACAAGCTGTCCTTTGCATGGCCGATAGTTGTAAGCCAGGACGGTCCACGGTTGCTGGGATCTGACTTGTAGTGTGTTGCGAGAATTCTGCGTACAACATCCTTGTCGAGTTCCAGACCAAAGGCGAGGTTGATCTGCTGGGCAATGCGGGGGCAGCCGTATCGAGGGTTGCGCCGTTTCATCGCAACGATGGCATCAATGACTTCTCTCGAAGGTCCCTTTGGGCCTGGTTTCCTCCCGCTGACCTTTCCCCCAGTTTTGGGCCACTTCCCTGGTGAAAAATCTCCAATTTAGGC
>ERZ1046740.334-NODE-334-length-40613-cov-27.062207_pt1 | contig 40613 bp, 40 predicted proteins | sample MGYA00383093_ERZ1046740 | MGnify/ENA primary metagenome ERZ1046740 (study PRJEB29581, sample SAMEA5548363) | metagenome | biome: marine; feature: coastal; material: water | depth 25 m | study: Short-term variability in the microbial, nano- and picoplankton... | reverse complement strand
TTGTTTTATCTAATGCTATAACAGCATATACAGGCGATGGCACAAGTGGTTTATACATTTGGGGCGCACAATTAGAACAACAATCATACCCAACATCATACATAAAAACCGAAGGCACAACTGTAACAAGAAATGCCGATGTGGTAGGAGGCGCAGGAGATGTTACAACGTTTAATTCGGAGGAAGGGGTGTTGTATGCTGAAATTGCTGCTTTAGCTGATGATAACACCTATAGAATTATTTCCATAGCTGAAGATAATAATAATATTATACGTATGCAATTTGTTAATTTTGGTGCGGTTTTACAATGCGAATATATATTAAGTGGTTCTTATGAATTTTCAGAACATACAGGTCTGTATTCAATTACGGATATAAATAAACTTGCTTTTAAATGGTCTAATAATGATTTTGCTATATACCTAAATGGAATTAAAGTGAAAGAGCAATTATCTGGTAGTACTGGGTTAATGTCTTTAGATAATTTAAGTTTTAATTTATCTGGCTCAAGCAATTTCTTCGGCAAAACAAAAGACATAAGAGTTTACAAAACTGCTTTAAGTGATGCAGAATTAATCGAATTAACAACAATATAAAATTAAAAAAATGATAGTAAAACAATATTCTTTCCCAAGCGAACAAATAGCAAAAGAAATGATTTTAGAATTGGCACAAGAAGAAAACGAATTGCCATTTAATAAAATAACAGTAACAGAATCAACTCACGCAATAGCTATTTTAGGATTTCAAGATAAGTATGAATTTGACGAAGAAACACAAGAAAGCGTTTTAGTTAAAAAGGCTGAATTTTATGATGTTGATGTAATGTGGAAAGGCAGAAGTGGCTACGGATGGAGTTCTTACGAGGTTAATCCTGAAACACCTAACCATAAATTCGCATAAAAAAAATGGCTAATATTAGCTTCTATTTACGTAGCGACTCAAATAGGTCTATGGACAACTCTAAAGAAAATATCAGATTAACCAGAATAGTTTAGCGTTATCACCTATTACGGGGTAAGGTTCGACAAATACAGGTGAATAAAATAGAGAGCAATTAATAATAATTAAATTTAATCAAATGAAGAAAATTAAAGAAGAGCAATTAGGACAGTTAGTAGAGTTAAACAACAAATCGATGGAACTTTTAAGAAGCATCGGCTTGTTGGAAAACCAGAAGCATTATGCGTTACGCTCCTTGATGGTAGTTAACGAAGAGGTGGCAGGGTACAAAAAATCGCTAGAGGAAGAGTATGGTAGCATATCTATCGACTTAGCGACGGGCGAGTACAAGGAAATCGAAGCCGATGGACAAACTAATTAGGAAGATAAGTATAGGATCTGATTATAAGAGTGATGCGATGCACTATTCTGTAGGCCAGAAGGTCTATGGGGGGCATGAGATCACCCATATCTTATTTGAGGATCCAGATGCTTCTTATAATATTTATATAAAAAAACACAACGAGGTGTTGCCATGGAAGAAATTCAACTCTAACATGGCAATAGCTGTTGAGTATGATTTGGAATATTAATGAGGAGTCTATATAGTTTCATCGTTAAACCTTTTGATAAGAGGTATAATAATGAAAAGAAGGTAGGTGACAATAGCCTACTAACCAACAACAATATAGAGAGCTTTCGTCACATAAGTAAAAAGGCAATTGTTGTAGAGACCCCTGCCGCTTTCTCCACGGAAATAAAACCAGGAGATACGGTTATGATCCACCATAATATCTTTAGAAGGTACTATGATATGAAGGGGAATGAAAAAAACGGGAGTACATACTTTAAAGACAATCTGTACTTCGCAACATTAGAACAAGTGTACGCTTACGAGAATGAGAGAGGGTGGAAATCAAACTTGGACTATTGTTTTATAAAACCGCTTAAAGAAATAAGCTCATATTCGACTGATAAAGAACAAAAGCATATTGGTATACTAAAATACGATAACAACTCCTTAAACGAGCTTAAAATAGCTACAGGGGACTTGATTGGATTTACGCCAAGGAGTGAGTTTGAGTTTATATTTAACGACGAGCGGTTATATTGTATGAAATCTAATGATATAGCTATTAAATATGAGTACCAAGGAAACGAAGAAGAATATAATCCAAGCTGGGCGCAAGGCAGTTGAAGAACTGATTAAGGTAGCGAAAGAACCTATAGTTGATTCAGGGGAAGATATCACGGCCGACAGGTTAAAGAATGCCGCAGCTACAAAGAAATTAGCAATCTTTGATGCTTTCGAAATACTAACAAGGTTAGACGAAGAAGAGTCTATGCTGGACGACGGTAATAAGAATAGCAAAGGGTCTAAGTTTAAAGGTTTTGCAGAAGGGAGATCTAAATGAGTTACGACGGGAAATTATTAAAAATACTACCGGATTACATTGATGAATCAATACTTAAGAAAAAGAATAGATACAAGCAATGGAAATATGGATATGACAAAGACAGTGATGTAATTGTTATTAGTAAAACCGGGGAAGTGGGTGAAGTATACGAAATACAGAACCTAAAAATAGCACTACCAAAGCCTAAGAAAGTCTATACCTCAAAGAGTAAAATGTGGGAGAAGATAGATTACCCTAAGGAATTGGATAAAATTAAAAGTGTATTCGAATGGAATAACCATCCAGAACATTTCAAGGAAAGATGGTATGATTACATTGATAAAGAATTCGGGTATAGAGATGCAGGTTTCTGGTTTAACAATGACGGTAAGCCTACATATTTAACAGGTACACATTATATGTACTTACAATGGAGCAAGATAGATGTTGGAGCAGCGGATTTTAGAGAGTCGAACAGATTATTCTTTATATTTTGGGAAGCGTGTAAAGCGGATCCTCGATGCTACGGAATGTGTTATCTGAAAAACAGACGTTCTGGTTTCTCTTTTATGGCTTCAGGCGAAACTGTAAATCTAGCTACTATGTCTAGCGATTCCCGGTATGGGATTTTATCTAAGACAGGAGCAGATGCCAAGAAGATGTTTACCGATAAAGTAGTACCGATATCAATTAACTATCCCTTCTTTTTCAAACCGATACAAGATGGTATGGATAGACCTAAAACGGAATTAGCTTATCGTGTACCAGCTTCGAAATTAACAAGAAAAAAATTAAGTCAAGGAGATACTCCTGAAGAATTAGAAGGATTAGATACTACAATTGACTGGAAAAATACAGGAGACAACTCTTATGATGGTGAAAAACTAAAACTATTAGTTCATGATGAGAGCGGTAAGTGGGAGAAACCTGATAACATATTAAACAACTGGAGGGTAACGAAAACCTGTTTAAGATTAGGTAGTCGTGTAATCGGAAAGTGCTTAATGGGCTCAACATCAAATGCTTTAGATAAAGGTGGTAAGAACTTTAAAAAGTTATACTACAGCTCGGATGTAACAAAAAGAAACCGAAACGGTCAAACATCCTCAGGATTATACAGTCTGTTTATTCCAATGGAATGGAACTACGAAGGGTTTATTGATATATATGGTAATCCTGTATTTGAAACGCCTGATAAGCCTATTCAAGGGCCATTAAACGAGATGATCGATCAAGGGGTTATTGAGCATTGGCAGAATGAAGTTGAGGGTCTTAAAAACGACCAAGACGGTTTAAACGAATATTACAGACAGTTTCCCCGTACAGAGAAACATGCGTTTAGAGATGAGGCCAAACAATCCTTATTCAATCTAACAAAGATATATCAACAAATAGATTATAACGAAGACATAGGCACTAAAGGATTAGTGACCAGAGGAAGTTTTCAATGGGAAAATGGTGAGAAAGATTCGCGAGTTATATTCTCGCCTAATGAGAGCGGTAGGTTCCGCGTCACCTGGATTCCCCCGAAAAACCTTCAAAACTGCGTAATAATAAAGAATGGTATCAAATACCCTGGTAATGAGCACATGGGGGCTTTCGGGTGTGACAGCTACGATATATCAGGGACTGTAGATAAAAGAGGTTCTAAAGGAGCTTTGCACGGACTTACTAAATTTAGTATGGAAGATGCTCCTCCTAACACACTATTCCTAGAATATATAGCTAGGCCCCAAACTGCTGAGATATTTTTCGAAGATGTATTGATGGCATGCGTATTTTACGGTATGCCTATATTATGCGAGAACAACAAACCAAGATTGTTATACCATTTCAAAAGAAGAGGTTATAGAGGATTCTCAATGAATAGACCCGATAAGCTTTGGAATAAATTGTCAGTAACAGAAAGAGATATTGGAGGTATACCAAACTCAAGTGAGGATATACTACAGGCTCACGCTGCTGCTATTGAAAGTTATATTGAAAATTATGTAGGAGAAATCTCTGAAGGAAATTACGGGGATATGTACCTGCAAAAGACATTAAACGATTGGTCTACATTTAATATAAATAACAGAACAAAACATGATGCAACCATAAGTTCCGGACTAGCCATAATGGCTTGCAATAAAGACCGATATAGACCATCTGCCCAAAAAACGACGAGTAAAACCGTCTTAGGATTCAAGAAGTACAATAATAAAGGATATAGTTCAAAAATAATATAATAGATGATTAGTACTAACTATAATAGCTCATTTCCAAATCAGGTAGTACCAGATGAAGAAAAACAATCGCTTGAATACGGGTTATCCGTAGCAAGGGCTATTGAGAATGAGTGGTTCAAAGGCAGCCGAGGAGGTTCCAGATTTGCTACAAATTCCCAAGAATTCCATAGAAGAAAATTATATGCTCGAGGGGAACAGTCGGTTCAGAAATACAAGAATGAATTATCTATAAACGGTGATTTATCTTATATGAACTTAGATTGGAAACCTATTCCAATAATACCTAAGTTTGTGGATATTGTTGTAAACGGGATGTCTCAACGGAATTTCGAAATACAAGCAACAGCTCAAGATGCTATCGCTAGAAAGAAGAAGACAGAATACGCAGACCAGCTTTTAGCTGATATGAATAGCTATCAGGAATTAGTGGAATTATCAGAAGCGTCTGGTATGAACTTATTTTCTGTAGACGACCCTTCAAAACTGCCGAAGACTCGGGAGGAGTTTGAGGTTCACATGCAAATGGATTATAAAGAATCCATAGAAATCGCATTAGAAGAACTTATAAATAATTCTTTAGATAAGAATAAGTACGATGAAATCCGAAAGAAAATAATATATGATTTAGTTGTATTAGGGATCGGTGGTTGTAAAACTCAGTATAATAAATCTAACGGGTTAGAAATCAAACACGTAGATCCAGCCAACTTGGTTTATTCTTATACAGAAGATCCTAATTTCGAAGACTTATATTATATAGGCGAGAAAAGAAGAATCAGTTTGCCTGAATTAGCCAAGCAATTCCCGCACCTATCTTCTGAAGAATTAGAAAAGATACAAAAAACAAGCAGTAGATCAGATGGCTCTAACGATTATGGAGGAGGGGATGATGATAATACTGTAAGCGTTTTATACTTTGAGTATAAGACATATATGAATCAAGTATTCAAAATTAAACAAACAGATAGCGGTTTAGAGAAAGCCTTAGAAAAAACAGATTTCTTTAACCCACCACCAGCTGATACCTTTAAGAGAGTAAGTAGAACGATAGAAGTTCTCTATACAGGAGCTAAGATATTAGGTCAAGAAACTATGCTAGAATGGAAATTAGCAGAGAACATGACAAGACCTTTAGCAAACTCTCCTAAGGTAACTATGAATTATTCAATATGTGCACCTAGATTGTATAAAGGTAAGATTGAATCAACAGTAAGCAGAATTACAAGCTTCGCTGATATGATCCAACTTGCTCACCTTAAATTACAGCAGGTTACAGCAAGGATAGTTCCTGATGGTGTATATGTGGATGTTGACGGATTAGCCGAAGTGGATTTAGGTAATGGTACAAATTACAATCCAGCAGAAGCGCTTAATATGTTCTTCCAAACAGGTTCTATCGTTGGTAGATCGCTTACTCAGGAAGGGGATATGAATAGAGGTAAGATACCTATTCAAGAATTACAAACATCGTCTGGACAAGGTAAAATTGGTTCGCTTATAAATACATACCAGTATTACTTGCAGATGATACGCGACGTAACGGGTCTTAATGAAGCACGAGATGGTAGTACGCCGGATAAGAATGCGCTCGTAGGACTGCAGAAGATGGCCGCAGCCAACTCGAATACGGCAACTAGACACATATTACAGGGAGCTACTTTTATTACGCTTAGAACGTGCGAAAACATCTCGTTAAAAGTAAAAGATATTATCGAGTTCGCTTTAACAGGAGAGGCCCTTATAGAGAGTATAAATGAATTTAACGTAAATACATTAAGTGAGATTTCATCTCTACATTTACACGATTTTGGAATTTATTTAGAATTAGAGCCCGATGAAGAGGAAAAACAGATATTAGAGAGTAATATACAAATTGCACTGCAGGGAGGTATGATACATCTTGACGATGCTGTCGATATTAGAAATATCTCAAATATCTCTTTAGCTAATAAATATCTGAGATTAAAACGTCGAAAAAAACAAGAAGAAGATCAAGCCGCTCAACAAGCAAATATCCAAGCCCAAGCGCAAGCAAATGCAGAAGCAACAGAAAAAGCAGGATTAGTAGAGGTACAAAAACAACAAGCTCTTACGGAGAGTAAGTTGCAATTAGAACAAGGTAAAGTTCAATTCGATATAAACAAATTAGAACGCGAAGCTGAAATCAAGATGCGTTTAATGGAGTTAGAATTTAATTTCAATAAACAACTAGCTGAAATTCAAGCCGGTGCAAGTAAAAATAAAGAGTCTTATAAAGAAGATAGAAAAGACGAGCGTACCAAAATACAGGCATCTCAGCAAAGCGAACTTATAAATCAAAGACAAAGTGAATCATCACCTAAGAATTTCGAATCTGCAGGATTTGATGTGTTAGGAGGATTCGGCTTAGGTCAATTTGACCCTAAATAGAATATTTATTAATTTTATATTATCATATCATGTCAGAAAACGTAAAACAAGAAGGAGACTTTAAAATGAAGAAGAAGTCTAAGAAGCCAAAGCAATTAGCAGGAAAAGGCGAGATTGCCAAGGTCACCATAGATAGTGCTCCTGTAGACGAAGTAAAAGAGGAAGACATTCCTAAGGTTACCATAGCGGAACCTAAAGCTGAAGAGGTAGAAACCACTAAAGTTGAACTAGAAGGAACAGTTGAAGAGGAAGAAGTGCAGATTGTACAGGTCGAAGAAGAGGCTGTTAGCGAGCAAGTTCAAGAATTAGAAGAGCAAGTTGTAGAAGCTATCGCTCAGGAAGAAGAATCAGGAATTCAAATACCAGAAAACATTGAGAAGGTAGTTGAGTTTATGAATGAGACTGGTGGAACCTTAGAAGATTATGTTCGCCTTAACTCTGATTACTCAGATGTTGACGAAGGCGTATTATTAAAAGAATACTATAAACAAAGTAAACCTCATCTGGATTCAGACGATATAGAAATCTTAATGGATGATTTCGAATACGATGAAGATATAGACGAGGATAAAGATATACGTAAGAAGAAACTTGCGTTCAAAGAAGAAGTTGCAAAAGCCAAAGGCTTTCTTGAAGATTTAAAGGGTAAATATTACGACGAGATCAAGTTGAGACCGGGTACTACTCAAAAACAACAAGAGGCTGTTGACTTTTTTAACAGATATAATGAAGAGCAATCTACCATACAAAAGCGAAGAGACGTTTTTCAATCCAAGACAAATAGCTTTTTCTCCGAAGATTTCAAAGGTTTTGATTTCAACTTAGGAGATAAAAAGTTCCGTTACGGATTAAAAGACACTTCAAAAGTAGCGAATACACAATCAGACCTGAACAATTTCGTTGGAAAGTTTCTAAATGAAAAAGGTGAAATAGCTGATTATAACGGTTACCACAAAGCGATGTATGTTGCAGAAAATGCTGACAAGGTTATTAACCATTTTTATGAACAAGGCAGAGCAGATGCAATAAAAAATATAACTGCTAAGTCTAAGAACATTAGTACAGGGCCGAGACAAGCCGCTCCTAGTGGAGAGTTCGTAAATGGTATAAAAGTCAAGTCAGTAAATAATGATAGCACTTCAAAATTAAGAATAAAAAAAATAAAACTTTAACAATTAAAATTATTTAAAATGGCTTTATCACCAGCATTTGGATCATTGATCCCATCAGCGAAACCGCAAGCATTAGCAACTAACTACATTGATTTTACTAATGATACAGGAAATGATTTCGCACAACAATATTTACCAGAAATCTACGAAGCAGAAGTTGAAAGATACGGTAACCGTACTTTAAATGGATTCTTACGTATGGTAGGGGCAGAAATGCCTATGACCTCAGACCAAGTAGTTTGGAGCGAACAAAACAGATTACATATCTCTTATGATAAATGTATTATTGGAGCGGCAGCAATTCCTACAATTATCATCGAGGATGCAGCCGGAGCTATAGCAGCCGGACAGAAGCACGCTATCCGAAAAAACGCTTTAATAGTAGTATTCGATCCAATTTCAGGCAAAGAGCAAAAAGCAATCGTATCAGATATTGGTGTTTTCGGGGACACTGTCGAAGCTCACCCTTTTGACACCCCAGAATGGGACGCTGCTTTAGTAGGTCCACTTTTGAAGGTATTCGTATTCGGTTCTGAATTCGCTAAAGGTACTGAGGGAATGAAAGGAGCAGTTGACTCTTCTTTCAAACAATGCAGTAACTCTCCTATTATCATAAAGGATAAGTACGAGGTGAACGGCTCTGACGCTGCTCAAATCGGTTGGGTTGAAGTAGCAACTGAAGACGGAACTTCTGGGTTCTTGTGGTACTTAAAAGCTGAGTCTGAAACAAGATTACGCTTCGAGGACTATTTAGAAATGACTATGATCGAATCTGAACCTGCTGCAGTTGGCTCATCAGCTGCTGGAGTAGCTATCGGAGAGGCTAACCAGTTTACTAAAGGTACAGATGGTTTATTCTACGCTGTAGCTAAACGCGGACACGTTAACGCTGATGGTGTTGGAAACAGCCTGACTAACTTTGATAACATCCTTAAAGGATTAGATTCTGAGGGGGCTATCGAGGAGAATATGTTATTCTTAGATCGTAATACTAACCTAGAGTTTGACGATATGTTAGCTGGACTTAACGGAGGAAATGAAGGAGCAGGTTCTGCTTATGGTTTATTTGACAACGATAAGGATATGGCTTTAAACTTAGGTTTCTCTGGTTTTAGAAGAGGGTCTTACGACTTTTATAAAACAGACTGGAAATACTTAAATGATGCTTCAACTAGAGGAGGTAACTCTGGAAATCTTAACGATAGAGACGGGATCGACGGTATATTAATACCAGCTGGTACTTCTACTGTATATGACCAAATTTTAGGTACTAACATCAGAAGACCTTTCTTGCACGTTCGTTATAGAGCTTCTCAAACTGAAGATCGTAAGATGAAATCGTGGATTACTGGATCTGTAGGTGGAGCTCAAACTTCAGACTTAGATGCAATGGAAGTTCACTTCTTATCAGAAAGATGTTTATGTGTACAAGGTGCTAACAACTTTGTATTGTTCAAAAACTCTTAATATTCAAAAGTAGTATTTGCCCTCGGTGTTTCATCGGGGGTAAACTATTGCTTTATTACATTTACTTATTAAATTATATTATATCATGGCAACAGCAAAGAAAAAAGAAACGGAATGGGAGATCAAAGATCGCCACTACTACTTAACAGGAACGAAAACTCCTTTAACATATACAATACCTTCTAGGCACTCATTAAGAAAACCATTATTGTGGTTTGATGAATCAAAAGGAGAACAAAGAGAATTACGATATGCAACAAATATGTCGAGCCCATTAAGGGACGAACAAAAAGGGGAAGTTACCTTAGGCCATATTACATTCGTAAATGGGCATATACATGTCCCTAAACAATATCAAAATTTACAAAGACTTTTAAGTTTATATCACCCCTTGAGAGGGATGAGATATAACGAACACGATCCTCAAGTAGAAGCTAGGGATGAACTAGCGGATATCGAATTTGAAGTGGAAGCATTGAATGCGGCTATGGCTTTAGATGTAGATGTAGCAGAGGCTATCTTGCGTGTCGAAAACGGGTCAGCTGTATCTAAGATGAGTTCTAAAGAACTTAAAAGAGATTTACTATTATTTGCTAGGCAAGATCCTAAACTATTCTTAGAATTGGCTAATGACGAAAATGTTCAATTAAGGAACTTCGCTATCAAGGCTACCGAAGCAAATATTATAAAACTTTCTCAAGACCAGAGAACTTTTAAATGGGCAGCTAACGGTAAAAAGTTAATGACTGTACCATTTGAGGAAAATCCATACTCTGCATTCGCATCATTCTTAAAGACTGACGAAGGAGTAGAGGTATACAAGTCGATTGGGAAAAAACTTAATTAGCATGTAATATTAATATCTAGCGGCAGCATATCGTTGCTGCTATGGTATTATAATAAAATAAAAATATGAGCGTAAACGTAAACACTGTCTATACGACTGTTTTAACTATATTAAACAAAGAACAGAGAGGGTATTTATCGCCTTACGAATTTAACAATTTGGCAAGACAAGTGCAACTTGAGATATTCGAAAAATACTTCGAAGACTTAAACCAATACTTGCGTATACCTCAAACGGATGTTGAACATTCAGACAGAACAGAAAACTTAGACGAGAGGATAAATATCTTTCGCACTTCTGGACAATTAAACAGAATCCCCGCCACGTCTTCCATACCAAAACACTACATGGTTCCTACCACCGACAACTTCTTCGATTCTGTGGAGTTCCATAGGATGGGTACTTTATCCGTTGAAGGCACAGAAATAGACAGATTAGGCAGAAGCGAATTCTACAATATAAGAAGATCTCCACTTACAGCACCATCATTAGACTTCCCTGTATACTTATACGAAAAGGAAAGAATATTCATAGAGCCAGACGTAGATGCTACGGTAGGCGTAAATGAAACAGAAGTGGACATTGATTTCATAAGAAAACCTATAGATCCTAAATGGGAATACACAGAAGGAGTTAATGGTATTTATATTTGGGATATGGCAAGCAGCACAGATTTTGAACTGCACCCGTCAGAACAAACAGAGATTATCTTAAAAATATTACTTTACTCAGGAGTTGTTATAAAGGATCCAAGTATCATGCAAACCGCTATGAGTCTAATACAGAAACAAGAATCCGAACAAAAATCTTAATAAATGAGCTTAATAAAAGAAACTAACCAGCAATATTATGCGGGTTCCCAAATAATTCTAGTAGAGAGCGAGATCATAGGAGTAGCTATGAACCCTGAGCATATTGGGCCATATACTTTTGACGAGGAATTAAAGATACACTCAGTTGATTCTGTAAACCCTAACGACGCTTATCATTTCTTGAATAACTTTGTCTGGGAATACAGCGTAGACGGGTTCGATCCGTATATAATTTTAGAGCCATCAACAGGAGAATACCATATAAAAGACAATAAGTTTATACTTACCGGGGGCGTTTGGGCAGCGGGCTATTATCGTGTCAGGTTAAAAGACAGTAATTTAGGTAGCTACACAGGTATAAAACTGAAAGATATCGTAAATAACTTTATAGTAGGATATGTAGGGGCTGGCAAACTTATACCAAGCGTTAGGACTGCAGACGTGCTATTCCATGCGAAACGTGGATTACAGGAATTTTCTTATGATACCTTAAAGAGTATTAAGCAACAAGAATTGTCTATACCTAACAGCCTATCTATAGCTTTGCCGCAAGATTACGTTAACTACGTTAAGCTGTCTACGGTAGACGATTCAGGCGTAAAACATATAATCTATCCTACAAGAAGGACATCAAACCCCACAGAATCACCTATTCAGGATACAGATGGATCACCTATACAGGATTTCGTAGGGGAGAATATAGAGGCTCAACCCGTAGCAGAGACAAGATACCAATCTTCTAGTAAAGCTGGAACGAATGTATTCACTATTAATGAAAGATTAGGGAAGATATCGTTCTCTAGCGACTTAGTAGGCGAAATTGTAATATTAGAATACGTTACAGATGGATTAGCTAATGATGCTGAGATGAGGGTTCCAAAGATGGCCGAAGACGCTATGTATGCCCATATAGCCTATTCTATCCTAGCATCGAGAAGTAATGTGCCTGAATATATAGTTAGAAGATTTAAACAAGACAGGGGTGCTAAATTGCGTAATGCCAAGATTAGATTATCTAATACAAAGATAGAAGAAATTGCGAGAGTTATAAGAGCTAGAATTAACACATTTTAATATAAAGAATGGCTTCAATCGACAACACTTTCCTGAGAGGGAAAATGAATAAAGACATAGACGACAGGCTAATGCCGTCAGGAGAGTATAGAGATGCTTTGAATATAAATGTGGGTAAGTCGGAGGGATCCGACGTTGGAGCAGCTGAGAATATCTTAGGTAATAGAATACCTTATACTCCTAATCTGGAAGGGTTGCAAGGGGAATCTGTATGCATCGGGTCTATTGTAGACTCAAAGAAGGAAAGAATTTTTTGGTTTGTCGCTGGGGTAGAGAATCCTACTCGCTCTAATATTTATATGTATGACCAAGTTGGAGGGTATACTAAAGTATTAGCGTCCGGAGGATTTCTAAATTTTAGCCCGGACCACCTTATAACAGGAATAAGTATATTAGAGGACTTACTATACTGGACAGACAATTATAACCAACCGAGAAGGCTGAACATAGAAACAGCATTAGAAGCTGGTGAATTAGAGTATAAAACAGAAGAGCACATTAACGCTCTGCGGTTCGCTCCATATAAGAGTATCAGTTTTTTAGATACAGCGGATGTACTGACTACAGCAAGAGATACAGGAGTAAATTCGACCTACCTGGAAAGAGAATTCCCTCGTTTCGCTTATAGATTTAAGTTTGTAGATAACGAATATTCTGTTTTATCCCCATTTTCTCAAGTATGTTTCCAACCATACGATCCTGTCGCATATACGGACGGAGCTGGTCCTACCAACGTTATAGATCCAACCCTAGTTGGAGATATTGTGACTACAACGGAAATGCCTCTTATGAGGAACTGGGTTAATCAAGTAGGGTTGAGGGTGGAATTACCGTCAGCAGAACTGTATAAAGATTACGGTATCGAGAAACTCGAATTTGTAATAAAATTAGCTGGAGACCAAGACGTAAAAATTATCAAAGAGGTAGACGTTCGTAAAGCGTCTTTCATTAGCGAGGTTAACACCTTGAATAGCAATAGTTATACTTATACATACAATTCAGAACCTCCCTATAAAGTGTTACCTTCCAAGCAGTTGACAAGGGTTTTTGACGACAGTCCGAGAGCTGCTCAGGCTCTAGAGATTGCCTCTAACAGGGTTATGTATGGGAATTACTTAAAGGGATATGATTTGCCTGAATTGGACTATGAAGTTAGATTCGCAAGTAAACCGGTTCCTTTAATGACTGAGTTTCCAAATTATTCAGTAAAGAGTGACAGGACATATAAAGTAGGGGTTGTTTTAGCTGATAAATTCGGGAGACAATCCCCTGTGATATTATCAGAGAATTCTACAATAACCCTACCTAAGCTAGACGATAATACCACAATTTGGGAAGGTAATTGCTTGGTAGCAGAATTCAATAAAGCTATTCCAAATGCTTATAACTATACTGAGAATATTGTGCCTTACGGAGCAACAAGTGCAGTTAGATTCAATGACGGTATTACTTTCACTTCGCTGTATATATACGGCTGGATTGCCCCTTCCGATCAAGAGAGTTTCAAAGTGGGGGATCGACTAGCAGCTATAGGAGGGGGGTATACTACTATAACTAATGTAATAGAAGATACCGTAAATAACATAACAAAAATCTATTGTGATGAGGGGATAAGTAGCGACTATGAATTTGACCTATCAGATCCCTGGAATTACCCAGATCCTATACCAATGCTTGTACTAAGGACAAACCTTGCTGGATGGTATTCTTATAATATAGTAGTGCAGCAACAAGAACAAGAATATTACAATGTATATGCCCCTACGATAAGATATGATACCGATGCTTCGTGGGTAGTATTACATGGGGATAACATAAATAAAATGCCTAGAGAAACAACCTCAGATAAGGTAGGTTCTGGAGTGAGCCCGAGCGATATATTAGTAGAGCCTATTTTGACATCTACAGATACAGTCTCGTACGCGGCAGTTAGCTATGTTGATAAAGAAAAACGATTGGGTATAATATCTATCGGGACAGCGAAAGAGCATGGTTTAGATCCAGATAGTGCAGATAAAACTTGGATATATCAGCCTGAAAAGAATCACTTAATGGCGGAGTTGTCACTTGATAATTTGCTAGGATTATATAAATCACACACCATTCCCTCTCCTCAGGAGACTTTCAGTGTACTTGAGACGGAACCTTTTGAATCTGTCTTAGACATTTTCTGGGAAACGTCATCTTCAGGATTAGTCTTTGACCTTAATACAGCAGTCGCTACCGGGGTGGGAGCTCCTTATCTTATAACCACTAATAAATTTTCCGAGGACCAAGCAGAAGATACTCTTATAAGTAAACTTGGACCAGTTGACCCTGCTATCAGTTTCAGACTAGACAACGTCTCTTATAGTAATAATACAGTCAATCAGAATAACTTCGAGGTGGTTTATAACGCTGTTGATGGAGACTGGGAATTAAGGTTAGTTACCAACCCATATTACTTTAGTTATACCGACGTTAAAAACTATTTAGTAGCAACTATAACAGCTGAGCACATCTCAGGAACTGAAACAACAGCAGAACTGTTATTAGCGATAGAGAATGCTACCCCTACTATGGAGGTAATAGGGGACCCTGAGCCGAATGACCCGAATAAAGCACTTATGGGCTGGGGTAATATATTTTTCAGGGCACCAGGCGTTCCTAATGGTAAATTAGATGATTTGACAGCCGCGAACGGATCCCTTAGTGGTGGAACAGAAGGTTTAAGGTATTCTTTTGTGCAGAACCCAGGAGGCTTTGCCTTAGATCCTATCACTGGAAGATTATCCGTTGGACCTTACGCAAGTTTCTCTGAGAATTCTAGTAATACTTTCACGCTAGGAGTATACGATGAAACCCCTGTTAACGATGCCAAGCTAATAAAGATAAAAGTTACAGATGCCTCGGCCGCTTCGGCTCATGCTGAAAGCAAATCCTTTGAAAGAACAGCTACGGTTACTGTACTGCCTCCCTTACCGGGTGGTGGTACCGGTGGAAGTACTAGCTATGATACATATTGGAAGGTATTATATGAAGGGGATACTGGAGGCGGAGGAGGCTTAGTTGAATACCATAAACCAGGAGAAGAACTTATCGCCCCTAGCGAAATAGTCGGAGGCAATGGAGGATTAGACGTTCACGAATTTGTATTTGTATGTGCTGAATCCCGACCTATCATAGTAACTGGACAATGGCAGATCACTGATGACGGGCCTTGTCAAGTAGTCTTGCCGTAATAATTAACATAAACATAATATATACATGGGGTTTCCTATCTACATCAAATATTTTAACAGCTTTGACTTACAGACAGAAGGAGCATTATCTACAAGACACATAGAAGAATCCAGGATCGACGGCGGGTATAACCAAACATCCATGGATTATGGTGTTAAAGCATTCGTCACCGACGAGAATTATGGAGAGAGAAGGAGAAGTAATGCTATAACCTGGTCTGGGATATACAATTCTAGAACAGGTGTAAATGAATTGAACTACTTCTCGCCTGCTGATAGTAATTCGAAAGCCCTGACGGACTCGGATGGATCTGTACAAAAATTATACGCAGAGGATACTAATTTATTAGTATTCCAAGAGGATAAGGTTAGTAGAATTCTTGTAGACAAAGATGCAATATATTCTGCAGAAGGTGGAGGTACTGTTACATCTTCTCAAGCTGTTCTTGGACAAACTGTCCCTTACGCAGGGAAATTTGGAATAGGCAGGAACCCTGAATCTTTTGCAATATACGGCACTAGGAAGTATTTTACGGATAAAGATAAGGGGGTGGTTTTGAGGTTATCTCAAGATGGTATCACACCTATATCTAGTTATGGTATGCGTGATTATTTTAAAGATCATTTAAAGCTCTCGAGCAGTTTACACGGAGCTTATGACACACACAGCCAGAACTATGTATTATCAATGTACAGTGGATATCCCGAAGGCTACCCAGACGGATCTACTCATCAGACTATTACTTACGATGAAATTGTAAAAGGGTGGACAAGTTTCCATTCGTGGAAGTCTCCTTTCGGAAAAAGTCTTAATAACAATTTCTACACGTTTAACGACCGAGACTTATGGGAACATTACTATGCGAGCGGTTTCCACAATTCATTCCACGGCGAAAACGTAGCTCCTTCTCATATAGAATTTGTTGCCAATGGTAATCCATCTGTAATGAAAACCTTTAATAGCATAAACTATGAAGGTACGCCGGGGTGGTTTATAGAATCTAACATAGCAAGTACCTCAGATAAATCATTTATGGTTCCTAAAAATGGGACAACTTATACGGATTGGGATGGCTCAACTAAAGAGACAGGATTCATTAAGAAGGATGATAAATATTTTTCATATCTGAAAAACAATTCTGGGTCTAAAGGTGATGAAATCATATTTGGGAATCAAATATCTGGAATAAAAGGCTTTTTTACAACAGTAAAAATAAAATGTGAGGGTGAAGATGCCCAAAGCTTTAAGGAATTATTTAAAGCATCGCATGAAGTAGCAGTATCTGCAAGATAAATTTAATAACGAAATGCGACATTAGCCTATTAATATAATAGTAAGAGGCTATCGTCGCATAAAATCTAATCAAATGGAAGTAAGTAAATTCATGCAAGACCTAGAGATTTTGCAAACAGAGTTAATTCAACAAGGTAAAGATGTAGAAGGGATATACGGGGACGGAAAGACATTAGTTAATAATGAAGAATTCCCTATAGAGCACGATTTCTCAGATCAACTCTACATGAGAAAAATGAAAATGAAAGCAGATACGATAGTCATTAGTGCTATCCATCATACTGCTCATTTCTGGTTTTTACTTAAAGGGAGAATACTAGTCAACACAAACGGAGAACTAGTAGAACATATTGCTCCATGCTATTATAAATCTAAAAAAGGCGCAAAACGTGTAATAAGATGTTTAGAAGATTGTTTATTCATAAATGTCCATAAGAATCCATCTAATACAGAAGATTTGGACGTAGTAGAGAAAGAATTATACTCATTTACAGTAAAAGAATATAATGAGAAAGAAAATAACGAAAAAAAATAAAAAGATATGAGTGGTATAGCAGTAGCAGCGGTTGGAGCCGCGGTATCCATACTAGGAGGGGTTTTCGGAAATGCCAGAGCTAAGAAAAGAGAGAGGGCAGCTAGGAAAGCTAAAGCAAAGCAAAAGAAATACCTAGCTAAATTAGAAGCTAACAGGCAATCTACTATCAACCCGTATGCGGGGGCATCAGATCTATCAGGTATGGCTAAAGATTTAAGTGGAGAGGTATCAAATCCTTACGCAAATCTCAAGGTTGCAACTAAAGCTGCAGAAATGCAAACTCAAGAAGCTGATATTGCCTTAGCAAATACATTGGATACAATAAGAGCAACAGGAAGTGGGGCTGGAGGAGCAACAGCATTAGCCCAGATGGCTTTAAAAAGTAAGCAAGGCGTTTCTGCTAGTATCGAACAACAAGAGGCTCAGAATGCGAAATTGCAGGCTCAAGGGAAACAGCACATGGAAGCGACTCGCATGAGTGAAAAACAAAGAGTGCAGGGGGTGCAGATATCTGAAGGACAAAGAATGCAAACCGCAGAGGCTAAAGGAAAAGCGTATGAATGGGAAGCTAAAGAGAGTAGAGAGGCTGCTAAAATGAACAGAGTTGCTGGATATATAAATCAGGAAGCTCAAAAAGAAGTGACCGCTCAACAGGATGGATCTGCCGCTATGGCTGCGGCATTTTCCGGTGTAGCGAGCGCTGTATCCGCAGGTATAGGAGCTAGCGGTAAGGGAAAGAGGTAGGGAGTAGTCCCTCTAATACTACAGATACTACATTCCGGTCTTACTCGAACGATCTTTTGAACAGGTAAGCACTAAATAATACAACTTAATCAAAACATTATAAATGGGAGCATACGAAAATGTACCAATATTAAAGGAAACAACCAGCGCTGCGGGGCAAGCCTGGGCTAATGCAGCCGCTAGTGCAGGCGCTAATATTGCTAGGGGAATAATAGCTAGGAGAGAGAATATCCGCAAAAGGCAGGAGGAAGAAAACGCCAAGGGTTTAGAAAATATGCGAGCATTAGCAACTTCTAAGTTCGAAACGGAACAGTGGGGGCAAAAGGTAGAGAAGCAGGTAGCTGAAGCGGGGATGAAGACTATGACAGAAGGACTTAGGAGTTCAATTATGGAGGCTAAACTACAAGTAGTCAATATACCTAAAACGATTAAGAACGCCTCTGCGGAGGAGATTCCTGCACTAGAAGAAAAGATGGCTCACTATCAAGGTTTGCTAAACAACAGTTTGGAATACATAAGTAAGGTGAACAGTACCTACGGGGAGTGGAGAACGGATATTGATATAGCAGCAGACAGCGAAGGGGATATCGGAGGCGAATGGGACCAATATAATGTGCATAACAATAAAATATCTAGAGCCGTCCGTATTATGGAGGGCAAAGGCGAGAAAGACGATAAATTCGAAGAGGTATTAAAAGACGGAAAGAGGTATCAAAAGTTCACTTGGACAGAAGACGGTGAAACTAAGACCCTGACAATAGACCCTACAAATCCGCCGGAAGTAGAGTATGTTCCAGACGTACACAAACAGATTGACAAAGTTATAGGAGAGGCTGGTTTTGTAGCTCAGGTAGACGGTAAGGATGTACCTAATGATAAATACATGCTCAAATCAATTGACGGTCAAAGTCTCGAGTCTAAAAGAACAGCCACTGCTGCGGATGGTACAGTAAATACTATAATTAGCAAAGAGATAGATAAGGAGAGTTTAGTTAGAGATGCCGTGCACGTAGCGTCTCCTATTTTTACGAACCTTGAGCCGAATCAGAAGATCTCGGTTATGAAAAATCAACTAGCACATTTATATATAAAGGGGGCAAATGGTAAGTTTCTTAATACTTGGCTGCCCGAAGAGCTGCAAGCTAAGATGAAGAAGCACACTTTAAAATCCTTTACATATTCAGAAAGTGGAGAGATGACCATGACTCCGGAACAAGAAGAGTTCGCTTCGGAATTATTCGCTTCTAAGTATGCTAATGAAACACTACAGAAATATAAATCAGCTGTAGGGGAAACAAAAGTGTCTTCTAAAAAACCCAGACAGGGAGGAAATTCCCCCGGGAAGCAAATAGCTAAGATATCCGAAATAGAAGGAGGCTATATAATAAAGTATACTGATGGGTCCTACACCACCTCTGCAACAATTCCCAAAGGACAAACAGTAACTGAGGAGGAAGAAGAAGTCGGTGAAGGCACTGTACTTCGGAATTCCCCGTCTACTAATCCTTTCATTCCTTTTAAAAAATAAAATAAAATATTAACTATGCCCATATATAAAATAAACGGAGAGGTAATCTCTGTAGAACAATTAGAACAAGAAGCTCAAGACGCAAATTTATCTTTTGATGATTATATTGCAGGAATAGACGGATTAGAGATAGAAGAAGAGGTTGCTAAGGAATTAGATATCTCTGGTAGCTTTCAGGGGGAGGTTCCCGAAAGCGAGGAAACCGAAACTCCTAAACCAAAAGAAAAGAAAAAACCGGGTAGAAGATTTACCAACAGATATATGTCTGGTGGCGGATTAGGTGTTGGAGGTTCTCCAAGCGTTGGGACAAGTGTGGGCATACCACGTCCATCTCCAGGTGATGAACCAGTAGATATCAGCGAAGAAGAATACAATGAAAGACTAGCTAGGCTTAATACCATTGATGATAAAAGAAACAAGCTTGAGGATCGAGCTATTCACTTTGCAAAAACAAAAATAAAAGATGAACAACAAGCATCTGATTATATAAAGAAAGAGTTAGAGGATTTTGATAAAAATAATCAACCAGAAAAAGATTTAATATTTTCTAATAAAGAATTTGACCTACAGCAAAAAGCGTTAGCGCAGTTAAGAAAAGATACAGGAAATAACAAAGCAGCTGGAAGAGCTGATGGAGGAGACCTCATAGAATATTTTAGTTATATACCTAAAGCCGTTGGATTGATTGATTTAAGAACTGAAGAAGCTAGTGAAGTTATAAAAATCAACAAAGATGTTGAAACCGCTATTGCCACTTCTTTATCTAAAAAAGGTTTGCAAAAACTAGCTATGGGTGCATACACTCTGCAGGAAAAAGAAAATTTAATAAACGAATATAAATTACCAATAATACAAAAGAGAGCAGAAGTCCTCAGTGATGAAATGCTTGATTTACAAGCACAAGCTGAAAATTCTTTTGGTGAAATAAAAAATCGTCAGATTGAAATAAATAAGGCATTAAGTATTATTAAAAATAGCAGGCCAAATCAAAATTATACCCAAGAAGAAGTTAACAAGTATAATGAATTATCTGCTAAATTTAAACAATTAGAAGCCTCAAAACCTGCTCTTATTGAAAAATTTGAAGCTAATTTTAAAGCTATAAATACTAGAAAGGAAATATTAGAGGGCGACTACAATGTTAATCTTTCTAAAAATATTATATATAATAATTTTGAGTTAACAAATCAAGTAGAAAAATACAGAGAAACATACGCAGGTGATGGTTGGTGGAATGGAGCTGTTGATATATTAGGAGGTGATGTAACGCAGGGTATTTATTCTTTTATTAAAAAAGCCTCAATAGGAAATGTTGCTTTTTTTATGACAGCTTTTGGTGATAAATTCACAGACCAAGACTCTTATAGTAGATTTGATGGGTTTAGGGACTTAGTCACTAATTGGACAGATTATTCATTAGTACCCTCATCCGAAGATGAAAAGTTTTCTATAACAAAAGAGGGCGGTGGCCTTAAAGATGACGTCAGCGCAAGAAGCTTCTTAAAGTTAGGGGCTCAAATGGTTCCTTTTACTGCTTATTTAATGATGGAAGCTAGAAAAGGTAAAGTGTCAGGTATCAAACAAGGCGTTGGAAAATACTTACAAGGTTTAAAAGGTAATGCAAAAATCTTAACTCCACTAAGTAAAAAATTAAAAAACGAAGTAATTTTAGCAGATGCAGCTTTTAGAGCTACTGTATTGGACAACGCTAAAGAAGCAAAAAATAAGGGGTTGGATGGCATAGCAGCTGACACTTACGCAGTAACACTTAGTGGAATTGAAGCGGGTGTTCAATCTATCATGCCTGATACTAACTTTCTAAAAGGTGTATCAGGTAAAGCTATCAAAGATATTTTCGCAGGATCTTTAAAAAATGTTGCAAATAAAAAAGCGGCTAGTGCTGCATCTAAACAGTTTCTTGTAAACCTAGGCAAAGAAGTTGGTGAAGAGGAAATTAATTACGGTTTTAACTTACTGACAGATGCTTCTTTTGGTTTAGCTTTACCGAAAGGATCTGAATTTTTAAATGCACAAATAGAGCTAGGGTTTGGTACTCTTATGCTAAGTAGTACTTTTGGTTCTGTTGGAGCTGTAAAAACTTTTGGTAACCAAAGAGGATTAATATACAATCAAATTTCCAACAATATTGAATCTACTGACGCATATCTTGAAAAAATGCAAGAAACAGTTACTGATCCTGATATTAAAGAGGAAGTAATAGCTGCTAGAAAGTTTGCCTCCAAGATACATAGAGCAGTTGAAAATTCACCAGAAAATGTTACAGCTGAGCAAATAGAGTTGCTGGTAGAAAAAAGCGAATTGCTTGAAAAAAAAGAAAATACGGATAGTGCTTTTCATGAAAGTATTGATAATAAAATATCAAATATTAACAATAAAATAAAACAGTCGACTATACAGCAAAGTATTGAAAAAGACATTAAAATAGATATTAAGCTTCTTAATAAATCTATGAGCTCCTCAGGTTTAAAAGTTGATGACACTATAGTTTTTGAAGCCAAAGAAAATTCTAGCGCTAGCAGTAGGCAGAAAGAATTTTTAATGAATGAAGCGGGTTACACCGAGAAACAAGCTAACGCTGCAAAAGATTCTTACGGTCTTTTTGTAACTACAAAAGATGGTAGAGAGGTTTTTGTGGTTAACAAAGATTCAGCCCTGGAAGACGCAATGGTTACTACGGGACAGCATGAATTTATGCATAAAATTTTAAAGCAAGCATTAAAAAACGATCCAGCCTTAATAAAGAAAGCTTCCGAGTCTTTACTTAAAGAGGTCACAAATATAACGGGAGGCCAAGAAGCTGTATTGGGTACTGAATGGTTTGGAAGATGGATGGCATATACCGAAAAAGTAGAAGAGGGAACGTATACAATAGATTCGTTTTATGAAGAAGCATTGCCTTTATTTTCTGAAGCTTTATCTAATAAAGATATAAAACCGAATACTAATGCTTTACAAAAAATAGCAGATACTTTTAGACAACTATTTCAAAATCTAGGAATAAAAGACATTAATTTTGAAACAGGGGAAGGAGTTAAAAACTTTATAATAGACTACAATAAAGCTTACAGCAAAGGTAGTTTTAAAGGAGCACTAAAAGAATTTGGAGCGTCAGGTAAAGCAAAAGGAGTTGCAGAGCCAACCAGCGATACTAGTAAGACTAAACCAAAAGCTAAACCAAAAGCTAAAACAACACTTTCTATAAATACTTTGCAAGAACAATTAGATGACTTAGATCTATATGACTTTGGTGGAGATGAATACGCATTTAACGATGCTAAGACTAACCTAGAATTAAAAATTAAAAAAGCTAAACAAAAAGAATTATCTAAGCCATCAGAGCCTAAGGAAAAAGTTAAAAGCGATACCAAAAAGAATGAAAAGCCGAAAGGGAAGCGTACTAAGAAAATCTCGAAAGGAGAAATCGAGGAAGTCAGCACCAAGAATAAGGGTATAGCCGATAAGAATAAAGCAATAGCCGAAGAGATGATCAGCCTTGGGGTTAATCGCATTTCTGAAATAAAGGATAAACCGACAAGAGAACGTATAAAATCAGAGTTGACGGAGAATAACATGGGGGCTGTTAAAAAATTAGCGGCTAAAGCTGCTAACGTGGATTTAGCGGGAATAGATCCCTCTCAGCAAGTCGGATATGATGAATTTCTCTCGGGATTCAGTGCTGAGCTTGCTGCTTTAATAAACACATACCAAGTAGTTATTCCTAGTGGAGAGCATAAAGGTAAGAAAACCCCGTTTGGGGCCTACATGATTGGCCCATTATCCGCTAGATACGGAGCTATACTAGATAAAGCTAAAAGGGGGAAAATAGACAAGACTGCTAGCTTATCTGATGACAGAGTTAAAGAAATAGAAGCCGAGGGCCCATCAAAAAGAACTACTCCTGAGGGTAAGAAGTATAAATCCTTAACAAATAGTAATGTTGTACCAAATTTCACTATAACAGCTATAAAAGATAAACTTACTTCTATAGTGAGAGGGCTAGTATCAAAAATAACAGACACTAAGGGAGATAATGCTGCGACAACACCATTAATTGCAGAGATAAAAAAGAAAATAGGTAAAGTTGTAGGGGATCCTAATGCTGCGCCTAAGCTTGTTATACAAAGACTGGGTAAACTAAAAGATGGTACTTATAAAAAGAATCTTATAAAAAATAAGAAAGCTATCATAGAGAACATGACTACCACTTTTTTAATGGGTAAAGACAGCGGTAAGAAAGTTAGCGGGGGTATTCCCCAAGCAATTGAAAAATCAGTTGGGGGTAAGTTTACAGGTAAAAAATTAACTGTAAATGTTGGTGGTAAAGAAATAGTTCAAGATGAATTTATTCCAAACTTTGTGCCATATCCACAATGGGTTGGTCAAAAGATTGATCGTGAAAAAACATTAGTTAGAGGTGCAACTGCTGGTAACGAGATAGTTAGAAGAGTATCTGCTGATAAGGTTTCTGACGCTGACTTTGTAGGTTTATTTATCGATGAAAAAGGTAAACTTATTAGAGGAAAAAGAGAAGCCTTAGGCAAAGCTATAGCTGAAGAAATAGCTTTTGAAATATTGTCTAAAGAAATCCAAAATGAAAATTCAGATATAAGTAAAGCTTTTGAAGGTAACCAAGAAGCTAAAGGGGCAATACTAAGTTCTACCTTCGTTGTAGAGCTATCTAGGGATATAGACAGAGGTACTGTAAAGTTTAATTTGAGGACTGGCACACATGGTACTAAGAATAAGGCTCTTAATAAGGCTAAGAAGAAAGCTTTCGAGTACGTCGAGACAACAGGAACGGTGCCTACGGACGATACAGGTCTATTCTATCTAGCCGGGAAAGACAAAATCCTCAATGGTCTGCTGGACGATCTAAAAACCGCATACACTAATTACAATAAGTTGGAGAATAGGGCAAGCGGCTGGGATCTATCCAGCGGAATATCTTTTAACAACTATATCAACAATATAATAGGTTGGCATTATAATAAAATAGATAGAGCTTTCAACCAAAAACCCGGGGTAGCTGTTGTTGCTAACAGGGATACTGTAGCTAAAAGTAAAGAGATTTTACAAATCTTTTTAGAAAAATCCATTAAGAATGGGAAATTCACGAAAGAAGATGCTACGAAGTTCCTTGAAATGACTCAAGGTTGGGCTGTCAGCGGTAAATCTATAAGTATATTCGGTAATAACAAGACTTTACTTGAGTGGCTTCAGGGGTCTCATCAGCAACAGGTTGTTCAGGATGCTTTCAACGAATTCAAAAAGGTAGAAGTAGCCAATGGGCATACCATTCACCATAAAGGGGGGAAAGCATTGAACATCCCAGAGCAAGGAGTTGCGGCTAAAGATATTAGATCATTAACCGGTAAAAACCCTGTTAATAATATAGATTTAGATAGGAGAGATAAGCTTAGCGAAAGAAGCAAGGAATTAGTAGAGGAATTTGCAACTTTCCTAAAGGACAATATAGGGACTTATGATCTTGGTGGTGCAGCTTTAATTCTAAAAACAATGGGTAGCTCTATGAGATCACCCCTTAAGACAGCTGCCAAGTTAGACAAAGCATTCCTCGTGGAAGGCCTTACATATAAGGATTATGTATACGAGCATGGAATACCTACAGGTATACTTATAGACGCTTTAGCTGAGTATATTGTGAATCCCAAAGTAGACTACGGCAAGGTGAAAGAGATAGTAGATAAGAGCACTGTAAATATAGTCCCTGACACTGTGATGAATGTCGTTGACTTTTATTATAAGAGTAGGTTCTCTACAGAGGGTGCTTTAGACTTACCTAATCCTGCAGTTAGCAGATACTTCTCTGAAGAAACAGCGTATCGAGATGCTTTAAAGCTTCGGGGAATTAGCAACTTTACAGAAGAAAACTTAATTAATTTGCGGGGCTTAGAGAGGGGCAGTAGTGTTAAGACACATCCCAAGCTTTCTCTACGGGCTAAAAATGACTATTTATTTACATCATCCGTGAAAGCTGTCAACGCCGCTATAAAGAATTCTTTATCTAATAAACCAGCAAAAGGTATTAGTGTATGGGATTTTGATGATACGTTAGCTAGAACAAAGAGTAATGTGTTATACACGATGCCTGACGGAACCAAAGGTAAACTAGATGCTGCTGAGTTTGCAGCTAAAGGTAAAGAACTAGTTGATCAAGGTGCTAAATTTGACTTCAGCGAGTTCAGTAAAGTAATGAAAGGTAAGAAAGGCCCTATGTTCGATAAGGCTATCAAGCGTAACGAGAAATTCGGCAATGACCACGTATACATACTTACTGCTCGTCCAGCCAACTCCCGGGATGCTATACATTCATTTCTTAAGGGAATTGGTTTAGATATCAAGGTAGATAATATAATAGGTTTAGCGGATGGAAATCCTCAAGCGAAAGCTGATTGGATGGTAACGAAAGCCGCAGAGGGATACAATGATTTTTACTTTGCTGACGATCATACTGGAAATACAAAAGCCGTAAAGGATGTCCTAAACACACTGGATGTCAAGTCTAAAGTAGTTCAAGCTAAGGTTCAATTTAGCCAAAGGCTAGACCAACGTTTCAACAGAATAATTCAGCGTAAAACTGGAGATCATTGGCAAAAAGAATACTCTGAGGTTGTAAGTAGAAGACTAGGTGCTAAGAAAGGTAGATGGAGAATATTTTTACCGCCATCAGCAGATGATTTCCGTGGGTTAACACAATACACACTTGTAGGAAAAGGTAAACAGGGGGAATCAGACCAGAAGTTCTTCGAAAGAAGTCTAATGAATCCTTACTTTAAAGGTGTTGAAGAATTAAATGTAGAGAGACAAAGAATCAAGGACGGTACAAAAGCTTTATTTAGACTACACCCGGGGGCTAAAAAGAAACTTCGTAAACTTACAGCAAATGGAGAGTTTACCAACGATCAAGCAGTTAGGGTATATTTATGGAATAAAGCAGGGCACACAATACCTGGTATCTCAGAAAAAGATCAGGCAGCTTTAGTGGACGTCGTAAACAAAGATAAAGACTTGTGGAATATCGCTAGCGGGGCTATGCAAGTAGCTATGGTAGAGGAGTGGACTAAACCTGCACATTACTGGGATGCTCAAACACTATTGTCTGATATCGACGAAATTGCCAGTAAGGTAAATAGAAAAAAATACCTAGCTGAGTTCATAGAAAATGTTGACGTTATATTTTCTGATAAAAACTTGAACAAAGTAGAAGCTCTTTTCGGGCTGAAACTAAAGGAGGCTTTAAAGGGATCTATCCAAGCAATGAAGAGCGGAAGTAATAGAGCGGTAAGTACGGATCGAATTACTAACAAGTGGATGAACTGGATAAACAATTCGGTAGGTACGATCATGTTCTTTAACAGAAGATCAGCTACTCTACAGACTTTATCTATTGTAAACTTCCTTAACTGGTCCGATAATAACCCTGCGAAGGCAGCGGTTGCATTTGCGAACCAAAAGCAATATTGGAGTGACTTCGCTATGATATTTAACTCTGCTAAATTAAAACAAAGGAGGAGTGGTTTGAAATCTGATGTTCAAGAAGCGGAAATCGCGAACGCAGCAGCCACGTCGGGGAATAAACCTCAAGCTGTTGTCTCTTATTTATTGAAGATTGGGTTTACACCGACACAAATAGTGGATAGTTTCGCTATATCCTCGGGAGGAGCGTCTTTCTACAGAAATAGGTTGAATACATACCTAGGAAGAAAGAACTCAGAAGGAGGTAGTTTATACACAGAGAAGCAGGCAAAAGAAAAAGCTTGGCTAGATTTCACTAAAATAGCAGATGAGACCCAGCAATCAGGGGATCCAGCATTAGTATCGCAAGAGCAGAGAAGTGTATCCGGTAGGTTATTATTGGCCTTCCAAAATACATCTATGCAATACACTCGCTTGGTAAAGAAAGCTGGTCTGGATTTAATAAACGGAAGAGGGGATATCAAAACAAATATATCTAAGATGATATATTATAGCACTGTTCAGAGTTTCATATTCAACGCTTTAGCTAGTTCTTTATTCGCACTATTACCTGGATTTGACGAAGATGACGAAGATGATGATGAGAAAAGAGAAGCTGAAAAAGAAAAGAAATTGATTTCTATCTACCATGGTATGGTTGATTCTACTTTAAAAGGATCAGGAATGTATGGAGCAATTGCTGCTGGTGTTAAAAATACCATAAGAAAAGGTATTGCTCAAGAGGATGCTGGATGGAAAGGTGATCATGTATACACTATAATAGAGGCTTTAAATATGGCCCCAGCTATAGGTTCGAAATTTAGAAAAGGTTATGGAGCTTACAAAACTTATAAGTGGAACAAAGATTTAATAGAAGAAAGACCTTGGGATATAACTATGGGCGGAAGATATAGCCCATCACCTACATACGAAATTATAGGAGGAATAAGTTCTGCTGCTTTTAACTTACCATTAGACAGAGTGATACAAGAATCGCAGGCTATAGGGGAAGCATTGGATCAACGAAACTCAGCGGCCCAGAGAATGGCATTAGCAATGGGATGGAAAGCTTGGCACGTAGGAGCTGAAAGCGAAGAGAAAGACCTGATACATACCCAAATAAAAACAAAAAAGAAGGAAAAGAAAGCAGAAGAAAAGAAAGCTGAAAAAGCTAAAGAGAAGCAAGCTAAGATCGATTCAATAGCTAATCTACCTGCAGCAGAGAAAAAAGCTCACTACGATAGAATAAAAGCAAAACGTAGTGCCTCGGCGAAAAAAGCGGCTGCAACTAGAAAGAAGAACAGGGATGAAGCGAAAAAGAAGAGAGAGGCAGCATTAAGGAAGTACCTTGCCGAGCAATTAAAAAATAAGAAAAAATGAGAAAAATAAATAAGGTTATCGTACATTGTACTGCTACTCCAGAGGGCAGAGAAACAACAGTTGAAGAGATCCGCCGATGGCATAAAGCTAGAGGCTGGTCGGATATCGGTTATCATTATATAATATATCTTGATGGGACAGTTCACGAGGGAAGGCCTGTTGAAAAGATAGGAGCTCATTGCAAAGGTAGAAATACAGGATCGATAGGAATATCGTACGTCGGGGGCATAGATGCTATACATCTAAAACCAAAAGACACAAGAACAGAAGAACAAAAAGCGTCACTAGCTCACATGCTTAAGTATCTTAAGACAGAGTTTCCTGAAATAGAAATCTTTGGGCATAGGGATTTTTCTAAGAAGGCTTGCCCGAGTTTTGACGCTCAAACAGAGTATAAGGATATTTCCAATATGTGGTAATATTATTTATACATAATAAAAAAAGCGGTACCAATTACGATACCGCTTTTTTATTTCTTAATTATTTAATTATCTAATCTCACAAGCACCTCCTGCGCAAGCTATAATTTCAGAGAAAGAAGTCTGATCAAATTCTTCAGACACTAATTCCATGTTTATCTCCGCTTGTAGTAATTTCTCCATCATACTTTCGTAAGTTTCCTTAGAGCAATCTTCAAAAGGCATCTGCTTATACGTTCCACCATCAGCTGGCAGTACAGATAGTCCATTATAGTATTCTTTATTAACCCACATCCATTCTCCTAGAATTTTCCATTCTTCAGGTTTAACATTAACAGTGCATGACACATTATGAGTATTCGATCCGTCCACTGTTCCAGGTTTAACCCAATCACGAGATATTTGTTTAACTCTTTCCAATAAATCTATAGCAGATTCATTTCTTGTAATAGCTCCATCTGGGGCTTTCTGAGGGATAGATAACACAGCTGTTGTCGTAGGGTTAAAGAATTCATCCTCTAAGAACCCTTCAGGTAATACAGATTTCAAATACCAATATATAGCTTCATCTTTTCCTAATCTCATTCGTCTAACGTAATAGTCATTATGCCAAGCATGAATTCCAGATGATGTACCTAATACTAACGAAGTAGTCCCTGCTGGTTTAACACAAGTAGTTCTCGCTGCTCGATTAATACCAATCAATTTAGAATACCATTCATTTGTATCTTTCACGATATTAGCTCCTTCTTCAAAGTCTAAATCCAGTATATTATCATCAGCTATGCCAGTCATAGAAACTCCAATTAAAGCATCCTTTTCTGTTGTTCTTTGCCAAACATCTCTAAGATAATGAAAGTCTGTATAACCAGCCTGTAATGTCCCTAAAAGAGATGCAGCCTTGCTTCTTTGATTGAAATCTTCTTGATTTTCAACAGTAGCCATATTAATTTCCGTTAAATTACAGAATTGGTATGGTCTCAATGCAATCTCACAACAAGGATTTGTTCCCCAGGTTTTATCGTTTGTAAGGTAAATACCAGGCTCTCCAGATCCAGAAGCTTCTATTCTTTCCATTACGCTATCGAATGTTTTCTTATCGATCTTATGACGTAATAAAGATACAGAGTTATTAGCTCTACCTCTTTGTGGATTCATTTCCCACCAGTTACCAGCTTTAGCACTTAACATTGCATCAGAGTTTAGATCGAATAATGAGATCATTGCTGCTCTTCTTATTCCTCCAGCTAATACAGCATCAGCAACGTGGCACATAATGTCGTGACACTCAATATCTGTTAGTTGTTCTCTATCTTCTTTCTGCCTTAAGATTGCTTCAATCTGAACTAAACATAATCTTAATGGTTCAGGTCCAGGCGCTTTTCCTCCAGCTGTTACGAGCACTGCTCCTTTCTCTCTAATGTCTGAGAGATCAAATGTAATGTGGGAGGTAAGTTTCCCGGTATATGATTTGAAAAGTGTTTTAACTGCATCTGCCCAACCGATGATGCTATCTTGCACAATATACCTTTTCTTCCTGTCATAATTAGGTTTTTGTATTTCTGGTAGTTTTTCTACATTATGATTCTGAACAGAGTATCCTACCCCAGTCCCTCCTAACAGTAAGAACATTGCCTCACTGAAAGAATAAATGCTATCGACCGGCATAAATGCACAGTTATATACTCTAGCGTTGTTTAACTCAATAGCTTTACCTCCGAATTGTAATGATCGCATTGAAGGTAATACCTTCTTTGTTGAGACATAGTTTGTATATAAATCTTCAATGTCCTCCGCTAGTTTCGGATATTGCTTTAAGTGCATTTCCTTATTGCGATCTAATAGTTCGCTCCAAGTTTCTCTTCTTCCTTTGCTTTCAATATGCCTTGCATATTTATTGTGTACTGTAATATCGCTTAAAAGTGCTTTATCTCCGTTCATTTATTTAGATATTTCTAATGCAAAGTCTATAAATGGTAAATATAATACGTGAACTTTTCTGTCTAGTTCCTCGTAAGTTCTAACTCCTAATAATATTCCTGGGTAGAACCCTATTGATAATCCAAAATGTGTAGGTGTATCTTCTTGATTTTCAGTCATTTGTCTTAATCTTTATAATTAATTTTTGTGTAACATTTTATATTGTATTCGTCTTGCAGTTCTTTAATGTCTCTGCTTCTAACCCTATTCCTCATACGCCAACTCCATTTAACGAACTTGTCAATTTGTCGTTCAGCGTACTTTTGGCGGGCTAACTCTTTCTTTTGTCTAGGATCAATCTTATCGTTTCGTCGCATTCTCGTTGACATTGTGGTTTATATAATGTATAATTAGGGAATTGATTCGATACTAACAGTTTGAACATCTTCCATCTCATAGGGAATGATTCATTAGCTCTACCTTTCGTTTCGATAATGAAGTCCTCACCAATAAAGTCAGGGGTATATTTAATAGGTAGGATTCTTTTGCGTCCCCTATTTTTATATTCTCCTTTTCCATTAGCTTGTCTTTCGTAGACCTCATTATCAAAATGAAAACCAGACATTAGCACAAATGTTTCTCCTTCGTATTTAGCTTTTATCTTATCTTTCTTTAAAGCCATGTACATATACCTCTCCAGCCCGGAGGCGAAGTTGATACCGTCGTATGATACCTTCTTCGCTTGAACAGGACCTCTTTTCTTTTTACTTTTTCCCTTATAGTTGCAGTGGCTTTTATAAGATTTTTTCATCCTTCACCTCCATACCTTTTAAATACTCTAATATTTCTTCTTGTATGCCATCGGTGAATTCTTCTTTTGCTCTCTCAATATATAATATTCCATCCATTAATTCCTCTTGCAGATGATTAAGCCAGGTAAATAGATTTCCAGGATCATCTCTAAGGGTTACACCATATTTTTTAAATCCTACGTCTGAACGAGATGTAAATTTATTTACTACTTTTTCGACAACAGGGTCTCTAAACTTTATTTCTTTTTTGTTCATGTATTCAGTTTTTTATTCATCTTTTAAGGCATCTTTTATGCCATCTATAGTAGATAACCATTGGTCTAAATTATCCATCACCTCTTTCTTAGTTCTAATATTAGATTTTATATACAGCATACTAGATTGCATCTCTGTGACAAAATGGTCAATAACTTCTTTCTGCGTGAGGAATAGATCATAGACCATGCTATAAAGTTTCTTTAACGAAAGACCCGTTTTTCATAGATCCTTTTCTCTTAGCGATAACATCATAAGCTGAGTCTATACAGTCCTCAATACTTATTGATCCCTCATCAATCCACATTCGACTACCGCCATCTCCAGCCACATCTTCATAATAGCCTTCTTGAGTACCGAAATACTTATTTCCTAGCTCCGCTAAGTTGGTTAGAACAACAACACAATCTCCGATAGCATCAACAAACTCATTATAATCTTCTTTTATAATAGCTCTTGCTAACTCGCCTGCTTCTTCTTGTAATTTTATGTATTGTGTTTTAACATCCCCATTTTCGTATATGCCTCTATTCCTGGCCCACTCACGGATATCTTCGAATACGTTCTCCTCTTTAGGGGTTACTCTCGCTTGGTCTTGAGGTCTGAAATAAGCTTCATAGAACGCCTTGTTATATACGTAGCATCTGTTAGAGTTATACATAGAAGTCTTAGCGTTAGCCAATATCCAAGGTATTACTTGCTCAGTTATCTTGAAGTTGTAGCCATTCGGTGTCATCCACTCATATCCTACGTTATTATTAAGAGCTGCTTTAAGCTCAGTTACAGGTACAGGGAATGTGCTGGTTTGATCTGTTGGGTTTATTAACATCGGTTTCTCTTTTTTAAATAAATCTTTATATAAGTTTCTGTCCTTTTTATATCCGAATTTCTTTTGTAATTCTATTTCTAACCTGGATATGTAGTCTATGTCATGACTGGTTTCTAGAATTTCATATTCCCCTGGTTTGTAGCCTTGTACGAGTGTAATCCTTTTGTAAGGAGATTTTGTTACACCAATTTTTTGGCCAGGAATATGATATAGAAAATATGTTGTTACTTTTTCTTCCATTTAATATTTATTTGCCAACACTTAGCGGGGCTTTTATTGCTGCTAAAGGGTTGTAGTTAATTAATTCAATTTCATCAGCTTCAGGGATTATCAAAGAGTGTCTAGCATCCATTTTTTTAGATATACTAATACCTTCATCCAATCTAAGATCGGGTAATGCACGCCATGGTCTCTTTACGTAAACTGCCGCTTGTTCTAAATGATTATTGTATAAATGACAGTCACCAAGTTGTCCGATCAATCGCCCAGCTTTTAATCCAGCTCCTTTGGCTAGCATCTCTAATAGTAAACCATACATTACAATATCATACGGTAAGCCTAAGAATACATCAGCTGATCGTTGTTGCCACATTAAATCCATTACACCATCATTGATGTAAACTTGAAAAGCATAATGACAAGGAGGCAATGCCATCTCATTCATCTCGTGTGGAGCCCACGCGCTGACCATAAGACGTCTTGATGATGGATTAGATTCAATCTCTTCCACAAGATTATAGAGCTGATCTACGTTGTTAAAACCTCTCCATTGTTTTCCATATACAGGGCCTAATGTCCCATCAGTTCTACCAGAACGTTCATAGTCTGGTCTCCAGTATTTAACACCATTGTCTTCCAGATATTTTAGGTCAGTTCTACCATGTAATATCCAAAGAAGTTCCGTTCTTGCGGCGTTAAATGATACTCTCTTCCCTGTTAATATCGGAAAGCCTAGCGCCATATCATGTTTAATGATTGCTCCGAAAACAGATTTTGTACCTGTTCCCGTTCTGTCTGTTTTATCCTTTCCATTCTCGAGGATATCAGCCATAAGCGCTTTATATTCATTTTCGATGTTTGTCATAATAGTATTTTGAATATTCAAATATTTTTCGCCATATTTCATCTTTACCATAAGATTCAGGACTGGTATGTGTACTTCCGTTATTGGTTATATCTACATACCATTCATTACTACTCTTTGCTTTTGCTCCAATCGCTATATTATTTTTAACACACCATCTATATGGGATCCAGGCCTCCTCGCTGTAAGGAGGCACTCCCATATCGATAGCTTTCTTTTTGGGTCTACCCATTAAAAAATGTGCTTAATCCAAGCGTATCGTTTACGTGTCTCTAAGTAATCCTCTTTTTTCTCATTTAATTTCGCTTCCCTCTCAAAAGAAATTCTTCTGTATCCAGCACTGGAGGATAAGCATAGGATTGACTTTATAAGCCATTCGACAGTGTATAGCACGTAGAAAGGCAGTACTAACAACTCTTTCTGCTGCTCTATATGAATAGATTCGTGGTTGATTAACTTAGGCGCTTTTTTGTATTTATAGTAATGTACATCTCTGTACTTTTCTCTTAACACAATAAAAGGGAATAAAGTAATACCTCCAATCTTCATAAGTATACTTAGTCTGTCTAAGAACTTGTCGTTATACTTTACTATTGGTATTTTCATAATTCTACAGAGTCTTTAAAGTTTGCTAAATCCGCATCTGTAACATTCTTGCGGTTGATTTCTGATGTTCTCTCGTTTCTTTCATCGGATAACAAATAATTTCCGAAATCTACTAATTGTTTTTCTTCCATTTTCTTTATTTTAAAATTACTCCCAAGGCATTTTGTCTTGAGCAATATTCAGTGGTTCATGAGGGATAAAACATCCTGAACTAGGTTCCCACGTGAAGTGAGCTTCTTCTCCATTTTGCCCGAGGTTTTGAAACTTAACCTTTAGTACTTTGCACTTAACAGTTTTATTTTCATAATCTCTATGAACTAATAACCCGTGATAACTAGCATCGTACCATTCGCCCCCACCTTTAATGTTATACATTGTGGGTTCCTCAATCTTACCATCTTTATCCTTATACATTTTGGTTGGATGTGCTACGATAAACACTAATACGTCATACTTCTTAGCAAAGATTTCTATCTTCTGTAAGTACTCCATAGTGTACCTATTGACGTCTTCTGTTTTGCAATCAACATCTCTAACCTTATTAAAAGGATCAATCACTAAGCATTTAATACCTTTTCTTTTTACAAGCTCGGCAGCCTTACGTAATACAGATTCAAGGGTGTAACGTTCCATATCAATATGAAAATAATTCGTATTGCAGTGATCCGCTATTTGATTCCATTTGTCTCCCCCGATATCTTCCCGAGAGGGCATCCCTTGCCACGTTTTACGCATCAGCTTGTGAGCATGTAAATATGTTGGTACATTTTCTGGAGATGCAAAGGCTGTTTTCCACCCGTAATTAGCGTTGTATCCAACGACCATTTGATCTACAAAATCTGATTTCCCAGAAGAAGGTATTCCAGTAACAGTAATAAATTGTCCAGTATAAGTAGAGAATATATCATCAAAGTTTTTTAGCCCTACTTGAAATCCTGGTTTAAATCCATTTCTAACAAAGTCTGTAATGTCATCTTCGATATCTCTAAATGTCGTTACATTCTCTAATGGAACTGGTTTTGCTTTCACAATACGCTCCGTTAGCTTCTCTGTTCCGTATTGCATTAGATACTCATTAGCATCTTTACAATCTTCGAATGAAGCTATGTAGCATACTTCGGACCCTAATCTACGCACAAGTTCTGCTTGTAACGCTTGACCAGCGTCGTCTCCATCAACTGCTATTATTATTTTTTCTTTATCTTCAAAATAATCGATGCAGCTGTCCAAATATTCTAAGTTATTTGTATTAAGGGTTGCTCCATTTGGAACTGAGATAGCGTTTGTTATACCTGCTTCGTGCAGTGCTAATACATCCATTTCACCCTCAACAATAACACAGTACTCATAACCTACTATGCTATCAATATTATAGAATACTTTTTCTGCTCCTTTGTATAATTTAAAGTTCTTTCTACCATCTCGGTATTTTATATTAGTTAATTCACCACCAATATAATAGTTGAACTTTATAACATTCTCGGTTTTACCGGTCTGAGGCATATATTCTGGCCCCTCTTCGATCTGAAGATCGTATAAGGTTTGTGAAGATATACCACGAGTTTTAAACCACTCAACAACTTTATCACTAACAAATTCAGGTTCCTCTAGGTTTACAACCACTGCTGGTTTTACATAAACTTTTTCAGCTTTACCTTTACGTTTGAAGGTGTGTATTTGAAATGATTTATCACAATTGTGACAAGTACCGAGACCACGATCCCAATCATAAGAAGCGCATTTAGCTTTCTGATTTTTGGGTTTTCTATCAGAAGAGCACAGGGGACAAACCCCCTGCTTCTTACCTTCTTCTAGACCATACTGATTGAACTTGTCTATCAGGAAGCCATTGATCTCTATATCTTGCATTTAATTTAATTAGATATGGTTTATATTATTTTTCTTTCTCTCTACAACTGGCGCATATATTTGAGGTATCATATATACCTGCACTTATACATACTTGATTGCACTTCTCGCAAATATACTGTGTATATAATGTACTCATTTAGTTGTCTTATTATTCGTCGTATTCCTCGTCTCTACAATCCGAGCATATATCACAAAATTCAAATTCCTCTATACTCATAGCAGCATGACAAGATTGACACGCTGTTTCTCCGTTGTTCCTATGCATTAGAATGGTAAATCGTCAGCCTCAGTTGGAGCAAGAGGAGCCGGCTGTTGTGGTCGGTCATCTCTCGGTGCTGTTTCTACATTCGTTCCGTTAGTCCATACTACACTAACATTACCAAGATAAGTTTTCGCTGTTTTAGCGGCTCTCTCTTCTTTCGTTTGATCAACAATGATTGGACCTTGATTTCCAAATTGATCTACTTCATCATTCAATGTTATCGTTACCGGTAAATACTTTCCCTTCTTTCCGATAATGATTTTGTCCTTTGGTATCGCGTTTAAATTGATACTTCCTTTGATTATACTTGCCATAATTTTAAATTTACTATAATGTTTTGTTAATATTCTCTTGTCTCATTTTAAACATCCTCTCCTCCCAGGTAATAGTCAGGGGATAACAGATGTTCTTTATAATTCACTAATAGTTCTTGTCCGATTGTAATATCCTCTAAAGATACCATTACAAAATCTTCATTAAGTAATAGTTCAAAGCTGCAATTCGGGGTAGGAGAGTGATTAGTATATCTCCCCAGCACGGTTTTATAATCTCTATTAATTGAAGCGAGACCAATTACTGAATCTTTCTTTATATCCTCAGTAGCAATAATTCCAACTCCGTGTATTTTAGACGGTCCCATCTCAATACTTTTAATATCGAATTCCAATACAGGTCCAGCCCTAGTCATATTCTCTAATTGCTGTTCGCTCATTTTGAGGTCATTCAACAACTCTTCTATTTCGGTCATAACGTCTTTGTTAAAAAATAATTCTTTGGGTCAAAGCCTGGGTTGTCATAGAACAATTTATATTGCTCTGCCGCTCTTTGCACTTTGTCTTTTCCTCCCTCATAAAAATCAGGAGAACAATCAAACAACCCTATCTGTTTAGTTGTTTTATCTATTACTATAAAAAGCATTTCATATCCGAATAATTTACTATAGATATATGCCTGACTATCATAGTTATACCTGAAAGCTGAACTCCTGAATCTATTTATATCTCCCGATGTTTTAAGATCAATAACTAGTTTCTCATCGTGATTTATTATATCAGCTTTACCTTTCCATTTTAAGCCCTCCAAATCAACTAAGGCAGGCTTTTCGTATTCTATATTAGGTCCACGTATTAAGCTATGACAGACGTCGTTATTTAAGACCGTCTCAGTCATTAAGTCAATCTGATCAACCTCATGTTGCAGCAAACACATTTCTCCTCCGGAAATCTCTTTATACATTTTAGTATTTCTAGTAGAAGATTCAACCACTCTAAAGTTTATTAACTTATCAGGCTCTAGTATCGCAGTGTGGAAATATCCACCAATCAATAATGCGGGTGACTTTTTAAAGTCTTTACCAAGAGCTAAAGGATTTGATAATAAAGTACCGATATCCGAGTTACTACGAAATTGTTTTCCAAAATCTCCGTAGTAATGTTCATCGTCTTGTAGTTTGTCAATAATCTCTTTCTCTGTCATCTAAAGGGTTTTTAGTTGTTTTTCAATAGCAGGGGTTACTGCATATTTCTTTTTAATAGCATCTATTGTTCCCCCACTTTTTAAATAATCCTTGGCTTTGTTGACATCAGCGTCAGTCATTTTCTTACCATGGCCATTTGTGGCATCGCTATCTTGAGTGTCATCAATCAAGAATAGATTTCCTAAAGCATACTTCTTACCATAAGATGAAGCACTACCAAACTTCTGAGGCATCTGCATTCCTTTCTGATTAAGATCTATGCCTACTATAGCCGTAGCTTGTATAGCATTTTCTCCATCAGATAGTGTTGCTATTGATCGAATAATAGGAAAATCACTATTTTCAATCAGTTCCTCTTGGATTGTTACATTTACTCCTAACTCTAACAGAAAGGGTTTTGTTGCTTCTAGAATGTCTTCGGCGGATCTGAAGTAATACTTACCGAATGAGTTAAATCTACTTTTCTTCGATTTAAACTTTGTTTGAATTGTGGCTAGTTTTTCATCTAGCGTCATTGGTTTTTGTTGGTCTTCTTTCATATTATATAATTACATATTAGTACTCATTTTTACACGTAAAGGGCGGGCTCCCAAGCCGTTAGCCGCAATAATCTTTAATATTTAGTTCTTAATCCGTTCGTTTCATATACAATGCGTTATGTGTAATGCTACTTATCGTCTAATTTATTAAGGTCGTCTTTTAATCGTCGCAAAAAAGATTCTTCCCCATCATCGCCAGATAAAAGCCAATCAATTCTTTGAGCATACACTTGTGCTTTTTTAATTAGTTCAGCACCTTTCTTAAATTCTTCTATAACTTCTTTAGGGTAATCGTATTCATACTTATACCATGATAGTTCTTCTTTGTCACTTAAATCAAGCCAAGGATTGTCGGCTTTTATCTGCTCAACGCTTTTCTCAACTCCGTTTTTAGATATTACTTTTTCAATATCTTCATACATATCAGTGAATCTGTATTGTATGTAATCAAAATGTCCGCCGCTCATCTTTTTTTGGTTTTATTTGTTAATATTCGTTTTTAATTCAATTTACTTTCCTTACACTTTTAAGTTATGGCTAATTGCTTATAAACACCTTTAATGTTTTACCATCATCTTGCAAACTAATTTCTGTTTTGTTAGTTGGTTTCCAATTTACATAGCTTCTTTCTTTTTGGTCAATTACTTCAACTCGATTTACTTTTTCTAAGTAAGTTATAGGAGGCAACATAGCTATAACGTCAGCTATAGTTAATGCTTTCTTTATCTTTTCAATATAGGTAGTTAAGTCACAATCCTCATTATTAACACCTTTTTCGTAAACCTCAAATAATAGGTTTTCTAATTGTTTATCCTTTTTACTTTTCTTCATTCTATTAAATTTAGTTGTTATTCTACGCTACCAATCATAGCCTATCCGTTGTGGGTAATAAAAATGCTCGTCTTTCCGAGCCGTCACCTTGCAAAGTGCTACCACCAATGGAAGCCTTTCGTACCTCTAAGACCTTTTGGCTGTATCGACTCAGCCACACTACAAGGGTTTCGGGAATCGAACCCGTTTCGTGGAATGGGTAGGAATCGAGCCTACATCTAAGGATTTTCAGTCCTTCGCAATAGAACCATCTCTGCCACCATTCCGCATTTTATTGTTTTTTATATTTTTTTCTTCAAAATAACCTCCTTGAATCATTTCCATATTACCACCTATTAGTTCACACATAGCATTATCATCATCAATCATTTCAATTATTTTCCAAGTTCTGTAACCATCATCGTTTAAAGAAGTTACAGTCATTACATTTTGAAACCTCTCTGAAAATTCTTTTCCTACCATCTTATTTATTTAATTCTAAAGTCATTTTATTTTTTATATCTAATCGCTCAACGTGTATGGCACATTAAAACGTGCCTTATACTTACTCGTTGTGTGTTATAATCGCAGAAACCATCTGTGTTCTTTTTCTGTAATTTTTCCATTTTTATAATCAGCCCAATGTGTGGCATAATCTTCCCTACCAAACTGACCACACAAGTCAACACCTTGTCTTTCTAAGTCATAGTAGGAGTATTTACTACTTGCAAAAACCTTTACTTTATTTGAAGTTTTGTCATTATATAAAAAATACATCATATTCAATAATTTGTGGTAGGCGCACTAACCATATACCTATCCGTTGTAGGCAATACTATAGTTCTACAATTTTACCTACACTCAATGTACTAACGAACTCTCGGTAACTCCACTTACCATTATTGCCTCTTGCTTTGCTGTCTTTTATCTCATCTATGCACTCTTGTTCTGATGAGAGTCCGTTAGTCCAAGCTTCGTTATCTTTTAACACCTCCCAATCTTTTGTAGTACTACCTACAACATTTTGTAAAGTGCATTGCTTTAGTTCTTTTCCGTAATATTTCTGCATGTCTTTTATTATTGTGTTTTAAATTAATTGCATGAAGCAACGCACCTTACAAGTTACCGTTATGCACCATTAACCTAACTTTGTTATGTCTTGAGGGCAAAATGTACTTTCC
>ERZ1046740.333-NODE-333-length-40881-cov-5.148361_pt1 | contig 40881 bp, 32 predicted proteins | sample MGYA00383093_ERZ1046740 | MGnify/ENA primary metagenome ERZ1046740 (study PRJEB29581, sample SAMEA5548363) | metagenome | biome: marine; feature: coastal; material: water | depth 25 m | study: Short-term variability in the microbial, nano- and picoplankton... | reverse complement strand
TGTCTGAAATCGATACCGGCATCCCGTTTTTCGATCACATGCTGACGCTGTTTGCCAAGCACGGTCTGTTTGACCTGAAGGTCAAAGCAACCGGCGATATCGATGTCGATTATCACCACATGGTGGAGGACACGGGCATCGTACTCGGGCAGGCGCTCAAGCAGGCGCTCGGCGAGAAACGTGGTATCCGCCGCTATGGATTTTTCCTGTTGCCGATGGATGAGTCGCTCGCACGCGTGGCGTTGGACCTGTCGAATCGTCAGGCTTTCGTCTACAAGGTGGATTACCAGTTTCCGATGGTGCGTGATTTTAGCATCGTTTTGGTGAAGGAGTTCTTTCAGGCATTCGCCAACGACGCGGCCTGCAACCTCCACATCAATCTTGAATATGGCGAAGAGCCGCACCACATAGCAGAAGCGATTTTCAAGGGCTTCGCACGTGCGCTGGATATGGCGACCACGGTCGATCCTCGCATGGGGGACGCGCTGCCGTCCACCAAGGGTACGCTCTCAAAATAGTCCTGCCGCAGTTGCTTATTTTAAGGACGATCCGGTAACGGGTCGTCCTTTTGTATGCTTGCGAGGGGGTGTCTGGTGTTTGATGTATAAGCTGTTATTTTGTATGGTATTAGGGCGTCGAATCGTGCGGGCTTTGATATCGAAATCGCTCATCAAATAGATGAAGAGATTTTCCTAATCGAAAACCTTGGATGCTTGCATCTTGCCGTGAGATCGCCACTTTCTTGGGTTTCTTATGAGCGCAGATTCTACTAACAATAAGCCACGCCTTGCCGTCATTGACTACGGAATGGGGAACCTGCGCAGTGTGGTGCGGGCTTGGGAGCACGTTGGTGCGAATGCTTATTTGGTCACGCAGCCGGAGCAATTGGAAGGTGCGGATGCCGTGATTTTTCCAGGGCAGGGTGCGATTGTCGATGCGATGCGCCTGCTCAAGGAGACCGGGTTCGACGACGCGATTCGCGACTGGATCGCTGCCGACAAACCGTTTTTTGGAATTTGCCTCGGGCTACAGGCATTGTTCGAACACTCCGAGGAGGGCGATACGCCGGCGTTGGGGATTTTCAAAGGGCAGGTCCGCCGCTTCCGGATTGATCCGTCGCTGAAGGTGCCACACATGGGCTGGAATGCCGTGACTTTTGACCGCGAGGACCCGCTGACGGAGGGGCTCAAGAGCGGCGAAGATCAGTTTTATTTCGTGCATAGCTACTACATTGACCCCGAAGATGAGAACCTGACGCTGTTTGAGACCGATTACGGCGGACGGTTTGTTTCCGGCATCCGATCCGGGAATTGCTATGCCACACAATTTCACCCGGAAAAAAGTCAGGCAAAAGGATTGCAACTCTATCGCAATTTCCTGAAATCGCTTTAGCGCAAAACCTGAAGAGATCTTTATTTAGCAGCAATTCGCTCACTCTACTACCCACCCGCATACTACCTATAAAATGGAAAACACCGGAACTATCCGACTCGGCGATGAGAATTTCGAGTTCCCAATGATCGAGGGAACCGAAGGAGAGAAAGCTCTCGATACCAGGACGCTACGCGCGAAGAGCGGGTGCATCACTTTCGACGAAGGCTACGGGAACACCGGTTCCTGTCTGAGCGACATCACCTTTATTGACGGAGAGAAGGGGATCCTTCGTCACCGTGGTTATCCGATTGAGCAACTTGCGGAGCGTTCGGGTTTTCTGGAAACTTCATATCTCGTTATTTACGGTGAGTTGCCGACTCCTGACCAGCTCGCTGCATTCCGACGCGAAGTGACCAATCACGCATCTGTTCACACTGGTATGCATAATCATTATGATGGTTTCCCCAGCAGTGCGCACCCGATGGCGATCTTATCTTCGATGCTGAATTCCCTGGGTGCTTACTATCCGGAGATGACTTCGAATGATCGTGAGCAGGATCTCGCTCATTTCGATGAAGCCGCTGCGTTGCTCATTTCCAAGGTGCGCACGATTGCGGCCATGACCTTCCGCATGAAGAAGGGACTTCCATTTGTCTTTCCTGATCACAGCCGTCAGTATGCAGATAATTTCATGCACATGATGTTCTCTGAGCCTTATAATAAGTATGCGGACACTTCAGGCGCATCGAAGGCGCTCGATCTGTTCCTTCTCTTGCATTCTGACCACGAGCAAAACTGTTCCACTTCCACGGTCCGTATGGTCGCTTCCGGCGGTGCGAATCTGTTTGCTTCGGTCTCTGCAGGTGTGTGTGCGCTGTGGGGCCCTTCACATGGTGGTGCGAACATGGCGGTTATCAAAATGCTCGAAGAGATTCATGCATCCGGCGATGACGGTTCGAAATTCATCAAAAACGCGAAAGAGGGTAAAGCGAAGCTCATGGGCTTTGGTCACCGCGTTTATAAGAACTATGATCCGCGGGCGAAGATTCTGGGGCAGAGCTCGGAGCGTGTGCTCCAAGGTCTTGGCATCGAAGATCCGCTGCTCGATATCGCCAAGCATCTCGAACAGGCTGCTCTGGAGGATGATTATTTCGTCAAGCGTAAGCTCTATCCGAACGTTGATTTCTACAGTGGTATTCTTCTCAAAGCGATCGGTATTCCGGTTGAAATGTTTACTGTGATGTTCGCGATTGGCCGTATGCCGGGCTGGATTGCAAATTGGAAGGAGATTGCGGAAAATCCAAAGAGCCGCATCCACCGTCCGCGTCAGATTTACACAGGTTCCACGATTCGGGACTATGTGAAGATGGACGAGCGCTAGTTCGTTGCTTTTAGAACTGTTTTTGTGCGGCAGGGCTTTTCGGAGCTCTGCCGTTTTTTTGTCTGGTCGCCTCGTTGCTCAACTCAGGGTTAACTGTCCTTCGATGCTTCCTCCGGCGGTGCGCCGTGTAGCACTTCCTCCAGCTTGAGGCCGGTCATTTTATGGATGCCACCGAGTAGCAGCCCCAGCGTCACCATCATGATGGCCATGCTGGGTATGACGATGACGGGCCAACTCCAGGCCATCATTTTGCTGACTTCAGCGTTAAAGGCATCCGTGCCGCTGGGGCTGACGACGATCCAGCGGGCCAGCGCATAGTTGAGGACGCCGCTCAAGAGAAAGGACAGAGCGAGGAGCCAGGTGCATTTGACCAGTAGCTTTTCAAACGCGGGTTCGCAGTCGTGTGCCTGCAAGGCGGCATGGACTTTGTCGACATCGAGGATCTCCGGGTTGTAGAGCAGGGTGCGAATCAGGGGCCAAGGCGTTTTGAGCGATACAATCACCGCGATGCCCAGCAGTAGCGGGATGGCAGCCTCTTTGACTGCGAACCACTCGGTCGGAATTTCGAGAATGCCGATGCCGCCGGTGAGGAGCACGCTGATGAGTCCGAGGATCGAAAACAGGTTATACTTCGCGCGTTTGAAGTAGTCGTAGATGAAATAGGTGACCGGGAAGAGTAGCGCGATGATCAGGATGCCGATCGCGACGTTGTCAAAATAGGGCTCCAGCAGTCCGCCGAAGAGCTTCTTGCCCTTGTTGAGGATCAGGATCGGCAGGAGAATATTAAAGCCGAGGTTGAGGAAGGTGTTTTCCTTCTTCACGGGAGGCTTTTCAGTGCTGGAGGAATTCTGCGAATTCGGTGCGGTGCTGGGTTGCTGTTCGGGCATGTGTTCGCCTAGGCTCCTACGAGTTATGTCGAACGCAAGCTCTATTCGTTGTCTTATCACTGCGGGCCCAACCCGTGAATTTATCGATCCAGTGCGCTTTTTGAGCAATCCATCGACTGGGAAAATGGGCTTTGCCCTCGCTGAAGCGGCTGTCGCAGCCGGATGGACGGTCGACCTGGTGGCCGGCCCCGTCGCGCTGGAGGAACCGGATGACGTGATTTTGTATCCCGTGGTGACGGCGGAAGAGATGTTTCACCATGTCGACGCTTTGTTTGATGCCTGTGATGTGTTGATCATGACCGCGGCGGTCAGCGACTTTCGTCCGGTGGAGCAGCATGCGCGAAAGGAGAAAAAGGGCGATGCTTCGATGACGATCGAGTTCGAGCGCACGGTGGATATTTTAAAAACCATGACCGAGCGTAAGGTGCATCAGACGGTGGTTGGTTTTGCTGCGGAGACCAACAATGTCGATGCCTATGCCCGACGAAAGCTGGAGGAGAAACGTTGCGATTGGATCGTGGCGAACAAGGTCGGCCAGTCCGGCGCGGGCTTTGCCTCGGATACCAATGAAGTGACCTTGATTGCTGCCGATGGCAGTTCACTCAAAATCGGTCCCACCAGCAAAGCAGCCATCGCTAAGGAGATCATTCAATTGGTGACGCCGACAGCTTAGATGTTTGAGCAGTCTTCGTGGTTTCAAAAACGCCATTTCTCATTAAGTTCATCACCTTTACAGCATGAAAAATTCTGGACTCGATAAAATACTCGGACGCATCGACGATCTCGATTCGGTGAATCTTGGTATTCTGGTGCAGCGCTTGGCGCGGGACCGTAAGTTGCAGGAGACGGTCTTTCATACCATCCAAGACGGCATTCTGGTGATCGATTCCGAGGGGATCGTTCAATATGCCAACGATGCCGCTTTCGGTTTGATCGGTTTGAAGGAGGACGATGTTGGAGCAGCCCGGCTGTGGAAAATGGTGCCGGATCTCGCGCGCTCCATTGATTTGGATAAGGTGGATGACCAGACCCAGTCGGCACCGGTGTTTTCCCGTGAGGTCGAGTTGACCTATCCGGAGCACCGCTTCATCCGCCTGTACATGGTGCCGATTGATGCGCAGGTCGGGCATGATGACAGCGGCGGCACGGTCGTGGTACTGTCGGATGTCACTGAAGACAAAGTTTCGATGGAAGAGCGCATTGAGAGCGAGCGGATCGATTCGATCATGCGTCTCTCTGCCGGAGTCGCACACGAGCTGGGCAATCCACTGAATTCACTGACGATTCACCTACAGTTGATCGAGCGGAAGCTGAAAAAGATGCAGCTCGGGGAGGAAACGAAAAATTTATCCGAATCGCTTGAGGTCTGCCAAGGGGAGGTGAAACGTCTCGATGGGATTATTACGCACTTTCTCGAAGCGGTGAGCCCGCAGCAACCGGAGTTAAACGAACTGGATTTGATCGAGTTGGTGGACGAAGTACTCCGTGTGCAAGAAGCAGAACTGTGTGATCGGAAGCTGGATGTGAACGTCGACGTGAACCAGCCGATTCCGTCGATTTTGGGGGACCGTGGGCAGATCAAACAGGTCTTCTTTAATCTCATTAAGAATGCGATGGAGGCCATGCAACCGGGCGGGGTGCTTCGCATACTGACTCGGAGTGACGATGAATTTGTTTACATGCAGTTTATCGATACCGGCTCCGGCATATCAGAGGCCGAACTCTCGCGTGTCTTACAGCCGTATTACACGACGAAGAAGGAGGGGCACGGGCTGGGGATGATGATCGTGCAGCGCATTATGCGCGACCACGGGGGGCAACTCGGCATCGAGTCGCGTAAAGGCACAGGCACCGTGATTACCTTGCAATTCCCGCAGCAGCATCGCCACACGCGCATGCTTGGCGCGTGAATCGTTCGCTCGGTGTTCTTTTTAACTTTTCGCAACTTGGGTGATTTTGCACTTACCACATGGCGTTAATTCAGTAGTTTTGTTTTTTTCTAAGATTAAACCTCAATAAATATGATCGCTTCATTCTCAAAATTCGCTGCGCTGGGTTTCGCGACCGGTGCTTTATTCTTCACCGCATGTGGTGACAAAAGTTCTGAGCCGGTCGGCGTGACGATTCCGGATGCGCCGGATGCCGCGATTAAAACCGTGATCAGCGAGTTTGCACAGGGGAATGGCGGCATCCTGTGGCAGGCCATGCCCGCGAGTTACCGCAGAGATGTGAATATGCTCGCTCATCTTGCCGGTACGAAGATCGATGCGGAACTCTACGATCAGGGCTTCGCACTGATTGGGCGCCTCGGCGGGGTGGTTGAGAAGCAGCAGGCATTTATTTTAGGTTCGGCACTGGCTGAGCGCTCCGAAGAGGAGAAGGCGCAATTTCAACAGGTGCTGCCTGCATTGGTCGGGTTGTTGGATACGATTACCAGCAGTGACCTCGCCTCAAGTGCCGGCTTGCTTTCGTTTGACGGGCAGAAGTTTTTCGACTCCACGGTTTCGCAGATCGCGACCTATACGAGTGAGCTGTCCAAGCTATCCGGCGAGGAAATGAATCTCGCGGATTACGTGAATGTTGTGGTGTCTGTAGTTGAATCCAGTGATGCGGCTGCGACATTGAGCATTGCATTGCCGGACCAGCCTGCCGAAGAAGCGCCTTTCTCAAAGGTTGAAGGCCGCTGGGTGCCGGCCGATATGGCGAGCGAATGGGGTGCTCAGATCGCAGAGGCTAAAGCCAATTTGGAAGCAACTTCTGCCGAAGCGATGGCCGCCAAGAAGCCGCAAATCATGGGCGTCTTTACTATGGTCGACGGAGTGCTGACACAAATCGAGGCGGCTGAGACACAGGAGCAATTTGACCAAGCCGTACAGGGCGCGATGATGCCTCTGATGGGGCTGATGATGATGGGGCAGGGCATGGGTGGTGGATTGAGTGCCCCCGTGGCACCGTAGCCATCCGCGCCGGTCGTCGCTCCCAGCAGTATTCCGTCGGTGAAATAAGCTCGCGGATTCGACCGATTTCCCCAAAAGTCGCTTCCGTTTCGGAGGCGGCTTTTTTTGTTTTCAATTATTTCGACGCCAGCAGTGTGCGCCGTCGCAGTTGCAACCAGAGGTTCCACACATGGCCTTTTAGGATGGTGCGGGCGCGCTCGATCTCGGCTTTGCGGAGTTCGAGGTTCTCATTGGCGATGCTCGACAGGTCGTCGAGATTGTAGAGATACACGTTTTCGAGCTTGTCGACTTCTGGGTCGATGTCGCGCGGGAGGGCGACATCAATCAGGAAAAACGGGCGCTCGGGGCGTTGTTTTATCGCGGCCCCGAGCATGCTGCGGTCCAGAATGGCGGTGGGCGCGGCAGTGGAACTGATCACGATATCGAAGCGTTTCAGCTGTGGAGCAAAGTCGCCGAACTCAATCGCGGCTCCGCCCAGTTTGTGGGCGAGTGAGTGCGCGTTTTCAAAGGTGCGGCTGGCGACGGTGATGTCGGCCACGCCGCGGCTCTTGAGGGATTGGGCGGTCTTTTCGGCGACATCGCCACTGCCGAGGAGCAGCACGCGGCTGTCGCGCAGGTGCCCGAAGATACGGTTGGCCAGATCGACCGCGACGTTGCCGATGCTGACTTGCCCGCGGGTGATCGCGGTTTGGGTGCGTGCTGATTTTGCCGCCTGGAAGCTTTTCTCAAACAGTCGGTTGAGGACGCTGCCGGTGCACTTCGCTTTGCGGGCATCGGCATAGGCGTTCTTCATTTGGCCGAGGATGTCGGTCTCGCCGACCATTTGTGAGTCGAGCCCGGTGGAAACTTCGAACGCGTGTTGAAGCACGTCGAGGTTGGTGTGCCAGAAGGAATGCGCGTCGAGTAGTTCGCGGCTCACGCCGTTGCTCGCGCAGAGGTGTGCGCGGATGGTGTCTTCGACCGCCGGGTCGGTAGCGAGTCCGTAGATCTCAAGTCGATTGCAGGTATTGACGACGAGGCACTCGCGGATTTGATCGAGTGCGTGCAGTTCCTGTTGGAGTTTGGCTGCTTTTTCTGTAGAGAGTGCCATACGCTCACGGACCTCCAGCGGGGCCTCGTGGTGCGTGCTTCCCAGCACAAATAATGACTGCAATACTTGGCTCATTCAGTTCCGTGGAGGAGCTATCGCTCGCTGGTAGATGTCTCGACTGGTGTTGCGTCGACTTTCGTTTCGCTGGCAGACTGGATGGGCCAGAGCGATGCGAGGGCGAACAGGAAGAGCGCGATCGAGGCGAGCGCGTACCGTCGGGTGACGAGTTTTTTTTGTATCCGTAAAATCACGACGACGAGGTAACCGATCCAGACGAGGCAGGTGGCCGCAAGCTTGAACTTGGGGACGAGCTCAGGGTTATTTATCCAAAAGACCGCACCAAATATCAGAGCGGCACTGAGCACGGTGATACCGGTGATCAGTAGGCGCTTGGCCATGAGGTCGAGTTGCTGCACGGAGGGTAGGTATTGATAGACGCCTTTGAATTGCTTCTTCTTCAGGCCGTGCTGCTGAATCAGGAACATGACCGATACCAGCGCGACGATGGCGAATACGGCATAACTGAAGATGGCGAGTGCGGCGTGTAGCTCGATCCAGGGGTTGCCGCCGAAAATACCGGGCGGGTAGGGCGCATCCCATCCAGGCGCGAGAAGTGAGACTCCGGCGAGCGCGGCGGCGAGCCCCGCGGTAAAGAACCCGAGCAGCCGCAAGCGGAAGACCGGCCCGATGATGAAGTAGAGTAGGACAAAGGACCAACAGATGAACTGGGTGATTTCAAAGATGTTACCCAGTGGGCAGGCTTTGATTTCTGCGCCGCGGAGGTTGAGGCCGAGGGTTTGCAGTAGGAACCCGCCGCAGAGTAGTGTGAACATGATGGTGTGCGAATACGGCTTGCGGATGAGCAAGGTAATCAGCCCAAAAAGAAAAGCGGCACTGTAGATCGCGGCCCCGATCGCGAGGGCGTCGCGATCTGTGATGGCTATTTCGTTTAGCATGGTTGGTGGAATTGGAGTCGTGGATGGTGGGGCATGGACGGGGTGCGATCAAGCGCTTCCCACGCTCCACGCTTCTTTAGCGCACAACTTCCGCCGGTGGTGTGGCCTGCGCGCTTTCGTAGGCACCGTCCTGCCAGGCTTTTACCCGGTTGCTGAGGAACTCGATGAATTTCGGGTGCTCATTCACGCAAGGGATTTGCTCCAGCTCTTCGCCGCCGGCTTCGATGAAAATATCGCGGCCTTCTTGGGCGATTTCTTCAAGTGTCTCCAGGCAGTCTGCGGTGAAGGATGCACACATGACTTTGACGCGTTTATTGCCGTCCTTGGCGAGTTGCTCCAGTACCTTGTCGGTATACGGGTGCAGCCAGGGTTCGCGGCCGAGGCGCGATTGGAAAGTGATCATGTATTTCTCCTTCGGGATGCCCATCGCGGCCACGAATTTTTCAACCGTCATCGCGCACTGGTGGCGATAGCAGGTGGCGTGTGCCGGGTGGCAGGTGTTGCAGCAGTCATGCGTGGTCATGCAGTGTGCGTGCGACGGGTCGCCTTTGACCAGATGACGCTGTGGAATGCCGTGGAAGGAGAATACCAGCTTGTCGAAGTTGCCGTCTTCCAGTGCAGGACGGGAGCGCTCGACGAGTGCGGCGATATAGTCGGGGTCTTGGTAGAAGGGTGGCAAGAGCGTGGTTTTGAGGTCGGGCTTCAGCTTGCGCACGGAATCCATCAGATGCACGACCGCCGTTTCGTAGCTGGACATCGCGTAGTGCGGATACATCGGCACGATGAGGACGTCGTCCACACCTTGATCGAGCAGCTCTTTGAGTGCGTTTTCGGTCGACGGCGTGCCGTAACGCATGCCCAGCGCGACCGGCACGTCGACTTGTTCGGCCAGTGCTGCCTGTTGCTCTTCCGAGATGAGGATCAGTGGCGAGCCTTCATCACGCCAGATTTTGGCGTAGGCCTCGGCGGATTGTTTGGGGCGCTTGGGCAGGATCAGGCAATTCACTAAGAACCAACGAATGGGAAAGGGCGCGTCGAGGACGCGTCCGTCCATCAGGAACTCACGCAGATAGGTGCGCACGTCGCTGACTTGAGTGGAATCGGGCGAGCCGAGATTGAGCAGAATGACGCCTTGTTTGGACATGTGGATAGAGAAGCTGTTTGCGGGTGTGGTTGTCAAACCGAAGCATCGCGTTACGTGCAGTTCGGTCAGTGGGTGGTTTTGCTTGTATGTTCGAGTGTCAGCGAAATCCGTGGGAGTGCATCTGTCAATTGTCGGCTGGTTTCGCGGTATTTCTTCGGTGAAATGCCTGCTTGTTTTTTGAACCAAGCGGAAAAGTGATGTGGCTCGGGGTAGCCACTGCGATTGCCGACTTCCATGATCGGCAGCTTGGTGGTTTTCAGCAGTTTTTTGGCGAGGTCGAGCCGTGCTTTGGAGAGTTGTTGATAGGGACTGGTGTGGAGTTGTTCGCTCATGGCCAGCTCGAGGACGCGGCGCGAGACGCCGACGCTGCGGGCGATCTGTTCCATTTCCAGCTCGGGGTTGGCCAGATGCTCGTGGAGCAGGTTGGCTGCTTGTTGGGCGATACGCGCGCGGCCTGAGGCGAGGGAGGATTCTCTCGGCACGAGTTGGGCCGGGGTCTTGAGTTTCAACGCGGATGTCAAGTGCCCGTGGTCGAGCAGCTCATGCAGCGCCTTGGCTGCTTTGTAGCCTGTTTCGCGGATCGGTTGTTTGAAGCTACTGATGCCGGTCCCCGCAAAAATGGATTCGGACGGGTCGTTATCGACGCCCACCACCAGGATGTCCTGGCCGCAGTGCAGGCCTTGTCGTTGTGCTTCCAATATAAATTCGCGGGCAGTGCGATCGTTGGAGCAGAAAACGCCGAGGAGGCCGCCATCGGGGGGCAGTTGCTCGATCTGATCGGCTAAGAGCAGCCCGGGGCGCAGCTTGATGTAGTCGGCTGATTTCAGACCCGCCTTGAATCCGGCTTCGCGCAGGCGGGTATAGTAAACGCCGTCTGCCCCAAAGAAAGCAAAACGCTGCGCCCCTTGCGCGATGAGATGCGCAGCCGCAGCCTCGCCGGTCGCAGTGTCGTCGGGCCCGACATTGGGGATGCTCTCGATCTTGGAGAAATTGAACATATTGATCGCGGCGACGCCCTTCTCGATGAGACCGCTCAGCCAGCCGTCGCTCACGAAGGTGCCGATCGCCCCCGTCAGTTGACCCGAGGCGGCTAGCTCCATAAGCTTTGATTCGAATCCGAAATTCAAGGGAACGAGTTGCCAGTCCAACCGGGCGTCCGTTACATAATCGGACACCCCGCTGAAGATCTCGGCAGCATGCCGGAAATTCAGATCAAAAGCGATCGCGACCATTTTTTCGGAAGATTTCATTTCAATATTCGCAAATATATAAACATAAATACGTAAATACGAAAAGACTTCTTTTCAAAAATGGTTATACTATTAGCTACTATGAAAAAAGCACTGATTACAGGTATCACCGGGCAAGATGGATCTTATCTTGCAGAACTCCTTCTATCCAAGGGCTACGAGGTACACGGTATCATCCGTCGTTCGTCGTCTTTTAATACGGATCGCATCGATCATCTCTACACCGATCCGCACATCCACGGCACGAAGCTCTTTTTGCACTACGGCGATCTCGCCGATGGTGTGATGATCATGAAGCTGCTGTATAACCTGAAGCCGGACGAGGTCTATCATCTGGGAGCACAGAGCCATGTGCGCGTGTCGTTCGATGTTCCGGAATACACCGGCGACATCACCGGCCTCGGCACCCTTCGCCTGCTCGAAGCGATCCGCGAACTCGACATGGGCGACAAGTGCCGCTTCTACCAAGCATCCTCTTCCGAGATGTTTGGCATGGTTCAGGAAGTGCCGCAGACCGAGAAGACGCCATTCTACCCGCGCTCGCCTTATGGTTGCGCCAAGGTCTACGCATACTGGCTCACCGTGAACTACCGCGAGTCTTACAACATGCACGCGACCAACGGTATCCTCTTCAATCATGAGTCGCCCCGCCGCGGTGAGACCTTTGTGACGCGTAAGATCACCCGTGCGGCCACTCGTATTAAGCTCGGTCTTCAGGACAAGCTCTACCTCGGCAACCTCGACGCCAAGCGCGACTGGGGCTACGCCAAGGAATACGTCGAGGCGATGTGGCTGATGCTCCAGCAGGACAAGGGCGACGATTATGTGATGGCCACCAACGATACGAATTCGGTTAAGGACTTTGTCATCGAAACGTTCAACCTGCTCGATCTCGATTGGGAGAAGTATGTCGACTACGACAAGCGCTATGAGCGTCCGACCGAAGTCGACCTTCTCATCGGCGATCCCGCCAAGGCTAAGAAGCAGCTCGGATGGGAGCCGAAGGTTCGTTTCAAGGATCTCGTCAAAATCATGGTCGATGCCGACCTCGTCCTCGCCAAGCAAGAGCTCGCCTATAAGCAAGCAACGAATGGTTAATGTTTGTTGATAGAATAGAAGTAGGGCTCGAGCTTGCTCGATGCCGCGAACTCAGCTAGATACTTTTGGCTGGCCAAGCGGCGGCGCTTCGCAAGCGAAGGCCCTACAATTATACAAATGGATAAAACATCAAAAATCTACGTTGCCGGCCATCGCGGGATGGTGGGCTCCGCAGTCGTGCGAGCGCTGCGTGCCAAGGGCTACGAGACGATTGTGGTCCGCACGCGCGGCGAGCTTGATCTAACCAATCAGGCCGCCGTGCGCGAGTTCTACGCAGCCGAGAAGCCGGACGTCGCCATCATCGCCGCCGCCCGCGTGGGAGGGATTCATGCCAACAATACCTACCCGGCCGAGTTCATGATGGAGAATCTCGCCATCGCCCAGAATACTATTGGGGGTGCCTTTGAAGCCGGCGTGCAGCGCCTTCTCTTTTTGGGCAGCACCTGTATCTATCCGAAGTTTGCCGAGCAGCCGATCAAGGAAGAGTCCTTGCTCACCGGCCCGCTCGAAGCGACCAACGAGGCCTACGCCATCGCCAAGATCGCCGGGCTGAAGATGTGTGAGTTTTATCGTCGCCAATACGGGGTATGCTATCACTCCGCGATGCCGACCAATCTGTATGGGCCGGGCGATAATTATCATCCACAGAATTCCCACGTGCTCCCTGCGCTGATCCGCCGCTTTCACGAGGCGAAGCAAAACAACACGCCCGAAGTCGCCATCTGGGGGACCGGTACGCCGCTGCGTGAATTCCTGCATGCCGATGATGCCGCCGCCGGCATACTGCATTTACTCGAACTGGAGAACCCGCCCGAGTGGGTGAACCTCGGCTGTGGCACCGACATTTCCATCGGCGATCTTGCGCGCCTGGTCAAAGACGCCGTTGGTTACGAGGGCGAGCTCACCTTCGACGCCAGCAAGCCGGACGGCACGCCGCGCAAGCTCACCGACATTTCCAAGATCAAAGCAACCGGCTGGGCGCCGCAGATCCCGATCGAGCAAGGCGTCCCTATAGCGTATCAATCTTTCCTCGACGAGCAGGCCGCCGGCACGCTGCGCGAGTAGCGCTCGCTGCGCGAGCGAGTGAACGGAGCGGCTTCGCCGCAGTGGGAAAGTATGAAAGTATGACGAAGCGCCACTTTCACTGCCCGACTATGCCGAGCTGCAGTCTCCGTATGGATCGCGTCGACTTTCGCACTTTCCACTTTCAGACTTTCCTACTTCGAATCGTCTTCGCTTGCTAAGACGCTTCGATCCCTTGCCGCCGCCGTGCTTCAATGCACTGCGCGCTGCCGGCTTCGAAGCGCCGACACACGCTCGGGCGCGATGCGTAAATCCGGCAGAGTTCGTCGTCCTTGAGATAGGGGCAGCGTGTCTGAAAGGGCAGGGGGAACAGCTGGTAGGCCTTGTCTTCGGCTTGCAGGTGTTCGGCCAGCAAGCGCGCTTCCTGCCGAATCGACGGCTCGCGCACCGCATCCGCCTCGCTGGCGAAAATCGGGAAACTCCGGCAACACGCCCCGCACTGGGTGCAATCATACTCTGTCGGATCCCGATTCATCTGCGTGAGAGGGTGACTGGTCGGTTGCTTTTGCCAAGCGCGAAGCGCCGAACCCGGTTCATTTGGCAGGGCAGGAGTGTCCTGCCTCCCCTGGGCGCTCATGTATGTCCGTTGATCGGTGCGTGTTATTCCCATTCATCCACAAAAAAGGCAGCTCACGAGAGAGCTGCCTGTTGAAAATAATAATGCCGAGCCTTAAAACGGAGGTTCTTCGTCGAGGACTTCGTCGGCTGGATCGAAAGGAGGGGGTTCACTGCTGTCGCCAGCACCACCGGCGAGGGATTCGACCTTCCAGGCGGCCAGATTGACGAAGTATTTGCCCTGCCACTCGCGGCCGCGGATGTCGAAGGTGACCTTCACTTTGTCGCCCTTGTTGAGCTTGTTGACCAGCTCGACCTTCTCTTTCACGCACTCGAACTTGATGTCCTGCGGGTATTTATCGGCTTCGTCGGTGATGACGAATTCGCGCTTATTAAAGCCGCTGCCAAAGGTCTGTTCTTCAAAAATTTCTTTTACGGTTCCGGATAGTTCGTGCATGGCACGGATCAAACCAAAGGACGCACCGGAAGCAAAACTTTTCGCTCGAATTTACAGTTTTACTTCGCTGGAGGTTTGGATGGTCGCGTCCTGTTGCAGGCGGTCCGCGTGATGCTGCTCGAAATTCATGACATCCTCGACCGTCAACCGGTCCAGTTTGGTTTTGATGAGCGTGCGTTGTTCTTTCCAATATTCATGAGCGGGGCAGTTGCGCTCATCCGAGCACTCTTCGATTCCAAGTAAGCAGCTGTCGAAGCAGTCGTGTTTCCCACTGGCTTCCACCACTTCAAGCAACGAAATTTCCTTTGCAGGCCGCGTGAGCTGGAAGCCGCCATCCGTGCCTGACTTCGCCTGAATTAAGCCGGAGTCCGCAAGTAAATGAAGCACTTTGGATAAGAATGGCAGGGGAATCCGTGTCCACGCGGCAATGTGTTTGGTCATCACCCAACTGTCTGGCTTCACGCCGAGGCAACTTAAGATCAAAATCGCATAACTCGTCGTTTGTGGTAGGCTAAGCATGATCCTAATCCTTTCTCATAAAGATTAACATGCGTCGCAATGCTGGTCGAGTCAACTGACGGCTCGTAGATGTAGGCGGATTTGTGCTCTTTCGCTCGCTTGCCTAGTTGACCTCCGTGTCGACCGCGAGCACTTTAGAAATCACATGAAAATTCAATCCTCTGTGTGGGCGATAGTAATGTCTGCCTCTCCAGTATTGGTACCGGACGACACGGAGGTCGTCCCTCCCAAGAATTTAGGAGCAAATTCAGCGCCCCCTGCATTCTTCAATGCCTTTCCCGGAAACCGACGATGAACCTGTTTTTTGGGGAGTATTTTGCCAGTATTGGATGAGTCGATGAACTTCGCGTGCTTCAACTAGCGTGCGACGGAGGCCTCTAAAATCGAGAGCACTTTTTTGCGGGCACCTTTGCGCGCGCTGGCAATCGCTTCCAGTGTATCATCGGTATCCCGTGGCAGTGGTTTCGTTTGGCCCTTGTGGATCAGGTAGATGTGATAGGCCAGTTTGAAGAACAGGTCGCGGCCATAGCTTTCCAGTAGGTCGGGGGTGCCGTCATCCGGTTTATGGATGAACTGATACGGGTCTTCCAATAGGTTGGCGACATCGAAGGCGAAGTCCTCTTTTCGGTGGTAATAGAGGCCGTCCGCACGGTTCGGATCTCGGATCGAGTCGGGGATCTTTTCCGAGTAGCTGACCGGGTAGGGGCAAATGTCCGCGCGCTTCTGATCGACATTGGTAAATTCCTTAAAGTGCGATGTCATGTGGTGCGTGGTGATACTCGCATCAAACAGTCGCGCCCCATCGATCATGTTCCAGGCATGGCCCAGCGGAATGGTGGCCAGCGTGTGTTCCCCATCCTGTATGATCAATAGCCCGTCGATGATTGTGGAATGGTGTCCCAGTATCAGCAGTACCGCATGTACGATCACTGCATGCTCGCGGCTGAACCAGCCCCAGTCGCCGTCTTCGCCCGGTGCTTCGTGCAGGATGAAATTAAGTTCTTTGAGCGCGTTGGATCGGATCATGCAGCTAAGTCGCTAAATGGAAAGATGCCCGAAGGCAATGCTTCAGCGTGTATGGCGGCGAAAGGCGACCGTGATACTTCCATTATTTTGGCTAATCCTGAGAAGGGGGGTGAATTAGTGCGACTTTTAGGGTCTCCGTGCCATCCTTATTACTGTGTCCGGGGTGCTCAATAGAATCGAGTGCGGACGACTTCTCTGTAGTTAAATCGCCGCATTATGACAGAGAATAAAGTTCAATTAGGAAATCCCGCAGTCGTCGGGCTTGCGGGCTTCGGTCTCACGACACTGTTGTTGCAGTTTCACAACCTCGGCTTGTGTGGCTTGGGCCCGGTCGTCGCGATGGGCTTTGCTTTTGGCGGTTTTGCGCAGTTGGTCGCCGGCTTTATGGAGCAGAAGATGGGTAACAACTTCGGCTTTGCTGCGTTTTGCAGCTACGGCGCGTTTTGGATCGGTCTCTGCATTATCTGGATGTTCAACCACTTTGGTATCTATACTTCCACAGGGGCGGATGTCGGCGTCTTCTTAGTCGCATGGACTTTGCTGACCCTGATCTTATGGGGGGCGTCGCTCTTTATTCACGGCGCGATGGCCACGACTTTTAGCCTGCTGGTCGTCGGCTTTCTCCTGTTGGATGTCGGTCATTTCGGGTTCCCCATCTTAAATACAGTCGCCGCCTATGTGCTCATCGTCTGCGCGCTCTGTGCCTGGTATATGATGGCCGCGATTATCATCAATGGCGTGGCTGGCAAAGCGCTTCTGAAAGTCGGTAAGCCTTGGATCAATTTGAATAAAGCACCCGTTGTTGAAGCTGAAGCGGATCTCAGCTTGGCGGCAAAGGTCGGTGCGTAGGCGCGGGTTTGACATGTGAATCGCGGAGTAAACCCTAATGCCTTGGCATCATTCTAATCATGTGTCGCTTCGAGCGCGAGGTATTGCTTCAGGTTCGTCCGCCAGCGAGCTTCCATCCGTTCAGTCGATGCAGCCTGTGGTTTCCGAGGCCGCGCCTGCTTGTCCGCGCGTTTCTTGGATTTTGGCTTTTCCATGTTTCGTCTTATATTTGAGCTTTGTCACTCACTCACTGACTCGCACTCGTCACTTTTACTCCGCCGCAGACGGTCACTCCGCGTTCGATGCGGTCTCCGCTGCTTCGATTAATTCACTGCCGGCCTGTGCGGTGGCGATCATTGCGTTGTTGAGGCGGTTGCGCAGAATGAAATAGGCGATCATTGCGGGGATGCCGATCACTAGGCCCGTTGCGGTGGTGATCAGGGCCTCGCCGATGTCGCCGGCGAGCAGTTCCGGGCGGCCCATGCCGCCGCGGCCAATGGTTTGGAACGCGCTGATCATCCCGCTCACGGTGCCGAGTAGGCCGATCATCGGCGCGACCGAGGCGATCACGTTCAGGTAAGTGACCCACTGCGAGACGCTGTTCTCTTCGGCTTCGAGGTTTTCGATGAAGAGATTTTCAGTCTTTTCTCGGCCTTTGCTTAATTTTTTGAGTGCCGGTGCCAGCGCCCGGCTGAGCAAGTTATCGCCGTTGTCAAGATGATCGTGGCCTTGTTCCTGGTTGCCGCTTTCCAGCGCATTGCTCGCCGCGTTGATCTGTTCGTCGGTGTAGAATTTTTTCGGATGCGTTTCCTTCCACGCATAGAAGATCAGAAAAAACATAATCAGCGAGCAGGTGCCGAGTGGATACATCGCCCAGCCGCCTTGTTGGATCAGCCCCCATAGGTTGAGTGTGTCCTCGACCGGCGCAGTTGTCGCTGCGGCCTCTTGCGCCATTGCCAGCGAAGGCACGAGCAGTGCGATCAACCACGTCGGGGCGATTCTTGTGCTCGCCCGCCGGATGCCAGGTTGTTTAGCCGGTATGATTGTCGGGGTGAGCCTTGCGCCCGCCCGCCAGTTGGATGTGTGTGTATTCATGGATCTGGTTTGTCTGCGGAGGACGGACACTCTTGTCTGTCGCTTGGTACGGGTGTCGATGGACAGGAGTATCCGCCTATTTTATTGGTTCAGTGTTGGAGTTTTTTGTTTTTCGAGGTGCTCGTTCAGTTTGTTAAAATGTGCTGCGAAGCTCGGGTCTTCCAGCGGCCAGTTGAGTGCACGCTCCTGCATTTCGCGGTAGAGTGTGAGTGCATATGCTTTATCGCGTAGGGCGAGTGCCGCGCTGATGGCGGTCGCGTAGCAGTGCGCCAGTTTGTCCGGTGGAGTGGGTGTGGAGAACACGATCGGTTGTAAGGCCAGTTCAAGCGCTTCGTCGTAGGCCTCGCTGCGCAGTTTGTCCGCGCCGAGCACATAGTAGCCCAACGCGGATGCACCGTAGGGATCACGCTGTGCGACCCATGCTTCAGCGAGTGGTCGCGCGGCGTCGTAGAGTTGCAGGCTGTTGTAGCTGTCGAGCACGGCGTCATCCAACGTGCGCAGGGCGGCGGGGTTGCTGATCTGCGGTTTAAGGACGCCAGTCACAGCGATCGCGCGTGCAGGCTCTGGCGAGGCGAGAATCAGCTCCAGATAGTAAATGAAGAAATGCGACTCAGATGGCGGCAGGAACGGCAGGATTTTTACCCGCTGCAGATAGAGCAGACGCATGAGTTCGAGTGCGTTGTCGGTTTCGCCCGATTCGATCCATTCCACGGCTAGGTTTTTGTAACTTTCGCCGGGGATCGTGTATTTCCGGATTTCACTGCTTTCGAATGTATAGATGGCTTCGCCCGCGCCTTTCGCGGTGGCAACTTGTATTTGATTTTCGGATACATCGATTGAGTGTCCGGGGATGGTTTGGCCGTTCACGAGATGCACTAGTATGGGTTCGTGCAGCTCCGCGTAAATCGCTGCATGTTGATCAGGCGGGATCGCAGCAGCCGCAATTGTGGGGAGCAGGATGCCGAGGCAGGTGAGTATTAGCGGTAGGGACGGCTGCCCCCAGCCGTCCGCTTTGCAGTTGGACCTATGATTCTGCAGCGGACGTGTGGGGGCACGCGTCCCTACCTTTGGTAATGTAAATATCATGGCTGCGCCTCCCTTGCTGCTTTTGCTTCATGAATGGCGAGCTCGGTTTGCGCCTGCACGATGGTTTCTAATTCAGGCAGCTTTGCCTGCGCGAGCGCGTAGGGAGCGAAGTCCAGCAGGCGCTCATCACTGAGCATTTCCCTCAGCGTGTTGCGCGCGGCGGTGCTGTCGCCGATTTGCTCGAAGAGCAGGGCACTCTGCCAGTAGGCATCGATGATGATCTCGGGGTAGGCGCGGTAGAGGGTGTAGATGCGTTGCCAGTAGGGGATGGCGCGTTGCGGATTGTCTAGCTCGGTTTCGATGCGGGCGAGCCCGGCTAGTGCGCGCGCATGTGGGCGGCCGCGCATTTCTTTGATCTGCAGGATTTCGTTCAGCACGGTGCGGGCACCGTCGTAGATGCCTTGCTGGGTGAGTATGTCTGCACTGAGCAGGCGCACATCGGCGGCGAGTGGATGCGTGGGTGTTTGTTCGAGGAAGCGCAGCAGCCAGCGACGGGCTTCTTCGAGACGTTCGGCATTGGCGGCGAGTTGTGCTTTGCCGAAGTAGGCAGTGCCGCGCTCGAACCGTTTCGGATATTCGGTCAGGATCTGTTCGCAGTAATCGTCGGCCGATTCGTAGCCGCGTTGGATTAATACGAGGCCGATGCTGGCGAGTGTCTCAGCGTCCTGTTGATCGATCGGCACGAAGCGATGAATCGAGAGCAGCGTGGCGTCGGCGCGTTCGTCGCCGAGTGCGCGGCGTTGGCGCAGGGACTTGAATAATGTGAGGCGTGCGAAGCGAGTGAGCTCGCCGTCTTCGAGGCTTTGCTCGGTGGCGTCTTGCAACCATGTTTCAAAGGCGGGCAGGGTGCTGTCGGTCTTACCGAGGCGTTTATATAGATCCGCGTAGGCCGAGAGGATTGAGCCCACGGCGCGCGCCTTGGGGTCGTTGCCGAAGCGGGTGAGGGCGCCTTCGAAGAGGGGGAAGGCTTCAGTGCCGCGCTCTTCTTGTTGGAACGACCAGCCGATCCAGTAGAGCGCTTCGCTCACGCGTGGGCGTTCGTTGGCATCGTCGCGGTCGATGTAGGCTTGCAGATGTGTGCGCAGCAGGTCGTAGCGTTCCAGTGCTTTGTAGATCTTTGAGGCTTGGAAGATCGCGTAGTCGTAGAGTTGCGCGTTATCGGCGGGGACTTGGCGAAAGGCACTGGCGGCCTGGAGCAGTTCGCCGAGTCCCATGAAGCTATCGCCGCGCAGGGCTTGGGCTTCCGGAATGCGGTGGTGGTCGGGGAATCTTTTGACCAGCGTATCGGCGGTCTTGAGCGCGGCTTTGTAGTCGCGCTGTGCATAGTAAACGTTGGCGATCCGGTAGTTGATTTCCGGATACAACGGGTGTTTTTTGGATTTCTTCTTAAGGGTGTTTAACGACTTGAGGCTGCTGGGGTAGTCGCGCTCGAAAAAGTAAGTTAGCCCGTGCCAGAGTTCGATCTGTTCAGCCAGAGTGCTCTTCGGGAAGCGCTTCAGGGCGGTCTCGAAATCGTCGCGGGAGATGCTTTGACGCTCCAACGCACTGAAGTTGTAGCCTCTGGTGAAATACCAGCGGGATGCCTGCTTGTCGTCGGGGAAATTGTCGATCAGTTCGTCGAGCACTTCGATGGCATCTAGAAATTGGCCTTCACCCTGATAGGCGCGGGCGATCAGGAAGAGCGCGCTGTTGGCGAGCTTATGTGCGGGGTGCTCTTTGAGGAATAATTGCGCGGTGTCGCGCGCACCTTGCCAGTCTTCGGCTTCGCTCAAGGATAAGATCCAGCGGTAGTGCGCTTCCGCGCGAATGTCGGCATCAAACTCCGGGGTTTGCGCCACCGTGCGAAACAGGATCGTGGCCTCGCGGAAGCGTTGCCCGAGCAAGTAAGCTTGGCCCGAGCGCAGATATAGCCCCGGCGTGTAGTCGGCCATATCCTCGAGTAGATCGAGCTGACGTGTGAGGCGCGCCACCAGCTGCTGCGAGTGGCTCTTCCAGATGCTGGAGGCAAACAGAGATTGCTGGGTCAGGGCGCTTTCAACGACTTGGAGGCGCTCGCGTTGCTTTTCGATTAGCGCCTTGCGCGGCAGTGTCAGTCGGTAGGCACGCACCGCCTCGCTGTAATGACCTTCGCTGAGCAGCAGGTCGCCGACATCCAGTGCCGCGAAGCTGAGCACGGCGATATCGGGCATCGCGGCGACATTCCAGTCGGTATCGAACAGAATCGCGCGGGCGCGGTCGGTTGCGCCCGTTTCGCCTGCGATTTGGAGGGCGCGCAGGCGCGCCTGCATGCGCAGGGTCTCGGGAGCGTCTGATTCGTAAAAGGTATCGAGCAGTGTGGTGGCCGCTTCGACATCGCCAATTCCGTAGCGCAGGTCGGCCTCCTGTAGGAGCGCGAGGGCAGCCTCGTTGGAGCCGGGGAAAGTCAGTTGAAAATGGTGAAAGGTTTGGGCCGCGGCTGCCAACGCGTGGGTTTGCGACTGTGCGATCGCCGCGTTGTAGAGGGCGAAGGCCTGTAAGCCGGGTTGTGGCTCGTATTGGCCCAGAAGTTCGCCAAAGTAGATCAGGGCGTCCGTGGGGCGATCTGCCATCAGCGCCGCATAGCCACGCACCGGGAGGACGGTTTGCTGGAATTTTCGGTTCAAAAATTCCGGTTCAGAGCCATAATCGAGCTCCATACTCTCGAATTGCCAGTAGCTAGAGGCGTAATCACCGTTGCCGAAGGCCGAAACCGCTTGTTCCAACTGCTCCTGTAGGGTGTTGGCGAGCATGGAAGTTGTGAGTGATAGCAGTATTATGAGTCTGCTTGCATGCCTTTGATAGCTGCTGTGCTGCCGCTTTAATTGCTTATCGCTCATGGTTAGACAGGTAGGTTTGTGTGGCGCAGCGGAAATCGCGAACATTAATTGCCAAAAAATCTGCTGAAACAGCATTGACAGCCGGAGTAATTGTGATGGTTTGTCGTCTTCTTTTGGGAACGGGGCGTGGCGCAGCCTGGCTAGCGCATCTGGTTTGGGACCAGAGGGTCGCAGGTTCGAATCCTGTCGCCCCGACCAAATGAAAACCCTTCTCGCTTGCGAGAAGGGTTTTTTTGTCGATGGACGACAGGATTCGAAAGGAGCCGCGTAGCGGCGATGCGGCGATAGCCGCACCTCGGGTTCGACGAGCGCAGCGAGATGGCGAAGCAATCCTGTCGCCCCGACCAAAAAGAATAAGCTGCGAACTTCCCAAAGGTTCGCAGCTTTTTTATGCCTCTATTGCAACTGCCGCTAGAGCCCTTTGCTGTCGGGGCTTGGCCGCTTTTGATTTCGGGCAGGGGTCGCTTCATTAGGGATTTGGTTCTCCGAATCTGACGCGCACGGGCGGGAATTTGCAGGTTTGCTCTGCTCAATGAAGATTGTCGCTGCGCTCGGAACTCGGTTTCGGTTGCGCGGGCAGTGAATCGCAACACTACGAAATGACTCTTTTTGCCCCTGTTGTATTGACCACACTATTTCGCGCATTGCTTTTTCTGGAGCTGCGGTGGCACGCGGCCATAGGCGGGGTCATACACTGGTATGCCCATTCCTGCAGGAGTTTGCCAACCGGGCTTCGGCCGGTGGGTGATATACGCATAATACGGTGTCGCGGTGAGTTCGGGGCCAATCAAAACGGGCGACAGTTGCGTGATGCCTTTTGTTAACGAGACCTTAAACGTCACTTCCTTCGCGCAAGCGGGGATGTCTTTTGTTAGGTCGATCTCGCCGATGCGTAGGCGTGCTTGCTTGTAGTTGAAGGCCTTTCCGTAGGTGCCATCGTTGATGCCCTTATCCGCTTCGACCGGCCAACGACGCAATGAGATTTCATACTCACCATCGCGCTCGACTTCGATCGCCCAATACGATTCTTCCGCAACCGCACCACTTTTAATATCAGGCTGATTCCAAGGTGGTAGCTTATCGATCAACCAGTCATGCGAGGACAGTGCGACAATCGGAGAATGGTCGGAGCCGATCACCATATAACTGGTTAAATCGTGCTCTTGTGAGACGTCGTTCCAAAAAGCGTCATACGCAGCACGCAAACGCTCGAATACCTCAGGATGCTTAGCGGCTACGTCGTGCGCCTGCTTCGGGTCGTTTCTGATACTAAAGAGCTCTTGACCGTTCACCAGGCGCCACTGGTCGGTCATCACTGCGCTTTTGCGCCACTTAATCGGATCCACCACGCGTTGTGATTCCACCACCAGAGTCCGGTCCGGCCATGTTGCGTCCTCACCATGAATGAGGGCACTAATATCCGATCCGTCGTATTCAATCGCTGGTGCGGACAGTCCGCAAAATTCGATCAAGGTCGGAAGGATATCGATATGCGCTGTGAGTTGTTCGACCGATTTGCCGGCTTCGATGTGACCATTCGGCCAGCGAATAATAAACGGCACACGATGTCCGCCCTCGTATTCGGAGTTCTTCTTTCCGCGCATGCCGCCATCAAAACCACGGCCATTCTTCAATCCACCGGCCGTGCCGTTATCGGTCATAAAGACGAGAATGGTATTCTCGGCCAAGCCTTCGGCTTCGAGCATGGCCATCAGTTTGGCCATATTATCATCGATGTTGGTGACCATGCCGTAGAATTCAGGCTGCGACACCCGTGGATCACCTTCATAGGGCCGGGTATATTCTTCGGGACAATAGAAGGGGCCATGCGGTGCATTCAATGCAATGTAGGCAAAGAATGGCTTATTTTTGTTGGCCTGGATAAATTGAATGCCCTGATCGAACCAGATGTCTGTGCAAAAACCTTCAAAACGCTGCAATTTGCCATTCACCATATAGGTGTCGTCAAAATAATCGTTGCCCCAATAGTCGGGCGCCTGCCCAACGCCACCTGCCTGATGATAGACGACATGCTGAAAGCCGCGATCCTCCGGGCGGTATGGATAGCAGTCGCCGAGATGCCATTTGCCAAACATGCCAGTGGCATAGCCGTTGTCGCTAAAGATATCGGCCATCGTGACCTCGCGGCGGCGTAGCATGCTGCGCCCCTGGACGGTATGCCACACTCCGACGCGATTGGAGTAGCGGCCGGTCATCAGTGCTGCGCGAGTGGGGGCACAGGTGGGGTCGACATGAAAGTTGTTTAACAAGGTCCCCTGCGAGCGCAACTTATCCAGGTTTGGCGTTTTGATCGCCGGGTTGCCCGTGAAAGCCAAATCACCATAGCCCTGATCATCGGTAATGACGATGACCACGTTGGGCTTTTCTGCGGCGTTGGAGAACGCTGCCAGCATTAGCATGGCACCAGCGATTACGAATTGAATGGGAGCAGGGATTTTCATGGAGTGTTTACTTGGGGGTGATACGCATCGTCTCATGGGGAAATTCAAGAGTTAATAGCACTGGAGGCTGACGCTGCAAGTCGAAGTCGACGAGCCACTCGATTTGGGCGATCCCATGCGTCGGGCATTTCGATTTGTGTGGAATCGTCCCAGTTCGCTCCACCGCGGCCACCCGGATGGTGAGAGACTTTGCCGACTGATACGGTGGTGTAGCCATGGCTACGAAACCACTCGGGCATGCTTGGAGTGATGTTGTTCGGCGACTGTTGCAGGTCTTTCGCGCGCTTGAATAATGCGCTGTTACCGGCCGATTCGTAGCGACCTGTGAGCAGTGTGTAGCGCGAGGCTCCACAGGTGGGTGCGTTGGTGTAGTGATGAGTAAATGCGCGCCCTTCGTTGGCCAGTCGGTCAATGTTTGGTGAATGGATGTAGTCGGCTCCGAAGCACTTGAGTTCTGGCCGTAGGTCATCGACTCAGATGAGCAGAACGTTGGGCTTTTTCGCTGCAACGGATGACAGGCTGAGTGCGCAGAGAATTAGGATTCTGAGTGTTGTCTGCATGTGAGCTGTTTTTCAAAGGCTTGGCCATACTCGACATAGCTGTTGTAGCACTGTTCCTTATCGATGGCTTCACCTTCAGTTGCATGAAAGACAGTCGCGACGTGCGGTTCGATGGCGTAAGCGCCGTCGTAGCCATCGGCCTGAAGAGCAGACAAGATTTCGGGGAGGCGGCATTGGCCTTCGCCAGGCAGTGTATAACGCTCTGGCTCGTCGCTGCCTTCGGGGGGATGCAGGCAGTCTTTGATATGGACGTGCGCGACGTGTGCTTTGACGGCTTGGTAGAATTCCAGCGGGTCTTGCCACGGGTAGGGCGCTGGCTTGGAGCGGTCGCGTTGGAAGACCGGGTTGCCCGTGTCGAACACGAGTTTCATTCCGGGAACTTCTTCGATCAGGCGGAGCGTATGCGCTGCGGAGAAACCGCCCCAGTTCATGCAGTTTTCGTGTGCGGCTTGCAGGCCGGCATCGGCGAAGCGTGCGACGATCTCCCGCAAGCGGCGGAAGCGCTCGGCTTCGTGTTGATCATCGCCCCATGGCTTTTGCGCGTAGGACATAACGCGGATCAGCTTAGTGCCGAGGCGCTGCATGCGCGGAATGGCGCGTTCAATCTCACCGAGCGTGAGCGCGAAGTCGGATTCAATCGGCTTCGACCAACTGCCGATCAGGGAGCCGAACTCGATGACTTTAATGCCGGCTTCGTCGAGTTGGTCAGCCGCACGGTTGAAATCGTCTTCGGACAGGTCGTGAATGTTTTGTCCGTCGATGCTGCGGGCGGAGAGGTGCTTCCAGCCGAGCGCTTGCGTGGCCTTAATTTGAGTTTCAAGGGCCTGTCCGGCTTCGTCTGTAAATCCTGAGAGGTGCATGGCTTAGGAACGTCGAACATCGAACGTTGAACATTCAATTTTGAATGCTCTGTTCTTTGCTCGATTCGATGTTCGATGTTGGGCGTTCAATGTTCGATGTTCTAGCGAAGCGTGACCTTTGCGCCGTTGTTTTGCGCGGACTTATAGATGGCTTGAATCAGTTCGACGCTCTTACGCGCTTCGCTGGCACCGGTGCTTGGTTCGCGGCCTTCCTGTATGGCGTTGACCACTTCTTCGAAGTTGCGCTGGTGTTGGTAAAAGTTGATCGCGCTCGGATCGTTCGCGCCGAGGCCGGCGTCAGCGCCTTGCATGAATTGATCGCGGATGGCTTCGTCCTCGTCAGTTTCGGTCATAAAGTCCCAGGTTTCGAATGCTTCGTCGGCTAGGAACACAGAGCCTTCAGTGCCGGCGAGTTGCACGCGGGCAGGATGGCCGTCCTTTGACCAGGTGCAGGTGCTGCCTTCGATGATGCCGCGCGCGCCGTTTTCAAATTCAACAATGGCGACGGCGATATCTTCGACTTCGATGTTTTCGTGGGCGAGGCAGGCGGTGTTGGCTTGCACGGATTTGACTGGGCCTGCGAGGTAGAGCAGTGCATCGATCGTATGGATGGATTGATTCATCAATGCACCGCCGCCGTCGAGCGCCCATGTGCCTCGCCAGCCGGCGGAGTCGTAATAGGCCTGGTCGCGATACCATTTGATGTAGGCCGAGGCGGATGTGAGCTTACCGAAACGTCCTGAATCGGCGGCCTTTTTGAAGGCATCCATGCCGGGGTGAAAGCGTCGGTTGAGCACGGCTGCGAGGGTCACACCTTTGGCTTTGGCGGCTGCGACCATTTGATCGATGCGCTCGGTGGTGACTTCGAGTGGCTTTTCAATGATCACGTGCTTGCCTGCTTCGATGGCGGCCATGGCTGGATCGAAGTGAGCGCCTGAGGGCGTGCCGATGGTGACGATGTCGATTTGCGGATCGGCCAGCATGGCTTCGACCGAGTCGTAGGCCGTGGTGTTGTATTGCTCGGCAAATGCCTGCGTGCGTTCAAGCACGCGATCAGCTGCACCGATGAGTGTGCCGCCTGTCATGGCTGTGATGGCTTTGGCGTGAAAGCCGCCGATCATTCCTGTTCCGATAATTCCGAAGTTCATCGTGAGTGCTGGTGTGGAAGAGGTGCGTCTGGGCACTCCAGATCGCCGAGTGTGTATTGGATGCCGCCTAGGATGAATTCTAGAAGGGCAGGTTGCTCGAAACTCCGCGCGTTGTGTGATGGTGAGCAGAAAAATACGCGGCCTTGTTTGTGGCGTTTGATCCATGAAACATAGCGCGGGATTTTGGCGATATCTTTGGCGCGCTTGTCGGGTTGGAGTTTGGCAACGTCCATTTCCAGCAGTGGGCGGAAGTTGAGTTTCGTGTAGGCTCTGTTGAAGAGATAGGGCTCATCGAAGTGGACGAATGGTTCGCCGCCGAAAGGCTTTGTGAGCGGGTGTGCGTGATCGACTATGTTGAGCGTGACTTGCTGTTGCTTCGGGTGGAAGTTGAAGCTGCCTCCTACGATTGCGCTGAATTCATCGGAGTTATTGAAGGCAGAGATTCCACCATGGAGGATGATGAGTCCACCTCCTTCTGCGATGTATGTCGTCAAGCTGGTATAGAGTTTATGTGCGAGGGCCTCTCTCTCTCTTCGAGGGGGAGGTCTTTGTATTTGGCTCCGAACTGGTCGACTTTATTGACGAGGACATCGAGGAGGGTGTTACGATCCTTTCTATCGGGGCAGCTGTTGTTGAGCACGATGGCATCATATTGGCTGATGTTTTCGGGTAGGAACTGTTCGATGTCGTCGCTCAGGACGGTGGTGTATGCGCCGCTCTTTTCGCCGAGGATTTTGACCATCGCACTGGTATGTGGGATGCACCAGTGCTTGTATCCAGTGGCGAGCGAAAATACGAGCACTTTACGGTCTGCTTTCGGCTGGACCGGAGCGTGGTCGGGAGCGGTCTGCTGGATCTTGCTTTCCCATTCGGGAGTGAGTTTGAACGAGTCTAATCCCGCGCCAAACCCAGAGGTGCTGAGTGCCAAGAGGCAGGCTAAGGTTTTTAGTGGTATCTTCATGTGATTGTAATGCAGTGGTGTTCGATGCGCTGTCTATCGTCGAAAGCTATTCTGCGGTTGATGCGTAGGTTTTCCATAATACTTCCGTTTCGGTTGCGGATACTTGTCCGTCGTAAACGAAAGCGCGGTAGCGCCTGCTGTATTTTCTGTGAGGTTCGAATCGCCAGCCTTTGTCGGCGACGGTGTTGAAATTGATGAAGACCGCGCCCTTGTGTTGTGTGTCCCAGGTGCGGAGCTTCTCAGGGTGAGCCTGATTGGTGGGGTGACTCATTAGAATGATTCCCGCATCCTCTGAAGAGTCGGTTTTTCCTTCTACTTTGACCCATCGCGCATGGCTGAAGTTGGCCGTCAGGCGTTCCTTTCCCTCACTGGTCAGAATCGTGCTATTGTCATGGTGCCATGCTGGCGTGCCGCGCAGCGAGAATCCACTGTAATGGTGAGTTGGAATAGTGATCGCGGTATTAGATTCGGTTTGCTGAGTGATCTTCAGGTCGAGGAAGTAGCCAGTTGTCGGTTGTTTGAGGATGTCGGATGCCGTGATTATGGTTGTCTCGTTGAGCAGCGTGACTGCTCCGTCTGGGGCATTGCGATCGATGTAGATGCTTTTTGTTATTAGGCCGTTCTGTATCTGAGCGTTTTCGGCTGCCTGAATCAGGCCGTCGCCTTTTTGTAGTTCCCAACAGAGGATTTTACGGTTGCCTGTCTGGATGAATTTCCACGGCCACCAGAGTCCAAAGTGATGTTTATGGTCATCAGGTTGGCAATCGGTTACGATGAACCCAGATGGGGTTTTGAGGGGGTGAATGAAGTTGCTGCCTTGGAAGGCAGCGCCGCCTTTTGGGGTCGATAACGGCGTAGCCTGATAGCTGATGAGTTCATCGTTGGAAACTTTGATCGTTACTCGATCGCTTGCCATCGAGGGGCAAGCGATCGCGAACGCCAGAATGGCGGGCAGCAAGGTTGTAAATGTTCGCGGTGATGGCATTCGGAATTCGGGGCTTAGATTGCCCAAGGGGCACGCATTGGCACGTTGAGCATTGAGCACACTTCGTCGTCGCCGACGGGTGTTTGAGTTGTTGGATCCCAATTGATCTTACGCCCCCCGAGTTTCATCGAGAGGTGATGAAGGACGCAGATGCTGTTGGATCGATGGCCGACCTCGACTGGGCAGATCGGATCCTTTCCTGATCGAACCGAAGTCAGAAAGTCGGTCATGTGGTTGCTGCTCTGGTAGAGGGACACTTCGTTGTCCTGCGGCCTGCGGCGGAGAAGTTCCTGGTCGCTGCATTTGAATCCACCGCGTGAGCAATGGGCCCATCCATTTTCGGTGATAAACTTCACGCCTGGGTTGCCGTTTCTTGAGATCATGCGGACGCCGTTTTTGTAGAGGGCTTCACCTTGATAGCCGACATGGACGTTGAAGATGCCTCGATCTGGAAAGTCCCCAGTGGCGCTAATTTCGACGGGGCCCGAATCGTGGTCGGTGCCCATGCCCCATTGGGCGATGTCATACATGTGTGAGCCCCAGCCTGTGATCATGCCTAGGCAGTAACGTTCGACTTGCAGCCATCCGGGACGGCCGAGTCCTGTTTGGGGATGCACGCCAGCCTCAGTATAGGGTGCGTCTTCGCAGGGGCCGAGCCACATGTCGTAGTTGAGATTCTGTGGGATGTCCATTGCTGTGAAGTCGGCTCTGCCTTTGTCGGTGGGCACTTCGACTTCGATGGTCTTAAGTTCGCCTAGCCAGTTGTTGCGGATGATTGTGCAGACTTGGCGGAAGTAGATGCTTGAGCGCTGTTGTGAGCCCGTTTGGAGCACCACATTGTTAGCGCGCACGGCGGCGATAAGCGCCTGACCTTCTGGGATCGAGTAGGTGAGAGGCTTTTGTAGGTAGATGTGTTTGCCGGCGTTGGCGGCCGCGATGCCGATGAGGGCATGCCAGTTCTCAGGAGTTGCGACGATCACGGCGTCGATGTCTTTACGGGCGAGCACTTCGCGGAAGTCGCCATAGGCTTTGACGTCGATCTTGGTCTCTCCTTTTTCGCGGTAGTATTTCTCAACTGTGGACTTGGCGTTGGCGGCGCGGTTGGAGTCGACATCGCAGACTGCGACGACGCGGGCATTGACTTCGGCTTTGCTACCGAGTCCCAATGCCTGTTTCATATTGTTTAGACCCATGCGGCCAGAGCCGATGAGAGCGACTTGTAAGGTTTCGTTTTTGGATGGAGCACTCAACAGTCCCGTTGGGAGGATGAGGGTGGCGCTGCCTGCGACGAACGATGATTTTAGGAAGGTTCTGCGTTTCATTATATTGTTGTCGAAGGTTTGTTACGTAAGGCGAATCCGCGTAGTCCGATGATCGTAAGAATCACTAGGCCAGCGATGCCGATCATGCCAGGGGTGCCTTTGTTACAGAGTGCCCAGATTGAGGCAAATGTGGCAACGCCAGCGGAAATGGCCATGAGCGCATTGATTAGCATACGGTTCTTAGGTAAGTTGTCGCCCAGTGCCGACTTGGAGTTCATCAGTAGTAGAAATGCGAGATAAGCAATCGGCAGTAGGGTGGTGGCGATCACGGAGGCGGGGATCGCCATAGCGGCCTTTGCGTCACCACTCCAGAGATAGGGGGAGAAGAACCCCGCAATCGCTGGCATGGATGCGCCGATGATGAAGATCTTCGCATTGCCGACTTTATTGAATGCTTCGCTGATGGCGTAGCCATTCATCATCATGTGCACGAGCAATGTGGAAATGGCCATGGCCAAGACGCCGATGCCGAAAATGGTCTGTGCATGTTTACCGAGGAAAGGCTCTAGGGACTGTGCCAGATTAACTGAGTCGCGGTTGGAGAGCATGGCGGCGAGTTGTTTCTCGGCTAAAGGGGCGGATGCGCGCGCGGCGCTTTTCGCTGTGTCGTCGAGCGTGATGAATGTCTCGTTGTGTGCGGCCAAACTGCCATCCAACACTTTGTAGTAGGCCTGTTCCATCTCCGGAAAGGGTGTGCCGTCTGCGGCGAGCACATCGGCATATTTCGCGTGGAAAGACGCCGCAGATGCAATGACCAATGCGGAGGCTCCTAAGATGAATGGCACGAACAGTCCTAATACGAGATCGAAGCGGGAGAGTTGGCGGTGTGCTTTACCCCAGCCTTTTTTCTTGAGGCTGTAGGGGAGTAGGAAAGTCATGTTAATGCCGACGGCGGTGCCGAAGGCGGCGATGATCTTACTCCGTTGCTCGGAAGTGACATATTCTGACCAGTAAGCGGCCTGTTCGCCCGTCGTTGTGATGGCGGCTGCGATTTGATCGGTCGGTCTGAAGAGCGCTGAGAAATCTGGAATGAGGCCGGCAAATAGGCTGCCCCATGAGACGGCTCCATTTTTAATGAGCGTCACGACGACCCCCATAAAGGCGAGGACGATGATCGCGACCAGAGCTTTGAGTAAATTGTCAATCAGACGGGAGGCCCGCTCATTTTTCTGAGAGAGCGCGATCAGTGAGAGTGCGATGACGAAGAGCGAACCAGTGATCACGTAGGGGCCGGGGGTGAATCCCAGATTGTCTTCGAGTGCACCACGGCCGAGTGAGAACTGTGCGGCGCAAAATACGGTGTCGGCAATCACAGTGGCGATCAGCCAGCTCCAGGCGAGCGTCGGCGATACCTTTTTTTGCATGACTCGGAACGGGCGTTCTTCGCATGAGAGCGTGACGTAGGAAATGGCTCCGAGCATGATGATGCCGCACAGCATCGCGAGTGGCTGTAGCCAGAGGAACTCGTAACCACCAATGATGCCTAGGTAGAGCGCGCCGACGAGCGAGCCACCGCCTAAGGTGACAGCCGCTTGCACCCAGCCGGGGCCTGTTAGTTTGCTGTAACCAGCCAGACGGCCGAGGAAGCCCCGGCTTTGGATGGATTGGATTTGTTCGATGTTATGGCTCACTTGGATGCTTTCCTGTGTAATCGGTGTGCTTACAGTTCGCGGATTTGGAGGTTCTTGAACCAAACTCCGTCGTTGTGATCTTGTAGGAGGATGGGGCCAGTCCAGTTGCCGAAGCCTTCGTGCTTCTTATATTTACTGTTCTGGAAGCGCTTCTTCCAATCATCACTGCCGACTTCGATCTCGACGACTTTTTCGCCGTTTAGCCAGTGTTGGATGCGGTCGCCGTCGGCGACGATCCGCGCCGCGTTCCATTCGCCGACAGGGTTGATTGGTTTGCTGTCGGGCGCGGCGACCAGCTCATACAGTGAGCCCGCTCTATGTGTCGGGTTTTCTTTGTCCCTGTGTTTGGCGTCGTCCAGAATTTGGTATTCGAGTCCGAGCGCACCTTTGGTTCGATACTTTACGCCGCTGTTGCCTGCTTCGGAGATCTTCCAGTCGAAGCGGAGCTCGAAGTTTTTGTAATGCTTGCGTGTGATAATATCGCCGGGGCGCTTGCCGCTACGATGGATGATGCCGTCTCCGATCGACCAGCCCTTGCCGACGGCTTGCCCTTTGAGATTGGTCCAAGATGAAAAATCGCCTGAGGCAAACAGCGATGTCCATTCGTTTGAGGCGCAACAAGCGGGCGTGTTCTCTACCGCGAGATCCATGATTCTGATATTGCGGAATCGGTAGATTTGGCCTTTTTCGCCGTGGTGTTGCAGCGCGATGTATCCCTTGGCATCTTTCTGGTCATGGATATCGGTGGTGGTCACGCCGTTGACTGAGATCCGGATGTGATCACCACGGCATTCGATACGGTATTTGTTCCAGTCATGGCGTTTGAAGGTTGTGCCGGCGCGTTCGAGAAATGCCGCGATGGACTGCTCTTTGGCCTCTTTGGACTTTGCATGATCGCGGTTAGGAGAGATGAACCAACGGCGGCGTCCCTCATCGTAGAGGCCACCGGACCAGTTTCTGTCGGATGGGTCCACTTCCGCCTGATAACCGAACATCCTGTTCTTTGACTTGTGACTGCGGAACAGAAATCCTGAGTTGCATTTGCCCTCTGGCATCTTCACTTCCACTTCGAAGATGAAATCAGAGTATTCTTTTTTTGTTGATAAAAACCACTTGGATTTCTCGGTGGTGAGCGGAATTTCGTCATCCACGATTTTCGCCTGTCCCCAGTCATAAGGCTTCTCCCAGTGTCCGACATTTTTGCCGTTAAAGAGCTCAGTCCATTCGGCTGCGATGGATGCGCTGGCACCAAGCAGTGCTGCCATCAGTATACTAATCCAGTATTTTGTATTCATCTGTTTAAAGGTGATCGGTTTATTTTAAAGGCGATAGAACTCTTCCCAGCCCTTGCGCGGTGCGGGGTCGAGCAGTGTATTGGCGGCTTTGTTGTTGGTGATTTGCTTTCTGTTGATGTCGAAATCCAGTTCGCCGCCGAAGCGTTGGGATAGCACGCCGAGGTTGAACACCTGTGTGAGTGGGCCGCTGACGCTGAAGGGCGAGCGCGCTGCTTCGTCGCCCTTACAAGCGAGTAGGAAGTTGGCGTAGTGATTAGAATTCTTTTGTGGGAACTTTGGCAATTGATCGCGCATGTCCTTGTATTTTTCACGCGGAACGATTTTGAGCGGACTGCCGTGGTGGCCGCCTTGAAAGGTGAGTTCCTTGCCGTAGAGCACTTTGCCGGGTTGCTTGAGTGTGGTGGGGCCGTGCGTGACTTCGCCGTTTTTTTTATTGGTCACTGGCTCGCTGTATTCGGCTTCAAGCTGTGGCTTGTTGTTCACGCCGTCATACCAGGTGACTTCGCAGGCAGGCAGATCGGGGCCGCGTTCGGGGAAGTCGAAGCGGATCGTGGAGGCGTCGGGATAGATCAAGTCGCTTTGATTGACTCCGTCGCGATGAAGGGCGGTGGCCTTGGTCGGCAAGCCGAGCTCTAGGAAGCGATGGCAGGTATCGAGGATGTGTGGTCCCCAGTCGCCGAAGCAGCCGCTGCCGTAGTCATACCAGCTGCGCCATTCTTGGGGGTGGAGTTTTTTGCTGTAAGGGTGTGGTTGTGCGACGGCGTCCATCCATTGTTCCCAGTCCACGCCAGCGGGCAGCGGTTCGCTCGGGTAGGCGGTGGTGCTGCTGCCCCAGCCATGCCAGCGGCGCGGGTTGTTCATGTTGGCGGTGATGCGGGTGATGTCTTTGATGATGCCCGCTTCGCGCCATGCTTTGAACTGAAAATAGTTGGCGCCGGAGTGTCCCTGGTTGCCCATTTGGGTGACGAGCTTAGGGTGTTTAGCCGCCATGCGGATCAGTCGCTCCGTCTGGCCGAAAGTGTGGGCGAGCGGCTTCTCGACGTAGACGTGTTTACCCAGTGACATGGCTAGCATCGTCGCGGCGAAATGTGAGTGGTCGGGAGTCGCGATCAGCACCGCGTCGATCTCGTCGGCCATTTGGTCGAACATCACGCGGAAGTCGGTGAACGCCCGTGCCTGTTGGTAGGTCTTGGGTTGTGGTTTTGGCTGCTTACCCTCGGCGACTGGTGCTACTGGCGGGCGGGGGGTAATTTGGTGGGCGTAGCGCGCGTCGAGTGTGTGGCGTCCTGCGAGGTCGATGTCGCACAAGGCGACGACATTGCACAGGCCCGACCCCAGTAATGACCTTCGGTCGCTATTGCCCTGATTGCCAATGCCGATGACCGCTAGGTTGATCTTATCGTTGGGGCCGATCCCGGTGGAGGACTTGTTGCCGAGTGCAATGTAGGACGGCAGGATGGTCAGTGCCCCAAAAGCGGCAGAGGACTTAAGGAAGCCGCGACGGCTGATGCTGGAGATGGGGGGATTCATGTTCTTTTGGGATAGCGCTGTGGTGGAAGTGTTCCGTGTTGCTAAGAGCACTCCATAGTTTACTTAGTAAACAAACAAATTTTGATTTTCAGGCTTTAGCAAGTGAAAATACATGCTTTGGTAGGATAATGCCTTCGAAACAGAGATACGATCGTAGTGACATCCGCCGCCTGAATGCGGTGAATGTGTTGGCGCAATTGAGGACATCGGGTCCGCTCTCGCGTGCGAACATTGCCTCCAATCTTGGGCTGACGCGTGCGACGGTTTCTAATATCGCCACAGCTCTGCTGGATTCGAAGTTGATTTTCGAGACTGAGTTTACGGTTGGAGGGGCGGGGCGTCCGGGCTTATTGATGGACTTGAATCCGCAGGCGGGCTGTATGATTGCCGTTGAAATCGATTTGGATCGGACTACGATTGTGATGGCAAATTTTGGGTTGGAGGAGTTGTGGCAGCAAGGCGAGTCGGTGCGGCCGGATGCTGGGCCTGATGAGGTGCTGGCATCAGCAGCGGGCTTGGTTCAGGCTGCGATGGAGGCGGCGTCTCGCTTGGATTTACAGTGTTTTGGGGTGTGTGTGGCTTGGGCAGGTTTGGTGCGTCGGGATGTGGGCGAGTTGGCATACGGTCCGACTTCCGGGTGGCGTGATGTCGCGCTCAAGGCGGAGTGGGAGGCTCGCTTTCAGGTGCCGGTCTCTGTCGAGAATGAGGCGCATGCAGGCGCGTTGGGCGTGCACCATTTTGGTGAAATGTCTGGGCGACGTAATTTGATTTATTTGAGTTTGGGGGTGGGATTGGCTGCCGGCGTGTTTGTGGATGGTGTGTTGTTGCGCGGTAAGCAGGGCTTTGCCGGGCAAGTCGGGCATACGGCGTTTGTTGAAGGAGGCACGGTTTGTAGTTGTGGTCAGCGCGGTTGTTGGGTGACTGAAGTGGGTGGAGCAGCTGTGCGTCGGAAGCTGTCTGCGGCTGGGGTTGCTTTGCCGGGGGCTGGTGACAACGGGGTCGATTGGTTGAGTGTGGCTCAGGCGTTGGCCGAGGTCAGAGATCCTCAGGTGTTGCAGGTATTGGAAGCGATCGGGGTGCAGTTGGGGGCAGGTTTGGCTCGCTTGGTGCAGACTTTTAATCCTTCGCTGGTTGTGCTGGGCGGGCGCCTTGGCGAATTGATGCGGCCTGTGGAGTCGGTGATTGCGGCTGAGTTGGAGCGTGCGGTTTTGCCGAGTATGGCGGAGGAGTTGGAGCTGCAGGTCAATGATGGCCAGACGGATTGTCTGCGTGGGGGCTTGGCGACCGTTTTTGATGCTGTCATGACGAATCCACCTCTGGTGTGTGAGTCATCTCAGGTGTAGGGCGGGGTCGTTTTTCGACGCATCCTGCCAGCGGCCCTCCCGGGTGGCTAGCTCGGCGGGGATGTTGCTGAGGTATTCCTGATTGTCGTCACGGTAGCGGCTGGGGCTGATGCCGGTGACTTTGCGGAATTGTTTGTTAAAGTATTGCGGATCAGGGATGCCGACGCTGGAACCGACCTCGTATATGGTCAGAGTGGTGGTGGCCAGAAGTGATTTCGCTTTGTCGATGCGCCGGTGCAGCAGGTATTGGCTGAGGGTGGTTTTGTGCGCCTGTTTGAATTTCCTGGTTAAGGTGCTGGGCGCGAGATTCGTGCGTTCGGCTAGCAGTGGCACGCTGAGCGGTTGCTCGAGATTGTCATCGATCCATTCGAGCAAGCTATCCCATGAGAAGTTACTGCGACTGCGTTTGTTGCTGGGGCGGTTGACGCTTAAGTTGTGCAAGGCGAGTAGCAGCGCCTTCAGGCGGAAGCGTGCTTCCAGCTGTGTCGGATCACTGTCTCCTTGGTTCGAATGGGTGTTGGACAGGCGGCTGATGAGCTGCAGTTGTTCGCGATAGAAGAGACTGTTTGCGCCGAGTTGGATATGGTCGGGAATCTTGAGTACTGCAGTGCCTTCAGTGAGTGTTTCGTGGTAGTGAATGCACCAGTGCTTCCCTGGTTTTTCAGTGTTGAAGCTATAGACGCTGCCACTGTGGATGCAGGTGATGTCGCCGGGACTGAAGGCATATTCCTTCGAGCCGATGCGGACGTGCCCGTGGTAGTCGTATAAATGGATGACATTGGTGGGGTTCCGGTAGGTGAATTCAAACACCGGATTGAGTAGTTGAAAAAAGCCTGCTCGGTCGATGATGGGGAGTCCTTCAATGTGGCTGGTGATGCTCATGTGTTTTATTTACCATAAATATGAAATTATACCAGTGGAATTATACCATAATAGGCTGGTTTGAATGCGTGTGTCTTTCCGCAGAATGAACCAATCTGAATGATCACAAATTTCAGCCACATACGAATTTCAAGATTACCGATGATTCAATATACCCCAAAACGCTCAAAGGCAGCTCGCATTGCCTGCCTGTTCTTAGCCTCATTGCCACTGCTGTCGGCGGACGCCGCATCGCTCGGCGAGCGGCCGGATGTTTCAATTATGCCCACCGATTATGTCGATCTGGTCGATCCATATATTATGTCGGCGCGTGGGCGCTGGTTTTTCTTTGGCACCGGCAAACGTCCTTTCGGGATGGTGAATGTGTTTCCGGATACCAGCAACGAGGGCCAAGGCGGCGGGGGCTATAACTACCGCTTCAATGATGTGCTCGGGTTCTGTCATCTACACGGCTGGATGACCGTGGGTTTGGATATGATGCCGACCACTGGCGGCAAGTATGAATTGAACAAGGACGGCTGGAAATCGCCTTTCAGTCGCGACACGGAAATCGTGCGTCCAGGCTACCATAAAGTGACTTTGGACAAGTATGCCATGGATGTGGAGATCACTTCCACTGAGCGGGTCGGCTACCATCGCTATACCTATGCAAATGCCGGACGCGCCGATATCATTGTCAGTTTAGGTGGCAAGAGTGGCTCGGCCAAAATGGTCAACGGTCATGTGGAGCCGGTTAGTGAGACGCAGTTGGAAGGCTACTACGACCGTATTGATGGTCGTTGGGGCGGTCCACCGAAGGTGCGCACGTTCTTTGTGGTCGAATTGGACAAGGCCATCTCGAAGTTCGAGTCATGGTCGAATGGCTTTGAGGATCAGTCCGGTGTGGTGCGGTTTGACCATGTGGACGCGGGCGAGGTGGTCCATATGAAGGTAGCGGTGTCGTTTACCAGTATTGAGAATGCGCGGCTGAATCTCGAAACCGAAGCAACTGGACGTGACTTTGACCAGGTGGCTCAAGAGTCGCGAGACGTGTGGAACGACTATTTCGGACGCATCGATGTGAAGGGCGGAACGCCTGAGCTTCGCACCAAATTCTATACCGATTTGTGGCACGCATTGATGGGGCGGCACAAGCTCAACGACGTCAATGGTGCGATACCGGATTACACCAATGGTAAGGGCGGCAACACGGAGGAGTTGAAGATTCGCCAACTGCCTTTGGACGAAAACGGCAAGGCAAAGTATAATTACTACAATGCCGATTCTTTCTGGCTGACCAACTTCAATTTGAACCTCCTCTGGGGGCTGGGTTGGCCGCACGTGTTGGAAGATTTTGCCAACTCTTTTCTGGAAATTGACAAGATCGGCGGGGTGTTGCCACGTGGTCCCAATGGTGGAGGGTATTCCTTTATTATGACGGGTAATCCTGCCACGCCACTGATTGTCTCCGCACATAATCTGGGACTGCTGGATGATTGGTCTTCTGAAGAAGTCATGGAAGTCATTCGTCGCAATCACATGCCCGGTGGTGGGATGGATCGGAAATGGGGCGACCTTCAATTTTACATTGATCACGGCTGGTGCCCGATGTGGGATGTTAAGGATGAGTTCGATATGACTGGCGGGCTGACGCTCGAGTGGGCTTTCAACGATTGGTGTGCGGCGCAGCTCGCTAAGAAGATTGGCGACCAAGCGAATTACGACACCTTCATTGATCGTTCGCAGCATTATAAGAATCAGTGGGATGCCTCCAGCGGATTCATGCGTCCGAAACGACGTGATGGATCGTGGTATAAGAAGTTCGATCCGGTGAAATGGTATGGCTTTGTCGAAGGCAATGCCTGGACCTATACGTGGTATGTGCCGCATGATGTTCCAGGTCTGGTCGATCTGATGGGCGGCTCCGATACCTTTGCGGATATGCTCAATCATGCCTTTGAAACAGAAATGCCGCATAAATTTGGACGCGGGCACAGTGGTCTGTTTGATTATGGCAACCAACCGTCTTGCGGGATGGCGCACTTGTTCAATCATGCCGGCAAGCCGTGGCTGTCTCAGTATTGGACGCGCAAGGTCAGCCAGATTGCTTTCGGCGGCACGACACCGCACGACGGCTATACCGGCGAGGAAGACCAGGGGCAGATGGGTGCATTGAGTGCACTGATGAAGATCGGGCTCTTTTCGGAGCGCGGTGCCTGTGGTGTGGAGCCGATTTACGATCTCACGGCTCCGGAATTTGATGAAGTGACGATCCAACAAGATCCGAACTACTATTCAGGCAAGCCGTTCAAGATTAAGGCTTACAATAACTCCGCTGAGAATTGCTATATTCAGAAGGCTAAGCTCAATGGAAAACCGCTGCTGAACAGTTGGATTTATCAAAAAGATGTGGCCCAAGGCGGCTTGTTGGAACTCTGGCTTGGTGACACGCCGAACAAGCAGTGGGGCAAAAGTCTTGCTCCGGTCAAGCAGGGTGGGGCGACGAAGGACGCGCTGTGGCGTCAGTATAAAGTACCGAATGTTGTAGAGTGTCCGTCTGAGTCTGTGAATGAGGTAGAGGCTTCGCCAATGTTCCGGCGCATGGATCGCGATGGCAATCGATCCGTATCACGGAAAGAGTTCATTGCTTTTTGGATGCACGCTTTCAAGCAGCAAGACCAAGACGGTGACGGCATACTAACTGTTGAAGAGTTTGGATCGAAGGCGGCGTTTAAGAATATGGATACAGATGGCGACGGACTCGCCAGCAAAGAGGAATTTGAAGCGATGTATCTGAAACATTTTAACAGCATGGACAAAGATCAGGATGGTCAACTGAGCGTCGACGAACTGTAAGAACGGACACACTTTTAATCGATGAAATCAAACTTCGAAAAGTACCCTTACGTCGCGGTGCCGAATGGTGCCGGAGCCTGTGTCACTGGTTGGGCAGCGATTACCGATCTATTACGCCAAGCAATCGCTGCACGCCCAGCGAGCCGCACGGTTTTGACCATCGAGTGCTACACTGGCGTGCATGTGGATGCGGTGACTGCCGCAGTCCAAGCATTGAGCCCACAACGAATTATTCAGAGCAGCGAAGCCTTGCTTGCGCCTGAGGTCATTGACGCGAAGGTCGGCATTTTTAATGGCGGCGAGGATCCGGTGTTTGGTATCATGAATCATCTCCGCATGCCGGACTTTATGGATGCAGATAAAGTGTCCGCGCTAAGCACTGAAATTGAGCAGGTGCAGGATGGTCTGGTCATCGTGATCGGGTGTGGAGCGAGCTTGATACATCCGGGCGATCTATTGGTGTATTCGGACCTGGCGCGATGGGAGGCCCAGTTGCGCATGCGCCGCGACGAGATTTCCAATCTTGGGGTCGAGAACCGCGACTTAAAATGGAGCCTGCAATACAAGCGCGCCTACTTTACGGACTGGCGCGTCTGCGACCGCTTGAAGCGTGAGCTGATGGGGCGCTGGGATTTCGTGCTCGATACCAATGTGCCGAATGAGCCGCGCATGGCTGACGGCGCAGCGGTGCGTGCCGGATTGAAAGAAGCCGCTCATCGGCCGTTTCGCGTGGTGCCGTTTTTCGATCCCGCGCCGTGGGGCGGCCAGTGGATCAAGGAGGCCTGCGATATGGATCGCAGTGCTAAGAATTATGGCTGGGGCTTTGATTGCGTGCCGGAGGAGAACTCGCTGCTACTAAAGTTTGGTGAGACGCTGATGGAGTTGCCTTCGATTGATGTGGTCTTTCAAGAGCCACGGGCGTTGCTCGGCGAGAAAGTGCACGCACGCTTTGGAGATGAATTTCCGATCCGCTTCGATTTCCTCGATACGATTGAAGGGGGCAACCTCTCGTTCCAAGTGCATCCACTCACTGAATACATTCAGCATCATTTCGGGATGAACTACACGCAGGACGAGTCCTACTATTACCTCGATGCCACTGAAGATGCTACGATGTATCTCGGCACCAAGGCTGGCATTGATCGCGAGGCGATGGTGGAGGACCTGCGTGCGGCGCAGCGGGGTGAGAAGGACTTTGACGATGCAACCTACGTCAACTGCCTGCCTGCCAAGAAACACGACCACTTTCTCATCCCAGCAGGCACGGTGCACTGTGGTGGCGATGGCGGCATGGTGCTCGAAATCTCGGCCACGCCGTATATCTTTACGTTTAAAATGTGGGACTGGGGGCGTCTGGGACTCGATGGCTTGCCGCGCCCGATCAATGTGGAACGTGGCGCGGCAAGCCATCGAGTCCCAGACGCCC
>ERZ1046740.332-NODE-332-length-40887-cov-8.186275_pt1 | contig 40887 bp, 27 predicted proteins | sample MGYA00383093_ERZ1046740 | MGnify/ENA primary metagenome ERZ1046740 (study PRJEB29581, sample SAMEA5548363) | metagenome | biome: marine; feature: coastal; material: water | depth 25 m | study: Short-term variability in the microbial, nano- and picoplankton... | reverse complement strand
GGCAAAATCATCTGCTAAGAAAACTTCAACTAAAGCAAAGGCTGCTGCCAAGAAAACAACTGCAAAGGCTAAGAAATCAGCAAAAGAATCTCCAAAGAAAATTAGTAAGGCGGCAAAAACTACAGCTTCAAAAGCGAAGAAGGCAGTTAATGATGCAGGTAGAAAAGGTGGAACGATTAAAGTTCCAAAGAGCGTAAACCAGATGGATTGGATGAAGCGCTTGAGAAATCGTTGAATTCAGTTATCTGCAATCACAATAAACAAAAGCCGATTGGCTTAGTTATCTATTATGCCGAGGCGTAAGTACGGAAAATTACGCAAAACGGTTGAATTGCCCGCAAAAGAAAATTGTTCACGCTGCCGCTCTGGAAAATACTGTCCAATAGTAGGTCATGTTGGTCAACAAGTACTTCCCCGTAGAGAATGGTCTGGGCCTGAATCAATCTCCAAGCGAAAACAAAAGCGTAATTGAATCAAATTCCGACTGAACTTGTCGTCGGTGTTGTTTCGATTAATTCTTCAACATCTTGTTGTTGTTGTGCCGCTTCTGCTTCAATGGTCTTTCGAGTTGACTGAGCGCGGTGATATACTTCGCGTAGAGTTTGGTCTGAGATGTCTAGGTAATGTCGTGTTGTTGCAATGCTAGAGTGGCCTAACAACCTTTGAATTGAAACAAGGTCAGCCCCTCTTTCAAGCAATCCAGTAGCAAAATTATGCCTCAATACATGCGGCGTTAGTTTTCCTTTCGGAATTGAAGATTCGACGGCCAAGGTATCCATCAGTCTTTGCACTCCACGTGGCTGTAATCTTCTGCAACGAGTATTGAGTAAGAATGCTAACTCAGTTTTTGCAGCTCTTTCATTTCGTATTGGCAGCCATGCTCTGATTCGTTCAAGTGTTCTATCTGTGAATAAAACGAGGCGATCCTTTTCGCCCTTTCCTTCAATAACTTTAGCTGAACCATCTTCAAAATCAATATCGCCAATGTCTAGATTACAAATTTCACTTACTCTCAATCCGGTATCTAACAACATGACTACTACTAATGATGCTACAGCGTTTTCACTTAACCGAGAAGCCTCCAAGACCATTGATAATTCACTTCGAGATAATACTCTTGGCAATCTCTTTCCAGTCTTCACTCTCCCAATATGGTCTGGCCATATTTGCCCAAGCCATTTCATCAAATGTTTTGCTGCAGCGAGTTTTGCATTGAAAGTGGTAGGTCTCAGTTCAATTTGAGTGTGAACCCAACGGTCAATCCTACCATTGAGCGGTTCCATTCTCGCTGCCAGTTCAAGAATTGTAAGTGTGTCATAATCTTGTTGTGATAGTATGTTTTCTCCAGGCAATGTGGTTTCTATCAAACTTCTAAGATGGCACATGTAATTTCGGCGTGTATTTTCAGACTTATTTTCAACACGTAATTGCTGTTGATAACAACTAATCCAATCAAGGTCTTGCAAGTGAAATAATCGGTTTGGAAGACTTAGCGATTCAGCATCCAATCTTAGTTGGCTTGGCTTTATTGCTTTGCGTGACCGCATCTTTCTTCCTCCGCGTTTTTTTGGCGAAAATCGCCTACCGCCGAAGCGGCCGTACATCCCATTTGCCCCTAAGAGCATTAAGGAGGACAATGACCTCTCATAAGAAGCCACCGCGCGCAATCACCAAATTTCACTATACCGTTTGTCGGATAATATTGGCAACGCTGTATTAAGAAATCGGAAGACACTGAACAAATAATATCAAATTTGACAATTATTCTACGCCATTCGGCGCATCTCGGTTTCCTTCAACAGCATTTTCATCCGTATATTCACCGATTGCTTGTTTTAAAGATGAGCGAAGTTCAGTAAGTTCACCATAGCAAATTAGAATATCAGCGTATCTTAATTGTAATTCTGAATCAGGATTCCAAATCAGAGAATTATCTCTTGATAATGCAAATACAGGAACGGATTCACTTGCTTTGAATAAGTCGGATAATCGCTCACCAACGAGATTTGGATGATTTCTAATTTGAAGTGACAGAACACCTTGTCCTGGAATCGTACGCATTAATTGGTCTAAATCCACTTCTGAGAATGATGCCTCTGAAATGACAAAATCAATTATTTCACCAGCAACATTTACCCCACTAGCCTTCTCAATACCTTCAAGTCCTGGTGATGAATTCACTTCTAAAACCAATGGACCTTGGTCTGATTCAAGAAGATCAACTCCTGCAATATGCAGCCCTAAAACACGAGCTGCTCGGCGAGCCACTTCCTCAAAATCTTCAGGCAGGTCAACTTTTTCTACAGTTCCATTGAGATGGTAATTACTTCTAAATTCCCTGCCCCTTGCCTTTCTTCGCATACTTGCAACAACTTTGTCGCCAACAACAAGAGCGCGTATATCCTTTCCATGTGATTCAGAAATATATTCTTGAATTAGAACTGAACGCCCGGTCATCAATAATCCTTGAACTAGATTTTTCGCCTCATGCAGTGTATGCCGCAAGAAAACTCCTTGTCCCTGAGTCCCCGAAGTGACTTTGATTACGACAGGTAGACCGCCAACAGAATCTATAGCGGTCTCAATGTCTAATATATCGCGTACATATGTTGTTCTTGGAATTGGTATTTCATTGCGTGCAAGTATTTGGCTGGCGTGTAATTTATCGCGACTTTGCAAAATTCCTTGTCCGGTGTTCGCAGTCCACACATTCAGTTGCTCTAATTGTCTTAACACAGCAACTCCATGCTTGGTAATCGAATGACCTATTCGCGGGATGATTGCATCAAACCTGAATTGTTCACCTTTGTGAGTTACGTTTACATCACCATTTGCAACAAATAGGGAGAATTTCATTGGGTCAACAACTTCGACTTCTATTTCGCGCTTTTTTGCTTCTTCAACTAATCTTCTCGTACTATACAAACGGGGCCCCCTAGATAGCACAGCAACACGAAGACCCATGCATGTTCGTGAATCGCTTTCATTATTGAGTTATCGCCTAATGATAATTCCAATTACTCCGTTCCTTTCAAGTGCTTGGATATTGTGGCGACGAATATGACCGATGAGGAAATGGTGGAAATCTCCGAAGATATTGTTGTTGATGAGGATGCGGATGAGCAACTTGAAGACATGTCTTTGGAAGGCCGCAAGGAGGCACTCACCAAGGCTCGTTGGAATGTTTTCATGTATTTGGGAATAGCAGCAATATTGTTTGGTTTCGCATTATTCCCTATGCCATTTGACGCTGATTACGATAATTTTTCAAATTCTGCGGAGAAAAATGTTGGTTTTATCTGGGGTTTACCGATTCCAGGAGATGACTTTACAGATGTTCCAGTGACAATTTCTGTTGAAGTAGTTAATCCTCCAGCACAATCTGGTGTTTTACTCGGAGCATACCTAATTCAAACAAATGACTGTCAAAGTAATCTCGGAGAATTTACTCCACTTGCGAGAGAAGGTAGTGGTCATAATCATCATTACATGGTAAAAACTGCTCCTAGTGCAGGTGAAACAGCAGAGTTTGAATTTGATGTTGACCCTGCAAATTATTGCGTGATTGTTCAATATGTAAATGAGAATGGAGATAATCTTGGAGATGCTAATTCTGATATGATTGTTAACGGGAAAATGTGGCCGAATCAAGTATTCGCAGGAATACTTGGCTTGAGCGCATTAATTCTTTCTGCCTTTGCTTTTATTGGTGCTCAAAAGCATGGTGAAACAGTTCGCACAATGTTAGAAGGTGGCAATGATACGATAGAATCGAAAGTGTTAGCTGAAGTTTCCAAGGATAAAATCGCAGCAGGACCTACTGGTGCGCCACCTTCTGGACCAACAAGTGGACCAAGTTCCGGGCCACCGAGTGGACCGCCAGCAGAGGTTGTAGAGAGTGAACCAGTCGCCGTAGAAGAGCCAGCAGCAGTTGGTGAAAGATACGAAGAAACCGATAATGGTTATTATTTCAAAATATTAGCAGATGGTTCTTATGATCAATCCGTATATGTCAAAGCAGACGATGGGTCCTACTCAGCCTACGAAGAATAAGAGCCTACATCCCTATCGGTAATCGGTAGTTGACGATTTTATTATCGTGGCCTAATAGCCGTTTTTTTGACCCAACAAGCGCAGGACTTGAAAGGGATTAATGCGCGCCATTGGTTTGGAGTTCACAATGGCGGTAGAAGAGACATCCTCTTTGACGGTTGCCAAATTGAAGGCCATATGCATTTTAAATGACTTATCAACCACTGGTAAGAAGAGCATTTTAGTCGATAGATTGCTTGAGTTTGGACTTGATAGAAATGAAATCGGGTTGAGTGAGAAGAAGACCACTACCGGAAAATCTTCTAAAAAAGAAGAACCGGAGATAATCGAAGAAGAAGAATTTGTAATATCAATGGAAGATGAAGACACACTTACGCCAATCGATGATGATTCTAAAGATGAGGAATTAGAATCACAGGACGAAGAAGAAGATTTCATTGATGCTGAAATCATTGATGCCGTAATCATTGATGATGATGATGACGATGAGGAAGAAATAGCCCGCGTAATTCCAACTCCTCGCAAATCCAAACAAAGAGACAATCCAGCAACTCTCTTTGATATTGTAAAGCGACCACAAGTTGCTGCAGTATTATTGACTGCAATGATGTTAGCAGCAGGTGGATGGTGGTATGTCAACAACCAACTCGACCCATTTACAGGGGACCCTCTAAAATATGGCGACGACATGAAATATTCGATTTCTGAGGGAGAATTTATTGCTACAGAAGGATTCTTAGATCTAGTATTAGATAATGTGGAAACTGAAGATGACATTTGTAAGATCCGTTTGGAATACTCTGGAATGGGTCAAATTTCTATTACTGATGGTGGAGGAGGGGAACTTCAATCACAGAGTTCTATGGATAGGTTAGGTGCTGTATCGGTACGTGGCGGTCAAGGTGCAAATTGGCTTGCTGTTGAGACAACCAACTCCTTTGACTTTGACAAATTCACAGTACAGAGATATCTTCGCTCGCCGATTCCAGGTTCAACTGCTTGTTCAGAATCTTTTGCTAGTGTTAGTGGGTCTTCAGATTTGACTTCAACAAAATGGACAGAACTAAGAGAGCAATCTTCTATTGCAAACCAAGTTGAATGGAGCGTAACCTTAGATTCTGCCTATCAAGGAAATACAATGTCATATGGAGTAGGTTCGTTGTTTGGAGGGCTTGAAACAATAGCGCCTGGTTTTGCTTTGCTTTCACAACCGGTTGAAATCAAAGAATTGTTTGGTAATGATCTAATTGACAGTGATGCTACTGGCTCAAATCTTGGTTGGGATTGGAGGGTAATTGGTATCGAAAAGATCGGTTCCGATTCAATGTGGAAAATTGCAGCAACACATCACGATTTGGAAGCATATTGTCTTGGTTCTGCTTCGATGACGCTTTGGGTTGGAGAAGATATTCCATGGGCTGCAAAACAAACAGTGGATGTTGTGATTTCAGGAAGCGATTCCAATCGCGCAGGATGTTCTACAACTTCGAAATTATTAGGGGATTATGTATTGCCGGACGGGGAACTTGAAATCCATCACACCTTTGATAGAATCAGTTTGAATAGAGGTGTAAAATTGCTTGATTTGGGTAAAAATTATGATAATCGCCCACAAGCAAATGAATTCAAACCAGACAGCGATGAACTTGTTAATTGGCGAGACTCAGGAATTCATCTACCAGACGAATCCGAAATGAGAGGCTATAACTTAGAACAATCAATTCAATGCTTGGATTATTTTTCAGGCGAAATAACAGGTGCAACAGCAGCATTAAATGATAATGGATACATTTGGCGAGCGATAGACGAAAGAGCAAATGGAATGACAATTTGGAATATTTCATGGGTTGCAAATGACAATACTGCTGGTTGGGTTGAATTTTCAATAACTGGTCCAGCTAATGAAGAAAATTGTGATTATCTTGACAAAGGGGCATATGATGAAGAAATTTCCTATAATCGAAATTCTATTCCTGAAACAATGAATCTTAGCACCATGGAATCAAGATTGATGGATAACTCACGATATCCTCATTTGGTTGGAAACGACAAATTATTCACCACCGGTGGAGAATTTCAACCAGAAACAAGAATCGGTTATTTGGTCTTAGTTCCAGACAGTGGCCTTAATTCATTCATCAACAATTTTGTTGATAGTTCAAGCGGTGCAACTACTGTCGACTTATCGCGACAATGGGATTCAGAACAATGGTCAAACTATCTCACCTTAGTTGCAGATGCAAGCGATGGAAGAGTGATTGGTTGGAATCTGATTCAAGGTCCATTATGAGGTGATTTTTATGTCAAAGAAATTAGGTCGAGGTTTGGACCACCTGATAGAACAAAATTCTACAGAGTTAGAATTTCTTTCAGCCTATGGAGCAGGTGCAATCGAAACAGAAGTTGATGCAAACTCATTGCTAGATGCACTTAGGCGATTTCTAAAAGCAGGAAATGTAAAAGCAGAATCATCAGAGAATAAAGTAATATTTTCATTCGGTAGTGCGACTATGACCGAAAAAGGATTACTGATAGAAATTAATGGAGAAAACCTTCCGCTAGTGGATAGTGATTTAGTACAGGTTGGATTTATTGAGGGGGCTCTATCAAAAGACAAGTCCAATGTTTCAGTAATAATGCAAAATTGGGATTATGAACAACGACGTTTTATCGAACGCTTAGTTGAATTCCTCAATTAACGCGGCGTGCATAAACGACTGCCAACGCAATCACTCCAAGTACAGTCGGTAATAAAAATCCAGGGATAATGCCCTCGTCTTCAGCAGACTTACAACCATCTTCTGTAGAATCTATGCCGCCCCATACCTTCTCATTTTGCCAACAAGATGACCAAGTCTTGAACCATGCACCCTGCGGGAAATTTTCTTTGTCACCATTTTCATATTCAGCGCTAACTCTCCAGTTAACATAGGTGTGATCGGAAGGAGGGGTAATAGAAATTGCATAGTTTTGGTCTTCAGCAATGCTTTCATGAGTGAAAGGTGGGTCACACACTCCATCATTAGTACAGACTTGTGTAGTAATGGAAAGAGTGGTTCCATTTGCATACGCATCATCATCAATTCTTATTTCAAAGTCCCACTGTTGTCCATCAACACTTGGAGTAGTTCGTTCAACTATTGAGAATGGAACTTCTGACTCGTCGGGGTTTTTGTCTTCTCCACCGGTTTCGGATATCCCCATAACCAATGGGCATATTAGAATAAAAATTAATAAAGTTGCAAGAAAATGTCTTGACCGCATTATTGCTTGCTTGCATAAGTACTTCTTGATACTTACGAATTGTCCATATCCCATAATTCATCGCCAACCCAATGAAGAGTATTGATTCCCTTGCCTTTGCTTGAAGAAATCAATTCATCGCTATCCATCGAAGTCCAGCCAATTGCAAGAGGCCGTTTATGCACCATATCTCTAATCCAAACTAAATCTCCAACTTCAATACTCGGGTCAGCATCCTGTATTCCCGCCACCATACAGTCGGCTCCATTCATCAAGAATGGTATTGCACCGTGATCAACATTTACCCATTTTGCAGAATCAGGGTGTTCAAGAAATCCTCGCAAAGTCAAGAATGCAAATCTCTGACCATCCTCGTTCTTCAATTCAACAGACTTTGCAGTCTTGTCTACGAAAACCATCTGCCAAGGACCATACTCGGCCATTTCAAGGAATGCCCCATCAACAGCTAAATCGATGCCAAGAGATGTTTCTAATTCTTTTAACAAAGGTGCGATTTGTTTTCTGCGAACCGGTCGGCGCTTTTTGATATGCCATTCCTTTGCCATTATCTGATGCTATGGGTTGCTACTTTTGACACTTAGCACGACCATCTTATTCATTTGTTGTTTCGCATTGGATATATTCATGGCGCTATGGTGTACCATTCGAACCTTTGCAAAACACGCCAAAGAGTTAGGCAACAAGCAGCCAGCACAACCGGTGTTTTTTGTTAAACCTGAAAATTGTATTACCACAGTAAGTCCTTTGCAAATCTCAAAACACCCAGGCGAAGTTCACCACGAAATTGAATGTGTAATTCGTATTGGTGATAATCTCCAAGTAGAGGCTGTAGCGGTTGGATTAGATTTGACAGACAGGGCGGCACAATCGATATGCCGAGAACAACAGATTCCTTGGGCAAAGGGAAAGTGTTTCACCGATAGTGCGGTAATCGGGCCATTTTCTGATTGGGAAGGCGACTACAATTCTTTGGTGGATGAAACTGAAGGATTGGCTTTGCTATTAACTGTAAATGGCAAGGTTGTTCAGCAAGCCCCACTCTCTCAAATGAGCATTACCCCGCTCATGCAAATTGAGGCACTACAACAATGGGCGCCGGTTTGTCAAGGTGATTATCTATTCACTGGAACACCAGCAGGAGTCGGTCAACTACATGCTGGCGACCAATTAGTTGCGATATTACAGACGATTAATGGCGATTCAGTATCGCGCTTTGAAGCGAATTGTGTCTAAGGGTTGCTTTCATATATGGTTGGCTGGTCGCATGGCTTTGTAAGGATGCGTTTTTAATGGCACAATGGCATGGTATATCTCGTCGTAAACCTTCAGGTGGTCGCAAAGTTCAGGCTCGCAGCAAGCGTTCTACTGAAATCTCAACTGAAAAGCAATTCGCATTAGTCGGCGAACCTAAGCGTAAAATCTACCGTAAGACCGGTGGAAACCGCATGGTTCGTGTAATGTCTGAAAACCGCGTTTCAATTAACAACACAAAAACTGGAAAGACCACAATCGGTAAAATCCATTCAGTTGTTGAAAACCAATCCAATCCAAACTATGTTCGTAGAAACATTCTGGTTAAGGGAGCAATTATTGAAACCGACAAAGGTCGTGCACGTATTACTTCTCGTCCAGGCAAGGACGGTGTCATCAACGGCATTCTCCTTGAATGATTTGATAACCCCGTTAACCTCATATTGGTATTATGGGGCATTACCCCAATGAGGTGAGATGATGGAACACAACCCAGACAGACTCAGTATTTGGCCAGGATATTTTGATGCCAAAACCTCACGTCGCAATGGGCGCCGCGTACCAAAAGACGCATCTGTTCTCAAGCCAGATTTGGAAGGCTTATTTCTTGCAGCAAGAAAAGTCGGCTTACGTAAAATAAAGCGCGAAGAAGGAACAAGCCATCCACGCCGCCCTCATGCCAAGGAAGGTAGACTTTGGGTTTCAAGAAAAGGCTCAAAACAAACCATTGGTGCTAATTCAAAAGAAGAGATTCTTCAGTTGATTGGTGGTGAATGGCGCCAGATGCAACGTGATTTGAAAGAAGCACAAGCAGTTCGTGAAGAAAAAGGCCCTCAAGTAGGAGACCGTCGTGCCCGTTCACAAAGAAAGGGAAGCTCTCGCAACCAAAGAAAACCAACTTCTTCGGAAAAAGGTTTCAAGAAAAGAGGATTCAAGAATTGATTTTCAAATCAATTGCTTGGAATCTCATGTAACCAACCAAATGTGTCTTCGATTGAACCATTTTGGATCCCAGTCAATTGGTTGTATAGAGTGGTTGTAACCTTTCCAGGTTCACCGTTGCCAAATACTGCTTTATTGTTATTTTTTGTGATTGAACCGATTGGAGAAATCACAGCCGCCGTTCCACAACAGAAAGCCTCGTCAGCATCCATTGCAAATTCTGCGGAGACCTTTGTTTCAATAACTTCCATTCCATTATTACGGGCTAACTTGATAATTGAATCACGAGTAATTCCAGGTAGAATAGTTCCTGTTAATTCAGGAGTATACAATTTCCCATCCTTTAGACAGAAGAAATTAGCAGCACCAACTTCTTCAATATATGAGTGCGTTTCCGCGTCTAGATAGATTACTTCGGAAAATCCAGCAGCCTTCGCTTTCTTACTCGGCATCATACCTGGTGCATAATTTCCGATTGCCTTTACGCCACCAGAACCACCAGGAGCAGCGCGATGATGTTCTTCAGAAATCAGTAAATCAATTGCAGTAACTCCGCCTTTGAAGTATGGTCCAACCGGAGTTGCATAAACCAAGAACGTGTATGAAGGCGCAGGCGCAACACCAAGAACAGGTCCTGAACCCATCAATAACGGACGAACATATAGAGCGCCTTTGCCCACCGGAGGAATCCAACTTAGATTAGCCGCAACAACCTGTTCAACCGCATCAACAAATACTGATTCCGGTACAGGAGGAATCTTCAATCGGTCAGCACCGCGTTGCATTCTTCTAGCATTTTCTTCCGGTCTAAAAAATACGACTTTCCCATCTGTAGTGCGGTAAGCTTTCATTCCTTCAAACAAACCTTGTCCATAATTTAGAACACCAGCAGCAGGAGATATTGACATATTTCCATAAGGTCGTAAATTACCAGGCATCCAAGCCTCACCTTGCTTTGTTTCTGTCAAATACATAGTATCGGTTGGCGTTAAAGAAAATGTTAGGCTATCCCAATCGATATCTTTACTCATCCTTTCACCAAGCCCGACATTTGTGTGGGGGCATAGACACCTTTCAAGGGTTGTGGCCAATTATTGAATGTTTTTTCAAGAGAAATTTTGCAAGGAACAATCTGCAGGGGTGAGTTGAAGGACTGTGAGCCGTTTTGATTGTTGGAGGGAGAGTATGGTTTGGCGCGGCGAGGTCGGAATCATCAGTGGAAGATATCACTCCACCGAGTCATTATTGGATGGCCAATCAATCTCTCGCACAGTGGTAGAACTATTTGGCCGCTGCAAAAATGGCCAATCAATTTGTTTGCTAATCGATGGCCTTTCTCCATCATTTGAAGTGGCAAGCCTTGGGGCATGGAATGAAGGTGAAGAATTACCAGATTATTTGGTTGGCAGACTTCGTAGTCTTGACGATCACGCAGATATCGTCAGTTATTCAGGCCCAGTAATGAAATTAACAGATGTGGGGGTAAGGCCAACATGGCAAGTAGAGGTAAAGCAGCCATACTTAGTTCCACAACTTCGGAAAAAATTACAACAACAAGGTTGGCATATTTTTTCAGGAGATATTCCATATTTGAATAGAATATTTTTGGATTTAGATTTGGGAATGCATATTTCTGTAACAGGACAACTAATCGATGAAAGGAGTTCTGATGATGCTGATGGCAGCCGTATGAAAGCAGTAATTGAAGCAGGAGGTGTTGGTCGTTATCCGGTAGATCTCACAGTATGTTGTGAATTGTCCGACTTAATTGCAGCACAACCATTCGCAGTCCCATTCAAGGTATTTTCATTTGATTTAGAGACAAGTATTGCTCATAATACAGTTCTCTGTGGTGCTGCATGGATTGAAAATATGCAAGACGGGACGCGCCAAGAATTCACCTTCACAGGAACAGAATCTCATATTCTAGAACAGATGACATTAGTTGTTAGAGCAAATGATCCGGATATTATCACAGGCTACAATATTGATAATTTTGATTTGCCGAGATTATCGGAGAGAACCGATGTGTTGGCTAAGAAAGTTGAGTGGAGGAAAAGAGCTCAATTATTTGGTTGGGGTAGAGTGCCACAAATTGAGCCGGAGTTGAAACGTGTTAGAACTGGGCTAATGCCAAAGCGCCAATCAAATCGGGCTTGGAATCTGGCAGGTAGAGCGATAGTTGATTGCTGGTGGCAAGCAAGAATCGCTCTCAAACCACAAAGAGAAACTCTTAGTTTTGTTTCAAAATTGTTATTCCCTGATGATGATGAACGTCACAAAATGGATATTGATGCATCAAATATGGATGTTGAATGGGCTAATCGGCCCGAAGAAGTTCTTGAGTATTGTATTAGAGATGCAGCATTGCCGTTGGATATTTTAGGTGCAATCCAAGTAATTCGTCGTAAGGAAGCGGTGGCCAGTGTTGCAAAGGTCAATTTTGATACCGCTGCGAATGGAAGTACAAGTCAGTTAATCGATTCCTTGGTAATTCGTTTAGCCGATTCAAAAAACGTCGCGGTACCATTAACAGGTTCAGCAGCAGCCAAAGAAGGACAAATTACGGGAGGTTATGTGCACGATGTTGAAGCAGGATTACATCCATGGATTGCGGTATTAGATTTCAAAAGCATGTACCCTTCGATAATGATTGGCCACAATATTTGTTATACTACCAGGGTGGATTCAAGCCAAGATATTCAACCAACAGAAGATGAAATAATTCACACCGCACCTACAGGGGCCAAATTCCTACACCAAGATACTCGCAAAGGATTAGTTCCCTTATTGTTGGAAGATTTGATGTCACAAAGAGACCAACATAAGGCCGGAATGAAAAAAGCCAAAGAGGACCAAGACGACAAGGCTTTGCAATTTCATGATGCAATGCAATATGCGGTCAAAATATTGATGAATTCTTTCTATGGTGTTTTTGCATCAGGATTTTATCGTTTCACACATCGTGATTTAGGTTCATCAATTACCGCATGGGCACGCCACAATATCAAAGCGATTATCGCCAGTTTAGAAGAAGAAGGCCATTCAGTCGTATATTCAGATACTGATTCAATATTTGTTCGTTCTCCCGTTGCCACAGATTCTATTTCGGTGATAAAAGAAGATTCAAGTGAAGAGGAAATCGATAATTGGAACAGTGCAAAACAATCCATGATAGATTTTGGATTGGACATCGCTCAACGTTTCAGTAAAGATTCGGCGATATTGGAATTTGAAAAAGGCTTGTCAGTATTTTTCAGCCATGGGGCCAAGAAAAGATATGTTGGCCAAGTGGTTTGGCCAAGTGAAGAAATGCTAATACGCGGCTATGAAACACAAAGAACGGATACCTTCTCATATCTGCGCGATACGATGAAACAAATGTTCAATCATGCTTTAGCAGATGAAGGTGATGAGTTAATTCAATATGCGTTAAGTAGAGTTCAAGCGATAAAAAATAAGCATGTATCCGCTTCAGAATTAGTCCTTTCAAAGTCTTGTAAAGGCAAATTGAACAAAGATGGCAGTATTGATTTCACCAAGCATTATGCGAACCCAGACTCGATGGCACAGGTCAGAATAGCCCGCGCTTTGATAGCAAAAGGACTTGGATTTACTCCTGGAATGAAAGTTGCCTATATTGTTACAGATGCAAGTAATAGGCCAATGAAGGTTGAGCCATGGATTGAGGGCGAAGAAAATGGAGGCATTAGTGGATATGATGGATTATTCTATGCTGAACGACTTGCAGCAGCGATTGGACGTATTACTGAAGCATTTGGTTGGAGCGCCAAAGAATTGGTAGCGGGCAACCGTCAAACCTCTCTATTTTCCTTCTAATCTAATACTTGGGAAGGAAGGGCTTTTCAAACAGCAGGCATAGCAAGTGAGCGATGAAGTTACATTTTGGTCCACTATTGCTGGCTAGCATGATGGTATTGGTTAGTTTATCTGGTTGTTTGTTTGAGGAAGAAGAGACATCTTCTAATCACGACTTATTAGCAGTGTTCAACTATTCTCCAAGCGATAATATTAGAGTTGGAGATACAATCTCATTCGATGCCGGCAGTTCTACTCCAAATGATGGAAGATTGACATATCGTTGGGATTTTGATAATGATTCTTCAGTCGATAAAACTGGTATGACTGCCGAATGGTCATACGATTCACCAGGGACAAAAACAATTGTTCTAACTATATCAGATGGTTCAATAACTTCTGAACAAATTAGAGAATTGACAATTGCTGTTGCAACTGCAGTTGAACCAATAGCTGAGATAACTCAATATGCAGATTCAGAGGATTGTGAGGATAACGATATTGACGAAGAAAGATATATCGTTTTGTGGATGTGCCATTATGATAAGAGCCAAACGGATAGAGATGTTTCTGAAACAACAACTGTTTCATTGGATGCATCCAATTCAGCTGCAGGTAATGTAGATGAATATATTTCAGAATACAATTGGGACATTGATCTGAACATTGATGCAGATAACGATGGTGATTTCGAGAATGATGCTGATTATAGTGGTGAGACCGTAACATGGGCAGATGTTGAACCAGGCGAATATAAGATCAAGTTGAATATCAAAAATAGCCAAGATATGGTAGATTCAGACACTATCAAAGTTTATGTTTCATATGCGGCCAAATGGTCAGATTTTGAAATTGGTTCTAATACTTCAAATAATAATGAACTTGATTTTGATGTTTCAATTACATACGATAGAGATTCGGAAAATCATAAGAATACTATTAGTAAGGCGGTTGCAGAATTGACTTACCCACAGCAAGATGATGGTTGCATTAACACACTTGCTAACAATTGCCGAGCAAAATTAGATGTTTATGCATATAATGAAGATGATGATGAAGCCAGAAATACCTCAAGTGTTGGATTAGACCAACGCAATGATGGTGACGATTGCGATGAAGCAAATGATTGTGTATTCCTCACCATATCATCATACACCTTTGGTGATAGTGATAATGAAGGAACCTATGGCGATGGAGATTGGACTTTCAAAATAGAGAATCGTGAAAGAGCCAATGATCTTCGAGTTGAATCATTTATTATCAGATTGGTATACGTGTGACAAATCAACATAATTAGTGAGTAATTGCTCTATGCAATCATTTTCTTTACAAGAGGCTATATGGTTTGTAATTCTGCCAAATAATAATACTACCACAGTATGAAGGCGGAGGAGCGATTATGGACTTGAAAGATACCGCTGGTAAACTAATTCAAGGAGATGTCAAAGGCGTAATTTCTGATGTTTCCAAGCAATTGGAACGAACAATTGGTTTGGTTGGAATAATTATTATTTCACTTTCAGCAATGCTAGGTTCGGGGTTATTCGTACTACCATCTTTTGCAGCAGCGATGATGGGTGAGGGTCTTTGGTTAGCATTCTTACTCGCAGCCTCCGTAGTCTTACCGGGTGCGCTTTCTAAATCAGAATTGGCCTCAGGAATGCCTTCAAGCGGAGGCTCTTATGTTTATTTGGAACGAACCTATGGGCCAATGGTTGGAACAATTAGTGGCCTTGGATTATGGGCATCATTCATGCTAAAGTCTTCATTTGCTTTAATCGGTTTCTCGGCTTATTTGTACACAGTTACCAAATATTTTGATATTGAATTGAATACATATCTTGTGTCCATAGTTGCTTTGGTTTTTATTACAATAATAAATATTCTAGGTGTTAAGAAGGTCAAGATTATTCAAGCTCCGATTTTAGGGTTTACTCTGTGTCTTTTGCTTATTGTTACAGTAATGGCTTTCTTTGATGATTCAACTAATTTATCTCAACCATGGGATGCTGCGATGGGAACAGACCCTTGGACAATTGCTGAAACTGCAGCATTTGTATTCGTTGCGTATGCTGGTGTGACTAAGGTTGCAGCGATTGGTGGCGAAGTCAAAAACCCGGGAAAAAATTTACCCCAAGGAATAATAATTTCTTTGGCCATAGCAACCTTGCTGTATTGTAGCATTACATACATGATGATGGCGACAATACCTGGGGAGTGGTGGATAGGCAGTGATGGCAAAACAATCGAAGACCCCATTTACAAATTTGTAGAGTCGGTTGCAGGTTCAAAAGTAGGCGTGTTTGCAGCATTTTTGGCAGTTCTAACTATGATTTCCATGGCTCTTGCTGGAATCTTAGCCGCATCCAGGTTTTTGTTTGCAATGGCTAGAGATGGTTTGCTCCCACAATCTCTAGAGGAAGTTAATACAAAGTATGAAACTCCTCATTGGCCAATCATATTGACTGCAATAGCTATGATGATGGCCATTCTTTTACTTCCTGTAAAAGATGTTGCAAAACTAGCATCTGGATTTAAAATAATGATTTTTATTATGATTAATTTATGTGTGATAATTTTACGTCAGACCAAATTCAAACATGATTGGGATCCTGAATTCAAGGCTCCACTTTATCCATTCATCCATATTTGGGGAATTGTAGCAGGGTTCGCTTTGGTTTACATCATGGGTACGAAAGCAATAATCGGTGGAGTTGCAGCTATAATCATGGGATTGATTGTATACCAACTATATGGAAAAAACCACGCACATCCAAGAGAAACACCATTCCACACATTCAAAAAAGAATTCCGTAATCCAACACCTGCAGAACATAACCGTCGTGAAGAAATGTTCCACATGGCAGATTGGGGTGGTAAGAACCATTTGACGCTATCAGAATTCCAACATGCATTGAAAAATCTTGGATTTAATTATACTGCGGACGAATCACGTTTAATATTCCACAAAGCAGATACCAATGAAGATGGAGTTATTGATATCGATGAATTCCTTAATAGTTTTGAAAAAGATGAAGAAGAATAGAGATTTGACAATTACATATCTTAAAGCGGTAAGCGCACTAGCGATGACTGATGAGAAGAACACGCATCGTGTCTACCATCGGGCCATCTTCGGATTCTCCCGAAGTTCTTGAATCAATTCTTAGAGCCGGCGTAAATGTGTGTCGTTTGAATTATTCACATGGCGAGCCCGAAGAAAAAACACCAATATATGAGCAAATTAGGAACTTTGAAAAAATCTTAGGTAAGCCTACTTGCATACTTGCAGATTTGCCTGGACCTAAGTTAAGACTTGGTAATTTCACAGGAGTAGTTCTCTTGGTAAAGGGTCAAACAGTGGAACTTCATTGTGGCGTGGCTAGGATGAAAGATGCAAGTGCTACAAAGTTACCAGTTGAATACGCAGGTCTTAGTTTGGAATTAAATGTAGGAGATCCTGTTCTCATTGCAGATGGCTTAATCAGATTGATTGTCAGAAAAACACAAAATAAATCTAGTGGAATAGTCACTTGTGAAGTTGACGATGGGGGCCCAGTTAGTAAGAGAAAAGGAATCAATGTTCCAGGTACAATGGTAGATTTACCTGCGATTGGACCACATGATGAAATCGCATTACAGCACGCACTACAACAAGGAGCCGATTATATTGCGGTTAGTTATGTTCGTACTGCTGCGGATTTACTTCCTGCAAAAAAGGCAATTAAAAATGCAGGACAACATGTGCCAATAATTGCAAAAATAGAGCATCCAAACGCTTTACAAAATTTAGAAGAGATTCTTGATGCGGCAGATGCTGTAATGGTGGCAAGAGGTGATTTGGGGGTAGAAATACCACTTGAACAAGTGCCGTTGGCACAACAAAGAATCATTGACGAGGCCCTACAAAGAGGTATGCCGGTAATTGTGGCAACTCAAATGCTTGACTCAATGATATTGAATTCACGTCCAACGAGGGCAGAAGTGAGTGATATTTCTAATGCAATTCGTTTTGGAGCAACCGCAGTAATGTTATCTGGTGAAACCGCTTCAGGAAAATATCCTCTCCAATCGGTTGAGATAATGAATAAAATCGCCATCGCTACGGAGCAAGGATTGGATTCTTCAGGGGCTAGGCCGAGCGGGTTAGCTCGATTCAAAGCAACAAGGGCGGTTGCACATGCAGGTGTTGAATTAGCAAAGATTAGCAATGCGGTACGAATTGTTGTCGCTACTGAACATGGAAATGCTCCGAGATTGGTTGCCGGTTATCAGCCAGGGATACCAGTAACTGCGGTGAGTAATAGAATTAGAGCAACTCGTCGCGTTCAATTATTGCCTGGAGTTGATAGTTTAATCGTCAAAGAACATCAACGAGGTTCTGATACTATGCAAGCAGCAGTATCTGCGCTCTTAGATGATGGAAGATTGAATGTTGGAGACCGCGTAGTGGCGATTTCGGGCAGTCCTCTTGCAATGAAAGGTGCTACTAGTACAATCAGAATGTATCGCATCGCAAAAGATCGAACAATTATTGGAGCAGAATAAACGGCATGAAATAACCTCTTTTCGCTAATTCCGCAATAGTGTGCCATTTAGTGTTATTATGTCAATTGTTTTGGCATCACAAGTCCGCTATGGCCTTTTTACAAATAATAATGAACACAATTTCTTAGACCATTTGCGTCGCGGTATTCAAATAGGGGTTTCTTGTCGGCTGACTCGCTAAGGAGTTATCACAATGGGATCTCAATGGGAAGATAAGAGCAAGCCTCACTTGAATATAGTGTTCATCGGACACGTAGACCACGGAAAGTCCACTACTGTTGGACGCCTTCTTTTGGACTCCGGTCACATCGAAGGACACGTAATCGAAAAGAACGAAAAACTAGCAGCAGAATCCGGTAAGGCTGGATTCGGTCTTGCGTATGTTATGGATGGACTAAAGGAAGAGCGTGAACGTGGTATTACTATCGACGTTGCTCACAAGGAATTTTTCACACCTACCTACTACTGGACTGTTATTGACGCTCCAGGTCACCGTGATTTCGTAAAGAACATGATCACCGGTGCTTCACAAGCTGACGCAGCAGTTCTACTATGTGCAGCAAATGATGGTGTTAACGCACAAACTAAGGAACACGCTTTCCTTGCAAAGGTTTTGGGTGTTTCACAACTTATTGTACACGTTAACAAGATGGATATTTCTGGTGTTGACTGGTCCGAAGACAAGTACAATGCAGCATGTAAGGAAGTTAGTGGACTATTGAAGATGGCAGGATTCAAGCCAGACGATATTCCAATGATTCCAGCATCTTCACTTAATGGAGACAATGTTTTCAACAAGTCCGACAAGTGCTCTTGGTACAAGGGACCAACTCTTTTCGAGGCTATTGACAACATTCAAATGCCAAAGAAGCCAATCAACAAGCCTCTTCGTTTGCCAATTCAAGATGTTTACAAGATTTCAGGTATTGGAACTGTTCCAGTCGGAAAGATTGAAACCGGAACTCTAAACGTTGGAAAGACTGTTGTCTTCAATCCTTCACAGAAGTCTGCTGAAGTAAAGTCAATTGAGATGCACCACACAATGGTACCTAAGGCAGAGCCTGGTGACAACGTTGGATTCAACGTACGTGGTCTTGCAGCTGTTGACATCCGCCGTGGAGACGTTGCTGGATACACTGACACTCCGCCAATGTATGTCCGTCACGACGAAACATTCGTTGGACAAATTCAACTAATGGACATTCCAAAGGCAGTTTCAGTAGGATACACTCCTGTATTCCACGCACACACCGCTCAAGTAGCAATCCGTTTCTTAGATCTTCTAGAGAAGACAAACAAGAACGGAAAGGAAGCAAACCCTTCTTTCCTAAAGACTGGAGATGCATGTTTGATTCGCTTCCAACCTACCAAGCCTTTTGCAATCGAGCAAATGGACACCTTCCCTGAATTATCCCGCTTCGCAATTCGCGACATGGGTAAGACAGTCGCTGCTGGTGTTTGTCTAAAGATTGACAAGAAGTGAGCATAGTTGATTTCATCTAAAGTTTGGAGGAATTGAAATGGCTGCAGTAACAATCATCAAGTTAACCGGTGAAAACCATTCTGATATTGATTTAGTAGCATCACAAATCAAAACTATTTGTGAATCTGGTGGTATTTCACTTCGTGGACCTATTCCTCTACCTACTCGTCGACTAGTCGTACCAGTTCGTAAGGCTCCAGATGGCGAAGGTAGTGAAACATACGATCACTGGGAACTTAGAGTTCACAAGCGTCTTCTTGAAATGGATATTACATCTGGTAAGGATGAAAATGCACTTCGTCAAGTAGCTCGTATCCCAATTCCAGATACTGTTAGCATTGAACTATCAATGCGCGCAATTAACTGAATTTGAAACAATAGTCGTTATTGACAACATGTGTTGCCGTAAGGCTGCTCATCATTCGTTGTGACACATATTGTGTAACAGAATGTAATTGGTTCACAGAGTTGCTATTTTTGCGAAACCGCTCTCAACTAACATTTCAGCGGTTAGTGAATCCAAGAAATGAATGTCACCTGACTCCAAATTAACTTCTTCACCCGCAGCGTTAATTATCGCTTCAGGCAATGTTTCTAATATTCTCACGCGAATTAATTCCTCTTCTTCAGTCTCAATTTCTTGCTCAATAGTTGACTCTTCTAATTCAATGACCTTACTCTTGGCCGAAGGCGCCAATTCCATCGCTGCAGCATGACGTACTTCCCCCACCATCTCTTGCATGAATGAGGCCATATCTTCATCTTCGCCTTCATTGGCTGCACCTAATGTTTCTTGAACGATTACATTTTCATTCAAATCAGCGTGAATGTGCTCATCTAAATCTGGCCATTCTGCATCCAAAAAGCGTTCTTCTTCATCAATTTCCATCATATCAACTGAATCAGGGGCATCATCTTCAAAGGCCAATGCAGGTGGTGGATTGCCTGTCAAACTGTTTTTGGAGAAGGAATCTAATTGCATAGTTCCTGGTGCATGAAGGACCTTGTTGGAAATACCTTCACCGGCCACTCCATTCTGCATTCCATTCCAATCAACACCCATCTTAAAACGGTCAACTTGAATCATGAGGCCATGATAGAATGCCTTCTCTTCCGGATCATGTCGTTGCCAATCAAGTGAAGGTAATTCTTGATTCATTCCTGAATTAGCAGTAGTTCTCATCGATTGACTTGCCGCATGTTGCATCATTGCAACCATTCTCTTACGGGTTAATTCGCTAGCAGTCCGACGAATATTCGCTTGTCTTTTTTGCAAATTCTGTAGGCGAATACCCGTTGCACCCATTCTTAACATATCTTGAATATCTAAATCAATATCGGAAAGTAACTTCCTGACATTCTCCCAGAAATCAGTTCGTGGCAATCTGATGGGAACATTTCTTCCAGATTGTTGCCGATTTGTTGTAAATAATTGCTCCTCCACCTCGTGCGCTTGGGCGCTATCGAGTTCACGTGGGGGCGACATAATGAGACCGTATAGTCCACGATTCTTGAACCCTTCACTAAAATCTCTTCACACAATCAATACTCACTTTGATATTCAAAGACCCCACCTCGCTAAGCGAGGTGATTGGAATATGAGCAGCAATGTAGGCATGGGTGATAGAAATAATCCCTATTGCAAAACAGCTATCCTCATTGTTATAATTTTAGTAATTACAACATATTCTCCAATTATTGACAATTCACAAATCAGCCAAAATTTGCAACACATCGCAAATAACGCAGGTGAATCATCTGACTCGGTTGAACATTGGTCTGGGCCAGATACTTTCCATCCTCTTGCCAACCAATCAGCCATTAACCAAACACTCAATTCTTCTATTCAAATCCCGTATAATCAAACTGTAAGTGATGCAAAAATTTCGATTCAGCCATTGTTAACATCTACCAATTCCAACGGAACATTGTTTGGACCGGACTCAGCAAATAGTTGGAATGGCACACATAATGATACCAATGGCATCGGTCATAATGGAATGCTCACATTAGCAACCAATTCCTCATTGGGAACACTTACTGATTTTGAAAACAATGTAATTACTCCGATAAATTGGTTAGGCCAAGGGAAAAATGGTGATATTTGGCACATTTTACGCCCTTCAATTGATTCAACAAATACCTCAAGCAATCAACAAGTTCCTTCCAATACGAGTCAAGGAATTGGATATCTGAGTTCAAGGGCGTTGGGAGATATTTCTCAAAATTATAGTTCATGTGTTCAATCAATTTTCTTTGATGCGCCAAATTATGTGAATAATTTTTCTTTGACAACAAAGGTTTGGCTTTCATTATTGGATTCAGATGCTGTTTGGTTTGAAGCAATGAATGATACAGGTTCATGGCAGATAATCACTCCCGATTCCAGTTATACCAATTCAAGTTCATTGAATGGCTCACCCGCAATGGTTTGGTCAGGACAAAGTAATGCATGGACTACTCAGAGGTTCCAATTAGATTCATTGCTTTCTTCTCATGATAGCGAAATTAGGTTCAGGTTTTGTTTACAAACATCTTCGATTACCAGTGCCCGCGCTGGAGTTTTTATCGATGAAATGAGGTTGCACAATGATGGTAGTCAATCGGGTGCTTGGCTCCACGGAAGTTTGAGTGGAGATTACTTGCCTAATGCCAATGGGAGATTGATTATTCCAGCAAATCTTAGTAATATGAGTGGCCAAATGGAAGTAGAAATTCTTACCAATTGGGATATTGAAGGCGGTTCTAGTGATGGAATGACTACTTGGTTATCTCTTGATAACGGTTCGAGTTGGTTCTTACTTTCTCTTTCCACAGGCCACCCAGCTAATGGCCTATGGTACAAGGGAACCTATTACCGAACAGAATCGGGAGGTTGGATACCTGTCAGCTATACTCTCCCAGCAAATGTTACCAACCATGTCAATGCAAGTAACGCGTTGTTCAGATTTTTAGTTCAAACAAATGCAAATGTGAATTATGGTGGACTCTCATCATCTGGTTGGGAAGGAATGGCAATTGATGATGTCATTGTATATTCTAATCGTAGTTCAACAAATGTCCAAAAAAGGATTATTGCTAATTTTACAGTTTCAAGTGATGGACAATATGGGAATCAAAGCGGATGGCTAAATTATTCAGGGACAAGTCCCAACCAATGGAATTGGACAAGTCTTCTCGGAGCGAATGGCCCAATGGATGCATACGATCGCTTTGATTCAGGTAATTTAGCCCCTGCCGGTTGGTCAATCCAAGCACCAGACTCAAGAAAGTTTGAAGTCGGTGCTGTGAGCAATACTGCAGGATTTGGTCCAGCAGCATGGCCCTCAGGCAGTAATGGTGCTGGAATATATTTGACCAATAAATATAGCAATAATATGTATACTCATTTGATTACGCCAAATTACGAAATACCTGAGAACTCTACTGCTAGGCTGACTTTCAAAAGTTGGATCTGCACTGAAGCGAATTGGGATGGAGGTGCGGTTTCACTTTCAACAGATGGGGGAGAAAGTTGGTGGTATATTCCTCCCGATTTGAATGGATTCCATGACCAAATTTCTCAAGTTAATACACAATCTCCATTCTATGGCGAAGGTATTTTTGATGGCTCAAATGTCAATGGTGGCTGCCATAACGTCGTCAGAGGCTTTGATTTAAAGCAAGCAGACCTCAGTAATTTGACAGGGCAAAGCGTTAGGGCGAGGTTTTCTTTCTTCTCCGACACATATGTCCAATTAGATGGTTGGTACATTGATGATGCAGGGGTTGAAGTTGATATCTATGAAACACAGGGTGAATGGATTTCAGATTTGATTTCATTTGATGACGATTTCCAAAATGGGGGAATATTAGATGGTTTTGTTAAAGAAAAAGAAGGGTCTCATATCAGATTTGATATTTTATCGGCTAATGGAAGTGAAATAACCGGATTACAAAATAAAACTCTACCATTGATGATTGATTTGGACCGTAGTGTACATTCACAATTCAGCGTCAGAGTCAGAATGAGTTCGACTTCACCATTGATTACTCCACTGTTGAAAAATTTAAATTTTGGTGCCAATTCATATTTTGATGCTTTTCACCTTCAACAACAATCAAGAAATTATTCAATAATTGGCCAATCCAATCTTCAGTATTCAGATGGAATGAAAATCAGTGCAACCGGACAAGCCTCAATTTCATGGGACATCAATGCAGCTTGTCCGATGAAAAATGGCAGATTAACAATAGTTGGAGATAATACAACAATTTCTCATCCAGGATTAACAGTCAATCAACAAAATTGGTTTGCATCGCCAGATAGAACAATCTACCAATTGTCGAGTTCTACGACTTTTAGAAATTCAACAACACTAGCCTTGACTATGTTTGCAGGGGACGAAATCAGTTCAGTATTGTTTGAACCGGATTGTCTTTTTGCGCCTAGGGATGTAAAAGTCACCTTGGGCAATGACCTCACAATCTTTGAATCAAGTTCTGAACAATTACTATTCCATAATGCATTACATTCTGTGAATGCTAGTGATGTAGACGAATTGATAGATCAATTCCACCAAGGCGGGGAGAGAGATATTGTTAGTATTCCAATGACAGTTCAAACCTCAAGAGGTTCAATAAAAGTTGATTTTGGTTGGACAGACGAACCAATAATGGGAGAAAGCATTTCACCGATTAGCTCAGCGCGTTGGGTACCTGGGCAAAGCATAGATATTACTACAACGAGTTGGAGAACAGATAGCGATGATCCATTGTTTGATTTCCCAACAGAAATAGACCGCGTTAAACTAATACTCTCAAAATCACCTCTGATAAGCGATTCATTCATTGAAGTTGAAGTGATTAATGTACAGAATAATCCAACCTTCCGGCAATTAAAAGGAGGAGGTCTAGCAAGTTTGAGTACTGCTGATTGCCAACTGCAAGTGATGCTGAATAGTGTAGAAATTGATTGGTCATTGAATACTCACTGGCTAATGGATGACATTGATGATATTCATTATTTGTTATTATCAACAGATGAGGACGATTTTGAAGTTGGGCCAAACCATCTTGTACGCTCAACTCCATTCAATGAGTTTGAAAATGATCTGGAAATTATTGATTTTGATGTGACGGCAGGAGATACAAGACAATTGGGGAATATTTTTGACCCAATGTGGCCATTCCACCTCAAACCACAACAAGCACTTTCTGTTTCGGGTAAAGTGAGATTTGAAGGTATTGCAAATGCATGGGCTCCAGCAAATTCCGCTGATATTGAAATTGAAATGAAGGCAGTACCTCCAAAGAATGAATCTGGTGGGGTAGATGAATGGATAGGCGATCCAATTAATTGGACACAAACCTGGTTTTCTAGTTTGAATCACAATTCACAATTCAATCAAGAAATACTCGTACCACAACCGAATGGACAATTTCCTACGGGAACGCGCTTTGAAATCCGCCCTTCAATAATCCGTAGTGGGCCAGTTGGTGAGGATTCTTCGACCAGTGTTGATAATACTGCGCAATCAGTATTTGTTCCTTTTGTTATCGATTCAGAATCACCAGATATTATTGGAATATTTGCTCTTGACCCAGGTGGATTGACCCCTGCTGATGGCCATGTTTGGATGTCTGGTCAATTCCTTGCATTGCGCTTATTCATTGAAGATTCGGATGGATTAGCGAGTCCATTAAGGATGTATTATTGGCTAGAAAATCACGATGATAGTAATAATGATGGAATAATGCAGGCTAATGAATATAGAGAATATAGTGTTTCATTTAGCAACGGTTCGATATCAACCGTAATCGATTTGCCGTTGTTGGATGATGAGCAGATAATACCACCTTCACAAATGACAGGTTTGGCAAGCATATATTTCGTTGGTAAAGATTTAGCAGGAAATTATATTGAGAATGGAGGCTCTTTTGGTGAACAAAATGATTTGGCAACTATCACTGTCGCAAATCGTCAAGATACTGTAATTAGCCAAAGTTCATTGTATTTTGATACAGTCAATGGAAACTTATTAGCAGGCAAAGAACACCATTTTTCATTCAATCTTACAGATGGTAATGGTATTCAAACACTAGATAAATTTGAATTAGCCTTGACTGGAAGAGAGGATAATAATAATTGTAATATTACTTATTATCCAAGATTTTCAATGATTGAATATGATTCAATTTGCATAATATCAACGCCGCAAGTAGTGATTGAAAAACACCCACAATCATCAACTTGGAATGTTGATTTCGTCTTTAGATTAGATTGGAGTGGGTCATATGCTAACGCACTGAGCGGAGGAATTCCTTCTTTGAAAATATTTGATGAAGGCCAAGACCTCGGCATGGGGCTAAGCAAAATGAGTATTTTCCAATGGCAACCGTCATTTGATGTTGAACTTGAGATTGAAACATTGGCCGATATTACAGAGCCGATAGGATATTCTCAATCAAATGATATCTGGGTATATGCCGATGATGAGATTGAATTATTTTCAATACTGAAACACAAAGGAACTGAATTTGCAGCCGAATACTATCCTCCAGAGGCGACATTAAATTGGCGCTTAAGCGATGGTGAGAGAGAATCAATAGATGTTGACGAGATTGGCATGGATGGAATGATCCATCTGATAATTGAAATTGATAGTGAAATCATTAGGCATAGAACTGCGACTCTTGAAATATTTGTTAGCGCATTAAATTATGCGACTCCAACACCATTATTGGTCAATATTACAATAGATGACGCACCTCCAATGTTGACAATTCCTGCTGGATATTTGACGTCGATAGATTCTGATAAAATGGGTGAGGTGGACGTTGTGGCATTAATTTCAGATGCTGGTGGAATTAGAAATACTAACATAAGCATGTATTGGCATTTCCGAAGAGTGAATAGTATCATCATGGGAAGTCAAGGACAAGCCACAATCGCTTATCATTCTCATTCGGATACTACAACGACCTTTTCATCAATAGTTGATATGACACTGGAGGACCAATCAATTTTGCAAGCCCTAGATCGCATTGAAATATGGTTTGAAGTTACAGATAATTCCGGAACTGAATTACAAGGATATGGCGATTCATCATCACCAATAAAGCCATTATTCCGCTGGATTGACTTTGCGCCAAGATTTGACATTATCCAAGCAACTCCGTACCGACCAGTAATTGGTGAGCAAATCAATATTACAGCACGGGTAGTAAATGAAGGTGTTTTAGGTGGTGATATTACTTTACAACTAATCGATTCAGAAGGAACAATACATGAAACTGAAAATATCTATCTTGGTACCGGAGAATGGCAGCAATTCAATTGGACAATAGAGGCGTGGAAGACTGGTAGGCTCGGACTATCACTGCAAATAATAGATCACACAGGTGAAGTCCCGATACCTCTTGCTGATGTGGCAACCAATCAGGAATCATCAGTATCTTCAACCTCTGGATTACTGGGGCTTTCAATATTGATGGTCGTATTTTCTTCAATTGGATTATACATGGCAAGTCAAAAGAGAAAACAAGTAATGGAGGAGTATGAAATGAAGCGAATTGAGAGGTTGGTTGCAAATCATTCCTTCGCGCCACCAAGGCCAGTTGATTTAGACGAAAATAGTCAAGAGGAATAGTCAAGAAGAGAAGGCATCACGCCTCAACTACTAGCCGAGGTACCCGAGTGGTCAAAGGGGGTGGATTCAAGCTCCTCTGCATAATGCTTCGCAGGTTCAAATCCTGCCTTCGGCACCAAATAACATGATTAGGAACAGAATTGTTTGACTTCTAATTTGGTTATTCATTGAGTATTGCATCTACCAGAGGTTGAAAGGTATCGCCATGTGGAAATGGCGAAATTACATTGGCAGCATTTTGAATTTCTTGAAAAGAACCACCGACTGCTACTGACCAATTTGCTAATTCAAACATTGACAAATCATTCGGAGCATCTCCAACGCATAACAAATCTTGAGGCCTTAATTTCATTTTTTCTAAGATGACCTCAAGACCCTTTCCTTTGGATAGGTTTGGAGACATTAAATGAATTGCAAAACCTGTTCGAATCACATTTAGATGCGACCATTTGCTTGTTGAAATCTTTTCTTTGATCAATTGTAAATCTTCAGATGGGAATAAGCACCATTCACTTTCTCTCCAAGCATTGCTCTCAATCCCTTGTGGGTTTAGATTTGGAATTTCTTGTGCTAGCCATTGTGCTGCTTCCCTAGCCTCATTTCCATCTGCTCTCATTACTACTTCAGGCCATTGTGGATGCCAAAGCACGCCCCCGTTTTCGCAGCAAATAGGGCCAGAAAGTTGTAAAAACCTCCACAATCCATATGTTATTGCTCTTACATTTCCGGTTGCTAGAATTACAGGAATCCCTGCATCTTCAAGTCGCTGTAATGCGAGTATTGCTTCAGTATTGATTCGCTTCTTATCATCGGTAAGCGTTCCATCAATATCTACCGCGACAATTTTCGGTCTCCAATTTTTTGGAAGCCACTGCATATTAATAGGCAAAGGCTTTGTTTTCATCAAGTTTGTCAAAGGAGGATTACAATAATGCCAAAAACGGTTATATTGATTAGTTGATATTAATTTGAATAATAGCCTTCAAAACACTAGGGCTAGAGCAGTGTATATGGTCGGAGACGGTGATGGCGAGGTTTTCCTCTCAATCGAAGACGATGACCGGCCAATTGAGGTCAAAAAGCCAAGGTTTTCTAAATCTAAAAAGAGAACAATAGAAAAATCAGAAATCATTGAAACTGTGGAACAACCTCCGCAAGAAGAAATATTTGATGGTGAAATATTAGATGCAGAAGTGATAAATCAATCCGGTGGCGTTTACGATGTAGCCTGGCCGTTACTTGGAATGGATTGCCCGGATTGCGCATCAAAAGCCATGAGAGCAATCTCCTATCTCCCCCAAGTTGGCGAATCAGTTGTTTCAGCAACTGCTGGCGAAATAAGAGTTTCAGTTGATATTGGAGAGGGCCCAATTTCTGAAATTTCATCAATTTTGCGCTCCCTAGGACATGCTCCCGATGTAGAACACCATCAACTCGTAGGAATTAGTGCAGGTGGCGTGGCAAGGAGAAATGGTGTCGAGTTAAAGAAATTGGAGAAAGTTATCCGATTACAGCCGGGGATTCTTGATTGCGAAATTGATTCAGATAATCGAATATTAGTGCAACTTGTTAGCGATGCTACAACACAATTGATTGAAGCAAGGGACTCTAAATTGGACACGATTCTAGGGGCTGCTCCAAAATATATCACGGCCAAGAGTGCGAAAATACGTCCAGATCAATGGAGATTAATCGGTGGCGGTTTAGCAGTGCCAATTTTATTGATTGTTCTCCTTGCAGAATACTTTTCTTTATCGCCTATGTTAATTGGATTGATTGCAATACCAGGTTTGGCCCTAGGTGGATTACAGATGTTTAAGGAAGCGATTGCGAGTATTAAAAATCGCCAACTCGGATTCCAAGTGCTCACCAGCCTAGCAGTCATAGGTGCTGGAGTATTAGGAATGTGGGAAGAAGCTCTAGTCGTAGCGATATTAGTCGCATTTACAGCCCACTTAGAAGGAGACGCACTTGTTAAAGCGCGTGAGGCTATGCAGGGTGGATTGGATAGATTGCCTCGTACAGCAAGAAGACTATCTGGTGAAAGGTTGGTAAATCAGCAAGGAGTTCTTCAAGCCATGAAAACAAGTGGTTTTACATTGCAAATGGCTGTTTCAACAGTTGAAATTAATCCGGGAACAGGCCCATTAGCAACTTGTCAAGATGAGGGTGATGGAATAGAAGTAGTTCCAATTGACCTAATTCGTGTTGGAGACCAAGTAGAGATTAGAAGTGGAGAATTAATTCCCTGCGATGGAATCATACTCGAAGGAAAAGGTGCTTTGGATAAGGCACCACTAACTGGAGAATCTGTTCCAGTAGAGGTTTCAAAGGGAGAAAATATTCAGGCAGGATTGGTACTTGCAAAAGGACCGGTTGTCATCAAAGTTACAGCGGTTGGAGATAATACTCGATTATCTGGATTGATAGAAGCAGTTCATACCTTTAGGGAAGAAGCGCCACGAATTCAAAGTGGTATTGAGAAATTTACTGCAATATGGGTTCCTACTGTATTGTTTGGAGCATTTGTTGTTTGGTATTTGATGTTCCCAGACAATTGGAAAGTCATTCTCCTCTTATGGGTTGTTTCTTGTCCATGTGCTCTATTGTTAGCAACACCTGTGCCACATGCAGCGGCATTAGCCAATGCCGCCCACATGGGAGTAATAGCGCGTGGAGGAAGCGTTTTGGAGAGATTGAGCAAAGTTAACCACGTACTATTGGATAAGACAGGAACCTTGACTTCAGGAAAGCCAAAAATCGGTCAAGTGGTTACTGCTAAAGGTAAACGTAGGGATTCGGCGATAAAAATCGCCGCTGGATTAGAGGCCCGTTCAAACCACCCCTATGCGCTTGCAATAATGGAACTGGCCACAGAAAACGGTTACAAACCAAGCGCAATCAATGGGCATAGCGATGTAGAAGCAGGTGTAGTCGGCATTAGTGGTGGCAAACAAGTATCTTTGATTCGCCCAGATAGACTTTCAAAATTAGGTATTGAAATCCCAGAAGAGATTCAAAGCGAACTGGATAAGGCAAACGAATTGGGCCACGGAGCGAGTATTCTATGCAAAGAAGAAACCCCGGTTGCATTATTCACATTCATCCATGATGATACTCGCCAAGGTTCTGAAAAATTGATTCCTGAATTGTATAAGAGAAGAATAAACGTTGAAATTCTCAGTGGAGATTCACAATCAGCAGTCACCAAGTTTGCCAATAATGTTGGATTGCCAGAAGCTGCAGCACATGGTAATTTGAGTCCCGAAGACAAAGTTAAGTGGGTTAATGGAAGAAGTAAAACTCACATTACGATGATGGTAGGAGATGGATTCAACGATGCAGCAGCGTTAGCAGTTTCGGATGTAGGGGTTGCTGTTGGTTGTGGAGAAACGGTTAACCTCGAGGCTGCAGATGTATTGATTCCTGCCGAAGATCCGAGTATGCTGTGTGAATTGATTGATTTAGCGAGAAAGGCTCAGCGAGTCCTAATTGGAAATCTTGTATTTTCAGTTGCTATAACAATAATATTGGTATTCGCAGTAATCAATGGCATGTATGATAAATTGTGGGTTGGAGTATTGATTCACGAAGCATCAGTAATAATTGTAATACTGAATGGTGCAAGGCTTGCTGGTGATTCAGGTGCATTGAAATTACTCTCGGAAACCTTCAAATCATTATTTTCGGATACTAAAGATTCATTCAATGTATTACTGATGAAATATCGTTCTAATTGAAATCACGCGGTATCTTCATACCTAAAGCGCGACTCTTCTAACTTGGTGAGACATTGGCACGACTACACGCAGACCCAGTGACTACCGCCCTAGTACACCCGACACGGCGAAATTTGTATTCCACTCTAATGGCCGTTGAAGAGATGAGCACAGTTCAACTTCAAACCGCTGTTAATGTTGATAGATACAATTTGTACCACCACTTGAAGAAGCTCGCCTCCCTTGGATTAGTAGAAAACCACCGCGATGTAGGAAGGGCTCGCTGGTGGAAAGTCACACAACGAGTGACATTACCAGGATTGGTTGGCGGAAATGAAGAAGTTCAAATCCAATCAGCGCCAGCAGCAGTTTCTGCTAGTGCCATTGATACTACAGGACTTCCAGAGTCACTAGCCAATGCAATTTCTCAAGGTAGAGACATTCATATTGTTAATTTGGATGGATCTCGTGAGCAAATAGGGGCAAAGAAAATGCTTGAAGCATTAGCAAATGACTACGGCATTGAACTCGATTTACCATTTACTTTCGTTCCAGGTGGAATAGCATTAATCGGTAAAGAACGCTGATATTTCAACAATAAATCAAGAAGCAATCGTGGGGTGTCTAGGTATGGATGAAGAAGCAATAGTTGAATCAAAGATTGCCCCACCGGCGCTATCTTGCCCAAAGTGTTCATCATTACTACCTTCTGAGTTAGGAATTCTCACCTGTTCTATTTGTTCATCAAAAGTAGATGTAAAACACCCTGTTACTCGTCGTAACTGGGAAAATGAAAAGATTAGTTGCCCAGAATGTTCCAAAGTATTAGTGGTTGGTGTTGACAAAAGACCTGCCCATCTGAAATGTATTTCTTGCTCAACTCATTTCACAGTCACAAAGAATGTGCCTCGGGTTGAAGTCTCCTGTCCTAGTTGTGAAAGACGATTACGTATGAAAAGAAAGCCAGGTAGTAGAGATATTGATTGCCCTGCATGTTCAACACCATTCAAGGTAACATTTTGAGGTGATTGCGTGAAGACAACCTACCGAATGATGGGAATTGCTGATTACATCACTTTACTCAACGGATTATTTGGAACAGCAGCAATATTATTCATTATTTTAGCGGTTGAAGATTTACATAACCCGTATTACCAAGGCGGATTAAAAACAAATTATATTTGGTTAGCAATGCTATGCATTCTTGCATCGGTAATTGGAGATATTATCGATGGTCCAATAGCCAGAAAATATTCAAAAAGAAAATTACTTGGCGGTTCATTAGACATCATGTCGGATTGTTTATCCTTCTGTGTTGCTCCAGCACTATTGATTTTCGTGATGTTCGGTCGTTGGGGTGAAGCATCACCATTCTGGACAATCTCTTTGGCAATTGCAAGTTGTTGGATAATAGCAACAGGAATGTTGAGACTAGCACGGTTTCAATATGAACAAGCATCAGACCTCAACTATTTCGTTGGTCTTTCCAGTCCAGCCAATGCATTGCTGATACTAAGTTTTGCAGGACTTATTTGGATCCAACCATCAACAGGTTTAGGCCCAGGTTTAACTACATGGGACTGCTCAATTTGCTTTGGAACTGGAACTGCAAAACCATATTTTGATTTTTTAATTCTACCAATAATGTTCATCAGTGGGGGATTGATGATTTCCGATAAACCCCTATCCAAATTGAAAGGGGGCATTGTGATGAAATTGAGCATATTACAACTGCTTGTAATATTAGTTGGAATAGTTTATTCGTTAATTCAAACTACTAATTCTGATAATGGCCAACATGGTAGTGGTATGACCGGTTTAGAGATTCCATTCATTCTGTTTACGTTTTCAGCAGCATTGGTCTTGGCGTATATCATTGTAGGTGAACGGGTTGTAACAAATAGTTCGGATGAAATGACCATCATTTCAGAAGAATAATTTACAATTTTAATTATAATAATAATGCTTTTGGCAAGTTGTATTTACCTACAAAAAACGCCATTCTAAGGGTGATATCCGTCGCGCTCTTTAACTATGATGAGACGAGGATGAGGGAATGGATGGGATACGATGGGAGTCAGCGAAAGCAAGACGATTAAAGGGGTTGAACCAACTCCACTTGCGCGCAAAGGGTCCGACGCAGTTTCATTATCATCATTAAGATCTCAATTTACTTCCAGTAAATCGATGTCTCTGGACCAAGCAACATTAGGCAGTGCTCGTTTCCGCCAAGAAGAGAGGATGCGCGCCGATATTCGCAGAGAGAAGCGACTTCGACAGCAGGCGATAGATGAAAGAATCATAGCAATGAAAGAATCAGTTGCCGTAGATTTATCAGTTAGGCACGAACTTACCTTAGATGCATTAGAAAAAGAAATGCGAGAAGGCATGGAGCAAGAACTTGCAGAAATGGAAAGAGATTCATTGGCTAGAGAAGAAGGTAGAATAAGAAAACAATTAGATTTACGTCTTGAACGCCAATTAGAGTCAATGCGTGAAGAAATTGAAGTTGAACAAGATAGAAGACTTCATGAGCATAAAGATCAGATTAAATCCAGCATAGAAGTACAATTACAGCAAGAGCACCGTTTACGCCTTGATATACAAAAAGAGAGATTATCACTTGAGTACAATCAAGAATTACAACGAAGGGTTAGAGATATTGAAGCTAATATTGAACATGAAATGGAGACTCGCTTCAAACAAATGGAAGCCTCTGAAATCAATCGCCTTGAAGAAGGACACATCGCTCGTTTGGCAGAAAGAGAAGAACAATTACGACGAGGAATTAGAACTCGTCTTGAGCAACAACTTCGAAGCAGATTAAAGCAAAGAGAAGCTAGACTCAAATCAGAATATGAGCGCCGTAGCCTGCGTTTAGAAGAAGACATCGCTCAACAATTACAAGAGGAATTAGAAGCAAGGCTACGCCAGGAAACAACCGACCTTGAAGAGAATATGCGCGAAGACGTTGAACTTGCAATAGCGAGACGCCGTGATGAGTTACGCGTTGAAATCGCTCGTCAATTAGAGGAGAGGCACTCTGAAAGACTTGGAGAGAGGAAATCACGTCTACGTGAAAAGTATGATATCACCTTCTCTAAGGCAGTTGACGACATTTCACGTTCATTAAAGGACGAAGTAGAGTCCGAACTAAACTTACGCATGGAAGATGAATTCAATAATTATCGCAATGCAAGAGAGGCAGAAATACAAAACCGTCTTGCCCGCTTTAGATATGATAGAGAATCAGAATTACGCGATCAATTAGGCGCTCAATATGAAGCCAAGAAGGTTGATTGGTCTGAACGACTTGAGATTGAATTCCAGTCGCGCGAAGCCGCAGCGAGAAAGGCAATAATGTCAGAAGTTGATGCAGGTTTGCGTAATGAACGCTTAACCTTTGAGACAGATCTTGATCTGTTAAAGGAAGAAACTTCACTTGAACTTGAAATTGACATGGAAGAAAGACTCAATGAATTCAAGTCTCGCAAAGAAAACGAAGTTGCAACTCAACTTGAAAGACAACTTGACAAGCGTGAAGAGATTATGCGAAATAAGGCTCTAATCGATGTAAGAAAGAGAGAAGCATCTATCAGGGCTGAAATCGAAGCACAACTTGGACTTAAGCGTGCAGAAATTCGCGACCGCCTAAGTGGTTTGACTGAGAAGATGGATGCCTTCAAGGAAATGGCTGAAGAAAAGATGCGTGATGCTGTTACTAATCAAATTCAAGGTGAAATTGATAGAGATCAATCGGTACTTCAAAGTCGAGAACAAGAGTTCAAGGAATTACAGACTCAAGGCAATAAGGCCGACAAGCGCCAAACATGGATGCAAGCAATTTCCGGTCAAGGTACACAAGGGATGCAGGGGACTGGAATGGACCCTTCCGCATTAGGTGCCCGTTCAGGTTCATCTGCAGCTGGTGGAAGAATGCTTGGTGGCATGATGGGCGCGGCTGCACAACAGCAACAACCAAGAATTGGTTTGGCTGGAATGAGGGCTCCAAGAACAAGTGCCAAACCACTATCCGCAGCACTGCCATTGGCTAGGCCGGTAAAATCGCCTCTAATTAATCAACCAGCAGGCGCTAATACCCTCGCTGGTTTGCCAGAGCCAGTTCACCAAAAAGTAGTACGCTCTCCAGTGGTTTCAACACCGTTGGTCAAGCCGATTACACAAATAGAACAAACTCCGCCGATTCAACAACCAGTAGCACAACCATTGGTTCAACCAGTAGTGCAACCAGTAGTGCAACCAGTAGTGCAACCAGTATTGCAACCGATTACACCAATTGTTCAAGTGGAAGAGATTGCTTCAGAAGTAGAAGAGATTACTACAGAAGTAGAAGAAATTACTTCAGTTGAAGTTGAAGATGATATTGCTGATTCTATTGCTGATGATATGATTTCAGAACTCGAAGAAGAATCAAAAACATCACTACTTAGACCAATTAGAGCCACACTTTCACCAGTTGAAAAGAGCAAAAGGGAAACGGCAACACTGACGCCGGTAAGGCAACTATTACAACCGATTAAAAAATCGCGAGGAAGTCCTCCAAAGTCTGGAAAGGGTAAATCTCCTACAGAAGCCCCAAAGAAATCTATGGCAACATTGACTCCAATAAAAACGATGAAACCTGTGAAAACAGGAATAAAAAAGATGCAACCATCAGAAGATGATGATAATTGAGTCAATATTTGGATTCAATGGCCAAAAAGTGCACTTTTACCCGTCTGTTTCATATCCACAAGGGTATTGGTGTAGACATGAAGCGCGTAATTTGCCTTATTCTTGCATTCTTGATGCTCCCACTTTCAGGTTTTTTGCTAACTGTTTCTGCTGCAGATACAAGTAATTTGATCGAAGCTGGGTTTACAGATGAATTTGATGAAGAATTAGTACTTTGGCAAAGGATGGATGATGGAACGATATTATCTATTGATACAACAGGAAATCTTAGCGTTAGTAGTTTTTCAAGTGGGTTACACTCACCACAATGGAGTCTAGAATTGAATGTTTCAGTAAACTCAGCAAGGCTTGATGATGCACAGCAATTGGTAGCAGTAGCCCATGATGATGGAGTTTCTGTAGTTCATTTGAGTTTCCAAATAGTCAACCGGAATATTTCTATCTCACGGCCAGTAGATTCAGTTGACTGGGATGATGCTGGTGATTTGTGGCTTGCTCATTATGCAGGACGACGTCGTGCCGAAGAGTATAGTTCTGAAGGACCTACGGGCGTTTGGACAGATACCATAACAACTGGCTTGAGTGCATTCATGGTTTTGGATGATGGTCGAGTAATCACTGGAAGCTATGATACAAAAGTATACGTTAGTGATGAGTATGGTGGCGCATTATATTCATTAACAGAATCAAATGCGATCATTAAAGTGTTATTCGAAGATTCAAATGGTGATTTAATCGTAGGAAATGCAAACGGAAACTTGTATAGATATGATACTAATAATTGGAATGCTGAAACACTTACACTTTCGCATGGAAAAGCGATATCTCATATTCAACAATATGATAATTCGACTTACGCCATTGGTTCAAAAAATGGACACCTAAGTCTCGTGGATGTTACAACATTCAGTGAACAAAACACACTTACAGCAGCAGGATATTCAATAGGTTCGGTACAAGATTATACAACGGCGGTATATTTGGCAACAACAACTCCAACAAGTTCGAAAGTTTACCTCTTCGATATCGATTCTGATAGTGATGGTGTGACAGACCGATTAGATGATTTCCCATCAGATTCCACACAATGGTCCGATGCAGATGGTGATGGATATGGCGACAACTCTCAAGGTTTCAATCCAGATGCATTCCCACAAGATAGTACTCAAAATACTGATACCGATGGTGATGGATATGGAGATTCGCCAATAGGTAATGATGGTGACTTATTCCCGAATAATGCTGACCAATGGCAAGACCGCGATGGGGATGGTTATGGGGATAATATGGCTGGACAAGATGGAGATAAATATCCTGATGAACCAACTCAATGGGCAGATTTTGATATGGATGGATATGGAGATAATCCAGCAGGTGTCACTCCAGATTCATGCCCTCAGCAAAATGGATTTTCAACTATTGACAGATATGGTTGTTTAGATTCAGACCAAGATGGTTATTCCAACCCAACTTCTGACTGGGGGATTTCCAACGGTGCAGATGCTTTGCCTAATCAAGGCAGCCAATGGTTTGATGGTGATGGAGATGGTTATGGCGATAATACAGAGGGATTGAAACCTGATGCATGTCCTTGGCAATCTGGAACTTCAGTGAAATCTTGGACTGCCAATGAAAGCTCAAGTGTAGGGTTCACACAAGTTACGTCCTATGGATGTGAAGACCTAGATGGCGATGGTTGGGTTGATTTCTCTGAATCTTTGGGTATGGAAACAGATCCAAATGAGCACTACGATGCAGATGGAGATGGTGTTGGGTCTAATTCCGATTATGATGACTCAAAACCATTGATACAAACTGAAAAAGATTACTGCCTTTTGAATTTTGACGACAATAGTGGCCAATGCTTAGGATGGCGTTCTGACGGGTATCAAGAATATTTGTCTCGAGATAAGGAAGTCAATGAAACAGATATGACATTCAGCACATGGAATACAAGTGTGAATGCAGGAACTTTGAACGAGCCTGGCAAGATAGATGGGGGCATATTAGCAGAAGTTGCTACTGTAGGAGGGATTGCATTTATTTCCTTGACAATTGTTATTTTAGTCGCTGCGATGATAATAAAGAAACGTAAGGTCGCTGGTCTAGTAAAGTTGTATGGGGTTCCATATGTGCCTAAGGAATCCTCAGCTAGTTTAGAAGCATTACAAGGTTCAGCAGGTTCATCTGCGATGGGAGGTGTAGAATCGGATTCTGCATGGGATGACAATGTAGAGAGTCTGGATTTCACCTCTGAACATGATGCAGGTGAAGACTCTATTGAATCGGAGAATGTTGAGAATGAACAAATAGATGCAGATTCAATATATGGTGATTCAAGTTCCATTGAGGACATTGCAGGAATGCCGCAAACCCAAGATCCTGTTGAGGAAGTAGCCGTAGCAACACCACAACCTAACCAACCACCAGCAGAGGCCGCACCATTACCAGAAGGAGGTCTACCGGCCGGATGGACGATGGAACAATGGCAATGGTACGGCCACGAATGGCTTGCTAAGAATGCTAAGTGATGCTTAACATCAGAATCATTCATCTTTTGATTCTACAATAGAAGCGAGCAATCCACTGATCATTTCTGTGATTGCTGTAACTATCTGTTCGACCATATTTGTTTTGACTTCATTATCTTCAACAACTTCAGGAGTTACAACAGTTTGACAATCCATTACTTCAGTCTCTATTAATTCACCATCTTCAAACAAAGTACCCAATAAGCAGTACTCTCCGCTTTCTAATTCAATCTCATCAGTTACTAACCATGTTTCAGTAATTTGTAATCCTGTAGAGTTTTCAATGCCTTCTGAACCAGAAATGATGTCATAGGTATCAGTAGAAACGATCATCCACTCGATTGTGTAATCTTTAGAGGAATCAAGATTGGAAGCTGTTAGACGTAGTTCCGAAGGAGATGTAGTTGTATCTAATTCCACTTCAAGTGTTGGAGGAATGTAAGGTTGTTCATCCTCTTCAACAGTATCGTTATCTCCGCCAGTGTTGTTATCATCACCAGTATCGTTGTCTCCTCCAGTGTTGTCATCACCCGGCATTTCGGGGGTTTCTCCACATTCAATCGTGATACAATTAGTCTTTGTATCAACTGAGTTAGAAGATTCAAACAATTCTGCATGGACACAGTAGGTTCCCTCAAACAAATCCAAATTCAATTCATATGTGTAATGAGTTGATTGAGTAGCAGTCCAGGTATCTGTGCCAGATGAAATCATTATTTGGTTTACATCATCCATTAATACCCAATCAAGGTCGTATGTCAGACCATTGTCTAGACCACCAGTCTTTACTGTGATTTTGTGATCAAATGTTCCCCACTGTTCTTCGATTAATGCGTATACAATATGTGCAGATTCATCAGCAATTGTAATACAATTGTCTTTTGTATCAATAGAGATAGTAGTTTCATACAATTGAGCATAAACACAGTAGGTTCCAGCAGGCAAATTTAGATTCAATTCATATGTGTAATGAGATGATTGAGTTGCAGCCCATATATCTGTATCTGTTGCAATCATCACTTGGTTTACATCATCCATCAATATCCAGTTAAGGTCATAGCCCAAACCATTAACTAGACTGGCAGTCTTTACTGTTATTTTGTGATCAAATGTTCCCCACTGTTCTTCGATTAATGCGTATACAATATGTGCAGATTCATCTGCAATAGTAATACAATTACTCTTGGTATCAGCTAAGTTTCCAGATTCAAACAATTCAGCGTAAACACAGTAGGTTCCAGCAGGTAAGTTTAGGTTCAAATCATATGTGTAATGAGTTGACTGTGTAGCAGTCCAGGTATCTGTGCCAGATGAAATCATTACTTGGTTAACATCATCCATTAGAATCCAATCAAGATCATAGTCTCCTCCAATATTTAATGTTCCAGTTTTGATTGTAACTTTATGGTCAAATGTTCCCCACTGTTCCTCGATTAATGCGTATACTATCGTTCCGTTACAGACACATGGGTCAGTTCCGTTATCTCCGCCAGTATTGTTGTCTCCACCAGTATTGTTGTCTCCACCAGTATTGTTGTCTCCGCCAGTATTGTTGTCTCCACCAGTGTTGTTACCATCATCACCAGTAATATCATCACCAGTATCACAGAAACCGACTGTGATACTAGCATATTGGTTTCCTAGACGGGTGCTTTCATCATCCCAGTCATGAAGGATTCTATCCGCTTTACCATCAGCAAATGCACCGGACAAATCGTTTCCAAGTTCAACATTGGTAATTATTTGAGCGAAATATTCTACAGAGTATTGATCAACTAATGACACTGAATCAATATTGAATCCTGCAGCTCCATTTATCTTGTTAGAATCTGAGAATCCATTAATGGTGATGTAATCACCACTTGGGTTTGATGTACCATCAGCATCGCTTAGGAAGAGGTCATAGTATTCGTTCCATCCACTGAAATCAGGACTGCCCCAATTTCCAGTTTGGAAGCCTGTTATGTCTTGTAATACAGCATTGCTTGTCATAGAAGATGTCCACAAATTTGTAGTGCCAGTTTGTTCCCTGACAGCAACTTCATTGAACATTAAAGGGGATAATTGACCATTAGGGAATAATTCTTCATCACATAAATTATCTCCAGTATTGTTATCTCCACCAGTATTGTTATCTCCACCAGAGTTGTTGTCTCCTAGATCATCTCCAAGTACACATTCATAGACATCACGAATAGAAGTGTAAGAATCAGTATTACCCCTTGTCCAGAAATCTATTTCTTCTTTGAAAGGTCGTAATTCAACAGAGTCTGTATTTGGCCAGAACTTCTGACAGTACTCGAGTTTGCGGTCACCATAATCGCTGGAATAGGAAGCACTTGACCATCCGCCTGATACTCCATCAGAGTCGGTCATCCAAACACCATTTTCATTGTGCTGGTTGACTTTACCAGGCCACATAGAAATTCTTGGAGTAGTATCATTTGTAGTATCAACCATAGGGAGAACAATAATCAGACCTTCTAGTTCGATGATGTCTCCGTTATTGGCTTCAGCATCGATTTCCCACTTGACCAATAGTTGATTTGTGAGAGTTCCTGTTGCATCCAATGTTAAACTGCCTGCAGCTGAACTAACGAAAAATGTTGATGATTGAATTGTATTCCAATCAGCACTAGGGTTGAAATTGTTGATGCCATCTTGATCTAACACACTAATAACATCAACAGAAATTTCGCCATTATTGATATTTGATACACAGTTAATATTCATTGTATAAGTGCTAGGCTCAACAATGATTCTGGTGTGATGGCCGTAATTTCCTTGGCCAAAGTCTTCTATATCTTGTTCATCATAAACGTCGCCTTGACTATCGGTAAGTGATAGGTCGCAGACATTTTCAATCCCAGCCATATAGGTAGGACTTGCTGAAGCAAATGCGGTTAATGGTGCTAACAAAAATATCAAAGTAATAATGATAGTTTTTGTTA
>ERZ1046740.330-NODE-330-length-41010-cov-5.358100_pt1 | contig 41010 bp, 28 predicted proteins | sample MGYA00383093_ERZ1046740 | MGnify/ENA primary metagenome ERZ1046740 (study PRJEB29581, sample SAMEA5548363) | metagenome | biome: marine; feature: coastal; material: water | depth 25 m | study: Short-term variability in the microbial, nano- and picoplankton... | reverse complement strand
CTGATTGAGTGTGGAACTGGTTTCACTTTTTGAAACGCCTTGTGTAGACGGCCAACTGGTGCAACTATTACTTACAAGGTGTGGCAAGCGAGTTCATATGACACAACCACAGGCACCCTCAAGCCAATCAACTACTGTAACGCAGGACAGTTGGGGTTTCTTCATTCCTAACCTTTGTGCCCCGCAACCGGTGTTGGTTATGGTGCTGCTGGTGGAACTGTTGGTACTGGTTCATGTGCTGGCCAACAGTTCTCTTTTGAACTTCAGCTGGGATTTGTTCGCCGGTTACTCACTGTTTGCGCAGTGGGTGGTGCTACTCAGCGCGTTGATGCTTTGCACTGGCCGCCGACACCTGAACCGGCTCAGCCTACCCTGGGCAACGGTGAGCTGCATGTTACTGGTAAGCCTGGCAACTCTAGTCAGCAGCCTTTTAACCCAAACGCTGTTCGTACCCATTATCGAGGTACCCCATGAATTCTGGTGGACCGCACGCAACGTGCTGATCGCCAACGTGCTGGCGGCGATTGTGCTGCGCCAATTCTACCTCCAGCAACAGTTACGCATGCGCAAGCACCTTGAACTTCAGGCGCGACTGGATTCGCTTCGGGCTCGCATCCGCCCACATTTTCTCTTTAATACACTCAACAGCATTGCCAGCCTGATCATGTCTCGCCCGGATGTTGCAGAACAGGCGGTGGAAGACCTGGCGGAGCTGTTCCGTGCCAGTCTCAAGGAAAATCATGGAGAGACCACCGTTGCGGATGAAGTACAACTCACCAAACTGTACCTTGGAATAGAACAACTACGTCTTGAGGACCGCCTGCAAGTCGCATGGCACGTGGACAAAAGCACTCTGGACCTGCAGATGCCCTCTCTGGTACTGCAACCCCTGGTAGAGAATGCTATTTATCACGGGGTGGCGCAAATACCGGCGGGGGGCTGTATTGAAATTAATATCCGCAGGGAAAAGGAGCGCCTGCATGCAAGCGTACAAAATCCCGTACCGGCAACCCAACAAGGCCCGCATGGCAACCAGATGGCTCTTTCGAATGTGAAGCAACGCCTTTCAGCGACCTATGGACCAACAGCAAAGCTTGAGGTTATTCTCATAGAGGGTGCTTTTCGCGTCGAGTTCTTCATTCCTGATCCGTCAATGCTGTGACTCCATTTACTTTTTGGCCGAAAGCAACCGACCTCTTAACCACATTTTCCGGCAGGAGCGCGGAGCAATACGCCCCCTACTTCCGATTCTCCAAACAAACAAAAATAACCAATGTCGAAATTCACGCTGTCGGAACCCATAGCACAACTGCCCGCTACACCGATGAGCTCGTCTCCTGGAAAGAGGTCAACAACATTCTTCGGATCACCACCGCAGATGGATACGAAGCAATCTCCGGGGTAACTACCAACAAACAAGGTGCATTCAGCGACAAGCACCTGAACGAATTGCAAAGCGTTACGCCCGATCTCCTTGCACTCCAAACCCTCGACCCGGTAGAAGTTGGCGGGGTACTTGGTCGAACGAGACCAGATTTGTGCGATAAAGCTCGATCAAGCATCGACATCGCCCTATGGGATTTGGCAGCGCATAAGGCGAGCCTGCCGCTTTACAAGTTACTTGGGGCAAAACGACATTCAATTGAGCCCTACGCCAGCCTGCCCTTCTATGACTCTGTTGACGCATGCATCGCGGCGGTCCAGGAGTATGCCAAGCTTGGCTTTAAGACATTCAAGTTTCACGCCTGGGGTCAGATCGAAAAGGATTGCTTGCTGGTCGCCGCAATCAAACGGAAGTTTGGAGACGCCTTCCACACCCCCCCCTATAAATTCATGATCGATTTCGAGAACGCCTATGACCTCAATACAGCCCGCAAGTTGGCTGAGATGACCGATGATGAGCTATTCATCTGCTTCGAAGCACCCATTGATGACATGCTTTTTGAACAATACGCAGCACTCAGAAGCGAACTTACTCTATCCATCATTCCATCTGGCTACAAAAATTATTCTGCAGAATTTATCAGGCAAGGCATCGAGAAGAAGTCCTGGGATGCAGGCAGGTTCGACGTTACTGTTGTCGGTGGATTCTCCAAGGCGTTGGAGCTTATGATTATTGCCAACAATGCTGGCTTGCCGATTGAAATCCAAAGCTGGGATCACTTACTTTCCCAGGCAGCCAACCTCCACCTGATGCTGGCCAATGAGTGCACACGGTACTTTGAAGCGCCAATGCCAAAATCCGCGTTTGAATTCGGCATGAAGAACGGCAATCTGCTCAAACAAGGGAAAATTGTAGCCCCCGAAGGATCTGGCCTGGGTATGGACGTTGACTGGGATCGGCTGCAAACAGCAGATTTTTACCGCTCTTGGAAAACCTGAATTGGGAGAAAGCAGGTGTATTCAATAAAACCTGCGTTTTTGTAACCTATTCGGATTGCCACGAAAAATAACTCAACCAACGTGAAGTGTTTTGGTTTTCATATCAGGCCCTGACCTTTTCCATGGAAGGGTCGTACATGGGTTTCAACGACACCTCGGCCGGGTAGGTTTTACCGGCAATATCGACTTCCCATTTCCCCTCTTGCAGGTAGGCAAGATCAACCGGGTCGCCTGAGACCATGGCCAGGCCAACTGATCCACCCAGGGTATGACCGTATGCAGCAGCGCGCACGTCACCCACCGGTATGCCATTACGCAATACGATTTCAGCGTGGATCATTTGTGGTTCCGGGTCCTTTAGCAGTATCTGTATCAGCCGCTGCTTGTAGTAAATGTTGGCCTTGCGCTCAATACATGCCTGCTTGCCAATGAAATCACCTTGCTTATCAAGCCGAACCGCAAAACCAAGGCCGGTTGAGTAGGGATCATCCATATTATCGATATCGTGGCCATAATCCCGGTAGCCTTTCTCCAGTCGTAAGCTTGCCAGCGCCCTGAGCCCGGCGTGACGCAATCCGAATTGTTCACCTGCTTCTATGACCCTGTCATAGACATGAACCGCCTGATCGGAAGGAATATTCAGCTCATAGCCCAGTTCGCCTGCATAGGTGATGCGAATGCACATCACCCGTGCCAGGCCAATATCGATTTCCCTGACTGCGCGATAGGGGAAAGCTTCATTGGAGAGGTCGGTACTGGTGATAGACTGCAACAACTCCCTGGATTTCGGGCCCTGGATATTCAATTGCCCATAGCCCGATGTCACATCAGTGACAAATACGTTCTGCTCATCGGTGATATGCCGCTTCATCCAGGTTTCGGTATGGCGGTGGGCGATATCGGAGGTCACCACCATGAATTTTTCCTCATCCAGCTTAATGACGGTGAGGTCGGCCTCCAGCGTGCCGCCTTCATTCAGCCATTGGGTATAGGTGATTCTTCCGGCCTGACCATTGACCTCGTTGGCCGAGATGTAATTCAAAAAGCTGCCGGCATCACGGCCCTGCACCATGAATTTACCCATAAATGTCATGTCCATCGCGATCACGCCCTCACGACAGGCCTTGTGCTCCTCCGCCCACCACTCAAACCAGTTTGGCCGGTCCCAGGTCAACCTATCGGCCACTGGCTCATGACCTTTGGGTGCATACCAGCCCGGACACTCCCAGCCACTGACATCCCTGAAGTTAGCCCCGGCTGCTGCCAGTCGGTCATGGAAGGGTGATTTACGTGCGCCGCGAGCGGTCTTCGGTGAACGGTCGGGATAATGACAGGCGTATACCAGCCCAAGGGACTCCAATGCCCGCTGACGCCGGTACTCCGGGTTGCACTGAAACCGCTGGAATCGATCGATATTGATTCCGGTGACATCCACATCCGGTTGCCCGTTGAGAATCCAGTGTGCCAGTACTCTTCCGTAACCACCGCCAGTGATGATGCCAACGGAGTTCAGGCCGGCTGCGACAAAATAATTTCTGAGCTCCGGTGCCTCACCGACAACTGGTGCGAGATCTGGTGTAAAGCTTTCTGGTCCACAAAAGAACTTGCGGATGCCGGCCTCCATCGAAATCGGCACGCGCGCCATAGCCTTCTCCAGAAACGGTGTCAGACGATCCCAGTCGGGAGAAATTTCACCAAACGAAAAGTCCTCGGGAATCCCTTCGACCCGCCATGGCGCACAGTCCGGCTCGAACAGGCCGATCATCAGACCTCCCGTTTCTTCTCGGAAATATGCATTGACTGACGGGTCTTCCAGCACCGGTAGATCAGCGCTGATGCCATTGATATCATCGGTAATGAGGTAATAGTGTTCGGCGGCCTGGTTGGGTATCGTTACTCCGGATTGTTCACCCAATTGACGGGCCCACATTCCGGCGCAATTGACCACAAATTCGGAGCGAATTTCTCCTTTTCCCGTTCTCACTCCTGTCACAGTGCCATTGCGGGTTAGCACGCCTGTAACCGGTGTGTTTTGAATGATTTTCACACCTCGCATTCTAGCGCCCTTGGCCAGTGCCATGGTGACGTCAACCGGATTAATACGGCCATCGTGCTCGGCGTAGAAGCCCGCACTGATATCGTCAACTTGTGCCAACGGAAACAGATCTTTCACTTCAGCCGGTGATATCTCGTGTATATCGATGCCATGCAAACGGTTAAACGCAGCAATACGGCGATACTCCTGTAAGCGATCATCGCCGGCAGCAACTTCGATAAAGCCGACCGGATTAAAACCGGTTGCCTGACCGGTCTCTTCTTCCAAACGCTTATACAGTTCCATCGAGTGGCGGCGGATATCCAGCAGGGTTTCTGAACCCGACCCAAAAGTTGTCATCAAACCAGCGGCATGCCAGGTTGTACCGGAGGTCAGTTGGTCACGCTCCAACAACACGACATCATTACAACCCATTTCGGCCAGGTGATAAGCCACCGAGCAACCGATGATCCCGCCGCCGATGACAACAACTCTTGTATATTCCGGAACGCTTGTTTCAGACATCGGTGTCACACTCCTTGATAGTAGTCTTTGCCAATAAACAGGAAATTCTAGCTCATAGCAGCCCACGTATGCGTTTGAGCGTACAGGCACGGTAGCCTATAGCGTGGCAATTTTCGACAATTGAACCGATGGAGTTTAAGTATAGACAAATAAACGGTTTGCCATGTTCCGTTTCGCTTCCGGAGCCCAAATTGCGAATCCGCCAGGCGCAGGTTTCCCACTGCCGACAACCCTCCGTAAAGGCGCCCTCGATACTACCGCTACTGCGTCCAGTCCACCAAATACAAAGCGCCTCGTCGGGCAGCAAGTGCTTTGGGTGCCAGAGGTGGAGAGCTTCTTTGCTTGCCGACTCCCGACAACGCGCTATCATGCTGGTTTTCAAGCCACACAGCGGCCACCTGCCATGCGACTCATCGGTATCAGAGAAAATTCCGTGAAATACTGGCCTGGAGGATAAAGACTCAGCATGGCCTTCCGCTTCTTCGAACGTCTTGTAGACCCGTTCCCCCCGCCAGTGCCGGAGCGTTCACCGCGGTCCGTCTATCGGTTCTGCCGCCACCATGCCCGCGGCCTGGAGCCCTACCTGCTGCTCATGGCACTGCTCAGTACCGGGGTCGCCATCATCGAGGTCAGCCTGTTCAACGTGATGGGCCAGTTGGTCGACCTGCTCGCGGCGCAGACCCCCAGCACCATTGGTGTCGACGCGGGCAAACAACTGCTATGGCTGTCCCTGGCCATCCTGGCCGCCTACCCTATCCTGGTGGGACTGCAGTCACTGCTGTTGCACCAGACCCTGATGGGGAACTTTCCTATGAAAGTGCGCTGGATGACGCACCGCTACCTGTTGCGCCAGAGCCTGGGTTTCTTCCACGACGAATTTGCCGGCCGTATCGCCACCCGTGTCATGCAAACTGCGCTGGCGGTGCGCTCGGCAGTACTCAAGCTGCTGGATATCATGGTTTACGTGGCTGTGTACTTCATCTCAGTGCTGGTGCTATTCGCCTCGGTGAATGTGCGACTGATGCTGCCACTGCTAATGTGGCTGTGCCTGTACGTTCTGATTCTCTACAACATCCTGCCGCGCCTGCAATCCATCGCCGAACGACAGGCAGACGCCAGGGCGATGATGACGGGGCGCATTGCCGACAGTTACACCAACATCTCAACGGTAAAGCTGTTCTCCCATGCGCGGCGGGAATCTGCCTATGCCCGGGAGGGCATGGAGGAGTTTTTGGGCACCGTGCACCCGCAGATGCGCCTGGTGACCTGGATGGAAACCCTGGTCACCCTCAACAATGCGCTGATGCTGCTGACGGTTGGCCTTACCGCCCTGTACCTCTGGTTAGACGGCAGCATCTCACCGGGAGCCATCGCCGCAGCGATCGCCCTGTGCCTGCGACTGAATGGCACCAGCCAGTGGATCATGTGGGAGGTCTCCGATCTGTTCGAGAATATCGGCACCGTGCGCGACGGGGCCAATGCTATCTCCCGCCATATCGCTGTGGAAGACCAGCCGGGCGCCACTGAATTGCAACCGGGGCGGGGTTGTATCCAGTTCCACCAGACAAGCTTTGCCTACCAGCCCAACAACCCGGTTTTCCATGGCCTGGACCTGGAGATTGCACCCGGCGAAAAGGTCGGTATCGTGGGCCGTTCCGGAGCCGGAAAATCCACCCTGGTGAACCTGCTCCTGCGCTTTTACGATCTGGATTCCGGCTCCATACTGGTGGACGGGGCGGACATCCGCAGCGTGACCCAGGAAAGTCTACGGGCCAATATCGGTATGGTCACCCAGGACACCTCTCTACTGCATCGCTCAGTGCGGGATAACATCCTCTATGGCCGCCTGGATGCCAGTGAGGAGGAACTGTTGGCGGCCGTTCACAAAGCCAGGGCCTGGGATTTTATACAGGGACTTGGGGATCAGTCCGGAAATCGCGGCCTGGAGGCAAAAGTGGGTGAACGCGGCGTTAAGCTCAGCGGCGGCCAGCGTCAGCGCATTGCTATCGCCCGGGTCATCCTCAAGGATGCTCCCATTCTTATACTCGATGAGGCCACCTCGGCCCTGGACTCAGAGGTGGAGCTGGCAATCCAGGACAGCCTGTACCAATTGATGGAGGGAAAAACGGTAATCGCCATTGCCCACCGCCTGTCCACCATTGCCGCCCTGGACCGGCTGGTAGTGCTGGATGACGGCAGGATCGTGGAGTCCGGGACCCACAGCGAATTGCTGCAGTTGGGCGGCATCTACAAGCGGCTGTGGGAATACCAGTCAGGGGGCTTCCTGGCTGAAGAGTATTGAATCCGGTGGCATAGGTCTGTGCCGGTTTTTAATATAATGAACCATCCAGACTTAGAGCCCAAAAATAATTCAACCAAAGTGGAGTGTTTTGGTTTCCTGATAGTCTTCCAGCCCCATCAGTCCCCCCTCACGGCCATTGCCCGACTGCTTATAGCCGCCAAAGGGCGTACCGTAACTGAAGTCACCGCCATTAATGTGCACACTGCCAGCTCGCAACTGTGCAGCGACTCTTTCGGCCCGCTCTGGATCGCCGGTTTGCAGATAAGCCGCCAAACCGTAGGGTGTGTCATTGGCAATCGCGATGGCTTCGGCCTCGTCTTGAAAAGGAATGATCACCAGAACCGGACCAAATATTTCCTCTCTAGCGATGCGCATATCGTTAGTGACATCCGCGAATATCGTTGGCTTAACAAACCAGCCGGTGTCGAAACCCTCGGGTTTACCCACACCCCCGGCTAACAACCGCGCGCCCTCATCGATACCAACCTGAATCAGCGTCTGTACCCGATCGAACTGAATTTTGTCAAACAATGGCCCCAAATGATCGCCCTCTACCGCTGGGTTGCCGACCTGCGTTGCCTCACATGCTTGCTGTGCGATCGCCAATACCTGGTCATAACAAGACTGCTCGACCAAAAGGCGGGTAGGTGCGTCACAGGACTGGCCAGTGTTGTAAAAACACTCGTCCACCGAAGCGGTAACTCTTTCTGGCAAATCACAATCAGCGAAAATGAGATTCGGGGACTTTCCTCCCAATTCCAGAGTCACCCGCTTAACCGTATCGGCGGCGTCCCTGGTTATCGCCGTACCCGCCCGGGTGGACCCGGTAAAGGACATCATCTGAATATCCGGGTGCCGCGACAAGGCAGCGCCAGCGGTCGGACCATCGCCATGAACCAGATTGAAAACACCCGCCGGGTAACCCGCCTGGTGAATGATCTCGGCATAGATACTGGCCGAGATTGGAGTGTGTTCCGACGGTTTCAAAACACAGGTGCAGCCGGTTGCCAGTGCGGCAATAACCTTTAACGCTACCTGGTTAAGCGGCCAGTTCCAGGGCGTGATCAGGCCGCAGACGCCAATGGGCTCACGTACCTGAATATCGCCAGTGTCCAGCGTGGTGCGCTGTTGTTGCGCCTTCAGTGCGTCGATGTACCCGGTCAGGTGCCCTATGCCAGCATCGGCCTGGGCATCGCGCGACATGGTTATTGGTGCCCCCATTTCGGTGCTCATGGCCTGGGCCAAATCATCAAGGCGATCGCGAGTAGCCTGCAACAAGCGATCAAGTAGCGCGAGCCGCTCTTCCCTGGTAGAACGAGAGAACGTGACAAAAGCCCTTTTTGCCGCAGCGACGGCAAGATCCACATCGTCGCCATTGCCCAGGATGATTTCGCCAACCTGTTGCTCATTAGCCGGGTTCATCACCGGAAAGGTAAGCCCTGACTGTGGGGTAACCCATTGGCCATCGATATAAAACGAACCCAGGTGTTCCATCGTATTTATCCTCAAGTTATAGGCCCATACAGAGTGAGCCCTATATTGCCTATTATCTTCTAACTCTATCTAATTCAGTTCAATAGCTCCGCCACTTCACGAGCAGCACGGACCCCTGACCAATATGCACCATGGCAAGTACCATTGGCACGAGCCGTTGCCTCACCAGCAAAAAACAATTTGTTATCAATGGCAAGCGGTAATGATTCTCGCTGGTGAAATTGGCCGGGTAAGGCACTGGCATAGGAACCTAGAGTCCAGGGTTCTGTCACCCAGGCAGTAACAATGGAGCGGCTGACCGACTGCCGAATATCATTGCCAAATATTTCCGCAATGCGATCTACGGCAAATTCATGCGCGGTTTGCTGGCCCTGCTTTTCCATCCATATGCTAAAGCGCCCACCCATAAAGACCGATACAACATTGGAAGACATAAGGTTTACTTCGATGTAAGCCCCCTGCGCGTCACTGGACCAGGACTGATAATATCCGCTGGCCCCCGGGCCGAAAACATCTTTGGTGAAATGCACTCCGATTTTATTTTCCGCACCCATAGGCACACCTAAAATGGCATCCATTTTCCAATCGGGTAAGCGTGGCGTAAAGTGAATATGCTGTGCGGCTAATATGCCGTTGGACACCGTGCTTATAAGACAGCGCGCGCGTATTGATCCGTGAACGGTTTCTACAACAACATTTTTTCCCGACCAATCAACACTTTCCACTTTGGTATTCAGTGAAACTTTAACGTCACTGCCCCACTGCGCGACCACATTCCCATAGCCGCGGACTGCGGTATAGTCTGAAGCCTCCTCAACTTTATGGAAAAAATCGGCAGCCGAAGCCTCATCAAGGTCCTTAGGCGCAGTTACAGCCATCATGTCAATGTAGGGAGTAGCGTAGGGGTTTCCGAGGTCAATAATTTCACTGATAGGGACATCAGTTCCCACTTCAACAGAACGGCTTATCGCCTCTTCACAATCTTTGTAATACGCCTCCTGCGCTTCCACCTCCTCAGCTTTTAGCGGCTTGCCGTTACATATGTAATTCGCACCGTAGAGATATTTATCGATAGCAGCATTCTGATTTATCGCAAAATCTACAAAGGGGTTGCTTTCGTCAATTCGCTTTTTGGGGTCAGGGCCAGCGCACATATAGGCGCAACCCAAATCAAACCAGACATCAGGGGCAATTTCCTCAGTGTAAGCGCGGCCACCAATACGATGAGAACCTTCTACCACGACAAAAGATATGCCCTGTCTGGTCAGTTCTTTGGCGGCGGCTAAACCTGCCGCACCCGCGCCGATAATGACAACATCTGTTTGTGTAGGCATATTGCTTATCTTTGACTAACGGGAAAAATAATGTGTACTCAATACTGCAACATTGGTACCTCCTTTTTCAAGAAGATCTATCGAGATCGTGCACGGCACGATGGGCCTGGTTGATCGCGACATCAAGCATTGACGTCGATCCCGCATCGGAGTTTGCAATGGCAATTCGCCCGAATGGCTTGCGGCCACGCACAAAGGGATAACGCTCGTCCTCGTCATCTTCATAAATCTCATCATAGAGCGGGTTAGCCTCGTCCACGTAAGCATGGGCCCAGCGATTGACGGTAATACTCTCAATATCCCTAACCGGATCAAAGCCACCCTCGCAAAGGCTACCCGCCAACTGACGCCGAATGTTGCGCTCAATGGTTTCGTAGGGAGTGGCAAACAACTCATGGCGTGCAGCGCGATACTGTTCCCGCGGTGTTAAACCGGCGTTTGACCGATGCGGGAAACGTACCATGTGAACAACGGCAGGTTCTTTGGGGTCTTGAGGGTAATGCTGGCCGCCAAAATCCACTGGGTAATCCAGGTGGGATATGACGTGATAACTCCCTGGGTTGATCATCGCGCCGATACCGATGTTTTTCCAGGGCTGCCAGTTTCGCAGCGCGACATTGGTATAGAGAATGGGAGATTTCACCATCTCGGTGAGGGCTTCTCGCTGGGGGGTGGGCAGTTCGGGGCATAGGTACGGAATTGCATGGTTGTAGCAAGCGAGAATACAATTGTGGGCCCACACCCGATTTGCCTGCCCCCCCCTGACATAGGTGACTCCAACACGGCTGGCCGAGCTGGGAGCCCCGTCGTGCTCTACACGAACAACCGTGCTCAGGAGACGGATGCGAACGTCCGAGCTCGCCAGGTCGAGCTTCGAGTAATCAAAAAGACTCTGCACCACGTCTTCCATAGTAGCCCCAGAAGCCACACCGGGGATCATGTCACGCACCAGCATACGTGCTACCGAGGCATTACCATCTGGAAAATGATAGCTGGAGCGCGGTTCGGATTGAACCTGGCGTTGGTCAATGTTTCTCCTGGTGGCATTACTTCCTGGCATGCCCCAGTCGAACGCCCCGCTTGCCGGCACCGCTTCGATACCTACACACCAGTCCGCCAGCAAGTTTTCGAAGATCGTATAGATCTCCGGCTCGTTGATATTCAGGTGTCGACTGAGAAATTCCCGGTAGCTGATGCTGTTCAGGTAGTCTTCTTCCTCGAGGTGAGAGTAATTGGGAAGCGTTTCTTTGCGTGAAGTCAAAAGGCGTATCATCTCGCTCTTGGCAGCACCGGAGATAGGCATCTGCGCCACCGCTTCTTCATGAGAAAGCTTTGAGTCAGCAAGGGGAATCCAACCTTGAAAATTACCCGCCAGGGGGTAGCGTAGCGTGCGGTCTAGGCCAAAGGTTTCACGATCGAAATACACGCCAGCCGCCAGCTCATTCTTTTTATAAAAATCGACGTCGTAGGCCTTCTTCAACCGCCCCGGTTCAATGCCAAGGTCCTTGAAAAGGCCCTTGGCAATATCGCTGTAGTTGCCAGGCTGCGCAAAAAACTCGCTGCCCCCATGAGTGATGAGGTTGCGCCCGGAAGCCTGCATCTCGTTGCGTTTGGCGTGGCCTCCAAAATCATCGTGATTGTCGACAATCAGGATCCGCGCACCCGGATGTTGTTTCCCATAGAAGTGCGCTGCGGCAAGCCCACTGACACCGGCGCCGACAACCACCAGGTCGTATACATCTGTATCCGGCTGCTGGACGGGGCCCCAATCGCTGCGCCGCTCCCGCCCGAGTTGATGAGCGACCTCAAATGAACCCGCGTGACTGCCTCGCATCCCTGTGAGGCCCGGTGGGTAGCTGGGTCCGGCCCCTACCCCACCCGCCCGCTCCAGCCGTAGCATCTCATCGGCAAACGCACGACCTGGTACGAAAGTACTGGTTGCCAGGGCGCCCATCCCGAGTAAAAGGTCCCTGCGAGTGATTGACCGGCCCATGCCAAGCTTGCGATCATCTGAATTCATGGCCTTTCCCATTCGGAGAGTTCCCGGCGAGCGTGGAGGAATCCATCAACGATACCGAGGGAGACAGACCTGTTCAACAATTCCGCACTATTGACTGACTGCGGCAAGTCGCAGGCTCTATACAATCTGCCGATTTAAGCAGTTTCGGTCGGATAGCCTGACGGTAACGATATCTTCCCAATGCATGCTTAATATTCACTATACTCACATACAAATTTACACAGTCGGAGGGCACAACATGCATCGAATTATCTATATGGCATTAATGCTCCTATTGCCGGTATCTGCACAGGCAGGAAGTGGGGCAGAAGGCATCTGGAAAACCGAACCCAACGAAGAAGGCGGGTACCTGGAGGTCACCATGGGACCGTGTGACGCAGATGCCAGCAAAACCTGCGGCGTAATTTCCAAGGCGCACAATGGCCAGGGTGTGAATTCCGAGTATGAACACCTGGGCAAGCTTATGGTGAAGGGTATGGATGCGGACGGAGACAATGAGTTCTCCGGGGGCACCATCTGGGACCCGCAAGCAGACAAGACCTACAAGTCGAAAATGCAGGCTGACGGCAAGCAACTGGAAGTGGATGGCTGGATTGCGTTCTTCTGCAGCGGCCAGACCTGGACGCGATTGGAGTAAATACCCTTACCGATTGAGCACCTGAACCAGTACTGACCATTTAAGTTCTGCAAGCTCGTGAAATTCTGCCAATAAGCAGGGAGCACACTATCAAACACGTATTGATTACAGGCCTCACCGTGGGCGACACAACAAGCAGGGAGAAACTATATGGCTGATAAGACACTGGCAAACTGGCAGGATGCGGCGGCAAAAATAACCATAGACGGCCGGGCGATCATAGACGGCAAGCGTGCCCAGGCACTTTCCGGTGAAACCCGCACCACCATCAACCCGGCCAATGGAGAAGCGCTGGCCGAGGTAGCCAACTGTGGCAGCGAAGACGCGGACCTGGCAGTAAAAAGTGCCCGCACCACGTTCGACAGTGGCATCTGGTCGCAGATGGCACCGGGAGACCGCAAAATGGTACTGGTGCGCTGGGCCGAGTTGATCGAACAACACGCCGACGAGATAGCCCTGCTGGAAACCCTGGATGTCGGTAAGCCCATCTCAGACACCACCAATGTCGATGTGCCCTCCTCGGTAAAAACCATTCGCTGGAGCGGCGAAGCCATCGACAAGGTGTACGACCAGATTTCCCCCACCGCCGGGGATTGCATGGCCCTGATCACCCGGCTGCCGCTGGGTGTAGTAACCGCCATCGTGCCCTGGAATTTCCCACTGTCAACCACAGCGTGGAAGCTGGCACCGGCCCTGGCCACGGGAAATTCCGTGATTCTAAAGCCAGCCTCCAATACTCCCCTTTCGGCTCTTCGCATCGCTGAGCTGGCAACCGAAGCAGGCCTGCCTGAGGGCGCCTTGCATGTACTACCCGGGCCCGGGGGCAGCCTCGGCCAACACCTGGCACTGCACATGGATATCGACGGTATGACCTTTACTGGATCTACCCCTGTGGGTAAGCAACTGATGGAGTTCTCCGGCCAGTCCAACCTCAAGCGCACTTTTCTTGAGCTTGGCGGGAAAAGCCCAAACATCGTTTTTCCCGATGCAAACCTGGAAAGCGCAGCGGCCAGTGCTGCAGTTGCCGTGTACTACAACGGCGGCCAGACCTGCACCGCCGGTACACGCCTGATCGTGCACGAATCCATCCACGACGAGTTTGTAGCCCAGGTCGCCAAACACGCGGGCAGCTGGATGCCCGGCAACCCACTGGACCCGGACACTGCCATGGGGCCAATGATAGACCAGGGTCAGTGCAATACGGTGAGCGAGTATGTGGATATCGGCAAGGCGGAAGGCGCCGAGCTTGTCACCGGCGGCAACGCTGTGATGCAAGATACCGGCGGCTTCTACCACGAACCGACAATTTTCTCCGGCGTAAACAACCAGATGCGTATAGCCCAGGAAGAGATATTTGGCCCGGTAATGTCGGTTATCCCATTCAGGGATACCGAGGAAGCTATCCAGATTGCCAACGACTCCATCTATGGGTTGGCCGGTGCCGTCTGGAGCAGGAATATCAACACCGCCCACAAGGTAGCGGCGGCGGTGCGCGTGGGTACCATGGGTATTAACAATTACTTCGGCGGCGATATCACCGTGCCATTTGGCGGCTTCAAGCAGAGCGGCAACGGCAGGGATAAGTCTATGCACGCCTTTGATGATTACACCGAGCTGAAGACCACCTGGATCGAATTCGAGTAATGCATCCTTAGCCATATCGCATAACTGGTGATATCGAAGTGGATGTCAATGGCGCTAGTAAATTCATGCCCGGTAAAGCGGGGCAGGCTCTGCCCGGTAAAGCGGGGCAGGCTCTGCCCGGTAAAGCGGGGCAGGCTCTACCCGGTAAAGCGGGGCAGGCTCTACCCGGTAAAGCGGGGCAGGCCCTGCAACCGAATTACACTTTTTGTTCTTTTTATGCTTTTTTCCTTTACAAATTATAAGGTTATCCCCTATTTTCGAGTGAAATAGAGCTCGCTGGGGTATGTATGCTGGATAAAACTGGTTTGACCGAGGCACTGGCGACCAATAACGTTGCTTCAACCACTCCCCTGGGCGTTCTTATGGACGTCACCGGTGACCACTTCACAGCCAGATTAGACCCCCAAAAGGATTTCGGCTCACCCTCCGGTGACGCCAAATCGATTGGACAAGTGGGCTCATATTTCCAGATTCGCCAACCCGGTTGGAACACACTGGTTATGGTAGAGCGCAGCTATCGTGTCGCCGATAAACAGGGTCGGGCCGCACACATGGTCCACCTGACACCACTTGGTGAAATTAGTGATGACGGCGACTTCATGCGGGGTATATCCCATTTCCCGATAAGTGGTGCTGAACTGGATCGAGTGGATGAATCTACTTTGGCAGGAATATTTTCCGGTTACGGTGATAAAGATTTCAAGGTTGGCAGTTTGTCTTCCTTCGAAGACATCGGCGTGTATTTTGACGCCTCCGCTTTTTTTGGCCGTCATGCGGCAATACTGGGGCAATCAGGGTCCGGCAAGTCCTGGACAGTCACCAGCCTTATCCAGTCCGCCGTGAAAAGCATGCCCAATGCGCATATTATTTTGTTGGACATGCATGGGGAATATGGCGATAAGAATGTAGATGGAGTGGTCAGCAAGTCTCCTTTTCCCGCCGATAAAATACGTTGCTTCAGAGCAGAGGACCTGGAGTTCCCCTATTGGCTGCTGGCTTTTTCAGAGCTCACTGACCTGGTGGTCAATCCCGACGATGAGCACGCTTCTGTTCAGATCTCATTCCTGCGAACCTGTATGACAAGGCTCAGACAGGAGGCCAACGCGGATCTAAATATTGGTCATATCACGGTAGATTCCCCCCTGTATTACTCCATGGAAGACCTGATTCAGGCGGTAAAAGACGCTAATCGGGAAACAAGTGACTTCGGCAAAAAGAAGTCCGCCCTGTACGGGCAATTTGACCAGGTGCTGGTGCGGCTTGGCAGTTTATTAAACGACAATCGCTACGATTTTCTGATGCGCCCCAAAACCCGCAATTCCACTGAGTCTCTACCGGCCCTGATGAAAGACCTGGTTGGGATCGGGGATAAAAAGGCCAGTATTACCGTGCTGGATCTCAGTGCCGTGCCCTACGATGTACTCCCGCTGGTAGCAGCGCAAATTGGCCGTCTTTGCTACGAGTTCAATTTCTGGAATTCACGTTGCCGGGAATTCCCACTCTTTCTTGTTTGCGAGGAGGCTCATGAGTACATTCCTCGCGAAGACATTCCACGGTTTAGGGAAGCGCGTCGCTCCATGGAACGCATTTCCAAGAACGGTCGAAAGTATGGTGTAGGGCTTTGTGTAGTGAGTCAGCGCCCACACGACGTATCCGAGACGGTTCTGGCCCAGTGCAGCTCCTATATATGTATGCGTATATCCAATCCAGATGATCAGGAGTATGTCCGTGCAATGGTGCCGGATGCCGCAAAAGGCACCTTCGCCGCGCTAACATCGCTATCAAGAGGAGAAGCTGTGGCCCTGGGTGAGGCTGTGCCCATGCCGGTTCGTTTCAAAGTGGATCATCCGAATCCACCGCCCAATTCAACCGACATTGATTACGCCAACAAGTGGCGTGATGGTGGGGCAATGGTGGATGTTGAAAAACTGGTAAATAACTGGCATCGGCAAGAGCGATAAATCCAAGCTCAGATTGCCTCTTCCCTGGTGGTAGCAGCTTCATCAGCTACCACGCATCAGAGTCAGTTGCTGGCCCCTGATTTCAAAGCCAACTAGTTGATCTACATCATACCGCCATTGCGGATCTCTGGTTCAATACTCGCTCTTGGGAGAGAGTTATGCAGTTCACCATATCCGCACGAGGCAAGCCCGCCGCCAGGCCGATCCAACAGCTAATCAAGGCAAACTTCAGTGATATTCCCACGGAGGATATCGAGAGTTTCTTTGGCTTCACCGAGCCCTGTTCATTGTATGGGGGTAGAGTTTTCAAGGCCACGGAACTCAGCCGTTACGATTTGCGGTCCCTGTACAAAATGGGGATCAACCTCCGACTGCCGCTTACCAACCACTATGCTACTGCCCAGGAATACGAGGAGTGCCGGCCTTTCCTGGAAAAACACTATCGCCCGGGTAACTCCGTAATCCTCACTAATGACGATCTGGCGCGATGGATTAAAACAGACTTTCCCGATTACCGGATCGAGGCCAGCGTGATCAAGAACATCAACTCGGTCAAAAAAGTTGAGCAGGCCTATAAAATCTACGATACGGTAATCTTACCCATGGAGGCCAACGAGGACGAAAAACTGCTGTTATCCATGCCGGAAAAAGAACGGATTATGCTGTTTGCCAATGCTGGCTGTGCGATGACCTGCCCCTCGAAAATTTGCTATACCAGCGTATCGAAGATCAACAAGGGGGCCGACGACTCTACCTGGCAATGCTCACAGCCCCTGAAAGACAGGGATACCCGGGGCATGATTGATTTCGATCTCGACTACCTGCAAAGCCTGGGCTTTGACCGCTTTAAGCTCCTGCGTTCCCGGCCCGGCCAAATGACTGGGTTCTAATTTTCCGGAGCAATTGTTCCCGGCAGACAAGCGATGACCACTATAAAATCGAATTGCCCTCGGGATTGCTACGATGGCTGCGGGTGTCCGTCAGGCAGATAATCCCCGGTAGCTTCGGTTGAGACCCGCCAAAGTTTTTTTGCCATGGCATCGTCAGTCAGATACCGGGCTCCTTCACCCACATTGCAGTCGGCAAAATAGTAACCACGCACGCCCCTAAGCTCTGGGCTGGTGGCCACATAGCATGTAGTCGCGGCGCCCTCGGGGATGGTCTTCATAAAGATCCAGCCGAGATAGTTGGCAACAGTTTGCTTCCAGGGGGACATGTGCCGACCAAGATTAGTGTTAATGACACCAGGATGGAGACTGTTAGCGGTGGCATGAGTATCTGAGATCTGCTGTGCAAGTTCACGTGCGCAGAGGGCATTTGCCAATTTGGATACGCCATAGGCTTGCCATCCATCGTAATGATTGCTGCCATCAAGGTTATCGAATTCGATACCGTTCTCAGCCTGCTTGTGGGCGAGAGAGCTGAGTATGGTGAATCGGCCTTCCGGGGCTGCCAGCACCGCATCCCTGAGTTGATTGATTAGAATGAAATGCCCAAGATGATTGATTGCGAACTGCCGCTCATAGCCGTTAACCAGTTGCAGCTCAGGCAAAGACATAATACCCGCATTTGTAATCAGCCCATCAAGGGGTTGGCCCAGGGCCTTGATGCGTTCCGCACAGGCCACTACCGAGTCCCATTCCGCCAGGTCCAGAAACATGGCCGTGGTCTCTCCATCGATGCTGGCACAGGCCTTGTCAGCTTTATCCTGGTTGCGCGCAATACCGATTACATGGGCGCCACGCAGCGCCAGAACCCTCATAGTTTCATAACCGAGGCCGGAATTGGCCCCGGTGATGGCAATGGTCTTGCCGCTAAGGTCAATTCCCTCGGTAACCTCCTCGGCCGTCGAATCCTCATCGAAGGAACTGCGAGGCGCTGGCCTGGACAGGATCTCAGCCTGCAGTGCCAAGGGTAAGGCGCTTAGTACACTGAGGGTAACTGCGTGTTTCAAAACCTGTCGACGATTGAATTGTGGGGCCATGGGGTGCCTCCTTCGTGTCTGCCTTCCATCATAGAATAATTTAGTGGGACATCGGCATCAACAAACCACCTACCGAAACGACTCATGTGTCATTGTTTCTTACGCGGTGAAGGTATATAAAATGCCCAACCGAGTACGATCCAGCTGGATATCACAACGCGCATCCGTCGGCTAAATTCTACCTGATATTGAAAATTACATTTACAATCGTCAATAAGCTACAGCAGGACAACACAGAACAAGCAAAGGATGTGGTCATGAAGAAACATGAGTTAACTACAATCTCCAATTGCGCCTTTCATAAAACAATATGCCTGTATTTATCTTTGCTTGTCACTTACGCAATACCCGTTGAAGCAAAAAACGCACAACCGAATATTCTTTTTATAGTGGCTGACAATCAACCTGCATCGATCGTGGGAGCTTATGGTAACCCTGATGTCAGGACTCCCAATATTGACCGCCTTGCCAATGAGGGCCTGCGTTTTACCCACGCCTTCGCCGTACACGGCATGTGCTCTCCTACACGCGCCACGTTATTGACTGGCCTCCTGCCATCTCAACATGGGGTTCAGGATTGGCTCGATGATGAGGAGATAGCTAATTGGCCCGACGACTGGAACGCGATCAGAGAGTATCGAACACTGCCGTACACCCTCAAAACCCGAGGGTACCAAACCTCACTGATAGGTAAATGGCATTTGGGTCAGCCACGGCCCCCGGGTGAATGGTTCGATTACTGGGTGACCTTCAACCTGGGCCATACTGTCGATTTCTGGGATAACGAAATTAACGACAACGCCAGGAAGTACAAATTGGAAGGCAAGCACAGCGTCGATTTCTTTTCAGATAAAGCCGTAAAATACCTGCAAGACTACGATCATCAAAAACCCTTCTTTCTAATGGTTACCTACAACGGGCCTTATATGAACCCGCCGACAAATCTCGGCGCCGCCAAAAACAGGCACTACTTGTCTTATGAGAATAAGGAATTCCCTTCGTTTCCCAGAAACAGGGTCAACGAGACCGTTCTCGAAGAGGCAATGGTGCCTGACCCAGAGGAGTGGTATCTGAATTTGGCTCGAATGCATAACGACCCGAAAACGATGGCTAATGTGGCGTCGCAGAACACAATGGTCGACGATGGCGTGGGTCGTTTGTTGCAAGCACTGGAAGACAACGACCTCACAGAAAATACTTTAGTGATATACACCAGCGATCAAGGCAATTTTTTCGGCCAACACGGTTTGTGGGGACATACTGACTTTTCATTTCCGGCGAGCATGTACGAAACTGCAATGAACATACCGATGATCGTCCACTATCCAGGTGTCATTGAGAAAAGCCAGGTAAGTGATTTGCTTATTGGTCAATACGACTTCATGCCCACCATTCTGGATATGGCCGGAGTTGATATAGAAATTGCCAATTCCCCTGGCCGTAGTTTCGCCGCACACCTGAAAGGGAATGACCTCACTTCATGGCGCGATGCCGTGTATATGGATCAAGAGGCAACGCGGGTAATTCGCACCAATCAGTATTCATATTGGAAACGATTAAAAGGTACCGGCGAGCATGAACTCTACGACATGCAAAAAGATCCCGGACAGGAAAACAATCTATATGGAAACCCCGGGTATGCTGAAACTGTTTCGGAACTGGATAAAAGATTGACGCAATTCTTCGATACCTATTCCAATGCCGAGTATGATCTTTGGCAAGGCGGCACCGTGAAAGGAACTACAGAATCTACCGAGGTTTATAAGTCCCTGTACGGTGAACAATGGGAGCCGGAGTCGAAAATCCGGCCTGCCTTCAAATAGCAATCTGCAAAATATAAATAGTGCCGCCAATCAAATTCAAGCATGTCGTGCTTTCCATCTCGCAAGTGATAAGACACAAGTCCTGTCAGTGCCTCTCCGGCAGCGGGCATGGCTGAGAATTCATTCGTACCCATTCCGAACAAGTGATATACCTGAGCCGCCGAACGGGTCGCTAGAAATTCGCCTCGCGGATCAGCCCAGTGGTCTTCACTGGCGCTGGCCACATACACCGGGCGAGGTGCTAACAAAGCAATGAGTTGGTGTTGGTCAACCGGCAGCTTATCTTCTTGCTCAGCATAGGCTTTAAGCTCCGCGGTAAACCAATGAGGAAACATCGCCGTAATGATTTTCACCCAATATGCCTCTATGGCGCTTGATTACGGCGAGGCAAGTCGATGTGTGGGCCGCGCCCAAGCACTACATCCACGCGCTCCCCACCCAGTTCCAGCCAGGCCTGCTCGACCGATGAGCAGGCGCTGTCGATGGACGCATTGCCTACCACTCGATTTAACATCCCCGACCAGGCACTGCAGTTTATGGTTCCTATTTGCATATCCCGACCATTCTGGACGGCATACAACGCTGCACCATCCTCGGGCAAGTGGTCGCTGGATATCTGGATTGTGCGCAGCAGGTGGCGGTGGCCCGTCTCCCGCTTTTTTATCAGGGCGCTGCGCCCATGGAAATCATTACCGTCCAGTTTTACCAACCAGCCCAGCCCCACTTCGTAGGGGTTGCGTTCGAAACCGGGAGACGGGTCAGCCTCGGTGGCAAAATCCCAACCAGCCACGATAAACCCACCTTCGAGACGACAGGATTCCAGTGCCATCAGACCATAGCCCGGAATTTCCAGTCCGGCAGTGGTCCGGGCATTGGCTATCCTTTCCTGAAATTCACCCTGCTGCTCCCGGTGAACCCAGCACTCATAACCCAGATCGGCTGTGAAGCCCATTCTGGCGACAAGAACCTCCTCGCCACCGGTTCCGTAGCGCCTGACTTCAAAAGGCTCCAGAGTCTCAACACCTTCAAACCCCATAGCTCGCACAGCAATTGCCGACATCGGCCCCTGTAGTGCCGCGCCAGCCCAGGCGGCAGTGCACTCGGTTACCATCACTTCGTCAGGCCCTATACCCAGCTGACCACAAAGAAAGGAGAGATGCTCCGAGTGGTCTATGTCCGAGGGCATAAGCAGGTAATCGTCTTTGGCCAGCTTATAGACAATGGCATCATCCTTGAGCGTACCGTCTTCGTTGCAGAAAACACCGTAAATTCCGCGCATCGCTGGCGAGGGACTGACCGGGCGTGTGAACAGATGGTCCATCAGCCTGGCTGCGGCCGGCCCGGTAATGCGAAATTTACGAATGGGCGAGACATCGAACACGGCACAGCTATTGCGTATGGCCTGGTATTCCATTTGGGGATCACCATAGTGCTGGGGTAACAGGTATTCGTTCCAGCTGATGTAATCATCATCAATGGTCGCGCTCTTGAGAAAACTGTCAAAGTCGCTGTCGATACGACGGTTGAGGAAATCAAAGAATACAGATTTTTTCATAATTAATCGGGCAGTGGTTGCGGCAGCGTCCAGCTTACATCGGCTTCGCTTCGATAGTAATATCATGCCTGGACAAAATTGAGGAATACCACGAAGCTTACTTCGATGAGTACTTCAAAGACTGAGTGGCAAGGTTACGCCTTTGGCATCGGGGCCTGCATTCTGTTTGCGTTCATTCCCTGGTATCTCCAGCTGTTGTCCCCTCTGGGCGGCAACTTGCTGTTCGGCCATCGTTTGCTGACGCATCTTCTTTGCGCTTTGATAATTATTGGAATCACCAGGAGGTTACGTGAGTTGATCGCCTGCCTATGCGATCCCCGGCAGCTGGCCATACTTTTGATAACAGCTCCCCTGATAGCTCTACAGTGGTGGCTATTTTTCTGGGCACCTGTAAGTGGATTCACAGTAGACATGGCAATGGGTTACTTTCTATTACCGCTGACCATGGCCTTCACCGGGAGGTTAGTCTTTGATGAAGAAATGCGCCCTCTTCAATGGCTGGCCATACTCGTGGCAATCGCCGGAGTAGGTATTGAGCTGCGGTCAACTGGAACCTTTTCCTGGGTTACGCTTCTTGTGTGTTTGGGTTATCCCCCTTACTTCATACTGAGGCGTCGATTGCCATTGGATACCCCACTAAATTTTGCTGCAGAGAACTTTTTGCTTTTACCTGTGGGGCTAATTCTGGTGTCCATGGCAGCCAGCGCCGGGGAGCAGTTAGTCCCCAGCGGGAGTTACGGCCTGGCTCTATTGTTTGGCGCAGGCGCGTTGGGCACAATCGCCATGTTAGCTTTCGTGGCCTCGGCCTCCAGATTAAGCTTCACGGTGTTCGGCCTATTGGGTTATCTAGAGCCAATTCTTCTGATGGCCGTAGCGTTATTCGTGCTGGATGAATCGATCAGCGATGAGCAGGCCGTTAGTTATGCGATGTTCAGCGCCGCAGTGGTTTTTGTGGTTGTTGACAGCTACTTGCGCTGGAAGAGAACGACTCCAGTAAGCTAAAAGTATACTCATTCAATGAGCCATAGGTCGGACTACGTGATATGCGAAAAACCTGACACGAAGGCGTCCAACAAACAGTGTATTTTTACCCCACAACTAACGGTCCGTTTTTGACCGGCCTCAATTGTCAGCATCCTCTCCACTGTAGGCGTATAGGACAGGAGGATGTTTGCAGATTATTCGGTTGCTGACTATTCAGGGTTTGGCCAGATACATTTTTCCTGTCGTTAGTCCAGGCGAAACCAGGCCGCCTTGGTATTGGTGTAGCTGAGCACACTCTCAAAGCACTTGTCCTTGGCGTTACCAGATTGCTTGTAACCACCAAAGGGCTGGGTCATGTCACCCTCCTCAAAGCTGTTTACCAGGAAAGTGCCGCATTCAATCTCGCGGACGAAACGCATGGCCCGGCGGTAATTGTCAGTCCAGACACTGCCTTGCAGTCCGTATATTGAATTGTTAGCGACCTCAATCGCCTCTTCATCGCTGTCGACTTTAATCACTGCGACTACCGGCCCAAACGCCTCAAAGCGCGCAATGGTGTCATTCTCAGTTACCCCTGTAATCATTGTCGGAACCACGTAAGCGCCCTTCTCCAGAGCGCCACCCGCAGCCTCGCCACCAAATTCAACCGTGCCGCCCTCTGCCTGTGCCGTCTCTACCATGCCAAGAACACGAGATTGAGATTGATGGTCGACCAGTGGCCCCAGGTTAACCGCCGGATCCAGGGGATCACCGCAGGTGTAGGCGTCTTTTCCCATGGCGATAAATTTTTCTACAAAGGCATCGTATATTTTCGAATGTACGATAAGGCGCGAACCGGCAGAGCAAACCTGACCCATGTTGAAGAAGATGCCGTTAATGGCAGTTTCAACGGCGCGGTCCAGAAGTTCGCCCTCAAGATCTTCACAGAAAACCTGCGGTCCTTTGCCACCACATTCCAGCGAAACTTTTTTCATGTTGGATTCACCAGAGTACACATGGATCAATTTTCCAACCTCGGTTGAACCGGTAAAACTAATCTTCGATACATCCATATGGCGTGCCAGCGCCTGGCCTGCTTGCTCGCCCATTCCATTTACCACCTGTAGCGCTCCCGGCGGGCCTCCAGCTTCAACGAATAACTGGGCAGCGCGGTAGCTGCTCAGGGGTGATTGTTCAGCCGGTTTCAATATGGTTGAGTTGCCCGCGGCCAGCGACGGAGCAATTTTCCACAGGGCCATTAGTAGCGGGTAGTTCCAGGGGGAGATACAGCCAACAACACCGATAGGTTCGCGTATAACAGTGCTCATCACGTCATACTCAGTGGCCGTAATAGAACCGGTAATCTTGTCGATGCATTCCGAGAAATATTGAATGGTTTCAACGCACATCGGTATATCTACGCCCACCATGTCGCTAATAGGCTTGCCCATATCGATGGTGTCCATCAGGGCTAGCTCAGCGCCATTTTCCTCGATAAGTGCAGCCCATTTATACATCACTGCCATGCGGTCTCGAGGCGCCATCCGCGACCAATCACCTGACTTAAAAGATTCCTTGGCAACGGCAACGGCCTTATCGATGTCGGCCTGGGCTCCCGCCGCGCAGGTATTGATAACGCTACCGTCTACAGGGCAGACGTTGTCAAAGGTCCCCCCTTCAATAGCATCGACAAACTCGCCATTTATGAAAAGCCTGGTTTCAGCCGCTTTTTTCAGTTCAATGGCACGCTGTTGCCAGTCAGAGTGGCTTAATTTTGCAGCTTCTTCCAAGTTCATTTTTGCTCTCCAATATTCTATTTATCTATCTATTTATTTATCTACACTCAGCTGTCTTCGAAAAACACGCGATCATATTTCGCCGGGTTATCGCGGTCTATTTCACAGTCCAATTCACGGGCATACTTGTGGCCGGCGTAAATGGCAGCAGCAATTATTGCCGGGGCCTCGGCATCCCCTATGCGCTTAACTGATTTCGGTGCACCCTCCACGCCTTCTTCGATGGCGTCCAGTAACTTGTAGTAAAGTTCGTCCCGTGGAGTGCGGCATGTAACCAGTACCAGATTGTCGGCAGCTATTGATTGTTGCGCTTCCGTGAAAGCGCAGCCTAGCACAGCGGTCTCGCCATCAAAGCTATCCACACCGTGGTTCAGAATGATTTTAACGCCAAGTTCAGCCAGGTGTTTGTGCACCCGGGGCTGGTCTCCTGAGTTGTCACTCCAGTTTGAAACCAGGGCATGGGGAGTAACGTAGATAACCTCGTTGCCGTTTTTCACCAGTTTATCTGCAATCGCGCCGGCCAGATAAAAGCCGTCATCATCGAATACTACGGTCGTACCACTGGGTAGTCTTCCCGAAAATAGGTCATCGGGTGTGAAGGTCTTATCCTCTGGTGGTAATGGGTCCATTGGGCATTGATGGTAGTTACCGTAGCCGTCACGGCGCCAGCTTGCCCCGGTTGCAATGGCAACGTGGTCGACACCAACAGCCAGAATGTCATCCAGACCAAGTTCACTCTCGCGGTAAATTTCCACATTGTGCAACTTGTCCAATTGCCCTACGCGGTAGTCTCGCACCCGTGCCCATTCTGACAGACCCGGGAGCTTGCTCTCGGCAGATACCCGTCCGCCCAGCTCACGGGTTGCTTCTGCCAACATCACGGTATATCCCCGCTGACCCAGTGCTCGTGCCGCTTCGAGTCCGGTCGGGCCGGCGCCAACGATCAGCACGCTATCGTCTGAGCCCTTTACATCGATGTTTTCCGGGTGCCAACCGCGACGCCACTCCTCACCCATCGCGGGATTCTGCGTACAACGCAGGGGATAATGTTTACTGTCTCCGGTGTAGCAGATATTACAGCCGATACATTCACGGATATCCTCGGGCCTGCCTTGCTCGATCTTTTGCGGTAAAAACGGGTCGGCTATTGAGGGCCTTGCTGCGCCGACAAAATCAACAATACCGCGCTTGACCTGGCTGGCCATGGTATCGGGTGAGGTGAAGCGCCCGACTGTCACCACCGGCTTGGTGGTCTTTGATCTTACCGTGGACATGTAGTCTTCCAGCGCACCTTCCCTGGTGAAGCGAGATGTGCCCATTTCCAGCGAGTAGTCCCAGATATTGATATCCCAAAGGTCTGGCAATTCCGCCAATGCTTCAAAAATTTCCATCCGGTCACCATGAACAGGTGTGCCATCCGGTCCCCCGCCATCATCGACGGTGTAACGCACGGCTACCGCGCAGGTATCGCCGACAGCCTCCATGGTATCCTCGATTAGCTCGCGCAAAAGGCGCATCCGGTTTTCCTGGCTACCGCCGTACTCGTCGGTTCGGTTGTTTATCTGTGGATTAAGAAAATTGTCGATCAGGTAGCGGTGCGTCGCATACACATAGATGATATCGAAACCAGCATCCCTGGCTCGTAGCGCCGCATCGCGGTGCCGGCGGCGAAGCTGCTGGATATCATATTTATCCATGGCGCGAGACTGGTAGGGATCTCCATTCCAGTTTGGCATTGAGGCGACGTCCAGGGGCGGCTCGCGCGTGTACAGATTTGACACACGACTGCCGCCAACCCACAGCTCAACCCCGGCCAATGCACCGTGCTCATGGCATTTATCGGTCATTAATCGGTGGGCTTTTACATCACCGCTGTCCCACAAGGAGTGACTGGGAGTAGGCATATCATCGGTCGATGGATGGATAGAGCAATATTCGGTACAGACCACTCCCCAGCCACCCTCGGCCTTGGTGGCGCGCATATCCGCCACCATACGCGGGCGTAACCAGCCCATACCAGTGCAATGGGGAACCTGGTAAAACCGGTTTTTGGCGGTTACAGGTCCGATTTTGATGGGTTCAAATAATATGTCGTAACGTGGGTCGCGGGTTGTCATGGGTAACTGCTATTTAGCCCTGCCATATAGGTAGTGGAATACAATGTCTGCGGCGAAGGTTAATGGTTTTGCGTGGTTCTTTCATCCTCGCCTATCGGCACTGAATTCCGCTTTTTACCCATAGTCGGCCAGGTCTGCTTGTAACCACTGTATAAATGCCTCTACCTGGGGGTTGCCCAAGCTGTCCTTGCGGCAGGCCAGGCCCCACTCTCCCAGATTGAAGGCACAGTGCTCTACGGGCTGAACCAGCCGACCCGCTTTTAAATCGCTATCTGCAAACGGGCCATTAACCAGAACCATACCCTCTCCACTCATGGCCATCTCCAGCGCGATGGCGGTTGTATCAACACGAGTTGAACGGTCGGCTGTCAGGCGCCCCAGTCCCGCCGATTCAAACCAGTCCTGCCATCGCCAGGCCTCAGAGGTCACCGTTAGCAGGGGGAAGTCCAGTAAATCCGCGGGCTGCAGCGTCGCTTCGTGATTTTCAATCAACCCGGGACTGCAAACCGGAAACAGCTTTGACTGCATCAGTGGAATCCAGTGCAGGTGATCATCAGGCCGTGTGCGGCAGAATATCAGACCAACATCGGCATCGGTTTCGTTAAAGCCCTGTTCGTGGATAGTAGACAGAAGTTGCAACTCCAGCGTCGGATGTAGAGCCCTGAAGCGTGGCAGCCGGTAGGAGAGCCAGCGCAGGGAAACGGAGATATAGGTTTGAACACGCAAGACTGACTGATTGGCACTGCGCCGAATGGCTTCGCTGCCGTTGATAAGAATTTCAAGTGCTTCACGGGCTATGGGATAAAAACGTTCCCCCTCGACCGTCAGCACAGCCTGACGCCCTTCCCGGACCAGCAGGCTGACACCGAGATCGTCCTCCAATGCCTGAATTTGGTGGCTTATAGCGGGGTGTGTCAGGTTTAACTCCTCTGCCGCCTTGCGATAACTGCCAAGCCTGGCGGTGCTCTCAAAGCCCTTGAGGGCTTTTAGCGGGGGGAGTTTGCCCATGTCTAGCGACTTAGCCATCAGGTTCCCTTCTTGAGTTGGCACATAATCCTGTGATTTCGGAAAGAAAACTTACCAGTTGAAAAATAAATGTCAATTGCGCGCATGCCCCGTCATTTGTGACTATAAGTAAGTAATCGTCCGCCAATTGGTGGAAAGCAAAGTTCAATCAAGGAACTATCATGACAAGCCCGGTAAAACTTCCCTCCAAGGCCAGTGTTCTCATCATCGGCGGCGGTATTGTTGGTACCTCCATTGCCTATCACCTGGCAAAGCGAGGCGTCAGTGACGTGGTACTACTGGAGCGCAAACAGCTTACCTGCGGCACCACCTGGCATGCGGCCGGACTGGTCAGTTTGCTCTGGCCCACCCCATTCCTGACCAAGCTGGCCCAATACAGCCACAAGCTCTATGCCTCACTTGAGCAGGAGACCGAACAGGCCACCGGTTACCGGCGTATTGGCAGCCTCTCCGTGGCCCGCACTACAGAGCGACTGGAAGAGTTACTACGTACTGCCTCCATGGGCAGCGTTTTCGGCGTGGAATCCGAGATGATAGACAACCAACGACTCGCTGAACTTTATCCGGGTATCAACACCGACGGTATTCTGGGTGCCCTGTATACCGAAAACGATGGCCAGACTAACCCGGTTGACACCACCATGGCACTGGCTAAAGGGGCTCGCCAGCACGGCGCCAGGGTGATTGAGGGGGTCAAGGTAGAGGAGATCCTGGTCGAGGATGGTGCGGCGGTGGGGGTAAGAACCGATTCTGGAACCATCGCCGCCGACCAGGTGGTTTTGGCAGGAGGGCTCTGGTCACGAGATATAGCCGCCAAAATTGGCGTCGACCTGCCTCTGTATGCCTGCGAGCATTATTACGTCGTGACCGAAGAAATGGACGGTTTGACCCGGCGCCCGGTGCTGCGCGATTTCGACAAAGGCGTCTACTTCAAGGAGGATGCCGGAAAAATGCTAGTTGGCTGGTTTGAACACAATGCCCGGGGTTGCCCAATGAGCAATATCTCCGAGGACTTTTGTTTTGATGAATTCCCCTGCGACCTCGAACAAGTTGAGGAATACCTCCTGCGAGGCATGGAAACCCAACCGGCGCTTGAGCAGGCGGGCATCCGTACCTTCTTTAACGGCCCGGAGAGTTTTACTCCCGACAACCTTCACCTGCTGGGCCCTACACCGGAAGTTGACAATTTCTTTGTCGCCTGCGGCCTTAATTCAAAAGGTATAGCGGCCGGCGGCGGCATCGGAAAAGTGATGGCCGATTGGATAGTGGATGGCCACCCCTCCGGCGATATCTGGGAGTGTGATGTACGTCGTCATAGCCCGGTGCAACGCCAACAGAATTATATTGAGGAGCGTATTCCAGAAGCCCTGGGCCACACCTATGCCATGCACTGGCCTTTCTACCAATACTCGTCGGCCCGCGACCGACTGAAGGCGCCCTTGCATGATGTGCTCAAGGAACAGGGTGCCTGCTTTGGTGAAGTGGCAGGTTTCGAGCGCCCCAACTGGTTTGCCCGCAACGGCGCCAAAGCCGAATACCAATACAGTTACAAGCGCCAGAACTGGTTTGAGTTTTACGCCCAAGAGCACATGGCGATGCGACAAAACGTGGGAATTTACGATATATCTTCCTTTGGCAAGTTTGAAATTTCCGGCCCGGATGCTGAAAAAGCGCTGCAGTGGGTTTGTGCCGGTGATGTCGCGGTGGAGCCGGGTCAGCTGGTTTATACCCAGTGGCTGAACGAGCGTGGCGGTATTGAAGCCGACGTGACGGCCTCCAGAACTGGGCCGGATCGCTATATGATCACCACGGCCATCGGTTCCCTGAATCGGGATTGGTGGCATTTGAAGAAAAACCTGCATGGAGATGTGCACCTGCGTGATATCAGTGCCGAGTATGCCTGTCTTGCTCTGCAGGGACCCAAGGCCCGGGCGGTGCTGGAGGGTTTGGCGGAAACCGATATCAGTGCAGAGGCCTTCGAGTTTGGTAGTGGGCGCTATGCCCGGGTCGCAGGTGTTGAAGTTTGGTTACAACGCCTTTCCTATGTTGGAGAGCTGGGCTGGGAGATTTTTGTGCCTGCAAACCAGGCAGTAAATGTCTTTAGCGAACTGCAACGCGTTGGTGCCCCCTTTGACCTTCGTAATGTGGGCCTGCACGCGGTAAACAGCCTGCGCCTGGAAAAGGGATTTCGCCATTGGGGCCACGATATTGGCAGCGAGGACAACCTGGTTCAGGCCGGACTCAGTTTCGCCGCCAAACCTGATGCGGGTGATTTTATCGGCCGCTCGGCATTTGTTCAGGCAAAAGCAGCAGGTTTACCGGACCGCCGGTTGGTGCAGTTCAAATTGGACGATCCGGAGCCACTGCTGTATCACAACGAACCCATCCTCATGGATGGCCGTATCACGGGTTACCTTCGCTCGGGTATGTACGGTCACAGTGTGGGAGCGGCCATTGGTATGGGCTATGTTGCCATGGAAGATCTCACGGCGGACCGGATAAAGGAGGCAAGTTTTGAAATTGAAATTGCCAAGCAGCGCTTCAGTGCACAGGCCTCATTAAGGGCTCTGTATGACCCCTCATCCAGCCGTATGAAGGTCTGAATCAGGGGGCGCACAGGGCAGCAACCCTGATCGCCATTCTCACCATGATTTCAGGATCTTCCCTGCAGCGGCGCGAGCACTAACGAATATTTTGCCTGCTTTACTGATTTGAATCGTCTCATCCCTGGTTCTCTGGCCCCCTCGTACAATTGCCCGGTCCATTTATTCTCGTGTCGGTGAGTACTGTCGGTACCAGAGGTGGATTGCTTCCCGGCTGAGGGTGATACCCCAATACTTGAAAGTTCCAGATCTTTGCTAAACTGGAGGTATATGCTGGCATCGATTTTGAAACACCTTGTATCTGCTCTAAAAATTATTCAAACAGGAGAGGCACCATGACAACCGTTGAAAAACTTCTCAATAGTAAGAGTAATGAAACCTGGACTATTGCTCCCCAGGCCTCTGTCTACGATGCGATACTACTGATGTCGGAGAAGAATGTAGGTGCACTACTGATTGTCGACGCCGACTCGCTTGTTGGTATTTTTACCGAGCGCGACTATGCTCGAAAACTCGTCTTGCAGGGAAGATTGTCCAGGGACACCGCCGTTGGCGATATGATGACGACGGAGGTTCTTTACGTTGAACCAATAAACACCACGGCCGACTGCATGGTATTAATGACAAACAAGCGCATACGTCACCTGCCGGTACTTAGTGACGGTGAACTTATCGGTATCGTGACCATCGGCGACGTGGTGAAACAAATCATTTCGGAGCAGGAATCCACCATCGCACAGTTGGAGAAGTACATCGCCGGTAGCTACTAGAAATAATAAAGTTCGGTGACGCTGTTTTTCTAAACATCCCCAGTTAAGCTAGTGCCCGACTTCATGCGATCTTGGGAATCGAAAGACTGATTCGCCGATTATATCAGGCCACTAGTCGTTAGCAGGACTTTGAGTCACATTGAACCTGTGCAGCGTTTTCACCAGTATTACAAGGCAGGCGCATCCCGTGACTGGCGCCAGCCAGGCGAGAGCCGTGTAACCACCTGTCTCTACCAATATACCCCCTACCGCAGCTCCGGGTGCAGCGCCCAACCACCAGACCGCGTCGGCCGCCACTGCCCAGCGGCCCCGATCATCCATTTGAGCGAGAACGCCCAACATATAGGGAACCAGAAAATAATAAGCCAGGTTCCAGCCAAGATAATTTGCGCCAAACATGAAGGGACTGGTACCCAGGGCCAGTGCGCCCGCGAATACTGCATTGAAAATTATGCCGGCCACTATCGGTCGCAGGTTGCCGAAACGGTTACCCAGCCAGGCAGCAAACAGACCACCTGACAGGCCTATAAAGGCGGTAACTCCAAGAATCTCGCCTATTCGGTATTCTTCCAATCCGGTGCGCAGGCCAAATTGCTCGAGAAACACCTGGGTCGCGCCTTGGCCGATTTCGTATATGAACAGCGCCACCATTGCCCAAATGGCATAGCGAGCATTGGGGGCGTCCCTTACTCCAAGACGCTCTGTCAGGCGCTCAAATAGAGATAAATTTTGCTCGGGGGTTTCACTACTCTGTGCAATCTCATGCGCTCGCGGCGGGTTTAACCACAGTATCAAGGGCATAAACAGCACTACCGCAGCAACCATACCATAGTACCCCCCTGCCGCCCCATAGGGGACTGTCAGGTAGGGGACCACCATGACCTGTATCGCCGCAATCAAGCCCCAACTGACACCGATAATGGCGAATATACGCTGAGGATTTAAGGAGGACGCGGCAGAGGCTGTGCCGGCTGCCCCAATCAAGCCACCGGCGAATCCAGCCACTAACCGCATTACCCTGAGAAGTTCAAAGCTTTCGGTGGTCGCTGAAATGAGATTGGCAGTGATCAGTATCAGACCACCCAGGGCTGCGGCCTTCACTCTGGAGACTCGCGACAGCGGCCCGGCAACAAACAGCGCGGCAAGCGCATAAACCGTCAGTTCCTGAGTGAACATTACGCCAACATCGATTTCGCCGAGATCAAAACGCTTCATCAGCGGGCCCAGCATCTGAGTCTGCGCGTAGTAACTCATTTGTGCCAGGAACCAGCAGGCAGTACAGGAAATCAAAGTACGAATGTGGGAATTGCGTGCCACTGCGTGGGAGGTACTGGAGGGGTCGCTCATTTACTATTCCCTTATTGGAATTATGTATGCGGTACTGCCAATTCGTTAACTGCACGATACGCCTGTTCGACAGCTGATTCCAACATCGCGTTTGCCGCTGAATCTGCATTGGCTACTGATATACGGCCAAAGGGCTTCCGTGCTTGCATATGAGGATAGCGCTCTTCATCGTCATACAATCTTTCAAATAAAGCATGAGGACACCTATCGTAAGCATAACCGTGGGCCCAACGGTTTACCGTAATACCGACAATGTCCTTTGCGGGATCAAAACCACCATCTGCCAACAGGCTGGCCAGTTGTTCTCTCACCTCACGCTCTATCTTTTCAACGGAGGTGGACTGTAATTCATGGCGCGCGAAACGATATTGTTTCTTGGCAGTCAGGCCCAGGTTGTTGCTATGGGGATATCGAAACAAGGCCTCGATAAAAAGTCATGCAAAATATCTCTGCGAGAGATTGCCCGGTCCATTCCCAACTTAAGGTCGGTAGATTTCACTGGTATCGTTTTCGTGACATAAGCTGATGCTAGCAGCCTATGACTTAATTTGTAGATGCGCCTATAGGGGAGGAGTATTTAGCAGTCAACAGACCAGTCCAGGTCCCGGATTCAGTTGTTCTCGACTGAAACAGGCAGACGGTGCAGAGCTTAAAGGTTCATTTACAACTGGGCAGCCATGCATTCGACCTCGACACGGGCACCCAAGGCCAACCCCGAAGCTGCCAGTGCGCTGCGCGCAGGAAATCGCCCCTTCTCAAAATAGCCGGCGTAGATTTCGTTGAAGGTTGGCCACTCGGAGATATCTGCCAGGAACACCGTACACTTAATAATATTCGCCATACCAAGATTATGACGACTGAGAGTGGCCTTGATATTCTCCAGCGTCTGCCTGGTCTCCGGCCCAATACCACCTGTAACAAGCTCCCCATCCGATCCTATACCGATATCACCGGACAGGTAGAGCACGCCTCCATAGGCAACCGCTTCAGAAAACGGGAAATCAGGGTATTTCGAGGAAGGATAAATTTCTGGCTTTGCCCCTGCAGCAGCATAAGAGCTGAATGCAATGACAGAAAGAGTTAGTAGCGCAAGCCTGGGCAGTATAGTTCTTAACATCATCGATTCTCACTTTTACTCACGGCTAACAATTATGCCTTGTCTAAGCACTTTTAAGGTACATGAATAAACCCATGAATCCACCCATAAAGCCACTGATTGCACCACTGATACCGTTATTCATAGCGTTTTGAAAGACAGTTTCCGGGAATGGAACAAGCAGATAATTAATCAGGAAAGACATCAACAGGCCCATGAATGCACCAATTATTCCTGAGATCAATGCAGATTTTTTTCGGTTTTCCATTTTTATAATTACCTCAGAAGTTCAGTTAGCTATCGGTAGTGAAGTGCTCTGTGATGAGATGCTTCGCAAGCAATATTGATTCAGATATACATCATTATGCTATCCAACGGCGCATCAGCATCAATCAAGTCCACACGTTTCACTTTAATCTTTAGCCCACTGTCGGTGTAAACCAGTCGGTAGCCAACTCTGCCTGCATAGTAGTTTTTCTGCTGTTGATAGATTACAGCGATAACAAAAGCGGAAACCTCTACCTCTTCCTCGGCGTCATCAACGAGCCTGGTTTTGAGATCAGAAAGAATCCGTACCGACTTTACCTTGACCTGCATGGAGGGGGACAGCGGGTTTCCCAAATTGTACTTCCGCATTTCCATTAGTGCCCGATTATCGTAGATCAACGAATCATGCTTTTCCGGGTCTACATGTTCTTCCTCAAGAGGCATCCAGTAGAATCCGTCCTCCGTGAATAGCGAAATCCAGCCCTCGAGATCGCCATTATTAAGGCAGGCGGTTTCAGCCTGAATCAGTTGGTGGATTTCGTCGCTTACCGCTGGGTCACTGGCCCAATTCATGAATCAGCCCGCCCATTGGTCATATACTCCAGCCAGGCAACGTACTGGTTTCGAAGGGCCAGGTCGCTGGTACCAACTGCCGTTGTCTGGTTGCCCTGTTGAGCATCCCGACCGTGGTGCCGGTGCATGTCAATCCATTCGATGGCACCGGACTCGGCACTTTTTTGGATACGAACATAACAGTCCAGGTCATCAGGGCCCACCATTGATGCTGGGGAGTTAATCAAGCGTGAATATCGCAGTGTCCTTTTCAACATATCATCCGGCGCGCCTTTAAGGCGAAACGTCCAGGATTCGATAATCGTCTCGTTGACGGAGACCGGAATGACAATGCGAATCGACTGAATATTGTCGCGGACCGTACACGATGGATAGAGCAAAGTATTGTGTCGGTTAAACGACAGTATTTCCTCCGTGCGTTTTTCGCCGTAGGACTGATGCATTTTTTCCAGATAGTCGGGATAAACCTGGTAATGGCTGAATATGCTTTTTCGCCCACCCATAAAGGCATGCCCGTTGGGCAGTCCGACAAAACCCATGTCGTCAAAGAAATCATAGGACCCACCAAAGGGTGCAATAACTTCAGCCTCCGGCAATACACCTTCCTGATTTGGCAGGCTTTCGACGTAACGGCGTACAGCATCCGAGGTCCCGGCATGAGCAATCATAGGATGCATCGCGTCATGCAGGTTTTCGATAAAGAATTTCCAGTTACAGGGATGTCGGAAGCGATGGCAAACCTTCCCGGTGACTTCTACCTCGCCCTCGGGTGCGCGATCAACCATGTTGTCTATCGTGTCGATGGTCTGACCAAGGAACGATTGCAAATCTGGCCCATCCTCCGCCAGGGAGGCAAATACAAAACCCCGATATTTTTCGACACGCGGCACCTGCGGCATACCAAAATCAGGGTCGCTTTTATCAAAATCAACATCATTGTATCCAGCTGGACTTGGATAGGATCGTAATGAACCGTCTGACCTGAAAACCCAGCCATGATAAGGGCATTTTAAATTGCCATTTTTTGCAGTGCCGTTTCTTGCCTCGCACACCTTTGCACCCCGGTGTCCACATCGATTTAGCAGCACGTGAACGTCGGCCGCATTCCTGTCCCGGATCATAATGACAGGGGTCACCCCGAGGGTTGTTGTGATGTAATCACCGGCTGACTTTACCTGGCTCTCGTGCCCAACATACAGCCAGGCCCGATTCCAGATACGCTCCATTTCCAGGTCGAAAATGGCCTTGTCGGTATAGACATCACTCTTAACGCGGGCAGGATCAACGAGTGCTTCAAGCGCATTAATATCGTTGCCGTCTTTGCAGATACCAGGGTTATTGGATTTCATTTCCAGAACCTACCTTGAGAGGTCAGTACTGTTTCCTCTCAAGGTACTCCTTGAGAAGTAAATCTATCAAATAACTATACCACCGATTCTCTCCACTTCGCCCATCAACCAGGCGGATGCGAGGAGCTCCAGGCTGCCAGCAGCTCGTCCAGGTTCTTCAGGCCCAATTGAGGCAGGGCATGGTTGATCGCCGCTTTGGCTGCGCCGCCTGTGGCCTCTGGAAGCCGGTTTTCCCACATCGCCTGGTGCAGTTGCGCAATTTCATCCCAGTCACCCAGATAGGGTTCAGGCACTTTCACTGCACCCGAGCTGATCATTCGGTTCAGTTTGACGACTTCAGCAGCATTGCACAGGTGGGTTCCCAGGATCGACGCGGTGGGCATCAGGATTGAGCGCTGTCGCATCCAAACCTGGGGTGCGTAAAAGCTGTAACGCCTCCCTTCCATGTCACCACTGTAGAGCACCACGCCGGTGTGTGGTTTTACCATCATCACAGACGCAAACAGTGAATCCCGGTGTGCCCGCTCGACGATGATATCGGGTTGCCCTACCGGGTTATCCGCTGAACGCAGCCATTTACCAATGGCTCTGCCGATGGGTTTAAGCGTGTTTTCGTTCATCATCCGCACAGCTTCTTTGAAGTTCTCGCTCTCGGGTGCAGGCAATTCAGGCATTGTGTCGGGCCAGTCAAACAGAGGCTCCCGGCGTTTGATCTCCTCCAGGCTGGCAGCGCCTGCCACCGCGTCCCCGTAACCCAGTGATAACACGAAGTCTCTTTGGGAATCGGTGTCGGTGATAACTACGATTCGTAGTGAAGAGGCTCGTGCGGCTTCAATTGCAGCCAGTGCATCCGTGTCACGCTGTCCGTCGGTGTGGCCATAGAAGATCACAGCGGACTGGCCCGGGGTTACGCCGGTGCGGCGCAGCATCTCAGAGGGAGCCGCACTGCCGGGCTTGCCCATAAACGTCATATAGTAGCCGGAGCTGGCCCCGAAATAGGTGAGCACACCTCCGTCCTGTAAGGCCTGGAATGTGCGTGGGAATGCGGTTTCTCCCGCATGGGAAACGCCATGTGTACACAGCTCCCCATCATTGCCACTCCTGATCGCATTCAGAAACTCATCACCATCGCGCTGCCACTGCTCCCAGCTGGCGGGGTCTTTGGGAATACGGGTAAAAGCGTTGGCAATGCCATGCTCGCGTCGATTAACTGAGTGGGCACCCTCTGTGCGCAGACGATTTTCACGTTCAGCCGAAGACACCATGCCAGTCACTTTTGCCCCCGCTGCCATACCCAACTCAACACACCAAGCGCCTGTGCCGGAAGCTGCCCCCTCAACAAGAATCCTGTCCCCATGGCGAATATTCAGTGCCCGAAACAACGAACGATAGGCAGTGCCTGCTGGAAGAAGATAGCTGCCCATGGTTTCGAGGTTCAGGTTGGCCGCTGGCTCTATCAGCTGTGGACCGTCGGCAAGCATGAATTGTTGGTGAGAACCATCGGGGGACTGGTAACCCTGGATATGGAAATCAGTGAACATTGGATCATCGGCAGCCCTTGGATCAAGCAGGTCTGAGACGCCTGAGTAGATGGTTACGATCTGCCCCAATGCCAGCCTGCCTTCACCTTGCAGGCCCTCACCCATGGCAGCAATGATACCCACGCCACCTGACCCCGTGACGTGAACATCCTCGTCATGCTCGTCAAACAGGGACACGGGTATCCCCGTAATCGCCCAGATATCGTTGTAATTGACCTCCGAGGCCAGCACGTAGACCAGAGCCTGGTTCACATCAGGCTGAGGTACGGGCAGTATCACCTCTGTTTCCGCCTGAATTGGATCACCGTGCAGGTAAGCGCCGGTTGCCTGGTCTCTTATCACTGCCTGGGCGAGTTGGAATCGAGGTATGGGTGTTACCCCGGCGTAGAACGGCGCGTGCATGGGCATTAGCTCACCCTGCTCAATCAGCGCAGCTTTCTCACTAACAGCCACCTGTTCACGGCCTGGCAGTGGCGGTGAACACTTATCCATAAATAGCTGGATGCCTCGTTTGCCCCCGTTTACATCATCCAGAACATAGCGTGCGAATGTCTCAGCCTCCCTGGCCAAGCCGTTTTCGAAGCCCATGTCCCAGCCGTAGCGCACCAGGCCAACGATATCCTCGGCAACAGGTCCTCGCCCTACTTTTTCCGCCGCTTGCAGACAACCCTTAACATAAGTGTCCTGCAAGCTTTGCAATGGAAACTCGCTGGGTTGTTGCCAGCGTTCCAGCGCGACATGACGAGCATTCATTGCATCCACAGCGGGACCGTAGCCGTTCAGCGCAGCCTCCCGAGCCGCGGCCTGGGCGCAGCCCACAATGGATTCAGCACCCTGGCAGAGATAGTTCAGCAAACCGCTTTCCCGAGCCTGTATACCTTTGATGTCTCGCCCACAGAGCAGCAACGCGAAGGCCTGGCCCAGGCCCCTGGTCTCATCATCTGGCCGCGCCGCATCCGCCATGATACGGGTAAGACGCTGGGTGCCTCCGTAACCGGGCGGCAAAAACAAATTAATCTCCGGCTGCCCCAGGCGTGTGTGCTGGTTACCAATACGCCAGTGACAGGCCATGGCCAGCTCACAGCCTCCGCCCAGCGCAACCCCTTCTATGGCTGCTATTACCGGCTTGTCCATTGTTTCAATCAGGCGGGTGACATTATGGGCTTTGGACGGCATAGCCCGGGCTGATTTCTCATCGTGCACATCTTCCAGTAACTGTCTTACATCTGCGCCTGCCACAAAGGTGCCACTGCCGCGCCCAGCTAACACCACTGCACCAATATCTGTGCGGCGGCCTATATGGGTCAGGGCTGTCTCCAGTTCATCCAGCAAACGCTCAGACAGGGCATTCACAGGAGGATTATCGATTGTAATAGTTGCGATTCGCATATACTGCTCATCACGCTTACCCACGGGCGCATATTCAATGCGCAGGGTCCTGGTGGTTTCCACCATCACCTGATGGCCTGCGAGGTCCTCGCGCGCGCGCCACACATTCACCGCTGTGCGAATCTCATCGAGACATTCGGGATTACGCAAGGTGGAGGTATCACCCAGGTCCGCATCAAGCACTATAGCTTTGAGATAGCGGCGCATATATTTACCACTACGGGTCTCTGGAAAAGCCCGAACACTGATAAAGGCCGAGGGTACGGCAAGGGCCCCTTTCTCCGTTTGCACCAACGCGGCCAACCGCCGCTCGTCGTCGATAGACAGACTCTGGCCAGGAAGAGGCTGAATGAAGGCCAGTGGGGTCAGGCCCTTGTCGCGATGGGGTGCCCCAATCACGATACAGTTGCCTACTTTGGATTCCGGGTTGATCTGTTTGTCCTTGAGAATCGCTCCTTCTATCTCCTCGGTACCAATGCGGTGCCCGGAAACGTTGATCACGTCATCGGATCTTCCATGTAGCGAGAAACTGCCATCTGCATACTGACGGGCAAAGTCCCCCTGCAGGTAGCTATAGGCCGGTTGGCCGTCTGCATCTCGATAACGCCCATAGTAAGTATCGACAAAACGGTCGATGTCTCCCTTCCAGCTCTCCCGGCTAACGTTGTCGGGGTCACCCCAGATTGTGCGCGCCAGGTAGGGGAAAGGCCGGGTAATTACGATTTCTCCCTTCTCACTCGCCGCTGCCTGGCGATATGAATAGCGCCCTTGCTCGTCGGCCTCACCCTGGGATATCCAGATATCTCCAAAGATCCAGGGCAGAGGGTAGGTGTGGGCATCTGCACGCAGGGGCATATCAGAATTACCGTAGGGGTGGGTCCAGACTATGCCACCGTGTTCAGTGGCCCAATAGGAGTTGGTGTACTGCGGTGTTACCAGGTCCATGGCAAAACGCTGCACGGTTGGGCTGGTGGGTTCGGCGCAGAATGTCGCCACTTTCAGTGAAGACATATCAAGACGTTCAACGTCCTTGCGGTTTTGCGGATTACTCATGATCCCTTTCAGGAAGGTTACCCCAGCCTTGAAAATGGTAACGCCGTGACGCTCGATAATTGAGGCGAAACGTCCTGAGTTAGGGAATACCGGAGCACCCTCGGTGATGATTGATGTAATTCGGTTCGTCAACGCCGCACTAATCAGGTAGGACTGGCCGGTAATCCATCCTGGATCGGCAACTACCCAGATGACATCTATGCCCGGCCGCGCATCAAAACTGACTTTCATCGTATGGCTGATACCCGCGGTGTAACCACCGTGTACGTGCACCACACCCTTTGGCTTACCGGTTGAGCCCGATGTGTAGATGATGAACAGGGGAAAGTCTGCTGGTAGAGGCTCGGGTTTTACAGATTTCCACAGCGCCGTTACCAGGTCGGCATCAGACAATTGTTCCAACTGGCTGCGGTCAGTAAGATTTGCGGCTTCGAGAACCCGGCTTTGTGCGGTTGCCAACAACTCGTGAGCCCAGACATCCCGTTCTGCTCGCCAGGCAATATCAGCAAGGCCCACATGTTTTACGACGATGACATGATCAATACGTGAAGGCGCCCTGGAAAGCGCCTCGGCAAGTATTGCACGAGATTCCGCGATGCTTTCACTTGCCTGCCCTGCCCGCGCCAGGACATGCCCCGCCTCGCGCATTACATCGGCCCGTGTGACCGTTATTTCTCCTGCTAATGCATCGCTAACCCTTTCCAGAATTTGTTGGCGTAGAGTGTCGTCGATGTTGGCACTGGCAAGAACCATCTTCGCACTGGACACGCTGATGTATTGATCCAGAGCAGGGTCAGTATAAGACTCCTTGAATGATACGATTTCCGCGTTGCGGGAAGCGCCGTCCGCTGTGATGACTACCCGCGCGCCAGCATTTTCAATTCGGTCAGACAGAGTTTTGTCGGAGAATCCGCCAAAAACAGGTGTGTAAATAATTCCAAGCCGTTTGGCCGCCTGTGTCCAGACAACCTGTTCGAGGATATTGGGCATGTTAATAGCGATGCGTTCACCGCGACACAGGCCAAGGTCCTGTAATGCCTGGGCTGCAAACACAGACTGTATCAGTAGCTCCCGGCGTGTTAATGAACTGCTGTACACCGGCCCCCCACGACCGTTGTTAAGGGCAGGATCCCAGCGGTCTCCCTCATAGTGAAAGGCTATTTCGCTGCCGTGCCCCGCCAAAACATGCCTGTCCACTTCGTTGAAAGCTGCGTTGGTAAGTCCTCCCACAAACCAGCGGTAAAAAGGCGCATCACTTTCATCAAGTGCTTGTTGCCAGGGCTGCCAGGAAACAGTATCTACCCGTTCGCCAGACGAGGCATCCCAGCCTCGCCAGCTGGTGTTTTCCTCTTTACTTAGCCAGCTCTGGCTTTCGCTGTCATACCAGTGAATAGCCGATTCGGCGATAGCGCCGTGAAAAGCAC